>Ga0208253_1000023_pt1 | contig 70368 bp, 66 predicted proteins | sample CryBogCBE10Oct08_FD_184573 | JGI IMG/M metagenome (GOLD analysis project Ga0208253, IMG submission 184573) | Freshwater microbial communities from Crystal Bog, Wisconsin, USA - CBE10Oct08 (SPAdes) | ecosystem: Environmental > Aquatic > Freshwater > Lake | place: Crystal Bog, Wisconsin, USA...
GATTTGAACCTTTATAGTTCCGATTTTTTTTCTAGTTTTTTATTTTATAGGAGGTCTTATTGAAGTCCATTCATGCCTTGCATACTTCTTAGGATCGCGTCCAAAATTATTTCGAATTCTTGACAAGACTTCTTTCTCGAGGAGAGGAAGTGTTTCTGGCATGTTCCTTAGGTCAGCCAACCGGTGGTTTCCATCTCAAAGAATGACGGGCCGTGTACCGTTTTCTTAATGTAAGAGAACCCTATCTTAAAAAGGGTTCACCGCTTTTCAGGATGGTTTCAAGTTTTGACAATAGGGGAAGAGGGTTTTGAGGCATAAAATTTATTCAAACTTCAAGAAAAGTAGAAAAAATTTCATGAATGAGTTATAACGACACTTTCCACGTGCGATGCAAGCCTTGGAACAGGATCACCGAAATTCAAGGCAATAGGGTCTAGATTCGTGTTCAGGTTTCAAGGCTTGACTGTACGATAAATTGAGAAGATAAGGGCTTAAATTGATGAATCGTGTGTTCTCATGGAGAATGCTTGAAAAATACAACGGATTAAGAGGTAGGTAAGCATAGTCGAACATAAAATTTTCAGAAAAGATTTATCTACTAGGTGTCACTTATTCTCAAAAAAAAGCAATTTTCTAGTGAAGAAGGAAGACTGAGCTAAGAGATCGTACCGCGATTTCGGACATGTACAGGGCTCGTTGAAGCTATTGGTTTTTTAAGAGTCTTGTGACAAAACGGGTATTTTCGCTGCTTGAAGGTATTGGGATCTGAATCGACGGTAGATCCATTGGTTGAAGCTGAGCAATGACTAACGCATTAAGTCAAAATATGTTCCTAGAAAAATCAGAAGCGGTTCTGATTATTTTAGTTGTCTGCTCCTTGATTTTTAGTGCTACTTCGTAGACGTTTTTTCACAAGATCGGTGGTAGGAAGTACGCAAAGCTGAATTGAGCAAGCTGGCTTCATTAGACTTCTTGCATATTAGGTCCTGATTTTTAGAGATTATAGATCGCTGTGAGCGACAAAGTCGCTCTTTTCAAGTTTTTCAAAAATATCATTATTAGAATAATTAAGGATAAGCGGACTCTAGATTTTTATCCGTTTTTTTATAAAATCTAGTTCATTTAATAGCATTTTTCTTCCAGAAAAATGTTTCCTAGAATCCTTGCTTTAAAGTGATATTCAAATTTCAATGGAGTTTCAAGTTTTTTCCTGAAATTTATGCAATATATTAAACTCGAGTTTCAAGTTTTTTTGTAACTATTTGATTTTAAAAGAATTAAACAAAATGCTGAGTTTTAAAAAAAATCAATAATTTCAATATGTTGCATAAATTTCAGGAAAAAACTTGAAACTCGAGTTAAAATCAAATAGTTACAAAAAAACTTGAAATTCGAGCATAGTTGAAATCGTTGTTTTTCAGCAAAAACTCACTCCCGCATAAAACATCCGGGAATGCATGAGCTTCGAAACTGAGAAATGTTTTTTTTCTCAGAGGCCCTAGACTAAAGAGTTCTGGGTCTGATTGAATTTCTGTGAGCTTACAAAAAGTGAACTTTCTCATCCTTCAGGAGCAAGAGTGTCTGGTCCCTGGATGAGTCAAGATCATTTTGCAGATTTCTCTACCTAAAAAATCAAACCCGTTCAGCATCCTAAGAGCCATAGATGAGTGCAGATTCTATCTTATGCTCTTCTTAGCGCAATACTCCTCGAAGTAATCTGTGAGCAGGGCTCAAGAACTGCCTCAAGGGGAGAGGATCACATGCGGGCTCAATTAAAAGTGGCACCTTCTCCAATAGCTCGAGCTTCCGTTTCGTAAATCTCGAAGTTTACTTCTTCCGCAAAGCCCTTGAGCATTTGTTTGAATTCGTTTTTGACATGACAAAATCGAGGCTTGGTAGGAGCGTTATCGTTAAAATCTTTGAGTGCCTGGATGAAGTTTACAATACCACTTGAACCGACAAATTCTAAATTTTCTAAATTAAAAATGACTGTTTTTGGATTTTCATCGGTTTTTGTTTGGTTGATGAGATGATTGAGGTCGTTTCGAAACGGAGCTTGAGTCTCGTAATCAAGTTTACCGTTCATCGATATGACAATAGCGTCCCCTTTTTTAATGATCTTAGTTTTCATTGAAAACCCCCCTCTATGTGTTCTATGATCGCTTGAATCATGGAAGAATCCAAGAAGCAAATTTTGCCCCCTCTTTTGTGGGTAGTCGGTACTCCTATTGGAAATCTTTCTGATTTGAGTCCACGAGCCAAGGAAGCTTTAAGTGAGGCAGATTGTATTTTATGCGAGGATACGAGGCAAACAGGAAAACTCTTGTCTTTTTTAGGTATCGGAGGCTTTAGGCGTTTGAAGCGCTTAGATGCTCATACTTCTTTGGAAAAGATGGAAGTTTGGTTAGAGGTATTGCGAGATCAAAAAAAATTTGCGTTAGTCAGTGACGCGGGCATGCCAGGCATCAGTGATCCAGGGGCTCAGTGGGTGGATTTGGTGCGTCGTTCAGGCATTGTTGTCTCGGTGATTCCAGGTCCTTGTGCCGTCGTGAGTTTGCTTGCTGGATCGGGATTTTCTGAGACTGCTTTTTGTTTTAGAGGTTTTTTTCCTAGGAAGCCTTCTTTGCAGGAGGAAGAGGTTCGAAAAACCTTTCAGTCTCCTGCGAGTCGTGTTTTTGTTTGGTTTGAAAGCCCTCATCGCATCGTTCAGACACTTCGAGTGTTTCAAAAGCTTCGTAGAGATTATCCGATCGTTCAAATGGTTATTGCTAAGGAGCTTACTAAGTGGCATGAGCGTTTTTTTGTGGGTTCCTCAGAGGAAGTATTGATTCAGGTAGAAGAAGAGATTGCTTTGCAGGGGACCGTGGGGGAGTGGTGTTTTGCCGTTTGGTTTGAGCCTGATGAAGTGGTAGAGGATTGGAAAAAGACCTTAGATTGTTTATTTGCCTTAGGGATCTCTGCTTCCGAAGCAAGTAAGGTCGTCAGCCGTGTTTTTCAAGTTTCAAAAAAAGAAGTTTATCCAGTAGCATTTCAGCTTTTCCAAAAAAAAATCGGAGAAATTTAAAAAAGTTCTTCGCTTCTTTTGGCAAAATATGCCAAATTCATGGCTATGGAAGTGCAACAAGTATGGATGAATAGTTTGAGAAATGCGCAATCAGTACTCGAGAGATTCGTTGCTGAGGAACAAAATCTCAAAAATTGTCAGCAATTTTCAAATATCTTAATTGAGGCCTATACTCGGGGCTCTACGGTATTTTCTTGCGGTAACGGTGGATCTCATTGTGATGCTATGCATTTTGCGGAGGAGATGACCGGTCGGTATCGTAAGGATCGTCGTCCCTTAGGAGCTCTTGCCTTGGGGGATCCAAGTCATGTGACCTGTGTTTCCAATGATTATGGTTTTAATTTTATTTTTTCGCGGCAGCTTGAGGCTTTGGCGCGTCAAGGGGATGTGCTTCTGGTTCTTTCTACGAGTGGTCATTCTGAAAATGTGATTCGGGCAGTTCAATCAGCAAAATCTCAGGGTCTAAAAACCATTGCTCTTTTAGGAAAAGGAGGGGGTAAGCTCAAAGACCTTGTTGATCTTCCTCTCCTAGTTCCAGGTGAGACTTCGGATCGCATTCAAGAAATCCACATCAAGTTGATCCATATAGTGATTGAGACTGTTGAGAGGAAGCTTTTTCCCGAGCATTATGCCTGAGACTTTGATTGTGTGAAAAAAACTTTTTATCGACTTATAAGATTTATATAGCGTGATTGAGCGAAGATCGCAGTGTAGTGCTTCGACAATGGGAGTGAATTTAAACTAAAAAAATTTTTTTTGATGAAGGGGATGAGGTTTTGTGGGAGCGCGATTCTTGAGAACCCGCAAAAGGGTCATTTCGATTCTTGCCTGTTGTGTTGCTGCCTGCTAAGTTCGGTACCATTATGGCTTGGTTTGATGATTTAAAGACTCCTCGTATTAAAATTCAAGTTTCTCAGAGAACTTCCAAGGTGCCTGAAGGGCTTTGGGTGAAATGTTTGAAGTGTTCTGAGATTTTGCAGACAAAGATTTTAAAAGACCATTTTCAGGTTTGTCCGGAATGCTCTTATCATTTTCGTATGAGTGCAGCTGAACGCATTGCTTCTTTGGCTGATGAAAGTAGTTTTGATGAGTATGCGGAAGATTTGGTTTCTTCTGATCCTTTGGAGTTTGACGATGTAAAGTCTTATAAGGCTCGTTTGAGGTCTGCTGCGGATAACACGGGTTTAAGAGATGCTTTTGTCGTGGGTAGGGCTAAGCTAGGTGGGCTTCCTTTTCACTTGGGGGTTTTTGAATTTAAATTCATGGGGGGAAGTATGGGGGTAGTCGTGGGAGAAAAGGTTACTCGTTTATTTGAATCGGCTTTAGAAGATCGCCTTCCTGCCGTTGTCATTTCTTCTTCAGGGGGGGCCAGGATGCAGGAGGGGATTTTATCTTTGATGCAAATGGCGAAAACGAGTTCTTTAGTGAGTAAGCTCAGAGAAGAAGGAATTCCTTATATTTCTGTGCTTGCTGATCCTACGACAGGAGGCGTTGCGGCTTCTTTTGCGATGCTTGGGGATATTGTGCTTGCTGAGCCCAAGGCACTCATTGGATTTGCTGGACCTCGAGTGATTCAGCAGACGATTCGACAGTCTTTGCCGGAAGGGTTTCAAACCAGTGAGTTTTTGTTAGCACATGGTTTTGTCGATCGTATTGTCTTAAGAAAAGATCTAGCTCAAGAGTTGCGTGATTGGATGTGGCGTTTGGGAAGGCAGACGTGCAACTTTCCCAAAGGTATTTAGTTTTTTTTCGTTGTTTCTCTTTTTTTGTGGGTATCAGCTTGAGTTTTCAAGCATGGGCTTTGTTAGGTGAGGATCCTGTCCATTTTTCTGGAGATCGTCAGCTATGGGATCGTGCTGCCAATCAAGTTGATTTAATAGGACATGCAACGATCATCCAGGCGGGAGAGGTAATTACCGCAGATAAGATTCATTTTGATATGAACACGCGTTCCTTAGATGCCGAAGGAAATTGCACCTATTCATTACATAAAACAGAGATTGTTGGAGATGAAATTCATCTTAACTTAGATACACGTGTAGGTATTGTGCGTCGAGGAAAAGTCTCTTCTGGAAGATTTACCTTGTCGGGAAACGAAATTCATAAACGTAAAAATGGTGTCTTTGAAATTTTTCGAGGAGAATATACCACTTGTCATGATTGTGAATCAAGTTGGAGTTTTCGAGGTGAACATGTCGATATGACGCTTGGTGGGTATGCTTTTATTAGTAATGTTACAGCTAAAGTAAAAGGCGTTCCGGTGGTTTGGTTGCCTTATGCGCTATTTCCTATGAAATCTGAACGGCAGACAGGTTTTTTGTTTCCAAGTTTTGCAAAAAGTACTCAATCTGGGACTGTGTTCATGCTTCCTTTTTTTTGGAAGTTGGGACGCTCAGCTGATATGACTTTGGGAGCTGGAATCTATAGCTTAAGGGGTCAGCGTGCCACGTGGGAAACTCGTTATGTTCTTTCTGAAAGAAGTCATGCTCAGTCCAATTTTTATTTTTTGAGAGATCGAAGCTTTCTTCCTCAAAAAAGTATGAGTCGATGGGCGTTAGATCTTTCTCAGACACAGGAACTGCCCTTTGGTATTGATGAAAAAATACGCATTCAAGAAGTTTCTGATAATATTTATCCTTTGGTTTTTGGCTCGGATCTTCCTAATTCCTCAGGAGAAGCTTTTTTGCCGTCGACATTAACTTTTGCACGCAATACTGCTGATTTTAGTGTTTTTGTAGCGATGAAACGTTATCGTAATTTAATCAATACAACGCCTAATAATTTTTTTGCTCAGAATATTTCATCTGATCCTAGAACCGTTCAAGTTTTTCCTAGGATGGTGATTACTACAAATGATCAATTATTGGGAACTTTCGGAGGCGTTTCTATTATTTCAGGTCTTTCAGTGGGTTTATCGCATTTTACACGAACAGGAGGGCTGTTTGATTATGACGCAAGTTCGGTACCCTTTGGGACCGTTGCTCCCTCGGGACTTGCTTTTCGTCCAGGGATTGATCCGATTCGTGAAGGCACTAGGTTTACTTTGAATCCTTCGTTGTATACGACTCTTCGTCCTTGGGATCTTTTTTCATTGGTGCCTTCTTTGCAGTACCAGCAGTATTTTTATGATTTTCCTCAAAATGTCAGTTCGTTGAGTCGAGGGTATCTTTTGTTTCAAACTGAGTTGATGGCTCAGTGGGAAAGAATTTTTAGATGGGAAGAGTCTCATTCTTCTTCGAAGCACATTATTCGACCGATATTGACTTATTCGTTTATTCCTTATTTAAAAGATAATCCTAATCATCCTTTTGTCAGACAAATTCAGCAGTTACAGAATCCTTTTTTTACACAAGGGTATAATTTTGATGATTATGATATCATCGCTTATGGATACCAAAGAACTGGCGCAAATTATTTTATGCCTTTAGGAAATTCTTTGGCGTATGGTTTTACCACACAGTGGATTCAAAAAAAAGAATCTCCGAAAGATCATCCTGTTTATCAAACGACAGCAGAGTGGATGCTAGGGCATGGGATCAATTTTTTAGAGATGTATCATTCTGGAGATCCTAAAAATCGTCAGTTGTTGACACGTCTTTTTTCTGGATTAACTTTTAATTTTAATCAATTTAGATCTCAAACGTCTTTCTATTATTATCCTGATCTTCCCTCTAAAGAAAGCAAAACCTTGTCGACTTCTTTGACTTATGTTTTAGATCGTGGACTTCATGAAAAGGTTTTAGTTTATGATCGTAGTCTGACTTTGACTTATGGTTATAATATGCTTAATGCCGGTGCAGAAACCTCTAATTTAAGTGCTACGTTAAATTTTTCAATCAATGATTATATTTTACCAAGTGGTGGCCTCAATTATTCTTTCGTCAGTCCATCGCCTCTGCTGGGGGCGAATTTGGGCTTGAATCTTCAAAGTCCTTCTCGTTGCTGGAAAGTTGGGGTACTGTCTTCCTATGCTCCTGCGGTTTCAGGACAGAAGAATATTGTCATTGCTTTTAATTTAGGTTTAAATTTTTCGGGATCTGGTTTTTCAGATGTAAGCCAGATGAGCCATAGCCAGACCACTTACTGATACTCTTTATTCTTAAAAAAATGTGATAAGAATTGTACGTTGAATTTATGACGAATGGCATAGACCGATGGTTTTGGGATTTTTAAAAGTAGAAGATCTTCTCAAAATTGTAAAAGTGTTTTTGTGCCTCATGGGAATGCTGAGTATGGGATGTGCCTACCCTCGGTTGCATTCCTGGAAGAAGAAGACTCGTTTTTCTCATAAAAAAGAGTTTAAGAAAGAGGCTCCCCTTGTTTTTTCTTCTCAGGGATTTCAATGGCCTTTGAAGCGAGTTGAGGTGACTTCGTACTTTGGAAAACGTGGAAAATCACATCATGAGGGATTGGATCTTAGAGCTGCTTTAGGCACGAAGGTGTACGCAGTTCAAGATGGGCTAGTTCTTTACACGGGGACTAAGATTCGAGGTTATGGTAAAATGGTCGTCCTCAGACATTCGAATCGCATTGCGAGTATCTATGCTCATAATTCAAGTTTTTTCGTTCATCGCGGTCAAAAAGTGAAGCGAGGGGATCTGATTGCGCTTTCTGGAGCTACGGGACGTGTACGTGGGCCTCATTTACATTTTGAAATTCGACAAGGTGTGGTAGCGATTGATCCTTTGAAATACCTTCCTAGGATTTCTCGTTAGTTTCGTGCCTGAGTACTGTCCGTACGAGCTACGTGGGATTCGAGTTTCTAGGATTTAATGTCTATTCTCTAAATTAATTCTAAAACACATAAATTAGTTTCATTTTTAACTTTATTCATTTAATTATTTTTTGCGAATGAGCTTTTGTTTTTTTTTTAGCTTGAGTAAATTTCTAAAATATGGCAATCAAGTTCCCTGAATGTTTGACGACTTCTATTGAGTTTTGTTCAATCAGAGAGGTTTTATTTGTGCGTCGTGTACTTCTTTTTTTGATGCTTACTGCTTTTGGGTCTGCTTGTGAAGTTATTGAGTGGGAGAGAAAAATAGATGAACAGGAAAAAATCATAGTTCACCAAAAACGAACAATAGAAGAATTTAAATATTTAGCACAAGTGGATAAAAAAGAAACGGATGATCAGAAAAAAAAACATAGAAAACCTTCTTCAATCTCTACTAAAAGAACAAAATTTGAAGCTAGCAACAGTGGAGGAAGCATTGAATGAACTGGAAAAGACGGTAGAATCTCAAAAGTGAGCACTGGAAGAGAGAGTTGCGGGTGTGGATTCGCAGAGAAATGAGGATGCAGGGGTAGGAAATGCCGAAAGAGTACAGGCAAGACTTCAGGGTGAAAGGTGTGTGGTGCTGGTTCGCTGTCGATCGAGTAGATCTAAAAGAATTGAAAATCAGATAAGGGGTGGGGTGCTAACAGTAAGAGCTCCAGCATATGAGTCGCAGGATTCAGAAGTGAGTTCTGGTTCTGAATTAGCGTATGATGGAGATTTGGAAGTAGAGGAAGACTCGGAATGTACTTCGGTATTTAAGGTTCTAAAAAAGGATGGTGATAAATGCTTTGAGTTGCTCCGGATTAGAGAAACTTTAAAAATATTAGCGAATCAAGGCTGCGAAAGCTTATTCGTAAGGAGTTGTGGGATGTTGTTTGTAGTTAAGAATAAAAAATGATATGTAATTTTTTACTTATAATTTTTTTATGATATAAGCGAGGTACAGTTTATGAAAAATTTAAAAAAAAATCTTTTTTTTACTATTATTTTAGTGATGGGTCTGAGTGTGTTTTCTAGCTTTTCGTCTGCTCATCCGTCTGTTGGTACTAGGTCTGATCATCAAACAACTGGTCGCTCTAATGAAAAAAGCGAAACATATATCGATCGTATGACTGTGGTTGCGGTAAATAGGCTCTTTCGTGCACCGGTAGCGAAGGCTGATGTGCGTATTCGTGATGTAGAGCTGCTTGTTCGTCAAGCAGATCAATATGAATTTGATATCCATGATATAGATGATAATAACTACTGTTCATATAAGCTTCTTTCGCTCTCTGCACAAATAAGGAGAATCAATCAAGCGGCACATAATCTTAAGCGTCTGGTTGATGAGGAGGCTTCTAAATTTCCCGGTAGTACTTCTCTTCCAGGTAGACCATTTTATCGACTAATAAGACGAGTTGACACAGAAATAAAAACTCTTGAACTGCTATTGGATAAATTCGGTTTATCGAATGATTACAGTGATGATGAGTCGAGTGATGATGATTATGAGGCTTTGGCGAGTAGCTTGAATATTGTCGCTACGGTCCCGAGATCAAATAAGGTTTCGAGAGTAAATAAAATTTCGAGAGCAGATGCGATTCTGGGATTAACGATTTTGGGAGCAGATGCGGGAGCCGGGTGAGTTTGATGAGATTGGAGATCCGTGGATGGGTGTTCATATCTAAGAGGTTAATTTAGTTTTGCTTCTGCTTTAGAAAATGTGGAAGATCACAGTAGTAAAATTAGATTTTAGAGCTTAAGTGAATTTCTAAAATGTCGAAATCAAACTTCCCGGGTGTTTGATGACTTTTGATTTTTGTTCAATCAAGGAGACTTTATTTGTGCGTCGTGTGCTTCTTTTTTTGATGCTTACTGCTTTTGGATCGGGTTGTGAAGTTATTCAGTGGGAAAGAAAAATAGATGAACAGGAAAAAATCATAGTTCAGCAGAAACGAACGATAGAAGAACTTAAATATTTAGCACAAGTGGATAAAAAAGAAGCAGATGATCAGAAAAAAAACATAGAGGAGCTTCAATCTTTAGTAAAAGAACAAAATTTAAAGCTAGCAACAGCGCAGGAAGCATTGAATGAACGCTTGAAAGCATTGAATGAACTGGAAAAGACGGTAGAATCTCAAAAGCGAGCACTGGAAGAGAGCGTTGTGGGTGTAGATTCGCAGGGAGATGCGGATGTAGGGGGAGTTCAGGCGCGACATCAGGATACAGGTGGGGCGGTGTTAATTGCCGGTCGATCGATTAGAGCTGGAAGAAGTGGAGAGGGGACAGGTTGCAGGAGAGAAAGGACTTCGGGGAAAGGAAGAATTTCAGGATATAGATTTCAGTATTTAAAAAAGACTTTTGATTCTGAATTGGCGTATGACGGAGATTTGGAAAAAGAGGAATATGTGACAGAAGAAGAGGAGTATGAGATAGCTGATGAACCTCAGCAAGATAAATTTATGTTGAAGGGTGAAAAAAAGAAGATAAAAAACCATTGTATTACTTCAGTTCAAAACAAATAATTGGAAGCGCATGAAGCGCCGGTCTTTGACTACGAAATACGGATGGTGTGTAATTTTTTAGGTATAACTTTTTTATGATATAAACGAGGTGCATTTTATGAGAAATATAAAAAAAATTCTTTTTATTAATATTATTTTAGTGATGTTCTTGATTGTGTTTTCTAGCGGTTCGTTTGCTCATCCGTCTGTTCGTACTCGATCTAATAATAAATCATGTAGTTGTTCTTGTAATGAAATTGACCCGTCTATCGATCCTATGATTGTGGCTGCGGTAAAGAGGATCCTTCATGCACCGGTAGTGAAGTCTGACGTGCGTCTTCGTGATGTAGAACTGTTTGTTCATCAAGCAGATCGATACCAATTTGAGTACGATAATGAAGTGAGTGATTCCGACGGTACATATGAGGGTATCTTGCTCTCTGCGCAATTAAGGAAAGTCACTGACGCAGCACATAAGCTTAAGCGTCTGGTTGATAAGGAGGCTGCTAAATTTCCTACTTGTACTTTTCTTGAGGGTACCCTGTTTTATCGACAAATAAGACGAATTAAAGCGGAAATGAAAATGTTTGACTCACTAGAGAAGAAGTTCGACATGGTGTGTAAGCACGCTTATGTTGATGATTTGAATCAGGGTGACAATAGGGCTGTGGCGGTTACTTCAAATGCGGTCCCGGGAGCAGATGCAGGAGCAGGGTGAGTTTGATGAGCTTAGCTCTCCGTGGGCGTTCTTATTTAAAAGATCAGCTTATATGGAGAGTTTCTTTTTCTCGGTTGCAAAGCGACGAATAAAAAAATCTTGTTAAATATGAAGACTTGGGATTGCTGAAAGTAGGGCAGTTGTGCTTGGTTGGGGAGTTGAGTTGATTAGATCTAAGTGTGTGCGATTACTTCTACTTTGAAAAATATGGAAGATCACGTCATAGCTAGTTGCTGAGATTCGAGTTTGTGGTACGTTGTCCTAGCGATTGAGTTTAAAGTACTTTTCTAGGATTTCTTCTTAGTTTCGTGTCTCAGTGGTTGTATTACCAAGAGTAGTTAGGTCATACGTATGAACTGAGCATTGACTGAGATCGTGAGTTTTTGTTATTTTTGGCTTGAGTAAATTTCTAAAATGTGGGAATTAGACTTTCCGAGTTGTTGACGATTTTTATTGAGTTTTGTTCAATCTAGGAGATTTTACTTGTGCTTCATGTACTTCTTTTTTTGATGCTTGCCGCTTTTGGGTCGGGTTGTGCTGTTATTGAGTTGGATGAAAAACTGGGTAAACAGGAAAAAATCATAGATCAGCAGCAGCGAATGATAGACGAGTTTCAAAATTCGGAGCACTTGAAACAAAAAGAAACAGATGCAAACAAAAAAACGATAGAGAATCTCCAATTTTTAGTAAAAGAAAAGATTTCAGAAGTAGCAACAATGAAAGAAGCATCGAAAGAATTGGAAAAACAGAAATCTTTAGTCGAAGATCTGATTTTGCAAATAGAAGCAATGTCGAAAGCATTTGAAGCATTGAAGAGAGAGAAAAAGATCATGGTTTCTCAAAAGCGAGCGCTGGAAAAGAGATTTGCAAAGATAAAGCTGCTAAGACGATCGCGTACAGGGGGTGTGCCGCTATTCCCGGGTGGATCGTATGAATTTGGAGAAGAAAATGGATACCAAGGTGTATATAATTCATTATTAGTGAAGGAATGTAAGAGAAGCAAATGAAAGAAATAAATTCAAAACAAAAATCGCAAGATTCAGAAAAGAAGTCTGATTCTAGTTTCTAATTTGCGGCATTTTGGGAGTTTCGGAGATAGATAAAATACAGTGCTGTGGTGTGCAATTTTTCGGTTGTAATTACTTGATGTTATAGATGAGGTGCGTTATATGATAAATTTAAAAAAAATTATATTTATTAATCTTGGTTTCGCGATGGTAATGCTATGGTTTTCTGTTGTTACATTTGCTCACCCTCCTGTTGATGCTCGATTGAATGATCGACCAGTCGTTGCTTCTGGTGGATTAAGGCGTTCGGGTGTGGTTAGCAGTGAGATTAATGCGGCAATAGGTAGAGTTTTGTATCTAGAGGAAGGAGGTGATATTATCGATCCTCAGGATGTTCAAGTGCTAGTTGAGCTAGTGGACGAATTTCTAATTCGAGCTAGGAATGTGTTTAGTTATGATTCTTCTGATGAGGATGTTTCCGATGATGATTGTTTTGAGAATTTTTTGATGATTCGGCAAACAGAACACTATGTCAATGAAGTACATCGACTTCAAATTCAGGTTGATGAGAAAGCGGCTACAATGCCTTCTGGAACTCCTCTTAAACGTAGTTTTTTTTATCGGCAAATAAAGCGAATTAAGCGTGAAATGCGTCGGATTCAGTGTATGCATATGGAGTTTGGGACGTTTATCGCTTTAAGGTCTAATGATCGCCAGAATGTACTAAATGAAGCCGTGGAGGATTGCACATATGGGCTCTCGGAAGCAGATGCGGGAGCAGGGTAAGTTGATGAGATTGGGTTTTTGTCGATGGGCTTTCTTAAAGTATAGGTGATTGTGCTTGTTTGGGGAGTTGAGTTGATTGGATCTAAGTTTCTGCGATTATTTCTATTTTAAAAAATATGGAAGATCATGGCATGAGGGATTGGCTCTTAAGGCTCTTCTAGGCGCGAAGCTAGTTTCTAGTATTTCTTGCATTGTTTTCTGAATCAATTCTAAAATTTGGAAACTAAATCTTTCGGGTTGTTGACAGCTTTTATTGAGTTTTGTTCAATCTAGTAGATGTTATTTGTGCTTCATGTACTCTTTTTTTGCTGATTGTTAGTTTTGAGTCGGGTTGTGGTGTTATTCATTTGGATAAAAAATTGTGGAAACAGGAAAAAATCATAGATCAGCACGAGCGAATGGTAGACGAGTTTAAAAATTCGGAGTAGGTGCAAAAAAAAGAAACAGATCTGGAAAAAAACATAGAGAATCTCCAATTTTTGCTAAAAGAAAAGATTTTATAAGTAGTAAGAATGAAAAAAGCGTGAAATTCAGAAGAAAGATCACAGGATTCAGAAAAGAAATATGATGCCAGTTTTGAATTGTGGTTGGGATTTCCGATATTGACCCTCGTGACTTGCAAGTGTTAGTTGAAGTAGTGAGTCAGGTAATGTTTGAGTTTTGCTCTGAGTTGCCTGATGATCTTTTTATTGATGATTCATTTGAGGAATTTTTGCTGATTGAGCAAATGAAACGATGAGTCAGTGAAGTAAATCGACTCAAATTTCAGGTTAAGGCGAAAGCATTTGGGGTTCAGGCTGGGACTGTGCTCAAACGCAGTTTTTTCATCGGCAAATAAAACGCATTAAGCGTGAAATGCCTGAGATTGAGGGCTTGCGTGAGAAACTTGGGATAGGTTTCGCATCCTAATGGATACGAGAACACAGAAGAGGAAAATGTGGAGGATTCGACAAATAAGCTCTTGGGAGCAGATGCGAGAGCAAGTGAAGTTTGATGAGCTTGAATTTTTCTTAGATGTAGGATCATCATCCAAGATGATCGTGTTATGAGCTGGAGTATCATTTTGCTAGTCAAAAAGCGGTGAAAAGAATAGTCTTGTTGGATATGAAGTTCTCTTTGTTGAAAGCATTGGTGATTGTGTATAAAAAAAGTTGATTTGATTCGAATCTACATGTCTATACAAATGAGTTTTTGTTATGGTTGCTTTTAGGTATGATGATGCCGTTTCTTTCTCGCTGAACAGTCAAGGTCTTTACATTGAGCATCATAAAAGAGGTCTGTCTTGGATTTGAACACCTCGTGGGTGTTTGTTATATAATAAAAGGGTCTAGTGCATGAAAAAATTAAAAAAAATCGGTTTTCTTCATCTTGGTTTAGCAATGGAGCTTTTTGCATTTTCCGTTAATGTGTTCGCTCACCCGTCTTTAGTTAGTCGACCGGATCATCAATCACGGGGTGAAGCTCTTTTGCCTGTCCAAGAGGAGGACTTTCTTTCTCTTGGCGAAGATTTGGCGCTATTGTCTAGGAGAGTGAATCGCTATCGACTTTTACTTCAGGGCAAGCTAGAGGTTGTTAAGTGTCCTGGTAAGGATGTGTCTAACTACGATTTGGTTGCCCGACAACTGAAACTAATCCTCAGTGAAATAAAACGACTTCAGATTGAGATGGATCGGGTGGTTGCTTGCAGTGAGCCTGTTTTGCTTCAAGAAAGTTTATTTGATCCGCAAGTAGAACGAATTAACAGTGAATTGGATAAATTTTATTCTTTGTATGATTTGCTTGGAGTGGAAGGTGAGTTCATTGATGACAGCGATGATGAGCAATTCAGTGAGGCGGAGGATAGCGAAGTTTTATTGACGGTCCTAAGTAAGCTCAAGGTAGAGGATGTGGCGCCCGCAGGATTTTGAGGAGCTTGAAGTATCGGTTGGGTAAATGCTCTCGTCTGAAAAATCACTTTTAAAAGATGAGTTGATACGGTATGTTTCAGGATGGTTGTCATCCTTGACCGCTTGGCTACCCTACGTCATTGGGTCTCACAAAATTACACATCACTTTCAAGCTATGAAAGTCAACGGTGTCCATTTTTTCCCAATTTCTAGTTTTTCCAGACCAACGGGAAGGGGGAGTTGTTTTTGATCTTCTTGATAAACAGCATGCCTTCTTTTTAAAATTTCTAAATCCTCGCCTTTGTGTCTTGAATTTGGTGTGCTAAAAGAAATTCCGCTATGTGAATGATCAGTACCCATCTACAAACCCTTGATCTAAGTCTTGTCTTTTCGAGGCTTTGGAACGGTTTGCTGGGATACGTATGAGCGTACTTCATCGTCTTAAAAAGCGATTCTGAGTAGGCATTATCATTACTGAACCCAGGTCTGCTGAACGAAAGTACAATTCCAAGTCGTTGCAAGGTTACAAGCATGGTGCAGCCCTTCCTGGGGGTTGCCGTTGTCTACATGTATAATAATTTGATTGTGTGTCCGGTACGTGCAACAACTAGCTGGTGGAATGCTAGTTCCGGCCCTGAAAGGGGGAATGGATAGACCAAAATCAAGGGTGCCCAAAGAAGCTCAATTAAGTTGTCTGAAGAAGGAATAACGGTTTGAGAGATGAGGGATCCGAAGAAAGATGAAGTCTGTGGCCCAAACGGAAGTGAAACTCTGTAAGGCAGGCCTCTGGGGTCGAGTAGCGATGATTATGAAGGCCAAAAATCGTTTACATGTAGTTTTACGAATTAATAATATATATTTTTGTGATGCACAAAAACCCTTGTTTGATATATCAGGAACAACTTTTGTTCTTCCGCTTCGGCTTGATCCAGCCATTACAATTGGAAGCGATTCAATAATTAAATTTTTATCTAAATTTATTTCTCCTAGATTGTTAATAATATTTCCAATAATTTTAGGAAAACATTGATTTATTTTATTTAAGCGATAACAAAATCCTTCGTAATAAGGAAAAGAAGGAAACCATTCTTTTAAGAATTGAAAAGCGTATTTGTAAATAGATTTGAGTTCAGTGTGCCCGCTGATGACGCCAAAGATATATATTGTGATAATTTCTTCATCAGTGATAAGAGACTGTCCTTGATTCGAACTCATTCGTACAGAATCACAACAGAATCCTTCCCTCAAATAGTAGCATAAAACAAGTTACACAGTAACCAGTTGAATTTGCCAATTCATAATAAGCCTTCTAAGTAGTTTAGTTTATCTGTTGGTTTCAGATTGGATAACAGACTACTCAGCTTATTTCTATAAAAATCAGCAAGTTAGGTCTTTATTGGACTAAATCGTTCAACTTTTGATTGGCATTGAAAGCAATTACTTGTGAAGTCTCCCCGAATAACCTCTGCAAGGGTTTTTTTTTAAGAACTTTGGCAAGAGATAGTGTTTATATCGGGAATCCTATCAGCTAAGTGGGATGGGCATTTTTACATCCTTTTTTTGAAAAACAGGGAATGCTTACCGCTTTTTCTACGATTCTAATGCGACGCATTAAACTATGATGATAGCTCTCTTTTATGACTTTGAGGCAAGCGCTTTACGGTATCTGCGTCATGAATGTTTGTCTACCTCCCAAGTATTGGGTAGGCGGTCTTTTTCTCTACTTACTTTTTTGTTCATTCGAAATATTTTTATCTTTTGGTACTCAATGCTGGATATGCGAGTTTTTGAAGCTGATACATCAGAGATGTCATTGCTTATGATCTATTCTCGGTTGATCCAAAAATTGTACTATCTTGTGAAAAAACTCTAAGAACTTAATTGATTTCACATGAATAAGAGAAGAATGGGAGCTAATCGCTTTCTGAGTTTCTCTTGTTGTGTGGGATGATGAGGTGAGTATTTTGAGAAGTTGTAAAAAGGTAGATGGTCTTGAACTTTCCATCAAAAGGATTCTGGCAGAGGTTCAAACTTCGTTCACTTTCTCAAGCAACTAACTATTTTGAGGATGGCTTTGGGTTCTTGAGTGGATACGAGGCTGTGATTGAAGTTTGTGTTACTTCCTAAATCCAGCTTGAGTCAGGAGTCCATGAGATGAGCAATGAAGTGCAGGAGTGGTTACTAGGGCTTTTTTTCCTAAGTTTCAATGTCTTTGATCTGATAAAGAATATTTTGATAAGAATATATATGGGTTGTATTTTTGTGATGGGTTACGTTTATAGTTTCGATGCGGTGGTTTTTTTTAGAGAACATGAGAATTTTTTTTCAGCTTAGGGTGTCTCAGCAGGGATTTCCTTTCTGGCGTTTCTCTTGTGTTTTGTAAACAACTTTTTTCATTTTTTTTCCACCAGACAGGGGGTCTTTTTTTTAGTGAAAGATCTGCTAGCTTCCTTGGGATTGTGGAGAGAAAGCTTTCCTTTCTCAGAGGATGTTTAGTTCGCTAGTGCTCCTACTGTGGATTTGTCATTGAGGTCGTTTCATGAGCAGTCTCTGTTCTTGAGCGTTCTTGATTTCAGACAATTGATTAGATAGAATTATTTTTTAAAAATGGATGCAAAGTTAATCTTTTATGTTTATAGAAGGACGGACTGCTGCGTGAGAGTATGAGCTGCGATGAGCAGAAGGAGGACGGAATCTCGGGGACTCGTATGGTTGGGTGGACTTTTAGGCAATGAGTTGATTCTTATTTGAGTAGGATTTGAGTGTAAGATGGGTGATTGACTCAATAACAAATCTTAAAGTCAAACAAGATCGGGGTTGTGCCAGAAAAAACTTCCTATTCTTAGTTGATCGTGCTGAATAAGGCAATCCATGAGCACATAGATCGACATGAAAAAATTTTACGAATTTGATGTCGAAGACAGAAGTCTTCTCAAGATACGAAGTTACTTTGGGAGCCATCCTAAGGGATGAGTAATGTCGAGGTGACTCAATTTACATTTTTAATTGAGATCTATCGAGGGGTCTTCTTACTTGACTGGGTTCTTAGACGATTTTTTTGGAAGCTTGATCCACGGGATGCTTGGCGCTGGCGGTCAGGCAGGGGGATTGTGGTGGCCTTGTTAGGATACTACTTGCTGTATTCTCTCAAATAGAGTAAGTCAGGCTCATGGATCTTTCTTTTGATGAGTGTGTTGGGTCTTGCTTGATTTTTAAAATGATCCAAGTTGTTCATAGCAAAATACAGCAGAGGAGTATTTTTACCACGAGTCTTAAGGGAGATCTAAGGAGCATCAGCCTGAAGCCTAGTCCTTGACTTTTTGTCTGGGAAGAGTTTTAGGTTGTATGAGATTCAGGGGCCTCATAGTTTAATGGATAAAACGGTCCTTTCCTAAAGGACTGATCCAAGTTCGATTCTTGGTGAGGCTAAATGAAGGTGTGTTTTTTATTTTTCTTGTGCTTTTTGAAACATGCCGTTATAAAGCTTCCTTCCACTAAAATCATTTGATGGGAATCGATAAAATGGTGCTGAGTATGCAAAAAATTGTTTTGGGAATTTCATTTATTTTTTTAGGAATGGGTGGATTTTATGAAGGAAGTTTAGCGGCAGTTGCTGAAACGCAGAAAATTCAATTAAAAATGGGTCTTTGCGCGGATTATCCTCCTTTTGAGTTTAAGAAGAATGGGGAAATTTTAGGCTTTGATGTGGATTTGGCACATGCTATCGCTGAGGATTTAGGTGTTGAGCTTGTGATGCAAGACATGGACTACAGTGCCTTGGTGCCTGCTTTGCAATCAAGAAGGATTGATTTTGTGATATCTTCTATGGCGAGGACTCCCGAGAGAGCAAAAAATTTGAGTTTTAGTGATCCCTATTATTTTAGCGAGTTGGCTCTTGTTTTGAAAAAGGGGGCTTTGTTTGGTGCAGAGACGGATTTTCGTGGGAAGCGCGTAGGAGTGCAGCTTGGTTCCACGATGGAGAAGTATGCGAAGGCAGAAGCAAGCCTTCATGAGGGGATGACAGTTCTTGCGTTGGGAAAAAATCATCTTTTGATTCAAGAGATTAAATCAGGTCGGTTATTTGGGATGGTGGCAGAGAAGATTCAAGCGCAGGCTTTTGTTCGAGCTAATGAGGATTTAAAGTGGGCTCCCCTTTCTGGGCAGGGGGATGGTTATGCCATTGCTTTCAAAAAAGAAGTACCGGAGCAAGTTTGGAAGTCAAGATTTGATGGAGCTTTGAAGCGTTTGATGCGAAGTAGTAAAATGCGAGTTCTTCGAAAGAAGTGGTTAGCGTCCTGATGCTTGACTATTTACGTGCTGAGTCTTCGACGTTTTTGTATGTTTTAGGTGGGGTTTCTTGCACATTGAAATATACTTTTTTGTCTTTTATTGGGGGTATTGTTCTGGGGACCTTTCTTGCTGTTTTGAAGGTGAGTCCTTCGGTTCTAGCAAGGAGGGCTGCTCAGATTTATACTTCTGTTTTTCGAGGAACTCCTATGCTGGTGCAATTGAGTATGATTTACTTTGGTGCTCCCAGCTTAGTGTCGTATCGGATTTCTCCGCTACTGGCAGGAGTGATTGCTTTCTCTTTAAATTCAGCAGCTTATGTTTCGGAGATCATTCGAACAGGAATTCGTACCTTAGATCGGGGTCAATTTGAGGCTGCGCAGGCTTTGAGTATACCGTTTCTTTTGATGATGAAAGATATCATTATTCCTCAAGCATTCCGTAATGTTCTTCCCGCATTGTTTAATGAATTGATCAATCTTTTGAAAGAAACAGCATTGATTTCATTTTTGGGAGAAGAAGATATCATGCGCCGGGCTCAATTAGTTTCTGCTGAAACTTATGCTTACTTCAAGCCTTTGGTCATGGCTGCCTTTTGTTATTATTTTATGATTTTGATTTTAAGTGGATTGGGTAAAAAACTTGAAAAATCAATGAGCTATGATTAATATACGTGATTTAAAAAAAAATTATGGGAATCAGGTTGTTTTGGATGGGATTGATGTGGAGATCCCAAGAGGTGAGACGCTTGCTTTATTGGGATCTTCTGGAAGCGGGAAGTCCACTTTGCTTCGTTGTATCAATCGCTTAGAGATTGCTGATTCGGGACAAATTTTTTTTGAAGGGGAGGAAATCACTGCTGAGTCTGTGGATCGTGTACGAGAAAAAGTGGGGATGGTTTTTCAGAATTTTCATCTTTTTTTAAACATGAGAGTTATTGAGAATCTGACTTACGCTCCTGAGCGTGTGAAGGGTATGTCTTCTGCTGCGAGTTTAGAGAAAGCTCAGGTGCTTTTAAGTAAGGTGGGGTTAGAAAAAAAAGCTTTTTCCTACCCTGAGAAATTGTCTGGAGGAGAAAAGCAGCGTGTGGCCATTGCACGTACTTTGATGATGGATCCTGAAGTGATTTTATTTGACGAGCCTACATCCTCTTTGGATCCTGAGATGGTTCAGGAGGTGCTTCGGGTGATTAAGAGTTTAGCTTCCACAGGAATCACTATTTTGATTGTAACGCACGAGATGAATTTTGTAAAAGATGTAGCAACCAGGGTCCTATTTTTAGACCATGGGGTTATTTTGGAAGATCAAAAAACTCGAGATTTTTTTGAAGGTCATTCTAAAGAACGTATTGCGCAATTTTTGAATCGTTGAGATTTTATGCCATTTTTTTCTCAGAAAAGCTTTGAGCTTAAGAGTTCTTTTGAGCCTCAAGGAGATCAGCCGGAAGCTATTGAAAAGCTTGTCAAAAACATGGAGGAGGGGAAGAAAGCTCAGGTGCTCTTAGGGGTCACAGGCTCTGGTAAGACGTTTACTATGGCTCATGTGATTGCAAGGATGGGTTTACCGACTTTGGTGCTCAGTCATAATAAGACACTTGCTGCGCAATTGTTTTCAGAGCTCAGAGAATTTTTTCCAAAAAATGCCGTTGAGTATTTTGTCAGTTACTATGATTATTATCAGCCAGAGGCTTATTTACCGCATACCGATACTTATATTGAAAAAGATTCTCAAATCAATGATGAAATTGATAAATTAAGGCATTCTGCCACGCGATCGCTTTTAGAAAGAAATGACGTCATTATTGTTTCGTCCATTTCTTGTATTTATGGATTAGGATCTCCTGAGGCTTATGAAGGGATGATTTTGTACCTAGAAGCAGGTCGTTGTATGAAGCGTAAGGATGTGCTTCGTAAGTTAGTGGAGATTCAGTACCAAAGAAACGATGTGAATTTTACACGTGGGACTTTTCGAGTACGAGGGGATGTAGTAGAAGTTTTTCCTTCGTATGAGGAAGAGCGGGCAGTGCGGATTAGTTTTTTTGGTGATGAAATTGAAGCTTTGGATGAAATCGATCCATTGCGAGGGAATCGGGTACAGACGCTTCCTCGGATTACGTTGTATCCTGCTAGTCATTATGTGACCACAGACGAGAGTCGGAAGCGTGCTTCTGAGAGCATTCGTGTGGAGCTTCGGGAGCGCTTGCAGCAACTTCGATCTCAAAACCTCTTTGCTCAAGCAGAGAGATTAGCTCAGCGCACCTTGTTTGATTTAGAAATGGTCGAAGAGATGGGCTACTGTCAGGGCATTGAAAATTATTCAAGACATTTCACAGGTCGTACTCCTGGGCAACCTCCTCCGACTTTATTAGAATACTTTCCTAAAGATTGGCTTTTAATTGTTGATGAAAGTCATGTCACTGTTCCTCAGATTGGAGGGATGTACCGAGCGGATCGATCGAGAAAGTCGAGTCTGGTTGAGCATGGGTTTCGGTTGCCTTCGGCTTTAGATAACAGGCCTTTGTATTTTGAAGAGTGGGAGAGCTCTTTATCACGTGCTTTGTATGTTTCTGCAACTCCTGGAGATTGGGAGCTTGCTGCTTGTCAGGGAGCTGTGGTGGAGCAAGTCATCCGACCCACCGGACTTTTGGATCCTGTGGTTGAGGTGCGACGAGCGAATACGCAAGTAGATGATTTGCTGAATGAAATACGTGTAGTCGTGGCCAGAGAAGAACGTGTTTTAGTGACTACCTTGACGAAGAAATTAGCGGAGGATTTAACCCGTTATTATCAAGAACAAAAAGTTCGGGTGAAGTACCTGCATTCTGACATTCAAACATTAGATCGTATTGAGATTTTACGAGATTTGAGGCTTGGAGTTTTTGATGTTTTAGTGGGGATCAATTTATTGAGAGAGGGTTTAGATTTACCGGAAGTTTCTTTAGTCGCTATTTTAGATGCCGATAAAGAAGGTTTCCTCAGAAGCTACCGTTCTCTGATTCAAACGATGGGTCGGGCCGCTCGTCATGCTCAGGGGCGTGTTTTTTTGTATGCTGAGAAAATGACAGCCAGTATGCAAAAAGCCATAGAGGAAACGAGGCGAAGAAGGCAGATTCAAATGAAGTACAACCAAGAGCATGGCATCACTCCTCAAACGGTAAAAAGAGGGATTCAAGCTTCATTAAGGGTGGAAGATGGTAAAGAGCAATGGTTTTCCAGCACTCGAGCTATGCCTCAACCACCTTTGGATCAACTGGATTTAGAGTCAAAATGGGTAGAAATCCAGAAGCTTGCAGCGGAGTACTGGCTCTCTTTTGATCGCCTTTCTGAGAGCATCCATCTGATGCAAGAGGCGATGCAAAAAGCAGCAAGACAGATGCAATTTGAAGAGGCTGCAGCTTTGAGGGATCGGTTGCGTTGTTTAAGAGTCCTCATGCTTGGAATTTAATTTTGAACCCCTTTGTAAATGAGAATTTTGATATCTAATTTAAAAACGACCTCTAGTTTATTCGGGTAAATGAGCTTACTGACGATACCATCTCCAAAAGTAGGGTGGCTGATTTTGTCTCCTAAATCAAAATGGCCGTTTTTGGAGTAAGCACGGATGGAGTCAGCGGAATGGGTTGCCATGAGCTTCGCCCATTCTGTTTCAATGGTATTGTCGAATTCTTCTTGGATTTCTACCTTCTTCACTTTGACGGGTTTGGGCTCCACAAGTCCCTTGGGGGAACGGTATTTATGTTCCTTTTTGCAGGTGAGGCACTGTACTTTGACGATGAGGTCCTCTTTCATAGCGACGATACGGTGGTTCAGATCTATTTTACAGCTTGTGCAGTAGGATAGGGTTTCACTGGCAACAGTTGATGTCATTGATTCTCCTTGAGTTTGGTTTTGCTTGTGTTAAAAGCAAGCACTTTTCGTTGGTGCTTCACTCTGGCAAGCAGTGTGGGAGGATACCATAGAGGACAAAGCCCGACTAGGCTACTATGATATTTACAAATTCCCATGCCGCACTTTTAACAAACCTGCGTCGTTCTGTAAAGTGATGAAAGAAGAGTACTGAAAAGCTTTTTTGGGTTACAAGGTAGTATGTCTTGTAACCTTGAAGAGCAAGCACGTCAAACCAGCACCAGCGCTGGGGTATATTGCATGAAGGATGTCAAAAATGTGATACTGTACGTGGGGAAGGCTAAAAATCTCAGAAATCGGCTTCAAACCTACTTTCAGCAAAAACAGGAGGGGGTGCGTACTGAGTTTTTAATGCGTCGCGTTGCATCGTTTGAGGTGATTTTGACTCAGACAGAAGCAGAAGCGCTCATTTTAGAAGCGACCCTCATTAAAAAACATAAACCTAAATTCAATGTTCGGTTGAAAGATGACAAGGCATATCCTTATTTGAAGATTGTTCTGGAAGATGAGTTCCCACGACTTCAATTGACGCGTAAGGTACAAAAAGATGGAGCGCGTTATTTTGGTCCTTTTCCTTCTAGTTGGTCTTCTAAGCAGGTGATGCATCTTTTAGTGCAGACTTTTCAACTTCGTGACTGTTCAGACAATGTTTTTTTATACCGAAGCCGTCCTTGTCTTTTGTACCAAATGCAAAAATGTTCTGCTCCCTGCGTAGGTTTGATTCGTTCTGAAGAGTACCGCCGATCGGTCAGTGAAGTGATTGCTATTTTAGAGGGAAGGTCTGATTTTGTTCAAAAGCTTGAAAAAAAAATGGAAAAAGCAGCGCAAGAAGAAGCCTATGAGTTAGCGGCTTTGTATCGGGATCAGCTAAAATACTTTCGAGAAACCCTTCAGATGCAGGCTGTATCGGACCCTCAGGATCGAAGAACCCGTGAAGTTTTTCATCTCGCACAAAAAGAGGGAGAAGCACAGGCGGTGATTTTAAGCATCCAGGAGGGGGCCTTGGTTTCTTTGAAGCATTACCGTATCCAAAATGCAGATGCTTCTCAAACGAAAGATGAGCTTTTGTTTCAAGCAATCGCTCAGCATTACCATGAGTTCCATCAAAAAAGTACCCAAACGTTAGGGGAGGTTCTCATTCCAGGCCCTCTTTCAGAAGGTGCCTTATTAGAACAAACGTTTGGCATAAAACTGGTTCAACCTCAGTCCCCATTAGATGGGCGTCTTTTAGAGGTAGCACTCAGCAATGCTCAGCATGCTCTGGGTGAAACTAAACAGGTAGGATTTTCTGCATTGGAAGAAGTGCAAAAAAAATTGCATTTAAAAAATTTGCCTTCAAGAATTGAGTGTTACGATATCTCTCATTTTCATGGATCACAAGCCGTGGGTTCTCGGGTCGTTTTTTTAGACGGAAAACCTGAAAAAAGCTTGTACCGTCGTTATAAGATCAAGACGGTGGTAGGTAATGATGATTTTGCCATGATGAAAGAAGTGCTTGCTCGACGGTTTGCTCAACCCGAGGATTTACCGGATTTATTGGTGGTGGACGGAGGGAAGGGGCAATTAGCTCAAGCTATGGCTATTGTTCAGGAGCTTGAGTTGGAAGGTGTAGAAGTCATCGGTCTTGCCAAATCTCGGGTGGTTTCTGATTTTACTTCGGAAGCATTAGACCGTTCGTCTGAACGCGTATTTCTTCCCCATAGGAAGAATCCCATTCTTTTGAAAAGTTCTACTGAAGTATACCGAGTCCTTACGCATTTAAGGGATGAGGCTCATCGGTTTGCTATTAGCTACCATCGGTTGCTTCGTTTGAAAGAGACCTTAGGTCCTATATCTTAAAAAGTTTGAAAACAATTGATTAAAAAATTTATTTGAAGTAAGGATGTCTTATGAAAAAATTTGTTTTTTTAGGTATTGTGTCTTTTTTTCATTATTTTTTATTAGCTCATGCTATGATGACTCCTATTAGAAATGATCAAGAGTTAGGGGAGCTTTTTGATAGAGATCATTTGGGAAACATTCAAAAATTACAACTCAGCTATATAGCAATTGATCCTGAGCTATTGATGAGAATACCTTCGGGTCTTACTGAGTTATCCATGTACAAGGTCAGAGATCTTAACGGTGATGTTTTTACTGCTCGTGACCTTTTAATGCATGAAGCGTTAGAAGTACTTCGTCTGAAATACCAAAAGATTGGGGATTGGGAAGCGTCGATCATTGCTCAATTACCGAAGCTTAGAGTTCTTGAAGTCTCGTATAATCAAATTACATCTATAGGATTTAGAGAGCTTGCGAATATGAAGCAGCTTGAAAATTTAGATCTTACCTATAACCGTGTGGGTTATTTTGGATCTATCGCTTTTACTCCGAGCTCAACTATAAAAAAATTAGTTCTTAATCACAACAATATCGATCCTCTAGGTGCTTCTTGCATTTCAAAGTTGCAAGGAGTGATCGATTTGGATCTCAGCTTCAATCAAATAGAAGATACGGGAGCAGAATACATTTCTACCATGAGGGGTCTTACCTCCTTGGATCTTAGCTCGAATAAAATCACAGATGTGGGGGCTCGGTATGTTTCACATATGGAGTTCATAACCACTTTAAAACTTCGCGAAAATTTCATAGGAGATGAGGGAGCTGCTGATATTTCAACCATGCAGGGGCTTACTGCCTTGGATCTGCGTTTCAATCGAATAGGAGTGTTGGGAGCTCAGCATCTTTTGCGTATGGAAATTACTCCGAATTTGATGCTCGATTTCATCGAAAGCGATAGGAGGCATAATATTTTAGATAGGCAGGAAGAGTCTCTAGAGCTTGGTTGGAATTTATTCCGTAATTTTTTGCATTGCTTTTATGTTTTCTTTAGGTGGGTGTAGTCTGGGTTTCGCGTTTTTTCTTCTCAATCAAATTGAGTAAGCATGCTTCTGACGCCGATATCTGCTCATTAAGTTGTGCAGGAACAAAAATATCATTAAAATTGTTTTGATTTTTATGATCATAATGCAACTGGAGCAGTACTTGAGATTGGAGAGTCGCTTTGATTTACGAGTTGAAAGTAAATAATTGATAATTTTTTCACTGATCTCGATGTTAGAATTTATAGAAAATTGAATTAATGATCTTCTTTTATCTGAGCACTTTTGAAAATAAGAATATAGTCCGTTTTTATTGAGTAAGTTATTGAAGCTACCAAGGTAACCTTGATAAACTAAATAACTAAATGAATTTATCACGCATTGGGGTAGCTTGGTTGAGCTAGTGAAAAAAGATGAGAAAAGACATTCGATCAATGGCTAGGAAGTCATTGCTTTTTTTATAGCGATTACTAAATAAAAGTATAATATATCTGTCACTCTCGTAACTTCTAGGCACTCTGTCAAGAATGGGTACTGCAATGAACTATTTACCATTTTTAATACAATTTACAGTAAAAGTTGTCTTAGTTTTTTGAAAATTTTAGAATGTAATAAAACTTGGTTCACTTTTAATGAAGTAGCATTTTCTTACTTGAAAAAAATGAAATTACCTAAAAAGTGAATAAAATCATTTGATTATGGTGATAAATTCTCTGAAAATGATTTGTACGATTTGCTTAAAAAAAATAAACATAAACAGTAAGTTTTATCAAAGTATACTCGAAGCGTGTCTTATGGTTTGTCTTTTTGAAAGTGGTTTAATATAGAGATAATCCTTCATAGTAACGGAGCCAAGAAGTTTATGTTATTTATTCGCTTTCTTTGCTGGATCCATGTGGCAAGACTGATAAAAGAAATTAACTCATCAACACAGTATGAAGTCGAATTGATTAGAAACGTTTTAACAAAATTTTTTAAATTTTATAAAAAGATCAAAGCATACAAAATTAATCCAACCCAAAAACAGGACAAATAATTGATATGAAACCGAAGAAAGAGAATCGGTTGTAAGAGTACGTATCTCAAAAAAAATTGGAATTGTCAGAAAGTCTAGAGATACTTTTTTGAGTTTAATAAAAATAACGAGAAAATTAAAGATTTCTTTTGAGATTACCTTCATGATCGAATTCACCACAGTAATAAGATTAAAAATCTTGAAAAAATTATAGAAAAGGGAGCCTGGAAGCAACCAATTTACGCGTCGGAGTAAGCAATAACTTTTGGAATTATAAAATTCATCGATCTGTTTGTTTCACTTCTAACTAATTCGAAACTAATTATTCTTTTTTTCATATAAAAAAATGCTATATATCTAGGATGTTAAAACTGCTTAAGACACGATTGTGAATAACAGATTCAGTATTGATATGTTCTTTCTTCGTAAGCATTGTTTTATTTGAACTACGATCATTAAAATTAATCGAGAGAGAATTTTAATTATTTTTAATGATATTCTTGTTCCTGCACAACTTAATGAGCGGATACTTTTGGAGGACTTGAAATCACTACAGGCGGACAAAGACTACATACTCGAAAACAACTGGAAGAAGCCTTGAAAGCAAGGGGGATGCTTCCTGCTGTATTTGAAGCACATCTTAATATTTTTGATTTAGGGATGTCTCCGGTGGATTAGCCATCGGTGCCGAAAGCCTGACCGCTCAGATTCTCGGTCTTCCTAACGTTCGGCAAGCAACGCTTTATCCACGTGATCGTATGCATATTGAACCTTAGCGCTTCTGATCTACGATCCTCAAAACTCAGAATCTGTTCTCAAGATGATTCGTCAATGGATACGACGTTTCTGATAAATGCGAAAAGACCGAACCCACGAGGTTTTGAGATCTTTGCTTTCTCTACAGATCGTGTCAGAGACTTTTTCATGGAAGCCTTATCCAAAAGACCTAAACTCAATTTATTGCATCAGGACCAAGCTTTTAGAGGCTTTCGAAGAAAGAGGTAGATAAAAATAACTCTTTGCATTTAATATGATTGAATCAAGCCATGAAGAAAGCAGCACTTCAGCAACGAATACGCAGTAGAAAAAATAGCTCAAAAAGACCCTCCGATTCTCACTTCTCAGATTCTGTATCTGAGGTTTTAACTCTAGTCTAGCCAGTTCAAGACCACCCCTGAGGTCCTAGTTATTGTTTGAATACCGTGCAACCATATCGCTAACCCAAAACTCACCCCATCAACAAAAAAGAGAGCCTCTCTCAATCATGAAATAAATTTATTTAATAAAGTTCCATGAATTCAATGGATTTCAAAAAAATTACCCATATCAAAGATTTTGATGTATTATAACCACTCACGTGAAGGGGATGTTTTTTAACTATAAAGATTAAAATTTTATTCCCAGATGAAAAATGGAAAGCTTGAAGAAAGGTAGATTATGCACGATCCTAGAACTAATACCGAAACAAAAAATATCCTAAAATTGATTGCTGAAGCGGGATACGATGTTTCTGATGAAGGTGAAAAAAGAGCGGGAATGAAGGCTTACTCCTTCGCAGTTTCTGTCTGGTCAGCCTATAAAAATAAACTCCATGCTACTCTTCTACAATCAAAACCCAAAATGAGTCGAAACGAGCCATGTTCTTGTGGCAGCGGTAAAAAATACAAAAAATGCTGCTTAAAAAAGGAAGGGGAAGACTCCCATTTTTCATCGGAAGAAAATAAGATCGTGTTCAGCCATCGCATTCTTCCCAATTTACTCAGTGCAGAAGACAATGCCGATGGCATAGCAAATTTAGTAAAAATCATCGAAACTCATAAAGTTTTTCAATCCGCGAGGTTCTCCGTCGATAAGATGATGAAATTTTTAGACAAACGCTCATCAAAGAAACTGGATCCCGAACCAAAAATACATGAGTTAGCATTTCAATATATAGACGAATCGGGTGAGTACCATGCTTTAGATTTTTTTGAAAAAAAATTTTTAAAGGCTGCTGAGGACGCGAAAAATGAAGAAGAACTAAAAACACTTGCTTTTGGTTTTGGGCTGGCCACAGTCTACGAAGAAAATAAAAATATCCATGAAAACCGTTATAACCCTTTGTATATAGTCTTATTTTATAAAACAGTCAAAGAATGCATCACACTTGATTCCTTCACGAATGAGATCATTGATTCATTAGAGATAGAAAATAGCTTCGAAAAAACAGAAGATTCAGGCTCTGCCACTGCTGTCATTCAGAAATTTTCTGAAAGTCAAACAGAATGGCTCGAGGAGCAATTAGCTCAACCCACAGAAGGGTCCGAAGATGAGCCCATCCAGGATATAAACATTTTACTGGCCATTTGTGATGAAAAATTTCCAGTAAAACTGCCATTTGCAATCGCTCTTCCCTATATGATGACTTTTTTAGAAAAAATTGATGATGTTAACACGGAATATGAAAAAAAGACTATTCTATCGATGGAGCATGCAAAAACGCAATTGATTCCCGAGGATGAAAGGCTCTATCTCAGCGTCCTTGAAGCATGGATCGAAAAAAACTCAGAAACTCAAAAAAAAGTATGGAAGGTAAAAAATAAGTGGATGAATTTGGTTCAAAAGTTACGTGAATTCGTCAAGAACGACCTCTTCTATGAATATGTGGATGCATTGTTCGAAATATCCTTTCTAACAAGTGACTATTCTACGATCCATCCAGACGAAGAAAAAACAGACTATAAAAAGTTACTCTACCCTGAAAACATGCAAAAATATGCGGATTTTCTTGAGAAATTGGGTTACCCAGAGATCGCGAAAAGAACACGTAAATACGCCACTTTCATTGAAAATAACTACGACTAACTCAGCTCGTGTCATCGTTCATTGCAAGACTTCTGAACCCAAAGGCATCCTGAAATAACGCATAAAGTCATTATCATCTGCTCAGAAGAAAGCAAGATCCTGTCGCACCCTAAAAAAAATCAATTAATTTGATAAATAAGTTTTTGAGAAGATTTCTTGAAACAAGTATGGACTGAAGATGGTTACAAGAACAGGAATTGGGCTTTTGAACTTAAGCATCGTCTTTGCTTCAACCCTCTGCCATGGCGCCTCTCAGCCTCTCCTTTGCGAGCGCCAATAGACAACGGCATGTCTGCCATTTGGAAATGGGAAACCTTAGAAAGTTCTCATTTTGAAATTTCCTATTGCTCAAACCTTGCTGAATCTGCAGAAAAAATTGCACAGTACTTTGAACAAATCCGAAAAAAGAACAAGAATAAAAACAATGGGATTAGGAGATTTTAAAAGTAAGCGTAACGAAGCGATATATTTACCGATGAAGTTGTGATAAGCGTAGGAGGAAGTCTGTGTGAAAGAACCATTTTGCCTTTCTTAGATATTTCAATTAAAAATAAATTAAATTGTTTTTGGTGAGTTAAAGAGCATTTTTTTGGATCCTATAAAATCAAGATGATATTAATTGATCCCATTGAGTTTTTTTTCTGACAACTATTTTGCAATTGAAAGAGATTTTTAGATTCCGAAAATAGCAAAAAAAGCTGTATGAAAAGTACTTCGCGAATCTAAGTAAAGTTAAAGCAAAGAGAACTAGAGATTTTTCAAGAATGCTGCAGCCTCGTTAGAGTTACTAGAGAAGAATTTTAGTGGTATCAAACGCATCAATAGTGGTGTCGAATCCAAGTAGGGTGATGAACAGGCCCAGCAGTTTGAAATAAGTCCTCAAATTCAAGCAGCTGAAGTGGTTTCGGAGAATGAGTTTTTAGACCTGAATTGCATACGGGCCCAGCCAGTTGAAATAAGTCCTCAAGCCATAGAAGTAGTTTCAGTGAATCAAGTTATCAATCGGGATGAAGTACTGGCCCAATTAGCAAAAATAAGGGTTCAAATAGAAGAAATGAGGAATGAGATTCAATTAACTAATTTTAGTCTCTTGGATTGTGATTGCTATTGCATGGGGCTCTTCGACCCGGCGTTCTGCCTGGCATGGCTCTGCTTGGGTTATTGCTGTTTTTGCTGTAAAATGTGCTGTAAAAATTCTTAAATAGGTAAAGTTATGCATTAAATTCATTCCCATGCTTTTGAATTTATAGAAAACAGTAGATGAGAGTTACTTCCTTATCTCTTTCAAAGAGGCCGACTTTAAAAAAATGCTCTTTTTATACTTTTCTTGATCTTGGATATATTTTTGATTTCTCAATCTAAAATCCATCGTTGCTATGGTCTCGAGCCAGAAAGTCTTTCTGAATATAGTTTTGGTTTTTTACTAAAAATCAATCCTGTATCATGTACTTTTATCTCTTATCAAGTTGATAGCAAAAGTCAGATCAATTTTGCTGAAATATCAAATGCATACAGAAGGAATTTCTACTTGAACTTGCTCAAAGAGAGCGCATCTTATCTCTTTAAGAGAAATAGCTTTGGTTCATCTACATTTTTCAGGTCTGATCACTTAAAACAGTAGCTTGTCACTTGAGTTAATCTAAAGTTTCATTTATGGGGTGTACGTTTTAAATGGATCTCAAAAAATATAATGCTATCATTTGCTTAAGCGAGAAATCATCTCATCGTGAACGAGTTGTTCAATAGGAAAAAAGCTTGTCAATGGAAGAAGAAATAAAAAATTACTTCCTCACACGCGTTAAAAATAGGATTTTAGTGGTATCAAACGCCTCAATAGTTTAAATTCTGTTTAGTTTTATGAGGGGTTTAAATGAAAAAAAATTATTTATGTATTTGTAATTTTTTTTATAACGGTGAATCAGTTTGCAATTTGTGCAACGGGTGATGGTGTTATCGAATCCGAACACAGTGACGAAAATGTCCAGCTGGTTGCAATAATTCCTGGAGTTCAAGTAGCTGAAGCAGTTTTGGTGAATGAGACTTTAGACCCGAATTGTATACTGGTCCAATCAGTTGCAGTGAATCAACCTACGGATTACGAGGACATACTAGATCAAATAGCAGAACTAATGGGTCTTGTAGACTTGATGGGTCGTGAACTTCAAGAAGTGCAAGATAGAGAGTTACGATTTGAAATAAGTTCTGAAGTTCAAGCAGTGGAATCAGTTTCAGTGAATCGCTCTATAGATCGGGATGATGTATTGGCTTAACTCGAAGAACTAAGGCGTCAAGTGGCAGAACGAAGGTCTCAGCTAGAAAGAGTGCATAGTCAACTTCGAGAAGTGGTTCGAAGGAGACGAGTTAATCGTCAGAATGGACGCTACTTTGTGTTAAGATTTATTGGTTATTTATGCGAGTTTTCTAGGATCGAATTTTGCCCACGGTATGTTTCAAGATAGTTGTGGCCTCGACCGCTTGGTCATTGTACATTCCATGAAATTCGAAGGTGTCCATTTTTTTTCTAGTTTGTCCAGACCAACGAGAAGGGGTTGTTTTTGAGCTTCTTGATAAACAGCATGCCTTCTTTTTAAAATTTCTAAATTCTCGCCTTCGTGTCTTGCATTTGGTGTGGTAAAAGAAATTCCGCTATGTAAATGATCAGTACCCATCTACAAAAGCTTGACCTAAGTCTTGTCTTTTCAAGGCGTTGAAATGGTCATGCTGGGATACATGACTGTACTTTATCGTTTTAAAAAGCGATTCTGAGTAGCTAGTTGCTGACCCCAGGTCTGAACGAAGGTATAATTTCAAATGGGAGTTGTTGTTTGTCTATGTAATGATTTGAGGTTTTTGGATATTTTCGATAATGCAGATTTTTTGAATTAAATAAGATTATTTTTCTATGGATTCAGTTTTGTGTACTGCATGTCCCATGTATTTTACGTGAAAAAATATCCTAGAGATAGGAGTAGATTCCAAGGACTAAAGAAGCAAGTGATATTCCATAAAATCACATGATCGAGTTTTGATTAGTTGCTTACCGCTTCGATTTTTTTTGGAGGACGGCTTTTACTGCGATGTACCATTCATTTTTCAGACTTAAGTAATCGATCTATGGTCGATTCAGATCCTGCCTTGATCAGCAAGTTTCTGAATTTGGGGGCTCTTGTCGCAAAACTCCGAAGCTTACCGCTTTTAAAATAGTCTGAAGTTTTTCTTGAGAAAACGAAGAGGTTGGGAGGTCTTACGCAAATTCTCCCTTAATTTTGACAGCTTCCATCGCTGAATAGTTCTTTAGTCTTTTAGGATACTGCAGGCCTTGCTTGGGCCTGCTCTTTCACATTCCTTCATCAGTTCTAGAATCATGGTAATTGCTTAGCTCCCTTTTTTTTTGAGAACAAGCAACGCTGATAATTCATGAGGTTTTTTCTTAAGATTTCATGTTCAAGTTGTTCATTTTAGTGTCTCTTGCATTCTTAACGGGCTCCATGGTAAAGCATTCTCCATGTGCGCCATTTCTCTATTTGAGTTAAATACAAGCCCTCCGGTCTGAGATATAGCCCTCATTCTTTATCTTTTAAATTGGTAGTACACTTAAGATTTTGATCTGATCTTGAATAGCAGGAAGCCAATTTAACTGCTCGTAAACACTTGATTTTTTTGACCGGAAACTACCGGAAAAGAATATGTAGCTAAACACGCATTACTTTTTTTCCTGGACCTCAGGTTTTTTTAAAAAGCAGGAAATGAGATCCATAGGAAGAGGAATCAATGTGTGGATGCTTTTTTCATGGGACATTTCTCGAATGGTTTGTAAGTAACGCAATTGAAGGGAAATGGGATTCTCACTCATAATCTTGGCTGCCTCTGAAAGCTTCTGGGCAGCTTGTAATTCTCCTTCTGCAGCGATGATTTTAGACCGGCGTTCTCTTTCTGCTTCTGCTTGTTTCGCCATCGCTCGTTGCATTTCTACAGGAAGATCAATTTGCTTGACTTCTACATTCGCTACTTGAACTCCCCAAGGTTCTGTCTGTGCATCTAAGATGGATTTCAAGCGATGATTCACGGATTCACGCGATGCCAGAAGCTCATCTAATTCTACTTGGCCTAAAACAGAACGCAAAGTGGTCTGTGCTAATTTTGAGGTTGCCATGAGGAAGTTTTCTACTTCTACCACCGCACGATTGGGCTTAACAACTCGAAAATACACAACTGCATTTACTTTGACCGTTACGTTATCTCGAGTAATCACGTCTTGCGGTGGTACATCTAAAGTGATGGTTCTGAGATCAATACGGACCATTCTATCCATGCCTGGGATCAAAGCGATCATTCCAGGGCCTACCTCATGGATCACTCGTCCCAATCGAAAAACGACCCCACGCTCGTATTCATTGAGGACTTTTAAGCTCAGAGATATCGCCAATAAGACTAAAACACCTAAAAAAATAATCAATGCAAAACCTCTTTTTTTCAGTAGTTAACTTTTAGCTCCAATATCCGATTTGAAGAGTTACTGCAAGATAAAAAGAGTGTGAGCTGCTTGAAGGTCGCATTCAGGGCAACGTTTGACTTCTTGAGTCAGGTTTTTGTTAAAATCAGTTCTATGGCTGATATGCAGATGGGATTTGCACTGAGGGCAGTGGCTGTACTTTTCTAAAATTTTTTGAATATCACCGAAGTACTGGATGACGGTTGGCAGTAGTATTTCATTTTCTTCCGTGTCTTCTGCAAGGATCATGTTCTTTTCCATAAATTCTCCTTTTCCTTTTTAGGGGCTAAAGAGATCTCGGTTGTTTTTTTGGGATCCTCAACGGGAAAGCTTTGCCTCTTCAGTGCTGTTAAAGAGGCTCTTGTTGAAGCCAGGGCAAAAGAAGATTTTGTAAGACTATTTTAGTATTGTAAGATCCACGCGGAATTTGTTCTAAGATTTCCACTTGCTTGAACCAAAATGCCTGTGGGTTGCTTGATCGTTTTTGGGCACTTCGGACGATGTCTTGCATGAGGTGGGCGAGGGGAGGCTCAGCCCAGGCGAAGTCATAAGTGGGGTCTAAAGATCCATGTAAAAGTTCTACTAATATACTAGTTAAAAATTCTATGAGTCTTTCTCCTTGAGATTTGGTTTGAAGGCTGAAGTCCAAGATCTCTGAAAAATACCTTTTGGGTTCTTTTAAAAATCGAAAAAAAAGAAGACTTTGCTCACCTAAAGCTGCCCAATGGCACGCGCGTGTGTAGCTTCCTTGGGCCATTTTTGCCACTAATCCTGGTTGTGCAACGTCACTGAGCATCTCGCGTAGGTAATGTTCAGTAAAAGGCTTGAACCTGAGCATGTGGCATCGAGAAATGACTGTAGGAAGTAATTTAGCAAGATGATCGCAGGTGAGTAAGAAAACCCAGTTAGCAGGAGGTTCTTCGAGAAGTTTGAGAATGGCATGGGATGCTTGCGGAGTCATGCGTTGAGCTTTGAAGATGAAGACTATTTTAAATCGATGCTCGTAAGCTGGGAAGCTGATTTGCGATTGGAGTGCTCGAAATTTTTCTATTTTCAGTGAATCTTCTCCAGATATTTCCAATACATCTACATTCTGGTGGGTGCGATGTTTCTGGCAGGAAGGACATTGACCACAAGGTTCTTCTGCTGAATCCGAAGTGGTAAATCCTTGTTTTTGACAGTGAATCCATTGTGCAAAAAATCGAGCGAGTGTTCTTTTTCCGATGCCTGCAATGCCTGTGAAAAGAAGGGCATGGGGTAAAACCTGATTGAATTTCCAGTGTTTTATTTCTTTTTCCCAAGAAGTCCGGTGGTGGTTCAGCAACCAGGGGATTAGATTTTCATGCATTCAAGTGCTTTCCCAAAGCGTCTCCAAAGTTCTTGGACCAAGGTAGGTATCAGGGTTCTGAAATGCTGATCGTCCAGGGTGAACCAGCGCTCGGGATTTTCTGTCCTGGCTTTCAGGTAGCCCATGCGTACTTGCGCTTGAAACTCCACGCCTTCTGCTTCAAATCGATTGGGATTACGTGCACGTTTGAGTCCCTTTTCAGGGTCTATATCTAAAAAAACAACGAGGTCTGGCTGCACAGAACTTGCTAGGTTGTTCAGAGTATTCACTTCTTCCCAAGGAAGTCCTCGTGCGTAGGATTGGTAAGCAAGCGTTGAGTCCGTAAAACGATCGCATAAAACGAGGGTAGGGGTGCTTAGAGCCGGTAAGATGACTTGGTGAAAATGTTCCGATCGAGCAGCTTCATAGAGAAAAAGCTCTGTTTTTGGATGCATGGATGAACTTAAAACAAGAGTGCGAAGGGTTTCTCCTAAAGGGCAGCCTCCCGGCTCTCGGGTAGCAAGCACTCGGTATCCTCGTTGCTTGAAATGTGCATGGATGCCTTTTATCAGGGTAGACTTCCCGGAGCCTTCCGTGCCTTCGAAGCTCACTAAAAGGCCCGGGTTTGATCGATTCATTGCTGAGGTTTTATGGCTTTTGAGAGAAAACGTTCTTTCTTTGCTTCTTCAGGGGCCTGTGGGAGGGGAAGTAGCGCTTTTCGAGAAAGACGAATCTTCCCGAATTTATCCACCTCAAGGACTTTCACTTCAACTTCGTCACCTTCTTTGTAGTAATCGGAGATGCGTTGTACCCGAGTGTGATCAATTTCAGAGATATGTAACAAACCATCCTGGTTAGGAAGCACGTTGACAAAAGCTCCAAATTCTACGATCTTGCGAACAGTTCCTTTGTAGACATTGCCTACTTCCACTTGTGCTACAATGTCCTCAATCATTTTTAAGGCTTTTTCACTGGCAATACTATCGCTTGAAGCTACGTGAATTTTCCCATCGTCATTGATATCTATTTTACAGCCTGTCTGAGCAATGATGTCCCGGATGACCTTGCCGCCTGATCCAATGACGTCGCGGATCTTGTCTATAGGCACCGAAATCGTCGTGATGCGAGGAGCGAATTTGGACAGCTCTGGACGGGAACTTCCCAGCGATTTCTCCATTTCTTGCAGAATGTGCAAACGTCCTTGACGTGCTTGTTCGAGGGCTTGGGACATGATCTCCTGAGTCACTCCTTCGATTTTAATGTCCATTTGAATGCCGGTAATTCCTTGCTTGGTTCCAGCCACCTTGAAATCCATGTCTCCCAAATGATCTTCGTCCCCTAAAATATCAGAAAGAATGGCGACGTCTTCTTGCTCTTTAATTAAACCCATGGCAATACCTGCTACGGAGTGGCGCACAGGTACCCCTGCGTCCATTAAGGCAAGGGAGGCACTACAAACAGAAGCCATAGATGAGGAACCATTGCTTTCTAAAGTTTCACATACAATGCGAACTGTATAAGGAAACTTCTCGTAACTTGGCATGATAGCCTTCACAGAGCGTTCCGCAAGTGCTCCATGACCAATTTCTCTTCGGCTCTGACCTCCTATACGCCCCGTTTCTCCTACGCTGAATGGAGGAAAATTGTAATGCAATAAGAACTGACGCATACTGTTTTGAAACATCGTATCGACAATTTGCTCATCATCTGAAGTGCCCAAGGTCACGGTAGCAAGCACCTGGGTTTCTCCTCGGGTGAATAGCCCGCTTCCATGAGTCCTAGGCAACAGGCCCGCTTCGGCACTAATCGGTCGAACGCTTGTTCTATCACGTCCGTCAATGCGTACTTTTTCTTGAAGAATCATCTCGCGCATGAGGCGGTACTGCAGAAGGTCGAAGAAGGTAGCTACTTGATGAGATTGCTTCTTGGCTTTCTCAGGATCGTCTTTTTTTAAGGATTCTGGTACTAATTTTTCTAAAGTACTTTTTTTAGCCTCATCGATGAGCTTCTGACGTGCTTGCTTATCTTGGGTGTGCAAGGCTTCCGAGAGCAAGGTTTTTGCCTGCTTTTGCACTTGTGCTTGAATGCCTGCATCCAAAGCTGCGGGAACGAACTCACGCTTAGGTCTTCCACAAAGCTTGCGGAGATCCTCTACTAGGGAAGTGAGGCGCTTGATTTCCTCATGGGCCACTGAAATTCCTTCAAGAACTTCCTTTTCAGAAACCTCTTGAGCTCCACCCTCTACCATCATGATAGCGTTTCGGGTTCCGACAACAAAAATCTCCATCTCTGTTTTTTGAGATTCTATTTGCTCCCAAGGAGGATTGATCACGTACTTGCCTTGAACACGTCCCACACGGCAAGCAGCCGTTGGGCCTAAAAAAGGGATATCAGAGATATGCAGTGCTGCTGATGCGCCCAAAGCAGCTGCGACGTCCACATCTGCTTCCAAATCGATAGAAAGTACCGTTGCTATGACTTGTGTTTCGTACTGGTAGCCTTCGGGAAAAAGGGGGCGAATCGGACGATCCAGCATACGAGCGGATAGGGTAGCTTCTTGGGTAGGTCGTCCTTCTCTTTTGTGAAAGCTGCCTGGAATCTTCCCAGATGCATAAAATTTCTCTGCAAACTCCACGGTTAACGGAAAAAAATTTAATCCCTCTCGAGGCTCTCGTCCAGAACAAACGGTGACCAGAACACGCGTGTCTCCATAGCCTACCAGCACAGAGCCATGGGATTGTTTTGCTAGTTTGCCCGATTCAATAAACAGGGGCCTGCCACCTAACTGATAGGAAAGGCGATGGATCATAAAATTCTCCTTAGAATAGTTCAGAAAAAAACAGCCAGCCGAAATGCAAAACTATTTCCGCAATTCTAAAGACTGAATCAGCTGCAAGTAGCGAACAGGGCTGAGGCTTTTTAGGTAATTCAAAAGCCTGCGTCTCTGCCCTACCATCTTGAGAAGACCGCGTCTGGAATGATGATCTTTGGGGTGGGCCTTAAAATGCTCGTGAAGTTCATTGATATGACCTGTAAGAAGGGCTACCTGGACTTCGGTTGAACCGGTATCTCCTTGAGTTTTCGCGTATTTTTTAATAATGGCTTCTTTTTTACTCATGATTTTTTCTGACATTTTTTTACCTAAATTATTTAAACAAGAATATCTTACTCATGGATTTCGATCACCGGTATAACATGGATTTAAATGTTTGTAAACTTCTTTCTCAAGAGTTTCAGGCTGCCTAGGAAGCTGATGGCAAGGGCAAAAGGACCAAACCAGTCCCCCCAGACTTGAATGAGAGTGCGACTGAAACGATTGATGGGTACGAGGGTTTTTAAAACGCATTTTTCATTCAAATGGGTCGGTTGAACGATGGCTCCTGTAGGTAAAATGAGGGCAGAAATGCCAGTATTGGTTGCTCGTATCAAGGGAAGTCGATTTTCAATGCTTCTAAAAGAGGCTAAAGCAAGGTGTAGCTGCGGCTCTCCCCAGTTTCCAAACCACGAATCATTGGTGATATTGACCATGAGCTGACTTTTATCTTGATCAACGGCCTTTAAGACAAAGGAGGAGAAAAGAACTTCACAGCAGATCAATGGAGTAATGGACATGGCATTTTCTGAATGATTGAACTGAACTTTTAAGGATCCGTTAAGGGTACCTGTTCCAAAATACCCAATCTGAGGAAAGGCTTCTTTTAAAAAAGGAAAAAACTGATAGCCTGGGATGTATTCTGCAAAAGGCAGTAAAATATTTTTGCGGTAGGTTTGAAAATCTCCGTTGGGATTTACCAAAAATAGCCCGTTGTAGGTTTCGCGGTAGGTCCGAGCAGACGAGATATCGTAACCTCCGAAAATAATAGGGATTTTCATTTTTTTAAGAAATTGTTCAAGTTCCCGGTCTAAGTTGATTTGGCTCCAGTTTTGAGGAGATCGAAAATAAGACGGGTAGGCTGTTTCAGGCCAAATCACAAGATCTGGAGTGGGGTGGTTCATGGCTTCTTGGGTTAATGCCAGAAAAGTCTGCAAGATCTGGTTGCCCGCCTCTTGACTTCCATGCTTTGCTGCAATTTTTTCAAAATCTGCAATATTGGATTGGATCGCAGCAACTGAGATAGTTTTTTCTGGTAACGATTCCAATTGATGTAACCGTACACTTCCGTAAATCCAGAATGAGACCAAGGCAGCTATGGCCGTCCATTCTGTCTTTTGAAATTTTTTCCAAGCTCTATGAGAGAAGTATTTCCAAATGGTATGATTCGTATACACAATGAGAAACGTGAGTAAAAAAACCCCTCCTAGGTCTGCCGCTTGACTTAAATGGGGTGCTTGGTGCAAGGTATGTCCCAAGGTATCTTGAAAAAGCTTAGGAGTCAGCCAGTCAATCCCGGTGTAGAGCAAAGCGATTTGGGTAGAAAGTCTCACCGAAGAGGGTTTGTGCATCAAGGGTTGGGCAATCCACGAAAAAGCTGAAAATTGCAGTTCTCCCCATCCAATGCCTAGAAAAAAAATACAAAAGCTTAAAAACCAGGAAAAACCTCCGTATTGATGAATGGCGTGGACCAGCCAAAAAAATCCCCCAAGCGACATCAATGCGCCGAGCCAAAATCCTTCGCGAAGGGCCTGCTTTCTTGAGCGAGCACGTTTTAAGGTCTCAAACCAAGGGCAAAGAGCTATCCAGATCAAAAGATGTGCGCTTCCAGGAAGAAAAGAAAGAACGATCAAAGTAGCAGAAAAAAGCGTAAAAACACTAGGAAGTGCTTCTTTGATTTTTTTGAAATGGTTTGTTTTTTTCATAAAAGAGTAAAACTTGAAGGAAGTTAGCATGTGTTGCTGCGTGAAGCAAACAGCTTTTGAGGGGGGGATCGCTTCTGAAAACCAAGCTTTCAGGATCCGTAGCTATTGCCTTGGGTAGGTATCCGAATTAGCATTTTCCTACTTGCTAGATGCATCAAAAGCAGCTCATATGATTTAATTTGTCCGGTGTTTGGGAGGAAGATTTCACTGATTCGTTGGAAGGATGGAGAGGGAGGGATTGTTTGAGTTCTGGGATGTGGGTACGCATAAATTCCATCGAGTGCTGCTTGTTTTTCCAGATAGTTAGCAAAAATCTCTGTTATCCCTGTGGCTTCTGTTAGAATATCGATCACAGTCTTCCTGGGATCAGAAATTTCAATTCGTTGATCATCGATCCAAACTTACTTAAGCTACCAAGAGAACTCTCGCTGGATAAAAGTGCTATGAAGATTTTTTCAGTAAGCTAGCGAATCATCCACAGTACTCGAGCCTCAATACAGTAAGGTGAAAAAAGCATTGATCCTAAAGGATCATCGACGAGGAGTTCTGAGGTTGTTACTGGTAAGGTAGCTATACGAGGGTTACTCGCAAGAAATAATCTTTCAAGAAATTGCTTTTCGCTCTAAGTGACATCTTTGATTCTTGATGAAAATAGGTCTCCAAGCCAGAAGGGCTTTTTTGCATGTGCAACTCATCGTTCGTTATTCTTCGATTCTAGCGAGGAAATTTTTCGAACTACGGTTTTCAAGGCTCATGAGTGCTTGGTAGGCATTCAGACGTCCTGAGTCGATGACTTTATCCTGAAATTGAGGGAATTTGTCTGCTGAATTCCTAAAAATCGCTTTTATTTCTTCGGGAGTCAGGTTCGGATCGTGAGATAGAAGCAAGCTTGCAACTCCTGTGACCCAGGCGGTTGCTTGGGAGGTGCCTGATAAAAATCCGTAATGATCTCCTGGAAGGGTGCTATAAACGCTATCGCCTGGTGCGACAATGTCTACACGGTGTTTTCCCCAATTAGAATTTTTCAAAAGTTCGTTGTTACGATCGCTTGCAGCCACTGCAATGACATTAGAAAGATGGTAGGAAGCAGGATAATAGCTGTTTTCTTCTAAATCGGTATTATGCTGCTCGTTTCCAGCAGCAGCTACGAATAAGATGCCTTGTGCTTGAGCTCGAGCAATGGCTTTTCGTTCTTCTTCAGAAAACTCAGAGCCTCCTCCGCTGTAATTGATGATTTTTGCATGATGATCAATCGCGTATTCAATCGCTTGCACAGTACGATTGAGATTTTCTTCTGGACTAGCATGGGAGTAGTATTTTAGTGGCATTAACTTAACGCGATGGGCGATGTGACTAATGATGCCTGCAATATGGGTTCCATGTCCATTTTCATCTGTTACCTTTGATGTTTGTGTCACGAAATCCCAACCTTCTACTTGATATGTCGGAGTTTTTTTTAAATGGGTATTTAAATTCATGTGATCACAGTCTAATCCTGTATCGATAATAGCAACAATCAGATTAGGGTCACCTTCTTCTAGGGTGCAAGCTTCTTGGATTTGAAGATTTGCATCGTAAGTTTCATTGATTTTTTTCAGAGACTCTTTTGGTTGTGCTTGAACTAAGCTAGGAAAAAGCATGAATAAAAAAAAATTCCATCGTTTTAAAATCATAGTAATAGTGAAAAGCAAAACCTGTACCGTTTTTTTATGAAAACCTTCAAATAAAACCTGCCCAATGATTAGGCAGATGCCTAAAAAATTCTTCAACTTACTTGAATTTAAAGGAGTTTTTTTCATAAAAAAAGATGGCAGTTATTTTGCAAAAAAAGGCTGAAATGTTTAAAAAAAAATGGATATTGATCCTTGGTTTTTTTTGTCTAGCTTGTGGAAAAACCAATTTTAATCTTGGCTACCAGAATCAGTTGGGAAGCGCTCCTGGAAGCTTCTCTATTCCTCCTAAAGTCGATATTCTTTTATTGCAATCGAATACCGCAGCTGGCGCAAATTCTTTTTCAGTGATCAATGCTCAGATTCAAAGTTTTTTAAATCAGTTAAGCGCTGCGAAGTGGGATTTTCATTTTGCTGCCATTCCTGCTGCTCCTTCCACGACTTCCACGCCCATGTTCACGCAGGTGGCAGGTTCTCAGTATGACAGTAATTCTCCCTCTTATGTCGCGCCTTATGTAGGAGCTCCTGTAGGGGGCGTTGAAAATTTAGCTTCTAGTTTTTTTACGACATTTTCTAATTACCAATTGATGGCTGGTTCAACCTTTAACTTCGCTTCAGGATCTACAGAAAGTGGGTTTCGTACCTTATATTGGACACTCAAAAATGGATTGGGTAGTTCAAATTTTTTAAGACCGGATGCTCTTTTGTTTGTTTTGGCAGTAAGCGAAACCGACGATACTTCCTCGATAAATTATTGCGAGTCAGGAGGTACTAAGATCTGTGAACTGGTGGGAAAAAGTTTTGTTGCAACTGGTACTGCTGGTTCGGATCCCACCTGGATCAGTCAGTATGGCGCTTCAGGCGATCCTGGTACTTATACGGCAAGCTTTAATTATTATGCCAATGCTTTTAAAACCTCTTGGCCTCAGATGAGCTTTTATGCAGCTGTTTCTCCTAACATTAATGGTTTTTCTTGTAATGGTTCTAATGCTTTTAAAGGCACTCGTTACATACAGATGGCTGGAGGAAGTGCAATTAATTACACTAATAGCGCTTATCCTGCCGGTACTGTTTTGGCTGAATTGGGTTCTTTGAATATTGGGAATCTTTCTGCTGGTTTAAATGGAAAGTCTTTTGACATTTGTCAAGGTGGAATTAAAAGTGTTTATTCGCAGTTTTACGCAAGTTTGCAGATTCAGGTTTTAACGAGAACGCAAAAATACGTTTTTATTCAGCAGCAACCGAATCCGAGTACCATTCAAGTCAATCGTTTAGTCGGAGGTAATTCTAGTAACGCAGTTTCCATTCCTCAGGATCCTAACAATGGATGGCAGTACGTTGGAATGCAGACGGGAGTTTACGCTTACCAAACAGTGCTCAACGGTGTCTCAATTGACCTGAATCAAGCTTCTGGATATGCTATTAAACTTTCTGGCAGTGGTATGATTTCGGGTTCTGATTTAGTCCAAGTCATCTACCAGCCTCAGATTTAATAGTTCTATTGACAGAAGGGGGTTCAAAAGTTACGATGGTGCGTTGGGGCCAACGAAGAGGGAGTTCTTATGGAAAACTCGCAGGAGTTTTTGATTTCAGACGATGCTGCGCAGTGGTACTTGGCGTTGGGAGAAAAATGGGTGGGGCCTTTGACAGCCTCTCAGATTCATCAGCGCATTGGATCCCAAGAGATCAGTTGGGCGCATTTTATTTGGCGTAAAGGGCAGTCTCAGTGGCTTCGTATTTGCGATACACCCTCGTTTCAGTCAGGAGCACCTTGTGCCCCCAAAAAAAAGTGCACAGAAGTGAAACAGGCTACCCTTCTTGCGGTAAAATCCAAAAATCGCGTCCCTCCTGCAGCTTCTGAGGTTGAGGAAATGAAAAAATGGTTTTTGTGTGTGAAGAAGGCACAGTACGGTCCTTTTTCTGTTAAGGAAATTCAAATGATGCTTCAAGCCGGAAAAATTGACACATCTGCCTATGTTTGGTGCCGTGGCATGCAGCATTGGGAGGCTCTCGAAAGCGTCTCTGATTTTTTCGAACAGAAGTCTGGGGGTGTTTCTGGTAAACCGAAAGTTATTAAAAAGATTGAGGTAGAGCGTCGTGCACAATTACGCAAGCCCTTGGTAGCTCAAGTGGTGATGACAGATGATCAAGAGGTCATTTTAGGTCTGTGTCGAGATATCAGTGTGGGAGGTCTTCAGATTCTTACACAGGACGTACCGGGAGGGGTGGGAACGCGTTTGAAGGTGAATGTGAGTCCTTCGGGAAAAGAAACAGAGCCTCATTTGATGTTCACGGCTCGAGGAACGATTGTGCGTGTTTTAGAGGATGGACGTGGATTTAGTTTTCGGTTTGATCGTCTTTCTGAAAAGTCAAGACGTGTCATTGAGAAGTATATTGAGTTAGGTGATGCTTAGGGAGGGTTGGAAGCTTCAGGCTGAGCTTGTGCTAGCAAAATCTTCTCTTTTTGAGAGGTTCTGTGATCGGCAAGAGCGTCTGGACAATGACGCTTTGGTGCTGATTCATGGTTTGGGTGAGCATTTAGGGCGCTACTTGCATTTTCTGAACTACTTAGATGCGTCTGTGGGAGGAATGTTTGGCTGGGATCATTTAGGCCATGGGCGATCCTTGGGTAAAAGGGGCTCTGGGACTTTTGAGCATCATGTGGAGGTAACGGCAAGTTGTATTCGGGAGTTTCACGCGTTTCTGAATCGAAAGTGGGGTTCTTGTAGGCTCCATATTGTTGGACAGAGCATGGGGGGATTGATAGCTTTAAGGCTTCCTCGTGATTTGCCTATTGCTTCTATGACGGTTTCAGCGCCTTTTTTAGGGTTAAAAGAAACAGCTTCTTTTTGGAAAAAAAGCTTAGGTCACGCTTTATCTTGGATAGCTCCTGGCATTTGCCTTAAGTCCGGGCTTGATCCGGCGAAGCTTTCTCATGATGTTGAAGTGGTAGAAGCCTATCGCAAAGATCCTTGGGTGCACACTAGTATCACCCCTCGTTTGTTTTTTAGTATGCTTGAAGGCATCGATCTTGCTTTTCAAAATACGGGATACCCTTTTCCAGTCCAAATGCTGGTACCTCTGGAAGATGCGATTGTTGATCCTTCTTGTTCCTTGAGGTTTTTTGAAATGCTTCAGGCGCCTTCGAAGCGTCTTCGTACTTACCCGCATTTTTACCATGAGCCCTTTCAGGAATTAGGCAAGCAGCAGGTTTTTGAAGATTTAAATACCTGGATTTTGCAATGCGCAGTCAAAAAGCTTTAAAAGCTTTGCTCCGTGGTAGGAGCCAAATTTGTCCATTTGCCATGGGGGGTAAGGGAAGTATTTTGCAACGACGCATTGACCTTTCTGGGCCACCTTCCATTGGCGGTCTTCGCTTGTGGCAACGAAAATATCCCCTTGAGTGGTTCGAATGGCAATCATGAATAAAAAAGACTCTTGCATGGCGTCCGATTCTTTAGGGATATCTATGGCGACGAGTTCTCCTTGAATCTCGCGAGCAAAGACAAAGCTATAGTAGCGTAGGAAGAGCACAGATCCGGTGATGATGACCAAGGTGAGAAGCATCAAGAAAGTTCTGAAAGATTTCATTTCCTTGTATTTATGGGTTTGTGAGCGAATTTGCAATTTTTTTATCGGGCGATTCGCTTGAGCATTTTTTGAATTTCAGTTAGAGTTTGGGCAATGGCTATTGTTGCTACCCCTTCTGAGCAGTGGGAAGAACTCAAAAAAGGTGTTTTTGAGATTCTTCCTGAAGAAGAGTTTCGTGAAAAACTCGATGTCTCTTACCGTGATCAAAAACCCTTGTTGGTTAAATTTGGGGCGGATCCCTCACGTTCGGATCTTCATTTGGGGCATATGGTGGTGCTCGACAAGCTGAAGCTTCTTCAGGAGTTTGGACATCAGGTCTGCTTCCTGATCGGGAATTTTACGGCAAGACTGGGGGATCCTACTGGGAAAAGTAAAACGCGCTTGCAGTTATCTCAGCAGCAGGTAGATGCTTATGGAAAAACTTATCAAGAGCAGATTTTTCGAGTCCTAGATCCTGAAAAAACAACAGTAGTTTATAACGCTGATTGGTTGTCTTCGCTTTCTTTAGAATCTTTTTTGGGAGTGCTTTCTCGCACCACAGTGGGGCAGTTACTCGCAAGAGAAGATTTTTCTAAGCGTTGGGAAGAAAAAACTCCCCTTTTTTTGCATGAGTTTATGTACCCTCTTTTGCAAGGCTATGATTCTGTGGCCCTGCAAGCAGATCTTGAGCTTGGGGGAAGTGATCAGAAGTTCAATTTACTCATGGGAAGGCATTTACAAAAAAGTTTTGGTAAAAAAGCTCAGGCTATTTTGATGATGCCTCTTTTGGAGGGTTTAGATGGAGTTCATAAGATGTCCAAAAGTATGAGAAATACGATTGATTTGACTGATTCAGCAGATGTGATGTTTGGAAAAATCATGTCTATTTCTGACCCCTTGATGGTGCGCTACTATGAGCTTGTGAGTCGTATTTCTGCATCTTCTTTCTTGGATCTCAAGCAGGCCCTTGAAGAGGGTAGGCTTCATCCTATGGAGGCCAAGAAAAATCTCGCTTTTGAGATTGTACAGCGCTATCACGGAACTGGGAGTCAAGCTCAAGCACGGTTTGAGGGTCTTTTTTCCAAGAAAAGCTCCGATGTCGATCTGCCTGTTTTGGAGGTAGTTTTGGAGACGAATGGACGCATTCACTGGGTGAGTTTTCTGGTGGAGCGTCAAATTGTAGAGTCTAGAAGTCAAGTCCGTCGATTACTTCAGCAAAAAGCCATCCGTCTCGATGGGGAGGTCCTCACTGAGGAATGGTATGAGGCAAAGCCTCCTTCGCGACATGTCCTGAAGGTGGGTAAGTTGAAGCTGTTTTCCTTGTGCTTGAAAAGTCCTTAGCGTTTTACCTTGAGCGAAGGGGCATGCTTGCGGTAGCACTCAAGGGCATGAGTGATGATTTGAAGGGCTTCTTTTACACCTAAAAATCCCTCGACGATTACTTTTTTTTGTTCTAGGATTTTGTAGTCTTCAAAAAAATGCTTGATCTCAAGCAGACGATGGGAGGGGAGTTCGTCAATAGATGCGTAGTTTCGGTATTCTGGGTCATCCGCATGAACGGCGATGATCTTGTCGTCTGGTTCTTCTTGGTCGATCATTTTCATGACCCCTAGAGGTTTTGCGGTGAGGATGGATAGGGGCACCATGGGGTCTTGACCCAGGACTAAAATGTCCAGAGGATCGTTATCTTCGCAGTAGGTCTGAGGTACGAAGCCGTAGTTGGCGGGATAATGGGCAGAGCTGTACAAAATTCGATCAACTCGAATGAGTCCGCTTGCTTTATCTACCTCGTACTTCGTTTTTGATCCCTTAGGGATCTCAATTATAACAGTTAAGTAATCGGGAGCTTTTTCACCAACGCTAATATCGTGCCAAGGATGCATGGGACTCTTATCTCATAATTTTTTGCTTCTGACTAGTCGCATTTTTTTAGCAAGTTGTGCCCGGGTAAATTTTCGAATGTCGTCACTGAAACGAGGTAAGGCGATCCAAAAGCCTTGGGGCAATTTGCGTTTGAGGTTTTGAACATCTGCATTCAAAAATTTAAAATCTTGGATTTTGATATGGTTTTGCTGGGCGATTTGGAGGCCTGATTCTGGTTTTGGAAGCTGAAGGTAGGTGATGGGGGAAATACCAGAATTGGGAATTTCTCCAAAAAAAAGATGGCGGTAGTTTTCCGCATAAAGCGCTGCTAGAAATTCGCAGTAGTAGCTTCTGCTTGCCCATCCTAATGCATTTTTAGGATGATCTGGGTTAAAGAGGTAGGCGATTTTTTCAAATGCGGCTTCTTGATGGTGGAATCGAGGCAGATGCTTCAGGCCGTGGTTGTAGGCAATGACCGCAAGGACCCAGCTTCCTAGGTATTTGTGGGACCATTTGAGCATTTTCGCTGCCGCAACGGTGGATTTCAGCGGAGAGCGACGTTCGTCTACGTTCAAGGAGTGGTTGATGGTCAAGTATTTTTTTCCTATTGAGGGCATGAATTGCCAAACTCCAGAGGCCCCCACTTTTGATGTTGCTTTTAAATTGAAGGAGCTTTCTACTAAGCTCAGTCTTGTATATTCTGTAGGGACACCTGCCTCGGCAAAGATCATTTCCATTTTAGGTAAAAAAGATTCTGCAGCGATTAATCCTGAAATCAAATTATCTCTTTGTCCTCGTAAGTATTTAAAGTGCTCTTTCATCTCTCGAAAAACAGCGCTGCTTGGGGATGGAGCATGGGATAGAATGATCTTTTGTTTCGGGGTCGGATGAGTGGGATGTGGTGTTCGAATTAAACCATTAAAAGCTGCTAAGTACTCCGCTCTCGTTTTTTTTAAGAGTCTTTCGGTAAGAATCTCATAAACGACTTTATTCCTTGATTTTGATAAAATAGGCTCAAAATTTAAAACTTCGTAGGTTTCGTTCATGTTTTTTTGATCAAAAAAAACAATATCTCGCGTGGTATACTTGGTGTAAATTTTTAGCCAAAAGCGCGTAGTATCTTTAATTTCTTCTGGAATTTTAAAATTGGGTTTCATCCTCAATTCTTCATCATTTAATGCAGATTCTAAAATAGCGTCTGAAATTTGTGGATGAAAAAGCATTTCTTGAGAAATAGCAGGTTCAAGGATTGTTTTTTCTTCAGCTTGAGCCTGGAAGGCAATAGAACAGAAAAAGATAAAAATCACTTTTTTCATCAGCATGCAGTACCTACTAGCAATAATTTTGCCAGAGAAATGGCTTTTGCTTTTGAGGAATGGAGGATACAGTGTGAAAAAAAAGTGTCATAAATGTGTGCAATTGATGACTCTTTGGTCGTTGATGGAAGGAATTTTTTTATAGACACTGAGATCAAACCCAGATATGACCTCTTTGTTTGGCAATGATTTAAGATTACTGAGAGAAGGGTTGGGTCATGATTTCTGTTGCGCGCAAGGTTTTGCTTTTATTGTGTCTGAGTTCTGTGGTCTGGGCGAAACCTCTTACCATTCAACAGTTTTCTAATAGACCCAAATTGATTTTAGTTCTTGTCATTGATCAATTTCGAGCAGATTATTTGACTCGATTTGAAAAAAAATTTCTTCCTTCTATTTCTAAGAAAACGTTGGGTGGATTTTCTTACTTAATGCACCATTCTGCTTATTTTCCTTTAGCGCAATATGATGCTTTGCAAAACCTCACCTGTCCTGGTCATGCTACGATTCTCACAGGAGCCTATTCTTATCAGACTCAAATTCCCACCAATTATTGGTACAGTCAGGAGTCTAAGCGTTTGGTTTATTGCGTGGAGGATCCCTCTCAGTCAGTCATTGGCTCGACGGGGCCTTCGAGTGATCTTCCGGGCGTCTCACCCAAGTATTTGCACGGAAGCACTTTAGGAGATGAGATTAAAAATGTGAAGGATGCCAGGGTCGTAAGTGTTGCCTTAAAAGATCGTGCTTCTGTGATGCTGGGGGGGCATAGGGCAGACTTAGCGCTTTGGTTTGAGTCAACACTGAGTCAGTGGGTTTCGAGTCAGTATTATCTTTCTGATAAAAAACTTCCTGATTGGCTCGTTCAGTACAATAAAAAATTTGAGCAAGGAGGGGTTTTTAGCTGGAAGACCCCTCAGTTTACTTACCCTGATGTTACCAAAGGAAGTGAGGAGAGTTTAAAAACCGCTTATGGCATAGAGTTAACTGTATCGATGGCAGAAAAGGTTTTCGATCAGTTTGAGTTGGGACGTCGTCAGACTACCGATCTTTTGACAGTGAGTTTTTCCGGTCATGATAAATTGGGTCATGCTGTGGGTCCGAATAGTCCCATGATGGAAGAGCTGACTTTGGAAGAAGATCGAGCTTTTTCTCGATTGTTTAATTTTATTAAAAAGAAAATGCCTGGAGGTATGCAGGATGTGGTGATTGTTTTGACTGGGGATCATGGCGTGGCTCCGAAGCCTGAATGGGCAGAGGAGCGTAAGTTTGATGCCGGAAAGATTGATACCAATGCTTTATCCAAGCGTGTTTGTGAGTTATTAGATAAGAAATATGGCAAACCTGCCCAGGGTGAATGGATTGTAGCTAATACTGATTTTCACTTTTATTTAAATTTGGAAGCTATTGCAGATAAGCGAATTAATTTGGAAGAAATCGAGCATTTTGTTCAAGCTTATTTAAAAAAAGAGCCTCATTTTTCTCATGTGCTGACTTCGAGCGATCATCTGTCAGGAAAATTTTTGCCTGGAATCTTTAAAAATCAATCGATTCATTCTTTTGTAGAGAAGCGAAGTGGGCAGCTCATTGTCGTGCCTGATCCTTATTATATTTATAAGAGTACTTACAACGCTACTCATTTTACCGGGTACACGTACGATCGTATGGTTCCATTACTTATTTCGGGTAGATCCGTTCGTCAAGGGGTGTACAGTACTCAAGCCCATGTTGTAGATATTGCTCCAACTTTAGCGTTTTTGGCAGGCGTTGTTCCTCCGAGTTTATCGGAAGGCCGTGTGCTTTCTGAGATTTTCGGAAAATCTCAGAACTGAACACCGATGAAGTTTTTCAGGTAATGTCCTTCTGGGAATTCTAGCAAAACAGGATGGTCACTTGAAGGAAATCCCCTGGCAATCCAGTGAATTTTTGTTTGGGCGCGCGAGCTTGCGCGAGCAAGCGTTTGGATGAAATCTGGTTCACGAAAAAGACTTGAGCAGGAGCAAGCAACGATGGCTCCTTGGGGTTTCAGCAGGCGTAAGGCTTGGGTATAAAGCTTTAAGTAAGCATGTTGACCGGTGGGAATGCTTTTTTTGTTTTTGATGAAGGCAGGAGGATCCACAATGATCAAGTCGAAGTTTTTGGGATCAAGTTCATGGATCTTGTCAAGATCCATGTTGAGGTAAGTTGCCTGCAAGCCATGAGTGTTTGCGTTTTGTTCCGCCCATCTTAAGGCCTCTTTTGAGCAGTCAACAAAAGAGATTTCGCATTGCTTACCTATGCTTTGAAAATGCGTTCCCAGTTGGATGCCCCATTGTCCGATATAAGAGCAAAGATCTAAGATACGAAGTTGTTTTTGATGGACTAACCAAGGTGTTGTTTGAAGTTGGGTGAGTTGTATATTGAAGCGTTGATCCAAAAAAAATCCGGTCTTTTGTCCGGACCAGAGGTTCAAGTGAAAGATTAGGGGTTTTTCTTCGATGAGTGAGTCTACTTGGATAGCCAAGGATTCGAAATTCACTAAATCTAAAGCTTTGAGAACTTGGCAGGGTTCTGGTTCTAATCCTTCTAATTTACGGACATTCACATTGTTTTTGACTAAAATGCCCGTTTGATCCCATGCTTTTGGGTCATTTACGCATTTTTCTAAAATTTGAGGTAAGTTCCGGATCATTTTTTCAGCGCCTGCGGTATGTGCTTGGATGACGAAGATCTGTTGAACTCGATTGGCTAGGAGGTACCGATCGATGATGAGCCCCGGTAATTGGTCGCCTTCTCCATGGCACAGTCGGTAGCTTGTTTTCCATCCTAAGGTATTTCGTAAGTTTTGAGCTTGCATCAGGCTTGCGAAGAGACTTTCTTGGGTTGTGGGGTCTTGGATCAGAGGATTCCTGGAAAGGCATCGAAAGCCAATTAAAGAGTGGGGATTGCCGTAACCGCGTGCTAAAAATTTCCCTCGCGCATCTTGAAGTTCTATAGTCTCACCGGGTTGTATTGGATGAGAATGAGGGAGGAGTTCGTTGGAGTATACCCAAGGGTGTCCCGATTGAAATCTTCTTTCCATACCTTGTTTTAAGTGCCAGATTTGCATTTTTTCTCCTGAATAGAATTTTTATACACGTATAGTACTTGAAAAAGCATGAAATTTCACGCACTATGCGAATTTCTGGAAAAAGACGCTGGAGAGTGCTTTCTTGTGAGAGAGATTCTGAGCTTGCAAGGTCTCATCGCTTGGTTGAAGGCATTGAATGCTGTGGTTGATCGAAATTGCTCCAATACGCAAGGTTTGGACTGCGCAAAGAGGGCTTGTCTAGGATTTCCTAGCTTGAATCAAATACAGAAGGGAAAAGTCAAAATTTCTCTGTACTAAAAAAAAATCAGGTTATAAGGAGTGTCAGCCATGTCATTAGTGAGTGGTGTGATGACGAAGATATATTTTTTCAGTTGTTTTTATCCTGGAGATGGGTTTGATGAAGGCTTTTTTGATAGGAGATCCTGTCGCTCATTCGCGGTCTCCTTTTTTTTACCATAGGCTTGCTCAAAAGTTTCGTTGTGATTTTCAGTATGAGCTTCATTCAGTTTCTCGTGAGAATTTAGATTCTTTTTTGATCGCAAGGCGCAAAGATAGACTAATTGGGTTTAATATCACCAGTCCCCACAAAGAAACTGTGATCCGCCATTTAGATAGACTTTCAGAAGAGGCGTGTTTATTGAGAGCGGTCAATACCGTGGTGATTCAAGAAGGTGTGTGGACGGGGTACAATACTGACTACTTGGGAGTTTTAAGGGTTTTAAGAGATGTTCCTTTGGAAGGTCAAAGAGCTCTTCTTTTGGGAGCAGGAGGAGTCTCTAAAGCGGTGGCGTATGCCTTGGGGCTTCGAGGTGTTGCTTGGGTGGGAATTGGCAATAGGACCCAAGCGCATGCTCAGGCTTTAGCGGATCAGATGCAAAAAATTTTTCCTCAAATCTGTTTTGAGGTGGTCAAAAAAAATGAAGAAGCTTGTGTTTTGGTAGTGCAAACGACTGCTCGGTTCCAGGCGCATCTTTTGGGGTTGGAGTTTTTAAAAACATTGCCTCCCAGTGCCTTGGGGACTTGGGCTTTAGATTTGGTCTATGATCCTGAAGAGACTTTTTTTTTGAAATTTGCTTCGCAGCAAGGTTGGCAGGGGATCGGGGGGCTTTCGATCCTGAAAGAGGTTACTGAAGCAAGTTGGAATTTATGGTGGGGCTATTCTAAAAAGCCAATTTTTTTAGTAGGATTTTCAGGAGTAGGAAAAACAACGGTCGGTCGTCTCTTAGCTCAAAAATTAGGCCGTTCTTTTTTGGATACGGATGCCTGGGTGGTGGATCAAGCTCAGATGAGTGTTACTCGTATTTTTTCAGAAAAAGGAGAAACTTGGTTTAGGCAAAAAGAATCTGAAATTTTAAAGAAAGCTTTAGAAGGATCTCAGGTGGTGGCTTTAGGAGCAGGTGCTTTGATGGATCCTGAAAATGCAAGACTTGTTTTTGAAAAATCTTGGACTGTTTGTCTGGAAGCTTCTTGGCAAGCTCTTTGGAATCGTTGGGATATATTAGTGCAGGATCGTCCTTTATTCCAAGCCTGGGAGACTTTTTCTGATGTTCGTAAAAAGCAGGAGTTAGAACGACTTTTTGAGTTGCGTAAATGCTCTTATCAAAAATCATTTTTGCATTACTGTGTGGATGATCAAACGCCTGAATCTGTTTCTGCTTTTTTACAGAAAAAATTGTGGGAACTCGTATGAAATCTTTGAAAATTAGTTCTCGTTTTTCTCAGACATCGGAGGTTTATGTAGGTTTTCAAGCGATTCAACAATTGTCAGAATGGTTGCGTAAAAAAAAGTTTCAACGTCTTTTTTTGATAGTAGATAAAAACCTGGAACGTTTTTTTCCTGTTTTGCAGGATAAGATTTCGATGCATTTGATTACTGTTGAAGCAGGTGAAGGTTTAAAAAATTTTTTTGAAGTGCAGAAAATTTTTGATATTTTATTGCAGCAAGGTGCAGATCGTAAAGATGCTATTATTGCTTGGGGAGGAGGAAGTGTAGGAGATGTGGCGGGATTTGTAGCTTCTACTTATTTCCGAGGTATTCCTTGGATAAATATTCCCAGTACGTTACTTTCTCAGGTAGATAGTGGTATTGGAGGAAAAACAGGCATCCACTTTTCAAATGTTAAAAATGCTATTGGAAGTTTTTATCCACCTCTTTTAGTACTTTGTGATACTGAGTTTTTGGTTTCACTTTCTTCTCGAGAAATAATTTCAGGATTAGGAGAAATCGTAAAATGCTCTCTTTTGAGAGGGTCTTCTTTTTATGAAATGATTCAAAATGATAAAGAAAAAATCCTTCAAGAAGGCTATGAAAAAATGGAGGATTTTATTTATCGTTCTTTGAAGTATAAAGCAAGTTTAGTTGCTTTAGATCCTTGGGATGAGCGTTCTAAGAGAGTTTTTTTAAATTTTGGTCATACTTTGGGTCATGCGTTAGAAGCAGCGACTGAGTATCAAATTTTTCGACATGGAGAAGCGGTTCTTTTAGGAATGCGTTTTGCTTTGGCACTTTCAGAAGTTAAGAAAAAAATTACCTCCCAGAGATCAAAAATTTTAGATGAATTTCTGAGTTTTTTGAAAGTACCATCGATTCCAAAAACAGTTTCTTGGGAAAGTTTAATGTTTTATATGCAAAAAGATAAGAAAAAGCAGGGAAATAGTCTTTTTTTTGTTCTTTTAAAAGACGTGGGGCATCCTCTTTTCGAAAGGGTGTACCCTTCAGAGCTTGAAGAAGCCTATGGACTTTTTTGTGAAAGATTATGATTTTTATTTCTTAGTATTGCATGGTCCTAATTTAAATTTGCTGGGAGAGCGAGAGCCTCAATGGTATGGGACGATGACGTTGGGGCAAGTGAATGCTAAGCTTCGTTTTTTTGCTAGAAAAAATCGTACACGTTTATTTATTCATCAAAGTAATTCAGAAGGAGCGTTGATTGATTTTTTGCATTTTTATCGAAAAAAAGTCAATGGCGTTATTTTTAATCCTGCGGCTTATACACATACTTCTTATGCGCTTCGAGATGCAGTTTCTGCTATTTTGGTTCCAACCATTGAGGTACATCTGAGTCCGATTGCTCAACGTGAATCTTTTCGAAAAATTTCTGTGATTGCGCCCGTTTGTTGGAAGCAAATTTCAGGCTATGGTTGGAAATCTTACACTCAAGCCATGAGGGCTCATTGGAAAAGATTGCGCGTTGATTGATGTCTTTTAAAAAAATATACAATGATGATGATTTAAGATTCGGTCAGGTTTTCCAGAAATTCTCTATGAAAGGAATTTTTTCGCGTTCGAAAAAAATTAAATTTTAAAATATGCCAAATAGCCGCAATACCGTCTTTCCATTGAATTTTTTTTCCTTCTGAGTAATTGCGAGGTTGGTATTGAATGGGAAGCTCTTTGATTTTTAACGAAATTTTTGCAATTTTTGCCGTTACTTCAGGCTCAAATCCAAATCGATGGGATTCTAAAATCATGTTTTTTAAAATACGGGCTTGAAAAACCTTATAGCCCGTTTCCATATCGGAAATCCAAAGTCCATTACAAAGATTGCTTAAGAAAGTCAGAAACCAATTGATACTTCGATGAAATAATCGATCTTTCCAGGGTATTCTCGAAAAGCGATTACCAAAAACTACATCGTATTGATCGAATATAAGAGGTGCTAACAAGCTTTCCCATTCTTCCATGCAGTATTCAAAATCAGCATCTTGAATCGCAATGATGGTTCCATGAGCCGCTTGGATGCCTCGCTTCAAAGCCGCACCCTTTCCTTGATTGCTTGTTTGATACAAGCAAATTGCTGAAGATTGAAAGACAAAGGATTTTAAAATGGCATCCGATCCGTCGGTGGATCCATCATCTACCAAAATCAGTTCTTTTTCATACTGTAGATGAAGTGAATCAATTTTTTTTAAAAAAATCTCTAAATGCAAAGCCTCATTATAAATTGGAATAATTAAGCTTACTCGATGTGACATTTTTATTTTTTACCGAGAAAAAAATAAAAACGATGATGGTGGAGCTGACCGGGATCGAACCGATGACCTCCACAATGCCATTGTGGCGCTCTACCAACTGAGCTACAGCCCCCGACGAGATGTTCCATAGATACCTTGGAAGTTGCTGTTTTGGCAACTTTTTTATAGCATAAAAAGTTAATCTTTATCATTTATAACAAGAGGTTCAAGTTTTGTAATGCGATTGGGCATCTTTTTGATCCGATCTGTGACAATCTGAAAAAGCGTCTTTGATCCGGATCGATGCCAGATATCATTGTTTTCCGGGGATCCTGTAAAGTTCAGTGTATTTGGTGCTGTGTTTGCGACTACAGGCAGGGTTGCCGTGGGTGCTATGGCTAGATTGCCGAAGGGATTCGTCTCAGAAGTGCTAGAAGGATTTCTTTCACTTTTGTAGGTACCTGTATCTGGTTTGGGCGTAGCAATAAACCCAGCAATCGGATTTTTTTCTGCTATGCTTGCAATAGTGCTCAAGGCATCTGCGATAGGGCCTAACTTACTGGGAAGTGCGCTTTTGATGGCAGATCCTGCTCCGGTTTCAAGTGCTGAAGAGATCGATCCTGGGATGTTAATGGGCAAAGAAGGTACATTAGGAAAGGCTCCAGGATTTAAAAGATTACCGTCACTGGGAGTGCTTGGAGCACTTATTCCGTTATTAGCAAGACATGTGGTGCAAGCAGAACTGGACCCGTATGGACAGCACTGACTGATAATAGGTTCTAGTGCATCTGCTTCTTGCGCTAGTGTTTTAGTGGTTCCACCCTTTAGGTCGGAATAACTAGTGCCTACGTTATAATAACTAGTTGCAGCGCTGTTAGAGCTAGGATTGATGGGGGCCGGATCAGGGGAATTGCTTTGAGATACTGGTTTGCTAAAAAGAGAATTAATTTGTTGGCAAGCTTGTTGTTTGGTTTGCGTAATATTCTTAATAGAATTTACACGCAAGCCGGTAATGGCTGCAAAAATAGCGGCGCTGGCACAGCTTGTAGCTCTTTCTGCAGTGATTTTGGATCCTAGGTTTTTGATTTTGGATCCGAGGCCTTTGGCTTTAGATTTCATGGTTTCAAGAGTTGTTTGGGTCTCTTTTTCGGCTGAGTCAGCTGCTTCATCAGCTACTTCAGCTACCTTATCTATTGCATTGCGTGCTGAAGTAGCTTTTTTAATTCCATATCCTGTTGTTGCTAGGCCTCCTACTAAGGCTCCTGTTCCCAATACGGAGATAACTGTTGCTTGGTACTGAGAGATAGCAGCTCCAATAGTACTTGATTGTTGTGTCATCGTGATTCCTATTTCTGATGCTGCGGCAATAGTTGCAAGAACTCCGCAAGCAATTACCATCGGAGAATTGGGAAAGCTACAGGCAACACCGCAGATAGCAGTAGCGTTGATATCCAATCCGATGAGAGCTTGTTCTGCTGCTGCTATCTTCGGATAATCGTCTCCATTCAGAATATTATAAGCTTGGCATTGTGTTTCAACTTGGGAATTATGGTAGTAGCAGTGATCTGCCATTTTTCCTAGTTGTGTACATATTTGATCATTAGGTGGAATAATTCCACCACTATTGATTACCACGGCAGTCATGAGCTCTTTGGTTAAGACAAAAGGTATTTGACATTGAGGAAGAGGGCCGCTTGCTTTAATGGGAGTGAGTGATGCTAGAGAGTAGTTGTTCGATGTAGTTGGACTTCCTAAACTTGAGCACAAGGCGTCATCTATAGTGGACCAAGTGTTTCCTTCAGTTAATCCGCCGATACTTTTTCCATTAGAAAATTGCTTACAAAAATTATCACAATTTAGTGATACAGAAGGACTTGAGAGTGAGTTAGGCTCTTGAATTGCCATAAGAGAGTTTGTGAACGATAGTTGTAGAAATAAAATTTTTAATAAAAATATATAAAAATTTTTAACATTTTTTAATTTTTTTTTTGACAATAAAAAAAAGATAATAGGTTTTCTGTCAAAAATCATGATTTTTCTTTCATATTTTAAGATTCAAAAATCTTTCTATATCTTGGATTAGTCTTTTTTAAGATGCTAGCATTTTTTTGCGTAACGACAGTGATTAAAGCATGGTGTTTTTTTGATAGTTTAAAAAACTTTTTAAAGTTTTTTTTGCTAGAAGCAAATTATATCATAGTCATTTTAATGACTCCGTATTTTTTCTATTATAACTATTTTGCCAAGGAAGTTTTTCGAGATTTTCTTGAGATAACCTTAAGCGTCGAGAAATTATTTTAAAGATAGTTTCTGATTCGTTTGTGTGCCATATGTCTGTCGTATCAGGATCGCTTATTTCTGTAGAGTTAGGAACTTCTATCGTGGGTAGAGAGGCTCTTTGGAAGTTTAAAGTTTTAGTAGTAGCTTCATGTATTTCAAAGTTGATGGTAGGTGTTAGTGAGTTTTTGCTGCTCGAACTTGCGGATCCAGTATAATTACCATGGGAGTTAAATCCAACGAGGGAGAGATCTTTATTTTTGACCAAATCTTCTATTTTTTTCATGGCATTTTGAACCTCTTCTGGCAATTTAGGGTATCCTGATAAAACTGCTTCTTGGAGATTTGATCCGTTTTGCAAGGCATTGCTTATGGCTTGAAGCGGTGTTTTTTGTGTATTTGCAATATTCTTTAGCATGTTCGAAAAAGGATCTGTTAAGGGATTTTTTTCTGCGGTAGCTGCTACAGAATTAAAAATATTAGGAAGTGATGCGCTTGGGCTGGATGAGCTTTGGGGGGTTGCTTGAAATGAATTAATACTAGTACCTAAAGCATTAGCTGAGGAGCCAGGGTTTTTTAAATTACCTCCATTAAAAAGTGATGATGAAGGAGCAGTTGAAGGAGTAGGAATAAGTGAGGCAGTATTGCAATTCATAGATCCACAAAGATTTTTGATGCTGTTGCATTCTTGTATTTCTTGGTCTTGTGTTGCTCTTAGTGATTTTCCCTTCATGATAGCTAATGCCGCTAATGCAGATCCTCCTAAACAAGGAAGTAAGTCTCCTAAAGTTGAGGTTCCAATCGTTTTTAAGGCATTAGGAGCTATTCTAGCGGCTAATCTTGCTGCAGATAATCCTACGGCGGTACTTCCTAATGTGGACGTTTCGATCAATCCCTGAGTATCTTTTTCTCCTTCGTTTTGAAGATTAATCATATTGGCAATATCTGTTCCTATGGCTGAGGAATCTGTTATTGCACAAGATGTTTCGAAAGAAAAAGCGAGGAAGGCACCTATACCTGTTGATAAAAGAGCGCATGCGGTCAAACAAGAAATCGATGCTATACTATAAAGACTGATTGTCGCTATTTCGTAGTCTTGAGTTTTTTTAACGAGATTGAATGCTGCGCAATGAGCATTTAAAGATTGCGAGGGAGTTCCTGATTTACTTTTCTCAGTATTTGAGGTCGTTGATTGAAAGTTGGCACAAGATTGTGTGCAGTATTTTGAGGAGTTTTTAGAAAGTGTTGCTGTATTTATTTTTGGAGTCGGAATTTGAGCAGGACTCAGTACGCTTGGATCGAATGAGGGTGTGGCGAATGTTGGATAAGCTGCGAGTAGCCCTACTAAGAAAAATATTTTTAATATTTTTTTGAAATGAAAAAATTTCATCTTGCGATTATTTTTTTAATCCTGATGGATTTGTTTGAAGTGCTTTATTTAAAGGACTCATCCAAGGAAGTTTTTCTACTTGATTTTCAGAGAGTTTTAATCTTTGGGAGACGATGGTAAAAATCGTTGCTTTTTCATGCGTATGCCAAATATCGGTAGAGTTAGGTTGACTTAATTTAGGGTTTTTATTTGCAAAATTAACTGTTTTTGTAGGATCAGGTCCTTTTTTAGATAAATTTCCTTTGCTAGTGCCTATGTCGGTTGGTTCCGATGAGCCTCTTTTAGCGTTTTCTTCACCACTGTGAGGAATTCCATCCATAGCGAGAGCACCATGTTCTGCGAGTTTGTGCATATTTTCTAAAACTTTTTGAACGTCTTGAGGGGTATTAGGCATGCCTGCTGAGAGAGCGTTTATGGGGGAGGATCCGTTTTTTAAAGCATTGATAGCAGATGATATGGGTGTTAGTTGATTGTCTGCTATTGTTCCTAGTGGACCTAGGCTGTTTGATAAAGGAGTACTAGCTGCCATAGCGGCTAGGCTGGGAGGAGTAGGAGATGGACTGTTTTGATTCCCTTGATTTTGATCTTTTAGCAGATTATTTTCACCGGTAGATTGTCCATTCGCCGACAACGATCCAGCGGTTCCTAGTTTTGTTAAAACGGCATTAGGTAGTTTGTTATTTTTATTGGATCCATAATCTTTTAAATTTCGGATCATTGCACAAGATGCTTTCTCGCTTTTTTTAAGATGTGAAAAAGCGGCTCCTTTGATTGCTGACGTGGCTGCCAGAAGAAAAGCTGAGGCGCAAATGAGTCCTTTATCTTTGTTATCTGCTTTTACTTTTGCATTCTCTTTTTCTGCAGATTCTGTTGCCTCTTCTGCTGCATCGTCAATAGTTTTACTGATTTTTACAGAACCTGTTATTTTTTCAAAGGAAGATTTCATGCTATCGAGAAACTTTTTTACATAGCCAGTGTTGTTAAGAGCTCTTCCTGTTGCGCCTAAGGCAATGGTGCTTCCAATGGCTCCGGTCGTATCACTCGTAATGCTTTCTGATACAAGTTCTTGTTTGTAGATGCTAGCATCTTTTTCAATGCTAAGAGTAGAAGTGATATCTAAACCTGTGGCCGTGATTCCTAAAGCAGTGCATGCTCCTTCTAAAATAGGTGAGAGTATTTCAAGAGGACTTAGGCTCGCTATACAGGCTGTTAAGCAGCTAGCTGCTGCTGCACTAAAAAGAGCGACACTTGCTATTTCTAGTTCGATATCTTTTTCGATGAGCTTAAGATTGGTGCATTGAGAGGAAAGTATGCCTGTGCCCAATTCTTTTTCGACAGTATTTTTGCAATCGTTGTAATCATTAAAAACTACATGAGTACTTGTTGTAATATTTGTTGCGCTGGTATCTGTTCCGCAAACTTGATTGAGAAGTACTTCTTTTCCTTGTTCATTTGTAGTGCATGCAGATTTACAGTCTTGATAAAATACATCAGGACTCGTGTCTGCATGAGCAATGCTGACAATAAGTAACAAAAAAATATTTTTTAGATATTTCATAGATTGGTCTCTTTTTGATTCAATCTGCAATAGTTTTCGTAATAATGGCTGATTCTTTCAAAAAGACTATCTGTTTTTATGATCTGATCATCTTGATGCTTGATTGATTTAAAGTTGATTTCAGAAGTACTGGGTATTTCTTCTTTGGGTTTAGGGTGTAGTTGCTCCACAAAATTAGAAAAAATATCCGATGATTTTTCCGGGCTTGGATGTTTGGTTGCTGTGTAGGTTCCTCCTGATTGCCATTGTTGTCCCATTTTTTGAAAATCTTGAATGAATTTAGTAGATTGATCTGCTGTTAGCAGGTTTTTTGTTGCTCCATAAACAGCGCTTGTGGGTGATTGATTTTTTGGATTTGTTAAATATTCTCCGAGCGGTATTCCTGAAACTTTTTGAAAATTACTGTCAAACTGAGGTGTGCTTACGGAAGGAGGAAGTTGTGGGCTTGCAGCAAAAGCGCATTGCATCATTGTGTTCATGCCTGTTGTGTAGAGAGGGGATCCTGTTCTGCTTCCCATCATGTTGGGATTGGTACAGTATCTTCCTAAGTTTGCTGTACTAGCTAGCATATTGGGTTGTACCATGTTTGTAACGGGTGGTGTTATATTGGTGTTTGTCGCGGAAGTAGTTAATCCTGTTGGTAATATACTGGTAGGATTGATCGGGTTGCTAGGGCTTGCCAAAGTATTAGCAGAAATTAAAGATTGAGCGGATTTTAAACTTGCTTTTTCTGCATTGAGTGAATTTTGCGTATTGTTATAGTCCATAAATATCATTAATCCTGCATTAGCGCTTAATGCACAAGCACTTGTATTAAATTTTCTTTCTGAAGTAGTTTTTTCTAGAGAAGTCTCTTTCTTGCTAGAGTATGACATCATTAATGGAGCTCCTAATGTAAATATACCCATCATGGCATTGGAGAAATTTTTTGTTAAAGCGATGTCTGTTGCAAAGGCAGAAACGCTCACAGCAGGACAAATATAAGGTAATCCTCCTGACACTAAAGGAGCGACACATGCTGCTGCGCACACTCCAAGAACGGCAGCCCAGACTTTCCATGCAATGGTACTTGCTTCTGCTGCTTTTTTAGAGGCCAATGCAGATTGGCAATAAGTATAAATTTGTGACGTAGTTTGATTATTGTCTAAAGTATTTTTACAAATTGCATTAAAGTCGTCTGCATTTGAAGATGCTAACAAAAATGTATAGAAAAATGACAATCCAAAAAGAATAGATGTTTTTACGATTGTTTTTTTTTGATATTTTTTCAAATTTTTGCCCGCTTGACAATAATAAGTATTTCTACTTCTCTTGCGGCTTAGTGTGAATCATTTTTGGGTTGAAGTCAAAATGCATCTTTTATTTTTTTAAGTTCCATGAATGACATTTTCTTTTTGAAGAGACTGATACTCTTTATGGACTTCTTCAAAAAGATTGCGTTCTGCAGCAATAGGTGAATAAGGCTGCGCTCCATTGAGTGGATCGTAGCTTAAGATGCCTGTATTTGGATTTTGAGCAGTATCTTTAGGTGCTAATGCTTGTAAGAATTTTGCAAGATCTGGATTGTGGGGTTCATTGCTGTTACGGGTTCCACTACCTCCTGGTTGCATAATGCCTCCTGCTGATTGATAAATGGCTTTCTCTGCTGCCACTTGTTTGGGAGGGGGGTCTTCTTTGGCGGGAGGAGCTGCTGCAGTGCTTCCTCCGACACTGGGAGATCCGTTTGATCCACCAGAATTATTCGGGCTTGCTTGATTGTCGAATTGTCCAGGGGTTGGTCCTTTGGTATTGTCTTGATTGTTTCCTGAGGTATTAAAAGGATTTCCTAAATTCAATGGAGGAATAGAGCTGCTCGAGGAAGGTTGAGGGGTGGATGTTGCTGCTGAGGAGTTACCGGTTCCGTTAATGACTGCTGGACTTTGTGCATTGTAGCTAGGATTCGATAACTTCGGTGCTTGAGGTAGTACGGGATTTATGAAGCGAGCTTGACTTAATTTGTATTGATCAATGGTATGTTGCATGGCTGCAGCTGCCATCATTTGACTGCCGCCTTGCATTATTTGTTGGCTTCCCATCATGCCAGACATCATTGCGTTTCCCATGGCCATGTCGACGATTCCTTGCTGCTCGTTTTTTGCGTACATGGCAATATCTTGAAGTTTTCCTTCAGCGATTTGTTTGTTTTTTTGTCCCTCTTGGTTGCGTTTTGCAATCAATGCTGCTTTTTGTTCCTCGTTCGTTGTGTCTACTGCAGTCAGACCATTTAATTGATCTCGAGTAGCATTCAGCATGCGTTCTTGACGTATTTTATCCTGACCCTGACCTGAGCTTTTGATGTAGCCCGCATCATTTTCCTCATGAGCTTCTGTTTCTTTTGCATTGCTGCCGTCATTATTTACTTGAGTTACGTTGAGGTCATTGGAAGCCGCTTTTTCGATGTTGCTTTGGTTGCTGTTGTGTCTACTGATATCTCTTGCTAAAGATCCTGCTATTAAGAATTGAAGTCCACCCATGCTCATTTGGATCGTTGCTGCTTGTTGGGCGGCATTTTTAGCAGCTTCCATCGCAGTAAGTGTGTTTCCTGTCATGGCAGCCATTTGAGAGTTCATGGTGTTGGATTGCACAACCATGGAGCCTCCCATTTGACTCGTCATATTCCACATTTGAACGACTTGAACTTTGCTTTCGGTACTTCCGCAGCCAAACGATGGATCAATTTTGGAAGAGGTAACACAGCTTCCTGTCCCAGTGGAATAAGAGGAAGAAGGTCTGTTCATGTATTCTTTTGTATTAGAAATGAGGTTGCTGAATCTTTCTTTTATTGTTATCGAGTCTTGATTTGATTGTGCTTGTGCTGTTGGTTTCGGTGGGGGTAGCGATTGGGTGTTATCGCCATTTGTTGATACAGATTCTGTTGTTCCTGCTGCTAGTGTTAATCGAAGTTCTATGATTTGAAATAAAAAAATCAATACGAGTATTTTTTGATTGAATTTGATGCATTTAAGATAAGCCACAAAGAATTCCTCTGATTAATATTTTATTTCGTGATGAATGCTACACTTTTATTCTATCATTTTTCATGATGATGCAAACTGTGTCAGAAATGAGCTTCTGAGATTTTTTTTCATTCGTTGTTTGATCAAAAAGGTAAATGATGATGCATTTTGATTGATGGTCTCTTAAAAATTTATAGAAAAAGTTGTGGCATGAGATTGCGTTTTTATGCAAGGCACATGCGTTGCCATATTGAACTTGAGTTCCTCCATGGATAACGCATTAAGACAAGAGAGGGCTTCTTTTGACGCATCAATCGCTTAGAAGTGAACAGTTACTCCCTGGGTCTCTGAAAAAATGAGAAAACAGGGGGTTGAACGGCACTTTGTTGATTCCGGGACTGTATCCATAGAAAAGGAGTGCGGGTTTTCACTGAAAAAACAGTGAATGCATAGGAAAAAAAGCATTGGTTGGCGAGGATTCATGAACTACGAATAGCGACTTCGATCCAATAGGTTCCTCAGTGAGCAGTCAAGTATTGGTGCCCTTGGAGGATTTTTTTATCAGCAACGTTGCGAGATGGTTTGATCCTGTACGAGTTTTGTCAAGAAGAAGATTCTTAGAAAAAGACATCTGGATGAGGCTTATTTATTGTCACATTGAGTAGAGCAATACCGAAGCAGGTGCTGGCGAGGAGAGCAACGTGTTTCACGCGGCGCAGTATGATTTTTTTTTGCTGCAAAGCTTCAAGAGGAGGGGGGGGTGCCTGAGATGCTACAGGCGGAGTTTTCTCATGAGCGCTTTTTTAGGCATCTTGCAGATGCAGAAGCTATTCAATCGCTTTTCTAAAGTGTTTGGGTCATGCTTCTTGAGCTTCATCTCCTGTTTGTGGGCTAGATGAGGTTTTTAAATGCAACTCAATAAATTGAATCATTAGCACTAGTTCCGTGATGAATTTCGGGATGCATTTCTCAAAATAATCTTAAATGATTTAATATTGTCCAAGATACCCTAGGAAAATGGAGCATCTAGCCAGAGAATCCTTTCGAAGCTAGAGTTCTCGAAATCAGCGCAGGAAGGATTTAAACATTTTTAATGATATTTAAGCTCTTGTCGCCATGGCAGGAGCGAAAGAGGGGGGCCTTAAGCTTTCCCTGGTTCTGGAGGGAGTTTTGAGTTATCTTCGGTTCCCATGTCCTCTCTAGGAAAGAAGCATTTTTATATCAAAACGTTTGGGTGTCAGATGAACGAGGCGGATACTGATCGCATGTCTGCTCTTTTGGTCGAAAGAGGGATGTGTTCAGCGGATCGTGTGGAAGATGCCCAGGTCGTAATTATCAATGGATGTAGTGTACGAGAGAAAGCAGTCCATAAGGCTCTTTCGCATTTGGGAACCCTCCAGGTTCTCAAGCGAAAAGGAGGACCTATCCTTGGGATGGGGGGCTGTGTGGGGCAGCTTGATCAGAAAGAGCTTTTTAGAAAAGCACCTTACCTGGATTTTGTTTTTGGTCCGGATGCTATTGATCAATTGCCTGAAATTTTGCATCGAGTGGAGCATGGGGAGAGGCATCTTTTGTATACTGATTTTGATGCTTCACAAAAATACTCTGTTGAAACAAAAGTCTTTTTACCTCAAGCTCAAGCGTACGTGAATATCATGAAGGGTTGCGATAAGTACTGCAGTTATTGCATTGTGCCGTACACGAGGGGTAGAGAAAAATCTCGAACTATTGAGGAAGTTGTTGGGGAGGTTGCTCGTTATGTTTCATTGGGTGTTCGGGAGGTTACCCTTTTGGGTCAGAATGTGAACTCTTTTGGCAAAGGCAATCCCAATCTTTCCCAGCGCGCTCCACGGGATCTTCATAATTGCATTGGAAAAGTAGGTCCTCGAGAGGGTGATGAAAATTTCCCTCAGTTGCTCTATGCTCTGGATCAGGATCCTCGATGTCAAGATCTTAAAAGGATTCGATTTACTTCGAGTCATCCTTTGGATTTCAGCGAGGAGCTCATTGACTGTTATTCGTCTGTATCTAAGTTAGCTTTTCATTTGCATTTACCGGTACAAAGTGGGTCTGACAAGGTTTTACAAAAAATGGGACGTCATCATCGGATCGATCATTATTTTCTTCAAATGCATCGTTTAAAGTCTCTTTGTCCGGGGATAGGTCTTTCTACGGATATCATTGTGGGATTTCCTGAAGAAACAGAGGAAGATTTTGAAAAAACTTTAAATCTTTTGCGTGATCTTCGTTTTGATCAAGTCTATGCATTTGCGTATTCTCCACGTCCTGGAACACGTGCTTTTCAGAAGGAAGATGACGTTCCTTTAGAGGTGAAAAAAAAGCGTCTTGCGCTTCTTTTGAAGTTACAGGAAGATATTTCTTCTGAAAATAATGCTCGCATGATCGGTAAAACGGTAGAAGTGCTTGTTGAAGGTGAGGCTAAGCGTCAGCATATGCTTCAGGGAGAGACTTCTGAGAGAGTTTGGGTGGGTAAAACAAGTTGTAATCGTACGGTACATTTTGTTTCTGGGAATCCATGGACAGGGTGTTGGGCTCAGGTGCGTTTGGTAGGGGCGAGCGCATTTTCGCTTCAAGGTGAGGTTTTACTTTGATTTTACCGTATCGAGGTCGTTGGCCTAAAATTCATGAAACAGCATTTGTAGCGCCTTCTGCAGATATCATCGGGGATGTAGAAATTGGGGCACATTGCAGTATTTGGTTTCAAGTGGTGATTCGAGGTGACGTTCATCGTATTCGTATTGGAAAAAATACGAATATTCAAGATCATGCGATGTTGCATGTGAATCGTAAAAATGCTCCACTTGTTATTGGAGATGAGGTGACTGTGGGTCATCGAGTGGCTTTGCATGGTTGCACGGTAGGTGATCGTGTTTTGGTAGGCATAGGGGCTGTTGTTTTAGATCATGCAGAAATTGCTGAGGAATGTATTGTAGGTGCAAGTGCTTTAGTTCCCAAGGGTATGAAAATTCCTTCTCGAAGTTTGGTGATGGGAGTACCTGCTCGGATCGTTCGTTCTTTGAGCGATGAGGAGATTTCTTTTTTATCAGAGAGTGCTCAAAATTACGTAGCCGATGGTATTGAGTATTACGGTGTGATGCAAGGGCCTAAAAAAATGGGATCTCATCATATTGATGTTCATTTGTATGCGCAGAATTCTGCGGATGAGGATTATTAACATGAGAATTTTAAAAGAAGAAGCTTTAACTTTTGATGATGTTTTGTTGGTGCCTAGGTATTCTGAAGTTTTGCCTGATCAGGTGGCACTTGAGACGCAGTTGACGTCTCGTATTCGATTAAAAGTTCCATTACTTTCTGCAGCGATGGATACGGTTACAGAGAGTCAGATGGCTATCGCATTAGCGGAGGTGGGGGGATTAGGGGTGATCCACAAGAATCTTTCGATTGAGGATCAGGTTTTAGAGATTCAAAAAGTGAAGAAGAAAGACTTACCGGTGGGAGCAGCGATAGGAGTAGGGGAGGAAGGCTTACAGCGGGCTCAGGCTTTGATTCAGGCAGGTGCTGATGTTTTGTTCATTGACAGTGCTCATGGTCATTCTCAAGGGGTCCTTGCTATTTTAAAAGAACTTAAAAAAATCACGAGTGTGGAAGTAGTTGCTGGAAATGTAGCAACAGCTGAAGGAGCTTTGGCTCTTATTGAAGCGAAAGCAGATGCGATTAAGGTGGGTATTGGTCCGGGGTCTATTTGCACTACGCGTGTTATTGCGGGTGTCGGTGTTCCCCAGCTTTTTGCCGTTTCAGAGGTTGCGCAAGTTGCTCGTTCTCGAGGAGTGTTCGTGATTGCCGATGGTGGTATTCAGTACAGTGGGGATTTAACAAAAGCACTTGCTGCAGGTGCAAATTTGGTCATGATTGGTTCGTTATTTGCTGGAACGGATGAGGCTCCTGGAGAGATGATTGTCGACCAGGGGGTTTCTTATAAAACGTATCGAGGTATGGGGAGTTTGACGGCTTTGAGTCAGAAGCAAAACTCTAAAGATCGTTATTTTCAAAAAGAATCAGAAGTAGATAAAATTATTCCTCAGGGAATTGAAGGTCGCGTTCCTTACCGGGGTAAGATGGTTTCTGTTGTTCATCAGCTTTTGGGAGGGTTGCGAGCAGGGATGGGTTTCTGTGGTGCTCAAGATTTAGAAACTCTTTATCAGACTGCGCAGTTTATCAGAATTACGAATAATGGTTTGATTGAAAATCATCCTCATGATGTAGGTTTTGTCAAAGAGACCTCTAATTACGTGTTTAAAAAATGAATCAAATTCCAGTCGTCATTTTAGATTATGGTTCTCAGTATACTCAGCTTATTGCTCGTCGAGTAAGGGAGCTTGGTATTTTTTCTAAGATTTTCCCTGCCAATGTTTCTCTTGAGACCTTGGCTTCTTTGCGTCCTCAGGCTGTGGTTCTTTCGGGAGGGCCTGCTTCTGTTTATGATCCCAAGGCACCGAAGTTGCCAGAGGGTTTTTTGGAGTATCAGGCTCAAGCGGGTTTTGCTGTTTTGGGTATTTGCTATGGTATGCAGCTTTTAATGCAGCATTTTGGAGGAAAGGTGGCTGAGTCTCGGGTACGTGAGTACGGGAATATGCCTCTTCTTGTTGAAGGGCCCTCTTCTTTATTTCCTGTTGCAGGTTCTTCTCAAGTATGGATGAGTCATGGAGATGAGACGCAAGTTTTAGGTTCTGGATTTAAGACGACTGCTTGTAGTGAAACAGGGGTGATTGCAGCTGTTGAAAATGAGTGCTTACGTATTTTTGGCCTTCAATTTCATCCTGAGGTGACTCACACTCAGGACGGAAATGATTTGTTGAATCGTTTTTTTCAAGAAATTGCAGGTATTGCTCCTTCTTGGAATATGGAATTTGTTATCGAAACTCAGATTCAATTAATTTCAGAGAAGGTGGGCTCCCAGGAGCATCTGATTTGTGCTCTTTCGGGAGGCGTGGATTCTGCTGTTGCAGCCTTATTAGTGCATCGAGCGGTAGGCGACAGACTCCATTGTTTTTTTGTGGATCATGGATTGTTGCGATTTGAAGAGCAAAAGCGTGTAATGGAGTGTTTTAAGCAGTACCTTGGGTTGCCTGTACTTTGCTTAAACCATCAGGAGCGCTATGCTCAGAAGCTTCGCTCTGTGGTGGATCCCGAGGAAAAAAGGAAGGTCATTGGAGCGGAGTTCATCGCAAGTTTTGAAGAAGCTGCAGGTTTGATTGCTCGGGATTTAGGGTGTATGCCTGCTTTTTTAGTTCAAGGAACTTTATATCCTGATGTGATTGAATCTAGTGCCGGGCATCAGTATTCAGCTTTAATTAAATCTCATCATAATGTAGGGGGATTGCCTAAGAAGATGCGGTTTCAATTGGTGGAGCCGTTAAGGGATTTGTTCAAAGATGAAGTAAGAAGTTTAGGCAAAAAGCTTGGTGTTCCTGAAGCCTTTTTACGAAGGCATCCTTTTCCTGGGCCTGGTCTTGCAGTTCGTGTGCTTCAAGAAGTGACTCCCGAGGCCTTAGATATTCTAAGAAAAGCAGATGAAATTTTTTTAGAGATGATTATTCAAGAGGGTCTTTACGATCGTATTTGGCAAGCTTTTGCTGTTTTCTTGCCTGTACAAAGCGTTGGAGTTCAAGGAGATGGTCGTGTCCATGCGTCGGTCATTGCGCTTCGAGCGGTGTGTTCTGAAGATGGGATGACTGCAGGTACTTATCCTTTTGATTGGAATTTTTTAACACGGGTTGCTTCCCGCATTTGTAATGAAGTGAAGGGGGTTAGTCGCGTTGTGTACGATATTACATCGAAACCTCCTGCAACGATTGAGTGGGAGTGACTTTTGGAGTGTAAGTGGTTGATTCATATAGGTTTTCTACTTACACAAAAGTTTCACAAAATCGCTAAGCTGTTGATTTTTAAGGGCTGCGAATTGATAGTTACACGTAAAGCTACACAAAGCTGTAGCTTACTGAAAATCATGAGTAACTCTCAGCCCCATATGCCTCTCAAAAAACACGTCATTTAACGATGAAGAAGAACCGGTATGTTTCAGGATAGTTGTCGCCTCGACCACTTGGTCACCCTACATCATTGGGTCCAACAAAATTACGCATCACTTGCAAGCCATGAAATTCAACGGTGTCCATTTTTTCCCAATTTCTAGTTTTTCCAGACCAACGAGAAGGGGAGTTGTTCTTGAGCTTCTTGATAAACAGCATGCCTTCTTTTTAAAATTTCTAAATCCTCGCCTTCGTGTCTTGAATTTGGTGTGGTAAAAGAAATTCCGCTATGTAAATGATCATTATTGTACCAATCTACAAACCCTTTGACCTAAGTCTTGTCTTTTCGAGGCTTTGGAACGGTTTGCTGGGATACGTATGACCGTACTTCATCGTCTTAAAAAGCGATTCTGAGTAGGCATTATCATTACTGACCCCAGGTCTGCTGAA
>Ga0208253_1000024_pt1 | contig 69651 bp, 57 predicted proteins | sample CryBogCBE10Oct08_FD_184573 | JGI IMG/M metagenome (GOLD analysis project Ga0208253, IMG submission 184573) | Freshwater microbial communities from Crystal Bog, Wisconsin, USA - CBE10Oct08 (SPAdes) | ecosystem: Environmental > Aquatic > Freshwater > Lake | place: Crystal Bog, Wisconsin, USA...
ATGTCTAAAGTTGCATCAGGCATTCGTAAACACCATAAAGGGTTCATTTGTACCGAAAAACATGGATAAATATATTGACACAGTAGAAATGCCGTGTTATACTAAGTTTTCGTTATGTAATATGTGGACAATCCGTTTTAATTTTAATACTCCGTTTTATAAGGAAATAATATGAGTTCATTTGCAAACCTCAAACGTCAATCTGGCAACTTAGACAAGCTTGCCAAAGCAGTCGAAGCATTAAATTCTAATGCCGCTACCGACAACAAAGACAACTATTGGAAACCAGAAGTAGACAAAGCAGGTAATGGTTCTGCCGTTATCCGTTTCTTGCCTGCACCAGCAGTTGATGGTGATGATGCATTGCCTTGGGTTAAGATTTTTGGTCACGGTTTCCAGGGTCCTGGTGGCTGGTTGATTGATAACTGCTTGACAACCAAGAACCAACAATGTCCTGTGTGTGAACACAATAACAAGTTGTGGAATTCTGGCATTGAAGCCAACAAAGAAATCGTCCGTAAGCAAAAACGTAAGTTGAACTACATTGCTAACGTGTATATCGTTTCTGATCCTAAGCATCCAGAGAACGAAGGACAAGTTAAATTGTTCAAGTTTGGTGCCAAGATTTTCGAGAAGATTACAGGTGCAATGAATCCTGCTTTCGAAGATGAGGTTGCAATCAACCCATTCGACTTGTGGACTGGTGCCAACTTCAAGTTGCGTATCACTAAAGTTGCTGGTTATCAAAACTATGACAAATCTGAATTCGCTTCAGCATCAGCATTGCTTGATGATGACGACCAATTGGAAAAGATTTGGAAGTCAGAACACTCTCTTGCAGAGTTGGTTGCAGAAAAAGAATTCAAGTCTTATGATGACTTGAAGGCTCGCCTTGAAAAGGTTCTTGGCCTTAATGGTGAAACACCAGTAGCAAAAACTACTGTTGAAACTATCAAAGAACAGGCACGTAAAGCGCCTAAAGTTGAAGTTGATGATCCGCCATTTGAGACAGAGGATGATGACTTGGCTTACTTCAGCAAGTTGGCTGAAGACTAAACCCTCTCGAATTCGAAAGGTTATGACCCCGCCTAGTGCGGGGTTTTTTATACCGGTCTTACAAGTTTCTTAAAGATATTCTGTAATGTTGGATCATCCGTTCTAACAGTCACGGAACTATCCATAGTCACGGCCGGCGCAGAAGAACCACCACCTGCATTCACTGACTTAGAATTGTCAATTGAAACGACCTGGGGTGTGCTAGGTTCTAAATTCATATCATTATTTTGACTGATAGCAGACTGTGCTCTAGTTCCAGTTGAACTTGGTTCTGGTGCCGCAGGAGATGCTGATGCTGCTGGTGCTGGTGCAGAAGCCGCAGGTGCAGCAGGTGTAGTTGGTGTTGCCGTTTGTTTAGGTGCAGCAGTAACTGGTTCTGCCTTCTTTTCTAATGTTTTATCCGCATAATCATTCGCTTGTTGCAATAACGAATCTGGTGCCTCTTTACCATTTTTATCTTGGAAAGTTACACCACCAGTATCAAAACCCATAAACGTTTTCTTGTATCTCTTATAACCTTTTTTATTCATAAAGGTTGTTACAAGATTTTGTTTCTCTTTTACTGCGGCATCATATTCTTGTTTTGCTTTTGCTTGCTCTTCTGTTTCCATTCCAGATTCATTCAAAGCATCGTAATTCTCACGTTGTTTCTGTAATGCAGTGACCGCTTTAGCACCGCCTTGTTGTTGTGCTCGTTCGTCTTGAGATTTTTCTATTGCACCGCCTAATGTTTTACCTGCAAATACCGCCGCAGCAATACCACCAGCAACCAATGCAGCAATCAATGCTTCAGGACCAGTCAACAATGCAAACAACCATTTTGCGCCAGAGGAAAGTAGACCGAACACCGGACCTTTTAAGAAATTAAACAACGACTCAAACAAACCACCAGAGAAAAAGTCTTTTATCTTCTTCACTAATCCACCAAACATATTTTCAATAAAACCTTCTATCATCTTCATGATGTTATCAAACAGGCCACCGCCTTCTTTCTTCTGTGCAGTTACTGTAACAGTTTTACCACTGAAACCACCCAAGGCCTTGACTAAATCTTCATGCCATTTTTTACGTTGTTTTTCTTTATCAATGTTTAGATTGTGTTGAACCTCGTGTTGTTCTTTTTGTTCCTCCATATTTGCTTTTATGAGGTTATAAATCTTAGACATCACATCAGCAAGGCCATCACCCTTCTTCATTTTTCTACGGTCACCTTCAGACACCTTTGTGACCAATGGATTGATTTTAGCCTGCACTTGTCTTGCTTTAATTTTTCTACCGGTAAAATAAGAAATGTCTTCATTACTACGACCAGTCAGTCTACCCAATGCATAAGCACCAAGGCGACCACCAACCGCTCTACCAATGTTTAATGGGTCAAACTTTTCTTTGATTCGTGTGAACTTTGCAACTGTTTTGTCAGATATGGATGACCTAATTGAACGACCAACTCCTTCACCTGATATAATTCTATCTACAATAAGTGAACCAAGGCCTTTGTTTTTAAGGCCTTGCGCTCGTTGATAAGACATTTTATTTGCCATTTTAGTTACCTAATATTGCTGGTTTTTCTGATGGGGTTGGTGTTGTAATCACTTGTTTCTGTGGTGATGAACCGGAAACTATGTTAGTTTGTGTATTATTTACAACAACAGTTGTTCCTTTTGGTCCAGATTTCAAGTCTTTGTTTTCAATAGAAGAACCATTTAACTGGGAACCTGATGAAGGTTCTGCTCTGAACTCAGATGCAAAACCAGAAATTGATTTACTATACTCTTTTGCACCGCCTGTGGCATAACCTGCTGTAGCAACTTGTAAACCAAATTCTGCCGCAGAAGTAGATTCTCTTGCTTTCTTATATCTGTCAGACGAAAGGAAACCGACATATCTATCAACAAACTCATCAAAACTATCAAACTTTGCAAAGTAACTCTTAACTTGTACCCAATGTTTTCCTTCTGACTCTGTTTGAGCAAAAGAACCTTTGCCGTACCACTCATCGATTGTGACCTGGCGTCCCTTTTTCATTATCTTATCAGTAGGACCTAAAACCTTTTCTAGTGTTTCACCAGATGCTTGTGCTCTTTTAATTTGTGCATCAGTATAACGTTCTTCAGTTAGAACATAATCACCTTTTTTGTCATTCTTTCCTGCTTTAATACCTGCATAGTTGTAAGGTGCAGATAGACTCTTACCACCACCAGATTCTGTTGACCATTGACCTAGAATTGCTTCTGGTGGTACTTTTCCACCAAGTTTCTCTGATGCTTTCTGAGCATAAGGATACATTGTTCTGGAGAATGCCTCTTTACTAGCAAATACACCGGCTGCACCAACTGCAACTTTAATTGCTGTTTTTGCTATACTTGGTGCGACAGAAACTGGTGCGGTTGTCGGTGCTGCAGGAGCAGGAGGCGGTGCCTTTGCTGCGGTTGATGCTGGTTCAGCAGGTTTTGCAGCAGGGGCACGACTTGGTGGTGCTTCTTTGACTGGCGCTGGTGCCTTTTCTGGAACTTTCTCAGGTTGTTTCTTAACGAATCTACCCTTCTCATCTCTAGGAGGAAGTTCTTTCTTAGGTTTAACCTGTGCCTCTTTTGGAATTTTTGGTTGTTGTGCTTTCTTTATAGCATCCATCAACGCTTTGTGTTGTCTTTCCTCTTCTTCCCACTTACCTTCCTCAAAGTTTCTAGACAACTCTTTTCTGGTTCTTTGTTCTTCTATGTCTTGTTGTATCACGGCATAGATTTTAGAACCAATGTTGGCCGCAGAATCGCCTTTACGCAATCTTGGTTTGCTTGCAGAAACTGCATCGGCATAGAAGTCTGGATTTACAGTACCAATTCTACTTACTGAATTGGTTTCTTCTTTGACTGTTTTCTTGCGTTTCAGTTTGATAAGTCCTTGAACAATCTCATCAGGACTCATAGTCGTTTGTTTGGCCAACATATCAACAATTTTCTCGTTGATGGCCGCACGCTGAGCCTCAAGGTCTTTTCTTTGACCTTGCAACTCATCTATTACTGATCCTAATTGTGACTTGTTACTCATCTACGTTCCATGTTTCTTTGTTTTATCTTCTCATTTTCTTCTTCAATATACTGAGCAAGCATAGTAACGTAAACTTCACGCTCCCAAGGTATCATACCTTCAAGTTCCGACAAACTATATTTGTGGTGTTGCATCAATGCAAAGTTTGTCGTATAATAATTTCTTAACGTATCATGACGAAATATTACCCGAAAAAATTTTCGAGACCCTCCACCTCAATCGTATGGTGGAAACCACACTTACCACAGTCCATTTCAATTGTCTTATTCAGCTTAGGTAGATTGTCAAAAAAGTCTTCAATCTTACTAAATTGCTCAGTGTTCAATGATTCCACAAACTCAACCAATTCTTCTTTTGCAACTTCATTCGCATAGTAGAACTGTTCACCATCAAAGATATGAATGATGCTACTGATAATCATTTCAAACGCCATATCAGTTGCAGTTTCAATATTCTGTGATGCATCCAACACAGAGAATCTTGGGTAACTCAACTTAATACTAATCTTATCTGTCAGTTGAATCTCATCTTTAATATCACTTTGTGAGACCTTGATGTCCAACAGGTTGAAACTGTTTTCCATTAAGTGTCCACATGGTTTATCATCAACAATGTTCTCACAACGATATTTGTTTTCAACAACTTCACCAACAGAACGTGCTCTTAGTTGGATAAAGTAGTATTCAATGTCAATGATAGGCAAAGACTCAATGTCCACATTTTCTGTTAGTGTACAGTTATGCAACACTTGTTTGATGTTCTTTTGAACAGTTTCTTTGTCATCCGATTCCATTGCCATCATAAGATTACGTTGTTCTTTGACCAAGAATGGTCTAAAACGAATTTTCTTCTTTGATAGTGGTAAAGTCAAATCATAGATTGGTGTATCAATTTTTGGTAAAGCCATAATATCTCCTCAAATCATTAAAATAATTTTGTTACTGCATTAATTCCAGCGTTTGTTAAACCGGTCAAACCACCATTGTTATTAAGTACACTAGAAATACCAGCCTGTAGTAGACTGGATCCAAGTGCCTGTATCGAATTGTTTTGCCAGTATCTGTAAGCAAAAACAACAGTCAACTTGTGGTGACCATCATTAGACCAGTCTAGGTCTAATTGGTTTACAGAAATTGGAAAAGCATCAATAAGGTTGACAGAATAGGTCAACTTATTATCAATACCGTATTGGTTTACTTGTATTGTTGAAATGTAATCGTTTCTGTAGTTGAAATCAAACGTTGCAGTTGGGTTAATATACTCCATCCATGCATCAAAGAAAATCTTCTCAGACATATCATCAGAAACAATAAAAGTCATATCAGATTCATTATAGTTGGACTGATATGCATGTTTTTCAATAGGGTTTGCGCCAAACTTTTGTTCTGCGGTAGCAAATGTTCTGCTAGGCAACTGAGCAGTTTCACATCTAAAAGTTAAATTACGGCTAGTTGCAACATATGGCAACAAAGGTATCGGTGCATTAATTGTAACATCAAACCTATTTGGTCGTGCAATGTCACCTTTAAATGAACTTAAAAACGATGAAATATTTGAATTCATTTTTATTCTTCTTGGTTAAAATGTGCCATATGGTCTTTCCACTCCTGAACCGAATCTCTCCAGACTTCTTGCGGTTTGGCACCTCTGAATTGTTGTATAGGCAATAATGTTGCAACGTCCCACTCGTTTGGTTGAATCATTAACATCTTAGAACGAATATGACCATGCAAATATCTTTTCAGACATGGTTTAAATTCAGCATACTTTTTCGTGGCATTCAATATATCATAAGAAATTCTCATTCTTTTGATATCATTATCTGGTGTCAACTGTGCAAATCTCATCAATTTGGTCATAAAAGCAATGCGCCATTTGACTGGAAGGTAATGTATATTCAGTCCTAGAAAACCATCATTGTATCTTTCCAACACCAGAACCATTGGGAATCTGTCCCAATATGGCAAATCTGCCTTAGTCTTAGCATCATAATAGAAACAATACATCATTCCTAGTCTAAACTGGTTCATCTGCCTAAACTTTTCACGGTTTATAGTAGACGGAATCTGAGAAATCTGACCTCTTTTTAGTTCAGCAATCTTTTCCTGCAACCATACAGTTGCATCTTTGGACATAGTTTTATGACCAAGAGCCGTCTTTTGTTCCGCAAGTGATGTTAGTTTAGATGTTGCCATCTTTTATTTAGTTACACTCTTGGGTAGTTGGTCCTCTGTGAAAATCACAAATTCCCAAGACCTATCTTTGCAATACTCTTTGGCTGCTTTCCATTTTGCCTCATTTACACTCCAAGTGACCACTTCGGTAATATATTTTTTGGTTTTTCTTGATTGTATTTCTGGAGGTTTGGTTTGTTTTTTAGGTTTAACCTCTATCATCCAAGTTTTTAAGTTGCCGTTTCTATCTTTGACTTTTATAACAAAATCAACAAAATAACGGTGCCATCTACCATCAACAGGTGATATATAAGGAACTATAATTTCTTCACTTGACCACGAAACAACCCAGTCTTCCTCATCAAATTTTTTCATAAATCTGAATTCCCAGGTAGACCGGTAAATGATGTTTTTATAGTCACCCACATACTTTTGTGGATTCTTAGGTGTAAATCTTCCAGAATAAGCCATATAAATAGTATATATTCCTCATTTTAAGACGAACATGGCAATAATTTCAATTCCAACAGCAGTAGGTGGCGTAGCATTACCTGGTGCCTTAGGTCAAGCAGCAAGCGGACCATTGGCTGCACTATTTGGTGGACAAAATTTACCTACATTGAATTATCCACCAGAACTTTCTACTGATGCAACGAAAACACACTACGTTCAATTTTCTATCAAAGAAGTTGCACCAGCATCTTATGAAACAACACCGAGTGGTGCAAACCTGTCTTCTCAGGGTGGATCAAAATTAATTAGTTCGGCCGCAGGTACTGATATAGGCAAAACTGCTCTTGGTACTTTAAGTAAAATTACTGGATTAAATGTTGAAAAAGGTATAGCTAGTGTTGCAACAGCACTTCAAGAGGGTATATCAATTACACCACCAGTTAAGAAGTTGAAGTCAATCATCTCACTATACATGCCAGATACATTAACTGCCACTTATAGTGCAGAATATTCGGAAGTAAGTCTAAGAGATGCTTTAGGTGAAACAGTCAGTAATTTAAGAACAATTGACCAACTTGCTTCAAAAGGTATTGATGCCGCATCAGCAGCAGGTTCTGCGAGTTTAAGTGTTAAGGCAGGCAAAGCATACAGTGCAGTTTCTTCTGATCCTAATGCGATTGGTCTGGCAGTACAGGCAGGAAGTGCAATATCAGGTGCATTAGCAGGAACTGGTTCAGAACTTACTGGTGTATTACTACAAGGTCAAGGCCTAGCAATTAACCCACAAGTACAGATGGTTTACAAAGGTCTTCCAATGAGATCGTTTCAACTGTCTTTCACGTTTACACCAAAATCACAACAAGAAGCAAAAACGATAGATAACATCATCTATACGTTTAAGTATCATGCTGCGCCGACACTAACAAGTGGTGCAGCAGTATCAAGTCAAAGTATGTATTTGATCCCTCCATCACTATTTCAAGTGCAATTTAAGGTCAAAGGTGCAGAGAACCAATATTTACCTAAGTATGCTGATTGCGTATTGGAAGGTATTGATGTGAACTATGCACCTAATGGTTTTGCTGCACACACAGACGGTGCACCAGTTCAAACAACATTAACACTACAATTCAAAGAACTTGAAATTGTTGATAGAGGCCGTTTACAAAAGGGTTTCCAAAATACCAGTGACCCACAAGGACTGAGATAATGAAATACTTTCAAAGTTTTCCATTTGTTTCTACGACAGATTATAATGGCAATCAAATTGCTCTAACGAATCTGATGTTGAGGTCTGAGATTGTTCCTACACTGTTGAACAATCCGTTGTTGTTCTATAACTATGACATTCAAGATGGTGATACACCAGAATCTATTGCTAACAAATATTATGGCGATCCATATCGTTATTGGATTGTATTATACTCAAATCAAATCATAGACCCACAATGGCAATGGCCAATGGGACCAAACTTATTCATTGAATACCTTGTAGACAAATACACGGAAGCAACAGCAAATTCATCAAACATTGCTGTGGCAAATGTTAGCACATCACAAGTATTATCTTACACACAAAGTACTATACAAAATTATATATTGACATTGACAACATATGAAAGTGCAACATCAAATACAACGATAACAAATTATACAATTGATGCTGCAGCTTATGCAAATGCTCACACACTTATTAGTAATAACAATGGTGTTCCTAGATATTTTCCAAATAGAACTTATGTAACAAAAAAATATTCTGCATCAACACAATCAATTTATGATTATGAGATTCAACAGAATGAAGCCAATAGAAACATCAATTTGGTGAACTCAATTTATGTTCCACAATTTGAACAACAATTCAAGTCATTGATGAGTAAGTAATGGCAGATACACCAGGATTAAATAAGACGGGTATTATTTACCCAAATGACTATACGTTAATCAACTTAACGTTGTTGACTGCGGTTAGCACATTTGATGTAAAGAATATTTTAGTTGAATTGTCTTATAATGAAGACATCTTTAATAACACTGCATCTGGTTACTTGATGTTGGTTGATGCAACAGGTTATATTGAAAAGTTGCACATGAACGGCAACGAATTCATTCGTATGACTTTTGGTAAGGCAGACGATGCAACCAATATTGTTGACAAGATTTTCCGTGTATTCAAGGTAGCAAAAAGAATACCTGAGAATGATGGTAACACAGAAACTTATTCTCTATACTTCTGTTCAGAAGAACTATTGTTGTCTGAACAATACAAAGTTAGTAAGTCATATAGAAGTCAAGACATTGCATCAAACGTCATCGACATACTGAAAAACTATCTACAAGTACCAGCAAATAAAATTTCAGTAGTTGAACAAACTTATGGTGTATATGACTTTTTAGTGCCAAATCTAAAACCATTTGATGCAATCAATTGGATGTCAACATATGCAAGGCCTGCAAATAATCCAGGTGCAGATATGTTGTTGTACGAAGACAAACTTGGTTACAACTATCGTTCACTACAGTCTCTGTTTACACAAGAAGTGTATAATGCATACAGTTTTAATCCAAAGAACGTAAGTCAAAAAACACAAACAAACACACAACAAATTTACAATGTGATAACATATGAAATTATGGATTCATATGATTCTCTTGGTGCAATCAATTCTGGTGTGTATGCAAACCAATTGTTGTCTGTTGACCCATTGTTGAGAAGATACAAAGTGACTAACTTTGATTATGGTGCATATTCAACCAAGGCAACCAAGTTGAATAGTTTTCCAATCACCAACAATTTTACCAACCGAAAAGGTGATGGTTTGAACCAGACACCGCAGGCAGTGTATAAGTTGGTATTCTCAAACTACAATCAAAACGATTCAAGTTACATCAAGAGTCATCCGGGCTCGGTGGCACATGATATTTTTGCCGAAACGTATATTCCATATAGAACCGCACAGTTACCCCTACTCAACTATACAAGAGTCAAAATAACTGTTCCTGGTGATCCTGGTTTGACGGTGGGCCGTGTAATCACATTCAACTTACTTTCTAAAGACCCAAACAAGAAAGAACCGGATGATTTTTATTCTGGTAACTATTTAATCACAGCAGTAAGACACATGATGACGGTACACCAATATAGAACTGTGTTGGAATTGGCTAAAGAAAGTAACGCAACCCAATATTCTGCGGTCAACACTGGTTCTTCAGTCTGGAATAATACTGTGAAAGGAATTACATAATGAAAATGGTAAACAATTTTGCAGGCCTTAACGGCTTCGTATGGTGGGTCGGTGTTGTTGAAAATAGAATGGATCCACTACAAGTTGGTCGTTGCCAAGTCAGAATATTTGGTTGGCACACAGATAATAAACAATTGATACCAACAGCCGATTTACCTTGGTGTATGCCCTTGTATCCACTAAATCGTTCTAAAGACTTTTCAACACCAAGAGAAGGTGATTACATTGTTGGTTTCTTCTTTGATGGTGAATCTGGACAATTCCCTATCATGATGGGTGTTTTACCGGGTATTCAAGGTGCCGTTGCATCTGGAGATTCTGGTTTCCAAGACCCAAGAACATCACAACAAATTGCTTCAGCACCTCAAGTTCCTGCCGGTCAAACACAATACACAGCAGGACAACCAACAGTTGCACCACTTGCTAGGGGTGAGATTGCAAATTCAGCAATTTCTGCAACCAATTCATCGAGAAGTGCAGTCGTGAACATTACCGCGCCGATAAAAGCATCTCTGGCGGCCGCAAAGTTGCAGGCCTTAGCGTTTATACAAGAAATTAGGTTGGCCAAAGATGCAATCATTGCTTCTTTTTCTGTACCAGGTCAAGGTCTTGCGGATGATTTAAAGAATGATATAGCACAGGCACAAGCAAAAATTAAGGCTTATGCAGAAGAGGCTAAGGCAGTTACCGAGGCAGCTAAAGAGGTCAATGCGGCTGTGACAGAAATAACACAAACAGTCGCATATATTAATAATTTGCCTGCGGCCGTGGTGCAGGAAATAAATAATGAAGTTAATTTACCTGGCCAAACTGGTGGTCTAGCGAATAACATTCTAGCAAATGCTAAAGGTGAAATAAACAAACTAGAGAATTCAATTAAGGTTTAATCATGTCAACAGTACTACCTCCATCAATTGCTTGGGTTGAACCTCGTTCGGATTACAAAGCAGAATATCCATACAACAACTTAACACAAACAGAATCTGGCCATTTGTTTGAGATGGATGATACTCCTGGTGCCGAGAGAGTTAGATTGCAACACAGGTCAGGAACATTCACTGAAACACAGGCTGACGGAACACAAATTAATAAGATTGTTGGTGCAAATTATGAAATTATTGCACAAGATAACAATGTTTTGATTAAAGGAACATGCAACATAACGATTGTTGGTGATTCTATCATGCACGTTCAAGGCGATGCAACACTTCAGGTCGATGGAAATGTGTATGAAAGTGTTAATGGTGATGTAAACCAACAAGTGGCTGGCGATTTAACATCAACAATCACAGGAAATGCACTGATTTCGTCTAAGAATCAAGTGCAGGTACAGGCCGATGTGTTGATTAACGGTGACCTAAGTGTCACAGGAGATGTTACATCTAGTGGAAGTGTCTCCGCAACAACAAACATTACGGCAGGCGTCCAAGTGTATGCTCCGTTAGTTATGGATGGTCCTTTAGGTCAAATCACAGACAGTCTCATGTATCTAAGAACTTTGTATAACACCCACACTCACCCATTTATTGCTAAGGCTGGTGCGGATCCGTTAACAACATTACCAACAACATCACAAGATGTTCCATAAACACGATAAATAGAACATGGCAACAATACCTAAGATTTACGCTGATTTAGATTTAACTTTCAACCGCACTCCAGGTACGGGGGATGTTGCTTTGCGTTATAACGACCAAGCTGTAATTGCATCGGTTAGAAATTTACTGTTGACAAATTTCTACGAACGACCATTTCAACCTGATTTGGGTTCAAACATAGATTCAATTTTATTTGAACCGGCAACAGAATTGACTGCAAATATGTTGGATACAGAAATCAGAAACGTGATTAGTAACTATGAACCTAGAGCGCAAATTGATAAATTGGTTGTTCAATTAAATCCAGACCAACAAACTTTTTCAGTATTATTACAATTTTTTATTGGAAACAATACAGCACCCACAGCAGTTAACCTAATTCTTCAGAGGTCCAGATAATGTATTACATATATGCATATCTTAGAGAAGATGGGTCTCCTTATTACATAGGAAAAGGTAAAGGTCGGAGAGCTTGGAACAAAGACCATAATGTAAAATTACCAAAAGACCTATCAAGAATTATTATAATGGAAAAAAAACTAACCGAGCTTGGTGCTCTAGCTTTGGAGAGATTCTACATAAGGTGGTATGGACGTAAAGATAATAATACCGGTATATTGAGAAATCTGACAGATGGTGGTGAAGGTTTGATTAATCCATCATCAGAAACCAAAGAAAAAATAAGTCTTAAAACCACAGAAAATAAATCTAGAACCGGTTTATCACACACATTAGAAACTAAAGAAAAAATTGGCAAATCAAATAGTGGAGAGAATAGCCATTTTTATGGAAAAATTTCTTGGAATCACGGTCAAAAAACACGTATTGAAACAAGAGAAAAACAATCAAAAAAAAGAAAAATGCGTGATGATGTGAGTGAACTTGCGGGTCGTGCAGGAAAAATAAGTCAAGAAAAATATAAAACAGACACAAATCGTCAAAAAGCTCACCAAGAACGTATGAAACTTTGGTGGAAAAACAGAAAAGAACAGGTGATCCAAAATGTCCAACTCTAATACAAATATTCAAGTTGCTAATTTAGATTTTGGTGACATCAAGAAAAATTTCATAAGTTATTTGCAATCGCAAGATACCTTTAAGGATTATAACTTTTCAGGTTCTGCTATGTCCACATTGTTGGATGTACTTGCATACAATACGCAATATAATGCATACTACTTGAACATGGTTGCAAACGAAATGTTCTTAGACTCTGCATTGCAACGTTCTTCTGTTGTTTCTCATGCTAAATTAATGAACTATGTACCAAAATCTTCTGTTGGTGCTGTGGCTCAAATCAATGTGAGTTTCAATGGTGTTACAACAACATCATTTAGTATTCCAAAATATACTAATTTTATGTCGGAATCAGTAAATGGTGTTAACTACAACTATGTCACAACAGATTATTCTACAGTTGGTGTTGCAAATAATGTGGCCACCTTTACTAGTGTTGAAATAAAACAAGGTACTCTGGCAACATACACTTATACAGTAAACTCTACAACAAATCCAAGTTACATCTTTGAGATACCTGATTCTAATATTGATACAACTACATTAACTGTAACAGTACAACAATCATCTTCAAATAACTCATACGAAGTTTATTACCCAACAACAAATTATTTGTCTCTAGGACCAACAGATACGGTTTATTTCTTGCAAGAAGCAGTTGACGGCAACTATCAAATTTATTTTGGTGATGGTGTGTTAGGCAAAGAATTGTCAGATGGTAACATTGTCGTAGTTACATACATCTCCACTGCTGGTTCGGCTGGTGGTTTGGCCAATAGTTTTGTTCTAATGGATAATGTTGGCAGTTATACAAGCGTAAGTGTTTCAACTACTGGTGGTAGTCCTGCAACGCAAGGAACGGACAGAGAATCAATTCAGTCTATCAAATTTCAAGCACCTAAGGCCTTTGCTGCACAAGGCCGTGCTGTTAGTAAAAACGATTACATTACAGCAATTCAACAAAACAATCTTGGTATTCCGTTTGATGCAGTTTCCGTATGGGGCGGCGAAGAAAACATTCCACCAATTTACGGTCAAGTTTTCATTTCATTGAAACCAAAAGGTGGATATGATTTGACTGCAACACAAAAACAATTAATAAAAGAACAAGTTATCAAACCAATTTCTGTTCTTACCGTTGAACCAGTCATTGTTGACCCAGATTACACTTACTTGCAAGTGTATGCAAACGTGGTTTATCAACAATCACAAACAGCATTGACACCAACTGCAATGCAAACTGGTATTCAAAATGCAATTTATGGGTATTCAGCAAACAATTTGAATACATTTAATTCTTCATTCAACTCATACTTATTTTTGCAATCAATCAACAATTTTGATCCATCTATCATAAGTTCTGATTATTCTATAAACACACAGAAGAAATTCTATCCAATAATTGGTGGTGCACAAACATATACTTTAAACTATAATACACCATTGCAAAGAGGTGTTTATGGTAGTGGAATTTCTAGTTCACCTGCCATTCAAGTTATCAATCCAGCAAACACACAATTGGTTTTAGATGGTGTTTACATTGAAGAAGTTCCAACAACCACAAGTTCTGTTGATTCTATTTCAATTATTACAACTGGTTATAATTACACACAAACACCAACAATTTTGATTCAAGGTGATGGTTACGGTGCAAATGCATATGCAACACTTGTCAATGGTGCATTGTCTAGTATAACCGTAGCAAACTCAGGTATTGGTTACACTTCTGCTGTGGCCACAGTTGTTCCTGCTATAGGTGATACAACTGGTGCCGGCGCAGCATTACTTGTTAACCTAGCAGGTCGTTACGGTTCTTTAAGAACATATTACAATAGTCCAACAGCAGGTAAAGTTGTTGTTAATCCAAACGCTGGAACAATTGATTATACAAATGGTATACTCACATTGAACGGTTTAAATATTGTTGGAATTGATAATCCATTAGGTGAACTGACAGTCAGTACTAAACCATTGACTACTTTGATATCATCAACATATAACCGAATCATTACTATAGATACCTTAGATCCGTCAGCAATCAATGTAACAGTTACACCGAAGACTTAATTAAATGATTCAGTCAAATCAAAAACAATCTTTACTGGTTCCGTACGAACTCCCTAAGTTTATTAGTGAGGATCCAAACTACGCCAATTTTACTCTATTCTTAAAAGCCTACTATGAATGGATGGAACAACAAAATAATGTTCTAGACTATTCTAAAAGTCTTTTGGAATACATGGATGTGGATACAACCACACAAGAGTTTCTAAATTACTTTATCAATGATTTTATGTCCTATTTTCCACAGGACATACTATCAGACCCAAGAAAAGTTATCAAAATAGCAAAGCAATTGTACCAATCTAAAGGTACACCTGCATCATATCAATTTCTATTCCGAGTATTGTATAACACTGATGTAGATTTCTTTTATACGCAAGATGCAGTACTCAAGGCCTCAGGCGGTAAATGGTATGTTCCAAGAAGTCTTAAACTGGCAACAAGCGATCCTAATTTTCTAAACATTCAGAACTTAAGAGTGTTTGGTAACTTCTCCAAATCAATTGCCACAGTTGAGGCTGCGACATATGATGGTACAAAGACTGAAGTTTTCATCTCAAACATTGAACGACTATTTCAATCTGGTGAAACCATCACCGTTGTAGACAATAGAAACCAACCTGTATATTTTAAAGACGGTCAAATATCAACGGCAAACACAGTCGGTTCAGAAACATTGACAGCATTGATTGTTGGTCAGATTAGTCAAGTTTTAATTAATCCTAAAAATAGAGGTTTATATTATTCTGCTGGAGATCCAGTTGTTTTTGATGGTGGTTTAAATGCAAACACACCTAATCCAGTGGGTGCCTCGGCACAGGTTGGTTCGGTGACTGTTGGTTCCATTCAATCTATTGCAATTCAAAATGGTGGTTACGGGTACACATATTCGACTGCTGCGACTTCACCAGGAAATGCAAATACTGAAGTCGCATTTACAAATATTGTTGGCACTTCACCAAAAGCACCTGTTGCTGTTGTTGGTGGTGTAGACACAACTCAACAAGCTAATGCAACATTCATTCCAATTGACAGTTTGTTATTAAAAGAACATATCGTTCTAGGTAATAGCAATTATCATTTTGCGGCAGGTAATTATTTAACTGTTCCACAACCAATTCAATTTGCAAACAATGAGTTTGTATATCAAGGTACATCAAACGCAACAAGCACATTCAATGGCCAAGTAACTAACATGGATCCTGCCAATAACGTATTGTTGTTGGTGCAACACACAAGAGGAACAATAAACAATACTGCTCCATTGATTGGTGTTAATACTGGTGCAGTGCGCCACTTGTTGGCATATCAAGGCCAAGGCACAAACAATGTACGTATTCAGTATGCAAACGGTCAATTTTATGTTGGTGAAGGTGTTTACCAAGGAACAAATCTAGCGAATAGCACATTCTCCGCTTCTATTTTGAGCATCAACACAAATGCTGGTGCAGGTAACAATATATTGCAATTGACAAATCTTGTTGGTACCATGAATGTGGGTCAACCACTACATGGTTACTCTTCTGGTGTAAATGCGAATACTTATTTGTTCACTACAGCAAATGCCAATACAACAATGGCACAAGCTTTTAGTTTTACAAACTTTCCGACATATCCAATTACATCTATCATTGTTGAAAACCAGGGCGGTGGCCTAACGCAAGCGCCTACGGTCGAAGTTGAATCATTATACACAGAAGATGAATATAGTCAATCTAATTTGGCTAATTTGGGTATTTTGGCACCAATTCAAATTATTAATGCAGGTTCTGGTTATCAAGTAAACGATCAAATCTTACTATTGGGTGGTTCTGGCCAAGGTGCAAACGCAATTGTCACAAGTTGTAATGGTAGTACTGGTGCAATCACAAGTATTCAATATGTTCCACAGCAAGCAGGAAATCCATATCCTTTAGGTGGTATGGGTTACTTTAATGGTTTGCCTGATGTTGTTGTTAAAAGATTGGCCACAGGTAATGTAACAGTAAGTAATACAAGCAATACAGTTGTTGGTAATGGTACAAACTTCTTGACACAAATGACAACAGGTGCATTGTTAACCACGAACACAAATATTGTTCTTGGTACTGTACAGTCAATTATTAATGCAAACACATTATTGTTGACATCAAATGCTGCAACAAGCAATGTTGCTACTAATTTTTATCTTGGTTCTTCTGTGCTTGCAGTTCCAGGTTATCTTGGTTCTGGTGCAACATTTGTTTCTATTGCTAACCGTATTGGTGAAGTTACAAGTTTTAATATTACAGACAACGGCCAAGATTATATTTCTGCACCAAAAGTATCTCTAACAGTACAAGACTTAATTGTTTCTAATGTTTCACAAGTATTCTTACCGAGTGCAGGACAAACAATATATCAAGGTGCAAACACAAACGTGGCTTCATTCTTGGCCACAGTCGATTCAATTTTTGTTTTAGAGAATGCTTATCCAACAAGCAATACAGTTTATCAATTAAGAGTTTACAACTATACTTCAAAACCAAATTTTGATCTTCCATTGAAGATAGACACACTTGGGGCAAATTATAGATTAGTTGCCAACTATACTAATATACACAACACATCATTTGTGAATACTGGCGAAGATTCTCGTTTTGATTCAGCAAACGGTATCATGATATATGGTGATGGTCACGCCAAGGCAAATGCAACATTCTTGAATGGTCTTGTAATTGGCAATGGACAGTACTTAGATAACTCTGGACAACCAAGTGGTTTTGATGTATTACAAAGTACTGATTATAACAACTTCACATACGAGATTACACTTGAAAAAGAAATTGCCAAGTATCGTGATGTGTTGTTGAACTTGTTGCATCCATCAGGTATGCAAGTTCTTGGTCGTTATTCAATGAAATCAAACGGTCACTTGAATTTTGGAATTGTGGATGCATTGCAGGGTGGTTTGCCAATGGATTACTATGCAAACACAGGAACCATAGCAACAATGGTTGGCGGTACCGCAAACACACCAAGTAATAACATTATTCAATTTGGTAATCTCTACGGTGCCAACTTGGCCAATATTTTTGTTGCAAACAGTTCAACCATCAACTTTGAATATGGTCCAAATTATGATGATTGTATTTCATCGTTAGTTGTTGCGGTTGACGGAACAAGCATTACAATACAAGATAACGTATGGACTTATTTTGCAAATGTTGCAACTTCTACCGCATATAACGGTAACAATTATACACTAAATATAACGACCTTAACCGGTTCTTATGATATTGTTAACAACGGAAATTACAGCAATACAGCATATCCAATGATGGATGTGATTCGTGTTGGTGACGTTGTTTATGTTAATAATTCCAATGCAATAGTTACCACCGTAAATTATAATTATGCATACGATAACAATGGAAACTTAGTATCATATGGTACGGTTAATCTGAATTCTGGTTTGGCCAACGGTGCAAACGGATTAGTATCTATCAGTAGAACAATGACTTCACTATATGAAGACATTCAAGTATTTGGACCAGTTGGAACACAATATTTTTTAAAACTAATAACTCAAGACGGAAAAACATTAACTGACCAACAAGGCAACGAACTTCTAATAGGATAAAAGATGTCATTAATAAAAATTACGCAGCTGCCGGTATTCAATAATATCAATGCTAACACTCAGTTAACCACATTCGTTGGTGTTGATAATCCAACAGATACAACATTTCAAATGTCTGCACACACCTTGGCGCAAGGTTTGTATTCAAATGAAACTTTAAATGTCGGTAACAATCCAAACACATTACCAAACACCATTGCTCAGTTTGCTTTGAGTGGCAATTCATACATCCAAACAAACCTAGTTAATACCAATGATAATGGTTCTGCTGACATTGTAGTAACTGCAAATGCTGGTTCTGGTGGTACCGACTCCACATACTTTATTGACATGGGGTTTGTCAATAAAAATTATCAACCAGGTTCTGAATTTAACAACATTGGTACCGCAGTATCACCATTAGATGGTTATATTTACGCACAAGGTTCAACTGGAAGTTCGATTGGTGGTAATTTGATTGTTGGTTCGACCACATCAAATGGTTTAGTAAAAATTATTGCTGGTGGCGGCACTTCATCAAATATTGTTGCAACCTTCACAAAAACTGGTTTCACATTAAACACACAATCTTATTTGACCTTCGGTGATGGCACAACCCAAGCAACTGCTGGTGCTCCATATGCATATGCAAATGCTGCTTTTGCGGCAGCCAATTCAGCAATTGCAACTAATGTAATACAAGCAGCCATAGATATTACACAGAATACAAATACATCCGCAGCATTTACACAAGCAAATTCTGGATTCACTCAGGCAAATTCGGCTTTTGCAAAGGCTAACAACGCACTTGCAAATACAACAGGAACATTTGCAGGCGACCTAACACTTACTGGTAACTTAACTGCACAAGGTATTCAATCCACAACAGGTGCAATTACTACAGGTAACTTGATTGTATCTGGAACAGCAAACATGACCGGCACATTGAATGTTACTGGTATTGTTAACATAAATGCACAAGTTGTATTGACTAACACAAGTTTCTCTGCAACACAATCAGCATTGACAATCACTGCAACACCAAACGTTGCAGTACCATCACAAGATGGTTACATGATTCACATCTCAGGTAAACAAAACGTTTCTTCTCGTATTGTTACAGATTCTTATGGCGCAAACACTTATGTTGTTTATGCTGGTCGTTCCGCAAGAGGTAATGTTGCATATCCAACAGCGGTTCAGAATAATGATATTCTTGCTCGTTTTTCTGGTAATGGTTATGGAACAACAGGATTTGCACCATTGGGTGTTGGTCGCATTGATGTTGTTGCTACTGAAAATTATACCGACTCTGCACGTGGTTCACAAATTCAGTTCTTCAATACAGTACCTGGAACAAATGCACTAAATCAAATTGCAACATTTAATGCATCGGATGTAACATTCACTGGTGAAGTTAATCCACAAAAAGGTTTTGTATTAACACCAAATGTACTGCCTGGTATTGTAACATCACTAGCAATTGATATTGCAAACAACTCATTGTATTATTTCAAAACCAACAACACAACAACAATTTCCTTATCTGGTTTCAAAGCAGGTAAGATTGTTGAAGTGTGGATAACAAACACAGATACTGGCGGTGGTTCCAACCACACAATCACACACGGTTGTTTGGCAAATAATTCAACCATTGGTGCTACATCATTCACTCTAACATCATTACATTCCGCATACATTAAGTATTTCAGTATTGTTGGAGACCAAGCAAATACATACTGTCAAGTGTCCTACAGTTAATAAATAAATCATGGCAAATTCAAACAATCTAAATTTAGTTACATATAACGCAGCAGTTTCACAACTGGAACTTGAGTATTATATTCCTGTTGCATCCATCCTGGGAAATCCTGTTGGTTCAATCTATGCGTTCTTAGGACAAGAAGATCCTTGGCCAACACAGAACGGTGTTGAAACGCCAATACAACCAACCGAAGACACATATTACTTTAAAAAAGTTTTTAAGAATATGTTTGCATTGAAGAACTTGAATAGTAGTAATTTGAGTCCTGTTATTCAAAGAATCAACTGGTCACCAAACACAGTCTACACCGCATATTCGGATACTCTAGACTTACAAGCAAAAGATGAAAATGGTTTTTTAATTTACCAATACTATGTTAAAAACCGTTACGACCAAGTTTTTAAATGTTTATGGAACAATAATGGTGGCCCGTCCACATATGAACCATATTTTGAACCAGGTTCTTATGGAACAAATAACATTTATCAGAATGAAGACCTGTATAAATGGAAATACATGTATACAATCGATACAGGTAGCAAAAAAACATTTATGGATTCTAGTTGGATGCCAGTTCCAATTGGTGCAAATACACCTCAACCATACTTAACAACTGCTGGTTGGGGAAGTGTTGATGTTATTAATGTAACAAATGGTGGCCAAGGTTATGATGCGGTTAATACTTTCATCACTGTCACAGTAACTGGTGATGGTGTTGGTGCTAACGGTTCAATTACTCCTGCACAAGTTGTTAATGGTTCAATTATTGATGTTGTTGTTCCTCAAGGACAAGCTGGGCACAATTATACATATGCGAATGTTACAATTAGTGCATACACATCATCAAACCAAAGATATCTTGCACCTATAACAACACAAGCAACAGCTATTGCACCAACATCACCAGTTGGTGGACATGCATATGACGTTATCTCCGAATTAGGTTGTAACCATATTATGTTGTCTGTTGATTTCAACGGAACAGAAAATGGAGTTTTGCCAACTGACGGTGTAACTTATCGTCAAGTTGGACTGTTATTTAATCCACAAACATACGGAGCCAGTGGACCACAATTGGCCAATGGTGCAATTTATAATGTTGCAACTCAAGTATTGTGCGCTGGTGGTGTAGGATCATTTGCGGCTGATGAAGTTGTTAATCAATATGATACAAGCATACCACCAAATTTATTGTTTTCTGGAACAGTTTTATCATTTAACACATCAACCAACCTATTACAGTTGATAAATACAAATGGTAATTTTGTTCTTGGCCAAGCTATCACAGGTGCCACATCAGGATGTTCAAGAACAGTATTAACGATTACAGAACCATCAGTTATTCCATTCTCCGGATACTTGGCATACATAGAAAATCGCCAAGGTGTTCAAAGAAGTGACGATGGTATCGAGCAGTTCCATTTTGTCCTCGGCTATTAAAAAAGGTTAATTAAATGTCTCTAAATTTTGATACATATCCATATTACGATGACTTTGACCCACAAAAGAATTTTCATCGTATTCTTTTTAAGCCAGGTTACGCAGTTCAGGCAAGAGAACTGACACAATCTCAGACAATTCTGCAAAATCAGATTTCTGAATTTGCCTCTGCAATCTATTCTCAAAATACTCCTGTATCTGGTGGACAGGTTACGACTAACTTGAGTTGTTATTATCTGAAGTTGAATCCAACATTCAACGGTGCTTCTGTTACTGCTGCGAATTTTGCAAACCAGGTTATTTTTGATGCAGAAACAGGAACAATTCTTGCTCGTGTCATTGCTACTGCTGAAACAACATCAAGTGGTACCTCGGCCGGTGATCCACCTACATTGATTGTTACATATCTATCTGGTGGACAATTTACGGACGGATTAACAATTCAGACAACAGGTGAAACAACATATTACGCATCTATTGCCACATCGGTGCCTGCCGCAGGCAACTATTCAACTGGTCTTTCTTCTACCGCATCGATTGCCAATGGTGTTTTCTATATTGTTAATGGATACAACGTATCTCAAACAAATGGCCAGACATATTCAATTGGTAACTTTGTTGATGTTGCAAACCAAACAATTATTCTAGACAAATACGACAATACTCCTTCATATCGTATTGGTCTACAGTTGACAGAAACAATTTACGATTATGTAAATGATGCATCTCTGTTGGATCCTGCTATTGGTGCATCGAACTTCCAAGCACCAGGTGCTGACCGTTATGTTCTTTCTTTGTCTTTGGTTAACTTACCATTGACATTAGGTAACGACCAAAACTTTATTGAATTGGTTCGTATTGTTAATGGTCAAATCATTAATCAAGTTGATGGTACAGTTTATTCAACCATTGATGATTACTTTGCAAAACGTGACTATGAAACCAATGGTGACTATATTGTTAATGATTTTAGTCTAACACCATCTGCAAACTCATTAGGTGTTAGTGCAAATTATGATTTAACAATAGGTAAAGGTGTTGCATATGTTCACGGTTACCGTATTGAGAATCAATCTCAAAAAATTCTAACAAACCAAAGAGCAAGACAAACCAACACGATTATTGAAGATGCTATCTATGTTGATTATGCAAATTATATTACAATTGATACCGCAGGCGGTATTTTTGACATTGGCCAAGTTCCACAAGTAACATTCCATTGCGTTGGTGCATCAGGCATTTCTTCTCCAACAAACGGAACTTCTGCTAATTCTAACACATACAACTCAACCGTTGTTGGTACTGGCTTTTTGAGAAACCTACAATACGTTTCAGGTTCTGGTGCTAATACCAAGGCTTATGTCTATAATGCATACATTTCAGACTTCAGTGCAAACACTTTATCTGGAGTAGCCACAAATTCTAGTACAGCAACAACTCTAGTAATCAACGATGCAGCAGACACATTCTCCACTACTGCAAATGCTTACTATGGTGTATCAATAACTGCAACAACTGGTGCAATTGTTGACGTAAGAACAGTTACTGGATATTCCGTATCTGGTGCAACAAAAACATTTACTGTTTCTTCTGCAACACCGTTCACTGTAACACCAACAACATCAACATCTGTTACATTGAACTACAATACAACCGACATTTCTTCTATTGTTATTGCAAATTCAAATTACTATTTGACCGCCAATGCAAACATCAATATCAACGGAAGAACACAAGGACTTCCAACTGGTGGAACCGTAGTGAACGGATTTGGTGCACCAGAGTTGATTTTTCCACTAGGTTATTCACATGTCGCTAACGTATCTGGAACAAGTTACTATTCAACCAGAGTTTACCGTAACAAAACATTTACTGGCAACACACTAACACTAAGTGCAACATCTGGAAACAGCGGAAGTCCATTGAGATTTGAAGGTCCAACCTCAACTCAAACAGGAACAGTCAATCAACAGAACTTTATTGTTATCAATACTGCTACAGGCAATATTATTGACTTCACTTCTTCTGGTAACACCATTACAATTTCATCAGACCATACTGCTGCGACTTTAACCACAAGCGGATATCCAACCGGTATGACTGTTGATGTTATTGCACAAGTTCAAGTATCTTCTGGTGATTCATCAAACTTTGTATTGAAATCTAAAAACTTGGTTTCAGGCAATACTTTGTATGGTAGTTCTTCAATGACTACTGTAACATCTACCGCATCAGTAGATTTAACAAAAGGTCAAACATTAATTGGTAAAGCTGCCGTTGCGTATGGTTCAAAAATGTCATTGTATGTAAATGACATTAAGAAAATTGCCAAAGTTTATGATACAGGTACAACAGGTGCTTCTATCAGCGGTGTTGCATTGTCATCGTTTACCGATGTTACAAATTACTACACATTAGACAACGGCCAAAGAGATAACTTCTATGATTTTGGTTCTGTTTCATTGATTCCTGGTGCACCACTTCCATCTGGAAACATTTTGGTTGTGTATAATTACTATTCACACACTCAGGCATCATCTGGTGACGGATACTTCAGTATTCAATCTTACCAATCTTCCAACTCAACATATGGTGGCGTATCTACTTCACCTGAATCTTATGCTCAGATTCCAGTATACACAGCAAAAGATGGTAATGTTTATAGATTGTCTGATTGTATTGATTTTAGACCTGCTCGTCAAAATGGTCAAACAGCCTATATCTGGGAATACTCATCTGGATCACAACCAACCGGAACAAGTGATATCGGTGTTTTGATTCCACAAAACTTGACCAACTTTCAGTCAAACTATGGTTACTATTTGGGCCGTCAAGATAGACTAGTTCTAACAAAAGACAAGAGTTTCCAAATCATTCAAGGCAACCCAGCAGTCAATCCAACATTACCTGCACAACCAACAGGATCGTTGTTATTGGCTAACTTGTTGCATGATCCATACACCGCATATGTTCCTGGTGAAGGACCTGCTGGTGCTGTATCCAATCTGTCCATCAACAAGGTTCTACACAAACGTTGGGCTAAGACTGACATTACAGACCTAGAAACACGTATCAACAATTTGGAATACTACACAACATTAAGTCAACTTGAAGCAGCTGCGGCTTCAACACAAGTTACAAACTTGAATGGTGTTACTAGACCAAATTATGGTATTTTGGTTGATTCTTTCAATTCATATTCTACTGCTGATACGAACAATCCGGATTATTTGGCAAACATCAACGTAAGAACAAATACATTAACACCTTTGGCAATCGTTGATAACTTCCAATTACAAAATCCAGTGGCCGTTGCAACAGTTGGTACACTAGCAAATACAAACACCTATAATATTAATAATGTTGGTTCACAAACTTATGTGTTCACATTACCATATACAACAGCAAATATTGTTACTCAACCATTAGCAAGTAGTGCGGTTTCTGTTAATCCGTTCTCTGTTGTTATTCAACAAGGTCTTGCACACTTGACACCTCCAATGGATAATTGGGTTGACAACACACAAGCACCTGCATTGTTAGTTACAGACCCATCGATGCAAGTATATCAAGCAACAGGCGGTGTTAATTTGACCAATTCTGGTGACTTTGCAACAATTCCTGGTACATCAAGTGTTACTTCAAGTTCAGTTAGTGTTGTGAACCATGGTTCTATCACAAATAGTCCTTATGGTGCAACTGTTGGATACACAGCAACAACAACACAAACATACGCAAGTCAAATTCAAAATACTTCTGCATCACCATACAATCCAGTTTCTTCCACTTTTGGAACTAATAATGGTTATTTGACAAACATCAACATTCTGCCATATATCAGACCACAACAAATTATTGTTCAGGCTTCTGGATTGTTGGTCAATACACCTTTGTCAACATGGTTTGATGGTGTAAATATTGACAAATACATGACTGCACCAAACACAATTGAATTGACTGGCATATCTGGAACATTTAATCCTGGTGATATTGTTGGTTTTAATTTAACTGTTAGTGGAACAACATTATTCTATCCAGTTGCTCGTGTAATTTCTGTTTACAATTATCCAAATGGCACACAAACAAGATTATATGTTGCCGATTTGATTGGTTTCCCAGGAACAATTGGAACAGCAAAATTACAAAATGCATTCTTTGATGTGCATGGTAAATATGTAAATTCTACTGCATCTGGAACAGTTTCTTCAAATAGTGTTATTTCTATAAATGCACAAGGACAAATTGGCGGTGTTGGTGGTGGTTATACAGTTTCTTCTAACGGTGCATCATATTCTGGTAATTTGGTTATTGCACCGACAAACTCCGCATATTGTTCATTCTTGAATCAGTATGGTGTTTGGGGTGATTCTAACCAAAGTTCAACTTATACTGCAAACTTGGCATTCCAATCAACCACATCTGGAACATACACATTTACGGCTTCAGCAGATAACAATGCACAATTTTATTTGAATGGTACTTTGTTATTCCAAGTTGGTTCGGGTTCAGGTGATGGAAACAGAGCTAACTATTCACAAACAACCACATTTACATCATCTTTAACATCAAATACAACTTATGCCGTTAGTTGGACTGCATTCAATACAGGTGGTCCTGCTGCGGTTGGATTGTTAATTACTGATCCAGCTGGAAATAATGTATTTGATTCAAGAAATCCACCAACATTGACCTATAACAATCCAGGTCAAGAAATTCCTATGCCCGGTGGTGGTGTTTGGTTTACCGGTGTCACACAAGTTAACCTTGGACCAAGTGCTTCTAATGTCGCAAATTATTACGTTGGTTCAAAAATAACAATCAACTCGCAACAAGTTTATCAACAAGCAGTTGCATCAACATATACACCACCAGCACCGGCACCATCAGGTGGCGCAGGTTCAGGCGGCGATTTCAGTTGGTCAGATTATCAGAACTTGAACGTAGGATCTTAAACTAAATACCAAAAGATTTAGAGAAACACCGGAACCATTAAATGACAACAGCAACATATTCTAGTTTATATAATTATACAGCAAACATTATTGCTTATAATGCGACAACAGGAGTAGCAACACTTGATGCTCCTGTAAACATTTCATTAGGAACAAATTCATATAAAGGTTCTGTCGTATCTAATTACAGTATACAAGGAACTGCGACAAGTGTAGCTGCGGCAATCAATTCTGGAACAACATTGTCACAACTATCATCTGATGAAGGTGGTAACTTTGTTGGCATTTTTAATGTTCCATCAACCATGTTCCAAACAGGTTCTAGAGTATTTCGTATAGACAATAGAACAGTATCGACAGACGAAACAACCGCAACAACATATGCGGAGGCAACATTTACTGCTTCAGGTCTATCAACAAAGTCACAAGCCTTAGACTTTGCACCTTCTGTTGATTCATCTGCACAGACGTTTACACAAGTTAATCAGTTGTCAAATCAATTGATTAGTACAATTACAACATATTCACCATACGATCCTGTTGCACAAACATTTATTATTTCACAAAGTAATTTCCCTAACGGTGCATTCTTAAATAACGTGAAGTTGTTCTTTGCCACTATTCCAACTTCAAGTGAACAGATAACTGTTTCTATTGTTCCTACTCTGAATGGATATCCAAGCGGCACAGCATTAAATTATTCTACAGTTACACTATCACCAAATCAATGTAATTATAGTTCAAATCCACATTACTTGGATCCAAATACATATACAGAATTTCAATTTTCTGCTCCGGTCTATATTCAACCTGGCGTTTTGTATGCAATATTGATTAAGTCTAGTTCTCCACAATACACATTATATTACGCACAACAAAATCAGATTGCAAAACCATCTACAGCAAAAGCTCTTCCAAGCGATCCCGATCCAAATCCAACAAACCCAACAAAGATTGGTGCTGCGCCGTATGTTGGTGCATTGTTTGAGTCACAAAACTCCATTACTTGGACTGCGGATCAAACTAAAGACTTAATGTTTGTTATTGACCAATGCGTGTTCTCTACAACACCTACGACAGTTCCATTCAGTGTTCCACAAAGATTGCCATATAGAAAACTTGGCCAACATGATCTGTTACACAAAATTGATCCGAATAGTGTGCCAAATATTGGAGGAAACTATTCATCCAATACACGTTTAGATGCACTTAATGTTTCTACCACAGATTTCACACCAACTGGCACAAGCATTAATTATTCTTATACAACAACACTAACTTCTGGTGCACAAACAGCGGCGACCGCAATAACTCCAGGTAGATTAGGTTCTCCATCTCCATCAAATGTACCGTTGAATGATGGTTTAGGTGAAAGAAAACTATTCACAACATCAAATTCATCTTTTGCTTTGGCTGCGGCAATGTCCACAAGCGATCCAAACGTATCACCAATCATTTCGGACGATGGTGTCAGTTTATATGCTATTCGTTATGTTATTAACAATATGGGTATTGGCAATAATGTTATTAACGTTGTCAGTGGTGGTGTAGGTTATAACGTCCAAACTGCATCAGTAACAATCACAAGTCCAGATTTACCATCTGGAACAGCACCAGCACTTGGACTTACTGCAAATGCAACAGGTGCAATCACCTCAGTCTATGTAATTAGTCCTGGTTCTGGTTACTTAACAACACCAACTATTTCTATTTACGATCCAACAACAAGAAGTGGTAATGCAAATGCTGTAATCTCCGTTCACGGTGAAACAGGTTCAACAGGTGGTAATGCTCTTGCAAAATACTTCACTAAGAAAGTTGTGTTGGCTCCAGGTAATGATTCTGGTGACCTTCGTGTTTACTTGAGTGCTTACTGGCCTTTGGGTGCTGGCATCTATGTTTACTATAAAGTATTAAGTTCTCAGGATACTTCACCATTTGAATCTGGAAACTGGCAGTTGATGACATGCGTTAATAACTATAATGTATATTCAACATCAATGAACAATTTGATTCAATATGAATTTGCTCCAGGTGTATTTAATAGTAACCAAGCAAACAACAATATCTCTTATACAAGTGTGAATGGTCAAACATATACATCATTTATTCAATTTGCAATTAAAATTGTTATGGCAACCAATGACAACACAAATGTTCCTTCAGTAACATCGTTGCAAGCAATCGCTTTACCACCTGGAACAGGAATGTAATATGGCTTTAGTTAGAATTCCTAATACAAAATTCATGAGAGATACCAATAGCATGGCTCTTTTGCCTGTAGATGACACCGAAAAAAATGATTATCTAGCCAAAATGAGAATGGTAAAGGTCCAAAAGGAAGAAATAAATAAAGTAAAGTCGGAGATAAATGACATCAAAACTGATGTCAACGAAATCAAGTCATTACTACAACAATTAATAGGTAAAATCTAATGGCAAATACCGTTCCAGTCGTAAGTTATGCAAATACTTTTGGCGACTTAATTGCTTCAAGCATTTCGCAATCAGGTGAATTAAACACCTTAGGGTTTAGTGATTATGTTAAAAACTCAGGTACCTTAAAGTTACAAGGTGCTGGTTACGGTTTGTCTATTGCAAACAATGCACTTGTTTCAGGACAATTACAGGTTCAAGGTGTTGGTTCTTCTGGTTATGTTCAATACAATTTGACCGTTGGTCCTACAATCCAAGGTGGCGGCCAAGGTGGTTCATTATATCTGAACACAATCAACAACGCAAACGTTAGTATGTATGTTGGTGGTCAGTCATACATGAATGCAACCGTTTGGATTGCCAATACTGGTACTCCTGCTTTGTATGTTGCAGGTAATACAGTACACACTGGTTACATGAGCATTACTGGTAATACATGGATATCTGGAAACACCTGGATTGCAGGTAACACCAATATTGCAAACACTTTGTATGTAACAAATAACATCATTGGTTCTGCAAATGCATCTATTAATTACAATGTATACACATCAGGCGTTCAAGCAAACGTAAGTGTAATCACAAATACATTGCAGTCTAACGTAAACATCGTTACTGGTTTCTTACAAGCAAATACAAATCTTTACACAAGTAATGTTGTAGCAAATACAACTGTTGTTACTGGTGTACTACAAGCAAACACCAACACATATACAAACAACCTCTTGGCTAACACCACCGTTGTCACAGGTGTGTTGCAAGCAAATACTAATACTTACACTAATAACCTGTTGGCAAACACCACCGTGGTTACTGGTGTGCTTCAGGCTAATACAAACACATATACCAATAACTTATTGGCTAATACGACTGTAGTTACTGGTGTTCTGCAAGCTAATACCAACACATATACAGCAACATTGGTTGCAAACAATACAGTCGTTACTGGTGTTCTACAAGCTAATACCAATACATATACCAACAATTTGTTGGCAAATACGACTGTTGTTACTGCTTCTATGCAGGCGAATAACAATGTATACACCAATAACCTATTGGCAAATACTGTAGTCACAACTGCCACTGTTCAAGCCAACACATTGGTTAACACAGCAAACTTAATTGCTACCGCAATCTCTGGTGCAAATGCATACATCAATAACGTACAAGCAAATACAAGTGTTACAACAACCACACTTACTGCAAACACATTAATTACTGCACCTAACGTTATTGCAACTTCTGTATCTGGACCTTTTGCATATCACAATTTAGTTCAAGCCAATACTTCTGTGTTGACTTCAACAATACAAGCAAACAATAGCATTGTTACTGGTTTTGTACAAGCAAATAACAATATCTATACCAACAATGTATTAGCCAACACAACCGTTGTTACAGCTTCTTTACAAGCAAACAATACTGTTTTCACCAATATACTACAAGCAAATACAAGTGTTACAACAGGAACAGTGCAAGCCAATACATTGGTTAACACTTCAAATCTGATTGCTACTGCAATTTCTGGTGGTGCAGCATATATTGGTACAGTTCAAGCTAACACTTCTGTATTAACTGGTACAGTTCAAGCCAACACTTCTGTGCTAACAGGAACTCTTACTGCAAATACATTAGTTCTTACACAAAACGTTGTAACAAACTCCATTTCTGGCTCAGCAGCATACATCAATAATGTTCAAGCAAACACATCGGTAACATCCAATACATTAGTTGCAAATACATTAATTACATCACCAAATGTGGTTGCTACTGCAATTTCTGGTTCTACATTGTCATATAATACAATTCAGGCAAACACTTCATCTAACACTTCCGTTGCAAACTCTTATGTGTTAAGTGTTTCTGGACCTTCTTATGTTAATACTGTAAGTGCAAATGGTGCAACATGGGTCGGCGGCACATCAACTGTTAATGCATTGGTTGCAAATAATACTGTACAAGTTGGTTCAAACCTAACAGTTTACAGCAATATCAATGCATTAACTGGAACACTAACAACAAATAACGTTGTTGCAAACGTTTCTAGTTTATCTGGTGCAAGCTACACCAATACATTACAAGCAAATACTTCTGTATTAACTGGTACTGTTACAGCAAACACATTGGTAACTGTTCCAAATTTTACTGGCACCACATCTAGTGTTTCTGGTGCTGGTTATGTTAACACATTACAAGCAAATACTTCTGTATTAACTGGTACTGTTACAGCAAACACATTGGTAACTGTTCCAAATTTTACTGGCACCACATCTAGTGTTTCTGGTGCTGGTTATGTTGGTACGTTACAAGCAAATACAAGTATTTTAACTGGTGCTATTGTTGCTAACGGTGCAATTCAATCTGTTGGCCAAAGCGTATCTGGAAATTCTTATATTTCATATGTTAATGCAAACACTAGCGTAACAACACCATCATTGACTGTTACAACAATCAATGCAAATAACAATAACCAAGGTTCAGCATATTTCAATTCTGTTAGTGCAAACAACTTAAGTCTTGCTGGTAACTTTGTGATTAATGGTTCAACCGTTTATAACGGAACAACCTTCACCTTGTCTGCTGGTTCTCCAATTTCTACAATAGCATCATTTGCTGTTAACAGAGGTCAAGGTGCAAATGCTACTATTCAATGGAGTAACACTGCAAACTATTGGTCTATTCTAGACGTTAATAATCCAAATAGTGGAACACAATTCTCGCAGATTATGACTGCGAATATGATTAGTACAAGCACAACTTCTACTAGCACAACAACTGTGCCTGCAAGCATAGTTACAACAGGTGCTTTCATTCAAGCCAACTCTGCTTATGCATCACAGAACACAACTGGTTCATATGCAAACAGTGCCTACAGTCAAGCAAATACTGCGTTGAACTATGCAAACTCTGGTGGAATTTATGCTAATGGTGCATTCATACAGGCTAATGCAGCATATGCTCAAGCAAACAATGCTGGTCTGTATGCTCAACCTGCTTTCAATCAAGCGAATGCTGCATTTGCTGCTGCCAACGTAGGTAAAACATTAGTAGTATCTGGTGGTACCATCAGCGGCGACACAACAATTACTGGTAACGTTGCTGTTGGTAAAACTGTTACGATTGCTGGTAACTTGATTGTTTCTGGTACATCAACATTCATTCAACCTGCAACAATTCAATCTACCAGTTCATTGCTTGAACTTGCCGCTAATAATACTGGCGACTCAGTAGATATTGGTTTCTATGGTCAGTATAACTATGTTTCACCAACAAACTCATCTTATACAGGTCTTGTAAGAAAAGCTGGTGCAAACTATTATTTGTACCAAGGCATCACAACGGTTCCCACATCTGCAAGCGTTGGAACAATTACAAGCGCAAACTATGCTACTTTATATGCAAATATCAATGCATCAACCGTAACAACAGGATCAGTATCTGCATCTGGAACAGTAACAGCCACAACATTTAGTGGTTCTGGTTCAGGCCTAACTGGCACCGCATCTTCATTGACTGCTGGTGCCGTTAGTTCCATAACATCTGGACAAGTTACTGGTGCTTTAGGTTATACACCTTACAACTCAAGTAACCCAAATGGTTACATTACTGGTATCACATCAAGTAATGTTACAACAGCTTTAGGTTATACACCATACAACTCAAGTAATCCTAACGGATATATCACTGGTATCACATCAAGTAATGTTACTACTGCATTAGGATATACACCACTAAGTTCATCCAGTTCAATTTCTGGTTCTAATGTGAGCGGTAACATTTCAGGGAATGCTTCAAACATTACCTCTTATACCATCAACCAAAGTGTTGGTACTGGTAATGCACCTTCATTTGCTGGTATGACCTTGACTGGCAACCAATACATGGGTGCACAGACAGGTCTTGCTGTGTATTGGGGTAATATTGGTGCAAATGGTGGTTCAAAAATTTATGATGGTAATCATTTACATATTTGGACCGATGACAATACTTATTTCGATTCTTATAGTGGTTCTAATTGGTACTGGACTACTGGTGCATCATCTTCTGCGGCCGGCACATCGGTTGCACACTTGGATGCTTCGGGTAACTTTACAATCAATGGAACATTCACTGGTTCTGGTACAGGTTTAACTGGCCAATATGGTGGATCAATTTCATCCAGCCAAGTTACTACTGCATTAGGATATACACCATATAACTCAAGCAATCCTAACGGATATATTAGTAGTATTACATCAAGTAATGTTACTACTGCATTGGGTTATACACCATACAACTCAAGCAACCCATCAAACTATGTTTCTTCTGGTGCAAACATTTCTGTATTCACCAATAATTCTGGTTATATTACAAGTTCCGCTTTGAATGGATATGCAACACAAACATATGTAAACAGCCAAGGTTTCATTACCAGTTCTGCTTCCATTTCTGGTACAGCATCTAATATTACAGCATATACAATTAACCAAAACTTGGGCACAGGCAATGGTGTAACACACGCCGGTTTATATATCAGTGGTGACACACAAGTTGATGGTAAAATGTATCTGAAGGGTTCTGGTGATAACACCGACCCAATGTATATCACGAAAAATGACTTATCAACCAACTTATCTGAAATGGCTCACTATGTTGGTGATGATGGTACTGGATCAACAATTGCTGCACCATCTGGAACAGCAGTTGATTACATGTCTATTCGTGCAACCAATGATGGTATCCATCACCTATGGGGCACAGACGGTTCTTACATTGCCGCCGGCAACATTACCGCATATGGTAGCATCAATACCAACGCACAATTCAATGGTTCTGGTGCTGGTCTAACTGGTTATTCGGGTAGTTTGCAAGTTAACTGGGGTAATCTAGTAAGCAAGCCATCAAACTTCGTGTATAGTGATGGTAACACATATAGCATTAACATTACCGGTAATGCTTCTACGACTGGTGGTTTGTCTGTTGCGACTGGTCGTAACAATGGTGCAAATAAAATCGTTCGTACTGATGATAATGGTTATCTACAAACTGGTTATATCAACTCCAGTTCTGGTGATGAAAACAACTACTCAAGTCCCGATAGAGTTTGGGGCACCAATGGTTCAGACAGTTACTTGCGTACCTATCACACAGCATCATTGAGTGTTGGTTATGCATCTTCTGCTGGCAGTGTTGCATGGACCAACGTAAGTGGTAGACCAACAGACTTGAGTTCATTCTCCAATGGTCCTGGTTACATCCAAAATAACAGCGGTGGTACATACAACATTAGCATTAGTGGTAATGCTGGATATGCATCTTCTGCTGGTTCCGCAAGTTCAGCAACGAATGCAAGTTATTCAAGTACAGTTGGTATTAACTACAACAATGGTTCAAACTCTACCTATCAAATTCTTTGGGGTAGTGGTAACAGCGTATATGGAAATAGCACACTTATAATTAATCCAAGCAACGGTACATTGACCGCTTCTGGAAATATTACTGCTTTCTCTGATGCAAGATTGAAATCAAATGTTAAGACCATTGAAAATGCATTGGACAAGACAATGAAATTACGTGGTGTTACATATGAAAAAGATGGTGCTAATGGCATCGGTGTTATCGCTCAAGAAATTCGTGAATTTCTTCCTGAAGTTGTTATTGAAGGTGCCGATGATGACAAAACATTATCTGTTGCTTATGGTAACATTGTTGGTTTATTGATTGAAGCTATCAAAGAGTTGAAGGCTGAGATTGATGAGTTGAAAAAAGTGAAATAAATAAACCATAATAAGAATAATTAGCAATGCCAAATACCTTCACCAATAGTTTGAAACCTGGAATAGGTACATCAAACACGACAGTCTATCAGACACCAGTGGCAACACAATCCACAGTGATTGGACTTTCTATTTCTAATAGAACATCTAATGCCACCATCCAGGTGTCTGCATACATCCTGGACTCATCCAATTCGTTTACACCATCATATATTGTGAACAGTGCAACAGTTCCATTGGGTGGTACAATTGTGGTGGTGGGTGGTGACCAGAAATTGGTATTGAAAGCTAATGATTCTATACAGGTGGTTTCATCGGCAAATAATTCTGCGGATGCAATCCTTTCGGTCCTGCAAATATCGTAAGGCAAAACATGTCATATCTTGGTGCTCGTCCCGATGCGTTCAATTTTTCATCAACATCTTATGACCACTTCAACGGTGATGGTTCAACAGTAACTTTTACAATGTCTAGGGCTGTTGTAGCAAACTCAGACATTCAAGTAACAGTTAACAATGTACCACAGGATCCAGGTGTTGCATATTATGTTTCTAACCTATACACACTAACATTTACTGGTGCACCAACTTCTGGTACAGGTAACATTGTTGTCGTATACAGAAATTTGGTTCAGGCTGGTGTTGCACCAGCAGCAAACACAGTAACTGCCGGAACAATTGCACCCGGAGCAATCTCATCTTATCAATTGTCACCAAGTCTTACATTGACTGGAACAACCACACTAACTTCTGATGCATTGATTAATGGTTTGACAGTTGGTAGGGGTCTAAATTCTGTGGCCACAAATACTGTTGTGGGTTACCAATCTGCATACAGTAATACCACTGGTGACCATATGGCCGCATTTGGTAATCAAGCCTTATATTACAACACAACTGGATCCAGAAATAACGCATTTGGTAATGGTGCTTTATATTACAATTCAACCGGATCATATAACGTAGCCGTAGGAGATAATGCGCTTGTAAATAACACCACGGCCTCTAACAATATTGCGGTAGGGTATCAATCACTTTACAACAACACTACAGGCGGTAACAACACTGCTGTTGGTTTTCAAGCGGGATATAACAATACCACTTCTGGTTCCAACTCTTATTTTGGATATTCTGCTGGATATGCAAACACAGGAACTAGAAACTCGTTTATTGGTGCTTATTCCGGACCAAATCAATCTTCAAGCAGTGGCACGGATAATAGTTCTTTAGGATATGCGGCTTTAAACTCAGTATCAAGTGGCGCATACAATACTGCTGTTGGTAGTGGCGCACTTCAGTCCAACACCACAGCCTCTAACAACACAGTTGTAGGGTATCAAGCAGGGTACAGCAATACTACGGGAGGGTATGTTACGTTTGTGGGATGGAAGGCAGGTTATGGTAGCACCGCAAATTACGGAACTGCATTTGGTGCAGGCGCTTTACAAGCAAGCGTAACCGGTGAAAACAATTCTGCTTTTGGAAACTCTTCTCTTTACAGCAATTCTTCAGGTGCGTACAACGTTGCCGTGGGTGGGGGAGCGTTATTATCCAACACCACAGCGTCTAACAACACTGCTGTGGGTTATCAGGCGGGGTACTCAAACGCTACTGGTACAGCAGTGACAGCTCTTGGTTATCAAGCCGCTTATACATCTACTGGCGGGTATATTACAGCTATTGGTAAAGGTGCAGCAAAGAGTACAACTTCTGGTGCTGGCATTGTTGCTGTGGGTAACGACGCACTTTTCTCAAACACAACTGGGCAGTCAAACGTAGCGGTCGGCTCAAACTACAATTCAAGTTCGGCTTTGTATTCAAATACAAGCGGCTCCTACAACATTGCGGTTGGAGAGGGTTCGCTTGCAAACAACACCACAGCATCTAACAACACTGCTATTGGTTATCAAGCTGGTTATTTGAATACTACAGGTTCGTCTAACGTATATGTTGGTAGAACCGCAGGATATAGCGGCACAACAAACGTTGGTGTTGTAGCAATTGGCCAAGCTGCTGGTTATTATTTAAGTAATAGTGGTGGAGATGGTGGTGCAACCACATTGGTTGGTTTAAATGCTGGCAATTCGTTGACTACTTCAATCGATAACACCATGATTGGTGGAAATGCTGGTCTTAATACCAGCACTGGCAGTTACAACACGGCTGTTGGTTCTTTGGCTCTTAAATATAACACCACGGCCACACTCAACACGGCTGTTGGTTACAGTTCTCTCACATCCAACACAACGGGTAACTATAATGTATCGGTTGGTTCGTTATCACTTTATTCCAATACCACGGCCTCTTACAACACCGCTATTGGTTATCAAGCAGGGTATAGTAATACCACAGGAACATTTAACTCATTTATTGGTCGTGCTACGGGATACCTAACAACAGGTAGCTACAACACAATGGTTGGTGATGGCGCAGGTTATTCGGTTACTTCTGGTACATATAACTTTTACGCAGGTTTTAACGCAGGACCAAACGCATCTTATTCATCGGGATCTTACAATGTGGGTTTAGGAACACAAGCCCTTTACAACACTACAACCAATAGCAACACGGTTGTCGGATACCAAGCTGGTTACTCAAACACCACTGGCGGGACAATTACAGCGTTTGGTGCTGGTGCTTTGTATTCCGCTGTTACTGCGGCAGACAGCACTGCATTTGGATGGTATGCACTGAACTCAGCAACAGGTTCATATAACTCTGCATTTGGCGACCAAGCATTGCGACTTACTACTAGCGGTCAATACAACACCGCAATGGGCACTTATGCTTTGCGTAACAACACCACAGCCTCATACAACACTGCTGTGGGTTATCAGGCTGGTTATAGCAACACCACTGGGGCTGGTCTTACATTTGTAGGTGTTGGAACAGGGTTTGCAAACACCACTGGTACAGACAATGTGGCAGTAGGCAGTGGCTATTCTAATGGATTTACTTTTTATACAAATACAACTGGCTCTTTTAATTCAGTTTTTGGTGGTGCAGCATTAAGATTTAACACTACTGGTTCTTATAATACGGCTATAGGTCATAGTGCTTTATTGTCAAACACCACAGCCTCTAACAACACTGCTGTTGGTTATCAGGCGCTTTACAGCAACACCACAGCCTCTAACAACACTGCCGTAGGGTATCAGGCGGGTTACTCAAATGTAACGGGGGCTTACAACGTAGCAATTGGACAGCAAGCAGCATATTCAATGACGGCTAGTAATACCACAGCCGTTGGCTTCCAAGCCGGGTATAACACCACGGGTTTTGGCAACACTTTTGTCGGCTATCTATCTGGCACTGCCGTAACATCCGGAACTCGAAACAGTATTCTTGGCTCCTACACCGGCAACCAAGGTGGCCTAGACATTCGCACAGCCAACAACTACATCGTGCTGTCTGATGGGGATGGGAATGTTCGGGCGATTTATGGTAGTACTGGTAGTTATTCTTCTTGGTCTTTTTCGCAACAATCAACGCCATACAGAATTAACAGTGCAGATGCCGTACAAATTGATAGCAATGCTAATGGATACGGTCTTGCTGTTACTGGAACTTCGGGAACAACGGCAGTTCGTTTTTATAACCAAACAAATTCATCGTTTGTTGGTTCAATTTCATTTACTGGAACAACCACCACATACGCTACATCGTCTGACCGCCGACTAAAATCCAACATTGCATTAATCACCACAGCCCAAAGCGGCCCAATCATTGATGCTTTGCAACCACGCTCATTCATTTGGAATGTGGACGGTTCTGCGGACGTTGGTTTTATTGCTGACGAAGTGCAAGCGGTAATTCCAAATGCCGTTATAGGCAAAGTTAACGCAGTCGATGCTGAAGGCAAGCCGGTCTACCAAATGGTCGATATGTCTCAACCCGAATTGATTGCATACTTGGTCGCAGAAGTTCAATCCCTCCGTAAACGCCTTGCAAATGCAGGCATCGCTTAAAATTAGAATTTTAACTAACATATATACATAGTAACAACCTTAAAAAGGAAATTAAAATGGCGACAGTAACAACTTGGACATGGACAGTAGATAGATTGTGGACACTACCACAACAAGCAGGTCAAGAAAACGTAGTAGTTAATTCTGCATTTACTTTGACCGGTACTGATGGTACTCACACAGCATCTATTGAAGGCAATCAACAATTCACTTATACTGGTGGTGAGTTTACACCATTCAATTCTTTGACTCAAGCAGAAGTACTAAATTGGATCGAAGCAGCACTAGGTGAACAAGGTATTTCTAACTTCAAATCGAACGTACAAGGCCAAATCGACAGTCTTGCTAACCCACCAGTTTCACCATCAAGCCAGCCACTACCTTGGGCATCAAACTAATAAGGATAAAAAATGAGTAACGTTTACAATTGGTCAATCGCAGCACTAGACTGCTACCCAACTTCTAACGGTCAAACAGATGTTGTATTTACCGCACACTGGAGATGCGATGGTAACGATGGTACCGCAGCAAACACCGGTTCTGTATATAACGCAATACCTTTAGACTATCATGCAGGCACACCATTTACACCTTATGCAAATCTAACCTCTAACCTAGTTATTAGTTGGGTTCAATCTGCAATGGGTGCAAATGCTGTTGAAGCAGTTTATTCTAGCATTGATTCACAGATTGCCAACAAGAAAAATCCACCAGTTGTTACACCTCCACTACCATGGAATGTAGCATAAATACATAGTCGTTATTAATTTATAGGAGAAAATGACATGACAGAGCAAGCACAAACAGCACAAGCGCAAGACATTGATGTTAACCTAACATTGAAGTTGAGCACCATCAACACTATCTTGGCAGCACTTGATGAGATTCCTCACAAGTTTAGCCGTGGTATTATTGATACTATTCACCAACAAGCCGGTCCACAAGTACAGGCTGCACAAGCACCTGCACCTACTGAAGCACCTGTTAGTACACCATTGCCAGAAGGTTTTAATCAATAATCTTTATTGATGATGTTGTATAAGGTGCTGTTACGCAAGTGATAGCACCTATTTTTATATTATGAAAAGGTGAAAAATGCAATAATTTAGGAAAGATCCATGAGCTTCATCGGGAACCCAATTTCAACTATGCAGTATCCGGTGGATTATTTCACCGGTAATGGTTCCACGACAGCATTTCAGATGTCATATAACCCTGGCAGTGCTTCTGCCATGTTGGTTCTCATTAATGGTATCAAGCAGATTGCTTCTTTATCTAATCCTGCTTATACACTTAATGGCACTCAGTTAGTTTTCACTTCTGCACCAGCAAACAACGCAGCCATTGAGGTTGTCTATCTGGGTATTCTCTCTCAGGTCAATGTCCCTGCAAACCAAACCATCACACCGTCAATGCTTTCTTTGGCGGTATCAAATACTCTTGTGTACCAGACCACAGCAAATGGTTCACAAAACGTTTTCAATATGGGTATACCACCCATCTCTGCCAACTCTCTGATAGTTACGGCCAACGGTGTTGTTCAATATGATTATTCGGTTCAAAATGCGAACCTGATATTGAACTTTGTACCACCAGCAAACACATACATTCGTGCACAAGCATTGGCAGTGGCTCAGCAAAGTGTGCCTGTTGCAAACTCAGTGTCAACAAGTGCACTGCAATCTAATTTAACATTGACAGGCAATACCACTTTCAACGGCAGTGTTTTGTTAAATAATGGATTGTTTCTGAATTCTACGACTATCAGTTCAAGTTATACGATAGGTACAGGAACAAATGCTTTGACCGTTGGTCCAATAACTCTTGCAAGTGGTGTTAGTGTTACAGTTGCTTCTGGTCAACGATGGTTAATTTTATAAAAGGATAAAAAATGGCAAGTATCATAAATGCCGCATCATCGGGTTCAGGCGGTTTAGTTTCAACGGCAGATTCTTCTGGTGTATTACAGTTACAGACAAACGGTACTACTGCATTATCTATTGGTACTAATGGTGTTTTGACACTGAGTAATGCATTGCCGACTGGTTCTGGTGGAACTGGATTGGCATCGTTTACATCTGGCGGTGTTGTTTACGCATCTTCTACAAGTGCGCTTGCTACTGGTTCTGCGCTGACGTTTGATGGAAGCAAGTTGTTGGTTTCTTCCTCTGGTGAACAGTTGAAGCTGCTTTCGTCTGGCGATTTCACTACAACTGGAACAGGCTACATTCGATGGTATGACAGCGGTGGTGCTAAAGGTTACATCGGCTATGCAGGCACTGCAAGCCAGCTTGACCTTCAAACCGGCACAGGCATGAATTTGAACTTCAATGCTGTTGGAGGAACAGCAACTTGGCAAATTAGCAACTCCGAACAAATGCGCCTTACCAGCACAGGTCTGGGTATTGGGACAAGTTCGCCGGGAGCAAAACTTGCCGTATCAGACGGTACTCGGACTGCCATAATTAACCCCCGCAGCAGTGCATCAGGCGGTCTTGCTATTGGAACAGATATTGCATCTACGGGATATGTTCTTAACTTAGCAGGTGATTTGAATGGTGGCGGCACTGGTGGTGGTGTCAACATTGCTTATTATTCATCTGCCACGTCAACTTGGAATGCCGCGTTTTCTATTCGGAATACTGCAAGCACTTACAGCAATTTGCTTCTGATGCCAGATGGCGGCAACCTTGGACTGGGAGTTACTCCTAGTGCTTCTTCACAAACTACATTTCAAGTTGGGGCAAAAGCAGTTTTAACATATTTGAATATCAGCAATGGTTATACATCAGTTGGTAACAATTGGATTTATAACAGTGGTGATAAATATATTGCAACTGGAACGGCGTCTACTTTTTCTCAAACAAATGGTGCTTTTTATTGGTACACAGCCCCCTCCGGCACAGCAGGTAACGCCATCACCTTCACCCAAGCAATGACACTTGATGCCAGTGGTAATTTGGGTGTGGGAATGACAACCCCATCTAGTAGCGGTGTTGATACTGGGGTTCAGAGAATTGTTGCTCAAGCGCCAAATTCAAATACTGGTGCTGCTTTTCTAGCAGTTGCCGACTCTGTTGGTCGAACTATTCGGATTGCAGACCAAACCAAAACCTATGTTGGTACTTTTGATATTACTTCATCAGGGGTTACTTTTGGTTCTATAAGTAATATACCGTTAATTTTTAATACCAACAGCGCAGAACGTGCCCGTATAGACTCCTCCGGTAACTTGCTGGTGGCAACCACAAGTCCATTTGATTCAAGTCGGCTTTGTGTTGTTAATGATGCAACACACAATGGCATTTCATCCAAAGATAGTGGTTCATTAAATGGTTTGTATACAGGTATAAACAGCGCCACTACGCGAGTGTTTTTTGTTAACTACAACGGCAACGTCACCAATACTAATAACAGCTATGGCGCTATTTCTGACGTCAAGCTGAAAGATAACATCGTAGATGCAACGCCAAAACTTGCTGACTTGATGCAAGTCAAGGTGCGTAACTACAGCCTTAAAACTGACCCTGCACACAAACAACTTGGTGTCATTGCACAGGAATTGGAAACAGTATTTCCCGCAATGGTTGAGGAAACGATTGACAAGGATGAAAAAGGCAACAACCTTGGCACAACAACCAAGTCGGTCAAGTACAGCGTGTTTGTCCCCATGCTTATTAAAGCAATGCAAGAGCAACAAGCCCTTATTGAATCATTAACAACCCGCTTGGCAGCACTTGAATCTAAACTAGGATAAACCATGGCACTAACACAAATACAAGCAACAGACATTCAATCATCGGCAAATATAAGTGTTGCTCGTTTGTATACGACAGGTAATGTGGGTATCGGCACAAGTAGTCCATCTCTTAGACTATTAGTTTCCAGTCCTAATGCAAGTGACACAATTACTTTGGGTTCACCTACTGGCGGCATTTGTATCACCAATGCAAACATTTATTATGGCATACAAATGGGTTCACAGAGCACAGGCAATGCTTGGTTGCAAGTTGGCAGACTGGATGGAACTGGTACTGCATACAACTTATTTTTACAACCTGCCGGCGGTAATGTGGGTATTGGTACAACAAGTCCATCATTACCACTAGATGTTAGTGGAGCCGCTAGAGCAACATACTTTCAAATTCTAAATGCAGGAGCATCTGACCCAGGTAATACAACACCAACATTGTTCAGTCCAGCATCAGGAACATTAGGTTTCTGTCTTAATGGTGGTGAAAGAGTACGTATTGATTCTAGCGGTAATTTTTTGATGAAGTCCGGATCAATTCAAGAGTTTAAGTCTGCGCTTGCCGCAAATAACATCGACCTGTCTACCGGCAATATGTTCTCTAAGACCATCAGTGGTGCAACAACGTTGACTGTAAGCAACGTGCCGGCATCGAACAATGTGGGTAACTTCATTTTAGATTTGACGAACGCAGGAACCAACATTACTTGGTGGACTGGAGTAAAGTGGGCTAGCGGTACTGCACCAACTTTAACAACAACCGGAAGAGATGTTCTTGGGTTTTTTACTTATGATGGTGGAACAACCTGGACTGGACTGGTACTTGCAAAGGATGTAAGATGAGTATACTTGCCATGATTATGGCCGCAGCTGGGTCTTCAACGGGATCATCTGATACTTGGACATTACAAAAGTCTGTTGCTGGCGGTCCTACCATTTACAGTGGAATATGGGGAGGAAGTAGTTTTTATACGGTTCAAGACTCTACATATACCATCGATTCTTCTGGAGTTCAAACAAGCACTGACGGGAAAACTTGGACACCGGCAACTGGCTTTGGAACTAAATGGCCAAGTTTAGGTATTGTAAAAGGAGGCGGTGTGTATGTTATGGGATCAAACAGTAGCAGTACAACTCCACTTGCAACATTAGATTTATCTACTTTTGCTGCAACAACTCGTTACAGTTTTTCATCAAGAATTAGACTGGTTGCTTATGATCCAACAAGTGCATCTGGTTCAACTAGTGGAACATTCTGGGCCACTAACGGCGCCGGCCTAGTTCTTGGAGGAACTTTTAATACAAGTACAGCCGCAGTTATTAGTTGGGTGCTTGATACGGGTCCTGGAACCAGCGGCAATAACACAGGAGCATATTCACCAAGTTTAAATATGACCTTGATGATTGGTTCATCCACAACAGTATATTATACAAAGACAACATCATCAGGAGCTTGGACTTCAAATACTAAACCAACAACAAATATAATTTATGGAAGTTGTTGGGGCAACTCTATGTTTGTGATTGTTGGTGCTGCGGGATATATTGCCACGAGTACAGACGGCATCAACTGGACGGCAGCCTCAAGTGGTGTTTCAACTCAACTTAATGCCGTCACATGGACGGGTAATAGATTTATTGCTGTTGGTATGTCTGGAACGATTGTGACCAGCACTAATGGATCAACTTGGACAGTTGAAACCACTAGCACACCAACAGATAATTTTTACGGAGTATTCAGTTCACCGACTCTTGCGGTGGCAGTCGGAACAAATAGTAACATTTCGACACGAACTGCATAAATATCCGAACATAACAATAAGAATAAATCATGGCAATATCAGTAATACCATCGGCAGGTTTAGCTAATACTCAGACGCTTACAACTTTGCAATTAACAAACCCGCTAGGTACTGCTTATGGTGGTACTGCATTGAGTTCGTTTACTGCCAATGGTGTGGTATATGCAAGTTCTACGAGTGCTTTGGCCACAGGTTCTGCAATTACGTTTGACGGGACGAATGCTGCTTTCATTCCAAGCGGGTACACCGCAATTGGTGGCGGCGGCGGTGAAGCTGCTCGTGCTACGTCAAACAAGAACTTCCTTGTTGGTACGACTACTGACTTTACAACTACCACTGCTGCTGGCGGTGTTGCTATGGCTGGTTATGGAATATATCCATACACTAGCACTGGCGGCGCAACAAACACAACAATATATTCCGGTTTTAATCTAGAAAATGCAACATTAGCAATTGATGGTAGTGCATCAACCCAGCTTAGTGGTGCGGTTTTTGTGCCAAAAGTTTCAAACACAGGATCTGGCGGCACTGGACAAATATCAGCCTATGGCATTTCAGCTTTACCAAAAATTCCTTCTTCGGGAGCAAATGCTCGCCTTTTAGTTTCTGCCCTACAAGGGAACGTTTTCAGAGAGTATTCAACTGATCTTTCCGCATACGGAACCATTTATGGGTTTCGGTCTTCGATAGGTCATTCAACAACTGCTGGGTCAGGTATTTCTACAGGCCAAATGTTTGGTTGTACGATAAACGTTCAAAACCAAAACGGCACTGTTACAACAGGAGCAGGATTTAACTCTACTGTCCTTGTTGGAACTCAATCTGGAGCACCGGCAACAACTGTTTCAAGTCTAAGCTCATTCAACTCACTTGGTATTAGTATTGGTCAAGCTACTGGCAATACAGCAACTGTTACTTCGGGATATGGCATTAACTTGCCCGGCCCAACCGTGGCGGCAACCGGCACAGTCACCAATTACTACGGTGTATATCTTGGCGCGGCATCAGTAACTGGAACGCTAACAAACAATTGGGGTGTGTATGTTGCTGATACGGTTGCGAAAAACTATTTTGGCGGTACGGTCGGCGTTGGCACGACATCCCCAGCATCTTCGGCTATTTTAGACGCGCAAAGCACAACACAAGGAGTTCGCTTTCCAAACATGACAACAACGCAGAAGAACGCCATTTCTTCGCCTGCTGCCGGGCTTGTTGTCTTTGATACTACGCTTGCAAAACTTTGCGTGTATACCGGCGCCGCTTGGCAGACCATCACTTCAGCTTAAGGAAATATCATGAATACCTACACATGGAAAATTAACCAGTTGGAATGCACCCCCGCCGTGGGCGACAAGACCAACGTGGTTGCCGCTGTACACTGGACCTGCGAAGGAACAGACGGTACTGTGACCGGACATCATAATGGTGTCACTGGCTTCATGTACAAAGAAGGCGGTAGTTTCACACCATTTGCCGATTTGACCAAAGATCAAGTCATGACTTGGGTGTTTGACGCCCTTAATAAGATCGCATCCGATGCCTACGAGTCTTTGGATGAAGAGACTAAGCAACACCAGCCTTTTGTCAACGGCGTGGATCAAGTTCAAGGATTCGTGGACAGCCACATTCGGCACCTTGCGACACCCACAAAGGTGTCTGTAGACGCTCCTTGGGCGTAATGGTTTATGTCTGAACCGTTATCTCTTGATGACGGAAAATTAAAGTAATACAAAAACAACAAGGTATCGTTGAATCATTAACTGATTGACTTGCAACAATAGAGTCTAAACTGGCATAATTACTCATGAATATCCGAACATAACAATAAGAATAAATCAGAACTAGCAGCACTGAAATCCTAATAGATAAATAGGTAATAATAAGTTAAGAGGATAAACCATGGCGGCCGGATATCAGGACATTTTTCTAAATCAGGGTGAAACATTTACAACTTCCGTCACTCTGGATGACGACTATGGCAATCCTTACAACCTAACTTATTTCAGTGTTGCAAGTCAGGCAAAGACCAGTTACTATACTGCAAATGTTGCAATCACCTTTAATTCTTCCGTATTCGATGCAAATAACGGTATCATACAGCTTGCTTTAGATGCAAATACGACATCTAATATCGCACCAGGAAATTATGTTTATGATGTTTTTATTCAACAAGCAAACACTGCTGTAGTAACTAAAGTGTTGGAAGGTAGAATCTTTGTTAATCCTGGTGTAACAAACATCTCTAACATAAGATTTGAATAATGGCAGTAACAGTAAATCCAGTCAACACGATTAGCGTTCGTGTAAACCAAGGTACACAGGTAACTGTACCTTCAACATCAACGTTTGTTGGTGCGGCTAACGTTACCAGTCAGGTTGAGCAGGCGTTAGCAGAAGCCAACCTTGCGCTTTATATTGCAAATACAACGGCAAACCTTGTATCGTCTATTGCAAACACAGCCAATAGTGGTTTTATTGAGGCCAATTCTGCATATGCACAGGCCAACTCGGCAAGTCTTTATGCCAATGGTGCATTCGTTGAAGCAAACGCATCTTATGCACAGGCTAATTCTGCGGCACAATATGCTAATGCTGCGTTTATACAGGCCAATGCAGCATTCTTGGCAGCAAATACACCAAACTATGAAGCAAACTCTGCTGCATTGTATGCTAATGGTGCATTCATTCAAGCAAATGCATCATTTCTACAGGCCAATGGTGCATTTGTAGAAGCAAATGCTGCCTTTTTATATGCAAATAATCAAGTTGCATATCTTACTGGTGTTAATCTTACACAGAATACGCAAATTTCTGCTGCTTTCTTAGAAGCAAACTCTGCATTTCTACAGGCAAACACTGCTTTTGCTGAATCAAATTCAAGTGCTTTATATGCAAATGCTGCTTTCTTAGAAGCAAACTCTGCATATCTAAATGCAAACTATGCATTCTATGCGGCAAATTCAGCATCTCTATATGCCAATGGTGCATTCCAAGAAGCAAATGCGGCTTTTGCTTATGCAAACAATGAAGTCTTGTTGATTTTTGGTATTGATGTACAACAAAATACTAACATTCTTGCGGCAGCAACATATGCTAATGGTGCATTTATTCAGGCTAATGCAGCATTTGGTCAAGCTAATGCAGCCAACATCTTTGCTTTAAGTGCTGGTGCTTATGCAAATGCTGCTTTTGTTGAAGCAAACTCTGCTTATCAATCTCAGAATGTAACTGGCACTTATGCAAATGCTGCTTATGCACAGGCAAATTCTGCTTCTCTATATGCTAATGGTGCTTTTGTCCAGGCTAATGCGGCATTCTTGTATGCAAACAACCAAGTCATATTGCTTTCTGGTGTGGAATTATCACAGAATGCAAATATTATTTCTTCCGCCACATATGCTAATGGTGCATTTATTCAGGCTAATGCAGCATTTAATTATGCTAACTTAACAAACATTTATTCTAACAATTCATATGCTTTTGCTAATGCATCATTCTTGCAGGCAAACTCAGCATATGCTCAAGCGAATAGTGCAAGTTTATATGCCAACGGTGCTTTTGCGGAAGCGAATGCTTCTTATGCACAGGCCAATAGTGCAAGTCTTTATGCAAATGGTGCTTTTGTACAGGCCAATAATGCTTATTCATATGCGAATGCTCAAGTAATTCTTATTGCTGGCGTAGATGCATCCCAGAATGCTAATATAATTTCATCGGCAACTTACGCTAATGGTGCATTTATACAATCCAATGCAGCTTTCTTGCAAGCTAACGGTGCTTTTGTTCAAGCCAATGGTGCTTTTGTAGAAGCTAACTCGGCCTATGCTTACGCTAATGCTCAGGTAATACTGATTGCTGGTGTTGATGCAAGTCAAAATGCTAATATTATTTCTTCAGCAACATACGCTAATGGTGCTTTCGTTGAGGCAAATAGTGCGTATGCACAAGCAAACGGTGCCAGTCTGTATGCTAACGGTGCATTCCAGGAAGCAAATGCCGCATATGCACAGGCAAACAGTGCTTCATTATATGCTAATGGTGCATTCACAGAAGCCAATTCAGCGTTCTCATATGCTAATGCTCAAGTTATTTTAATTGCTGGTATTGATGCATCACAAAATGCTAACATAATCTCATCAGCAACATATGCAAATGGCGCATTCATTGAGGCTAATGCTGCATTCTTGCAAGCAAATTCTAGTTATGCACAGGCAAACAGTGCTTCTTTATATGCTAATGCTGCATTTGCTGAAGCCAATAGTGCATATGTTCAGGCAAATTCGGCAAGTTTATATGCAAATGGTGCTTTTGTTGAAGCCAATAGTGCATATAACCAAGCAAATTCTGCATCTCTATATGCAAATGGTGCTTTTACCGAAGCCAATTCAGCATATCAATCACAAAATACAACCGGCATATATGCCAACTCTGCTTTTGCGGCAGCAAATTCGGCAAGTTTATATGCTAACGGTGCATTCTTGGAAGCAAATGCTTCTTATGCACAAGCAAACTCCGCTTCATTGTATGCTAACGGTGCTTTCGTAGAAGCCAATTCTTCATATTTGGCCGCTAATAGTGCTTCACTATATGCCAACGGTGCTTTTACCGAGGCTAACGCAGCATTCTTGCAAGCAAACGGTGCATTCGTACAAGCCAATGCATCTTACCAGTCACAAAATACAACAGGTTCATACGCAAATTCAGCATTTGCTGCGGCTAATTCTGCTTCACTATATGCTAACGGTGCATTCACTAAAGCCAATTCAGCATATCAATCACAAAATACAACTGGCATCTATGCAAATAGTGCATTTGCGGCAGCCAATAGTGCTTCACTATATGCTAATGGTGCTTTTGTGGAAGCAAATGCCGCTTATGCTTTTGCAAATACCAGATTCTCATCTTCTGGTGGTACAGTTTCAGGCAATGTTTCTATTGTCGGTGACTTGTCTGTTACAGGTAACATTACAATTACTGGTAACGTAATAAACCAAACCATCACAGGTAATTCTGGTCAATTCTTTGGCAACACATATGGTGCGGGTGCTTTGTATGCCGGTGTTGCAACAGGTTATACCTTTGAACAAAATACTATCTTCCAAGCAACCGGAAATGATAACAATTATTCACAAATAAACATACAAAATATTAATCCTGGAAATAATGCTTCTGCTGATTATGTTGCAACACCAGACAATGGTACTACCAATGATACCTATATTGATATGGGCATTACCAGTTCAACATATAACCAACCAGGTTATGGGTTAACTGGACCAAATGATGGATTTTTGTATGTTTACGGCAACACATATACTGGTGGTGGTAACCTAGTATTAAGTACCTATACACCAAAAGATATTATCTTCTCTCAAAATGGTGGAGATACATCAAATGAAGTTGCTCGTTTCCAATATAATGTTGGTTTTGTATTAAAGAGTAATGGTGTAACTTTTGCTGATGGTACACTACAAAATACTGCGGCAGCTTCCTTTGCATATAGTAATGCTTCTTTCTTACAAGCAAATAGTTCATATGCACAGGCTAATGGTGCAAGTCTATATGCAAACGGTGCTTTCGTAGAAGCGAATGCTGCATTCTTACAGGCAAACGGTGCTTTCATTGAGGCAAATGCGGCATATCAATCTCAAAACACCACAGGAACTTATGCAAATGCGGCATATGCTCAAGCCAATAGTGCTTCACTATATGCTAATGGTGCTTTTGTTCAGGCAAATGCAGCATTCCTACAATCTAATGGTGCATTTGTAGAAGCAAATTCTGCATACCAGTCACAGAATACCACTGGTGTTTATGCTAACTCTGCTTTTGCAGTTGCTAACTCAGCATCACTATACGCTAATAGTGCTTTTACAGAAGCAAACGCAAGTTATAATCAAGCAAACTCAGCATCTTTATATGCTAATGGTGCGTTCATACAGGCAAATGCGGCATATCAATCTCAAAACACCACAGGAACTTATGCAAATGCCGCTTACGCACAAGCAAACTCAGCAAGCCTTTATGCTAATGGTGCTTTTGTACAGGCTAATGCTGCATTTTTACAAGCAAATGGTGCGTTTGTTCAATCTAATTCAGCATTCTTGCAGGCAAATTCTGCATATGCATCTCAAAATGTAACCGGCACTTATGCAAATAGTGCATTTGGTGTTGCAAACTCTGCTTCGCTGTATGCTAATGGTGCTTTTGCTGAGGCTAATGCTTCCTATCAGTCACAAAACACCACTGGTGTATATGCTAACTCAGCGTTTGCAGTAGCCAATTCAGCATCTTTATATGCTAATGGTGCTTTTGTAGAAGCAAATTCTAGTTATAATCAAGCAAACTCAGCATCTTTATACGCTAATGGTGCTTTCGTTCAAGCAAATGCATCATTTAATTATGCCAACACACAAGTAACATTGATTGCTGGTGTTGATGCATCTCAAAATGCTAATATTATCTCATCTGCGACTTATGCTAACGGTGCTTTTGTAGAAGCCAACGCAGCATTCTTGCAGGCAAACTCAGCATATGCTCAAGCGAATAGTGCAAGTTTATATGCCAACGGTGCTTTCATTGAAGCCAATAGTGCATTTAACTATGCAAACACACAAGTTGGTCTAATTGCTGGTGTTGATGCATCACAAAACTCAAATATTTTAGCGGCATCAACCTATGCAAATGGTGCTTTTGTTCAAGCAAATGCAGTCTATAATTTTGCAAATAATATACCAGCAAACACAGCATCTGCGGCATCATATGCAAACTCAGCATTCTTAGAAGCAAATGCAGCTTATGCACAAGCAAACTCTGCTTCGTTGTATGCTAACGGTGCTTTTGTGGAAGCTAACGCAGCTTTCAATTATGCCAATACACAGGTTGGATTAATTGCTGGTGTAGATGCAACACAAAACAGTAATATTACTGCCGCATCAACATATGCAAACGGTGCTTTTGTACAAGCTAATGCAGCATTTTTGACAGCAAATACACCAAGTTTTGTTGCTAATTCTGCGGCTTTGTATGCTAATGGTGCTTTTATACAATCAAATGCTGCATTTTTACAAGCAAATATAGCAAACGTTGAAGCAATTAATGCAGGCACTTATGCAAATGGTGCTTTTATACAGGCAAATGCTGCTTACGGTTATGCCAACACACAGATTACGTTCTTGTATGGCATCTCAGCAACACAAAATACCAACATACAAGCAGCATCGAATTATGCTAATGGTGCTTTTGTAGAGGCTAATGCGGCATATGGCCAAGCAAATACAGCAAACATATCTGCACTAGCGGCATTCTTACAAGCTAACTCCGCTTATGCATCTCAAAATGCTACTGGATCATATGCTAACTCGGCATACGCACAAGCTAACCTTGCGTATAATAATTCTGGTACAACTGGTAACTATGCAAATTCTGCATTCTTACAAGCCAACTTAGCATACGCAGAAGCAAATACATCACTACAAAGAACTGGTGGTGTGATGACAGGAAGTATCCAGTTTACTGGTTCTTCAAATGTATTCGTTACACAAAGTTCATTGACACAAGACGTTGCAAATACATCAGCACACTTGTATGCACTAGGATTGTTTTCGTCAAATACTGACCAATCAGTTCAAATTGCTGCACAGAACTTTGCTAATACTGGAAATGCTTCTACTGATTTAGCACTGTATAATAATTACGGTACAGATTCAAACAACTACATTGATATGGGTATCACAAGTACCAGTTACAATGTGGTACTCAATAACTTCACTGCTGCATCTCCTGGTGATGGTTATTTGTATACGAATGGTTCCAATTTACTTGTAGGTACGTATACCACAGGTACAAACATGAAAATGTTTATTGGTGGGTATGCCTTAGCCAACGTTGCTGTGATTGTTAATGCACCGAATACAAAATCCATATCAAATTCCACAGGAACTATGGTTGTTAAAGGTGATATTGCATCCACAGGTAATGTAAACTCATCAATACAGATTGCAACCTCACAATATATTTTCCCAGATTCTTCGTCAATCACAGGAACAAGTAGTTCAGTTTCATCAAATTCTTCTACAACATTGGCAACTTCCAACGCAGTTTACATAGCGGTATCTACAGCATTAGCATATTCTATTGCTCTAGGATAAATAGAGCATAAGGAGATATACTCATGTCGGGACCAATTTTAACAAAAGAAGACTTCACAAACTACTGTTTAAGAAGACTTGGTGCGCCTGTGATTCAAATTAACGTGGATCCAGACCAAGTTTCTGATCGTATTGATGATGCAATTCAATATTGGCAAGATTACCACTTTGATGGTGCACAAAAGTTTTATTGGATTCATTATGTTACTGCCGATGATATACACAACATGTATTTGGATGCATCACAAGCCAAAGATGCAAATGGTAATAGTGTAGACATTTTAGGCATTACTCGTATTTTCCCGTTGACTGACTCTCAAGCAACCATCAACATGTTCGACTTGAGATACCAATTGCGACTGAATGAATTGTATGACTTTACGTCAGCATCCTACATAAACTATACACTAACTCAACAACACTTACGTTCTTTGGAACTCCAGTTCACTGGTGAAGTTCCTATTCGTTGGGTACGTAATATGAAACGTTTATATATTGATTGGGCTTGGGGTCAAGGTTATGAGGTTAACGTTGGCCAAGTTGTTGTATCCGAATGTTATGGTGCAATCGATCCAAGTTTATATCCAAATGTATGGAATGACCGTTGGTTGAAAGAATATGCCACCGCTCTCATCAAGAGAACTTGGGGAGAAAATATGAAGAAATTTGGTGGCATCCAATTGCCTGGTGGTGTTGTTCTAAATGGTAAAGAAACATATGAAGAAGCAATGGGTGAGATTGCCAGACTAGAGAAAGACATGATTGAAAACTACGGGGGGCCCCTTGAATGGTTCCTTAATTAATACAACATTCTAATGGTCTATTGTCTTTAAGTTATAAATAGAGATATAACAAGGAGACACGAATGAAAATATACTGTATAGAAAATAAACTAGATGGTAAAAAATATGTTGGATTGACTAAAGGAACAATAGAAAGAAGATATAAATCACATAAAGATATTGCAAGGAGTGAAAAATCAAAAAAACACCATATACATAAAGCAATGTCATTATATGGCATAAACAATTTTATATGTTATGAAATAGATTCAGCAAATACTTATGAAGAATTGTGTGAAAAAGAAAAAGAGTGGATTAAAAAATTAGATACTAAAAATAATGGTTATAATGAAACTTTAGGTGGTGACGGTGGTTTGGGTTGTAAACATACAGAAGAAACAAAAAAACTATTATCAGAATTGAGTAAAAAACAATGGTCTGAATTTACTGAAGATAGAAAAAAAGAATTAATAGACAAATTTAATGCAACAAAAATAGGTAACAAACATGCATTAGGTAAAACTTGGACACTATCCGAAGAATCTAAAAAAAATGTAAGCGAATCTAAAAAAGGTTTCAAACACACCGATGAAACAAAAAGAAAACTCAGTGAAAAAGCAAAATTACGAACAGGTAGAAAAAATTCACCAGAAACGATAGAAAAAATGAGAATTGCAGCAAAAAACAGAATAAGAAAGGTAGGAACCTAAAATTGCTACCTCTCAATATTTCAACAACTATAATGCACGATATGATGAACAAAGATTGGTGGAAGATTTAATCACAGAATCCATACAAATAATGGGATTTCAGGCATATTACCTACCAAATAACAACAGTCAAGCCAGAGACTTAATCTATGGTGAAGACCCGGTTAAGAAATTCAATACAGCATTTCCATTAGAAATGTATCTTTCTTCTGCAAATGATTACATGGGTGAAAAAGAAATGTTCACCAAATTTGGTTTGGAAATTCGTAACCAAGTCACTGTTATTGTTTCTAAACGTGCATTCTCACAAAGAGTACCACAAAATACTTTTACAAGACCACGTGAAGGTGATTTAATATATGTTCCATTTCTAAATGGTACCGGTGAGCTATATGAAATTAAGTTCACAAATCAAACTAAAGACTTCTTTATGTTAGGCCGTAAAGTTCCATATTACTATGAATTGGAACTTGAGAAATTCAAATACTCACAGGAAACTATTACTACTGGTATTCCTGATATTGATTCTGTTGTTACAGATTCCGCTTATACTTTGACATTAAACACTGGTGCCGGTACAGGTTCATATACAACAACAGAAATTGTATATCAATCTCCAGATTCTACTTTGGCGAATGCAACATCATATGGCACAGTACAATCTTGGTTACCACACGCAAACACACTATCAATAACAAACATTTTTGGTGTATTCATTGATGGTCATACAATTATTGGCCAATCAAGCAATGCACATTTTGTATTACAAACATTTGATCCATTGTTTAATCCTGCAAGAAAAGAAGCATACGATAATCAATTAACGGTTACAACTGCACAACCTTACATCAATACATCAGAAACTAATCCGATTGGTGGTCTATAATGGCAGATACAACCTACAATAGAATGATTCGCAAACTGACAGTTGCATTTGGTGACTTGTTCAGTAATATTACATTGGTTCGTTATAATCCGGATGAATCTGAACAAGAAAGATTTATTGTCCCACTTGATTATGCAGCCAAAGAATTGTATGTGGTCCGTCTAGAAGGTGATCCAAACTTAGACAAAAAAGTTCAAATGACATTACCTCGTATGTCTTATGAAATGAATGGATTGTCATATGACTCATCTAGAAAACAAATAACAAATATTAAAAACTTCTTTGGTTCAGGTTCTAATGTTACTTCACAATACATGCCGGTACCATATAATTTTGATTTTTCGTTGTACCTGTATGTAAGAAACATTGAAGATGGCAATCAAATTATTGAACACATTTTGCCATTCTTTGCACCAGATTACACTATCAAAGTGAATATGGTTCCTGAAATGGGAATCATTAAAGAAGTTCCTATTGTTTTAAACAACACCAATTACGAAGTAACTTATGAAGGTGATAGAGATTCTGACACCAGAATGGTTATCTGGACACTAAACTTCACGGTCAAAGGATTTATATTTGGTGCAAATTCAACCGCTGGTTTGATTAAAACATCCATTACAACTGTACACAATGACATCAACAACGGAAGCAACATTGTCTTTAATGTAAACCCAGGCGGTATTGGAAACTATAAAATTGGTGAAATGGTTTATCAAGGACCAACAGCAGCATTGGCCACAGCAACAGCAAAAGTTGTTTCATGGAGTTCAAATAACAAACAACTAATTGTGAGCAACTCACAAGGCAATTTTATTTCTAGTGCAAATCTTATGGGTCTGGTAACAAATTCAAATTGGACATTTAATTCATACAATGTTCAACCAAAAGAATATGCAAATATTACTATCACACCCAACCCAAGTAATGCTAACGCAACATCAAATTATACATATACCACCACAATAACTGAATATAACAATGTCTAACTTTGAAAAAAACATGGAAGAAATATTTGATGTTTCTTCCTCTGTAAAACCGGTGGTGCCTGTTGTAAAAAAACAACAGTTGCCGGTTACTGTATCAGAAGAAAACCTTGGAGAAGACTTGGTCGATGCGTATGAACAAACCAAGTCTAACTTACAAGATTTAATAGACCAAGGCAAAGATGCAATGGCTGAGATTCTACAGATTGCAAAAGATGGTCAACATCCAAGAGCATTTGAGGTGTATGGCACACTACTTAAAAACGTGGTAGATGCCAACAAAGAACTATTAGCAGTTCAAAAACAAATGCGTGATATGGATAAAAAAAATCAAAACTCAACAACAAATATTGACAAAGCAGCGTTCTTTGTTGGTTCAACATCCGAGTTGAATAAACTTATTAAGGGTATGAATGAGTGAAAATGATAAATAGGTGTATGTCGCCGGACTGGAACTCCGCACATACTCTAACATTGGAAAGGAATGTCAGCATGACTATTTATCACAAACACCATATTGTGCCTAAACACGCAGGAGGCACAAATGATTCTTCAAATTTAATAGAATTAACAATAGAAGAACACGCTGAGGCACACCGACTTCTATATGAAAAATATGGAAGATGGCAAGACGAAGTTGCTTGGAAATCGTTATCTAAACAAATAAGTTGTGCAGAAGCCACAAAAATAGCACAATCTCTTTCAAACAAAGGAAAAAATAATTACTTTCACCACACAAATGGAAATATAAATCCTATGTACGGCAAAAAAGGTGAGTTGAGTCCACATTTTGGCAAAAAACACAGCGAAGAAACAATTAAGAAAAAAAGAATGGCTTTGGTTGGTAGAACATATGAAGATTTACACGGAAAAGAGAAGGCTGAAGAAATTAAAAATAAATTTAGAAAACCTAAATCTGAAGAACATAAAGAAAAATTAAGAAAACCAAAACCAAAAGTTGTTTGTAGGTTAAAAGATAGGAAAGAAATGTCTTTGTGTAATTTTATGAATTGGATTAAAAATGGCAGAAGATAAAAATTCTTACCGCGATAATATTTTACTAAAGAAAGTTGGCATACAGATAAAATACACTCAAGAACAGGTTGAGGAGTATTTGAGATGTGCAAAAGATCCGGTTTATTTTGCAGAACACTACATTAAGATTGTCAACGTTGACCGTGGTTTGATGCCATTTGAAATGTGGGACTTCCAGAAGGACATGATTCGTCTGTTCCACAAGAATCGTTTTGCTATCACGAAGTGTCCTCGCCAGGTTGGTAAAACCACCACCTCCGTGGCGTACCTTCTTTGGTTGACACTGTTCAACGACACACAAAACGTGGCCGTCCTGGCCAACAAAGGTTCTCTCGCACGAGATATTCTTGCCAAGTACCAGTTGGCATATGAAAACTTACCAATGTGGTTGCAACAAGGTGTTGTAATCTGGAACAAAGGTAACGTAGAACTAGAAAATGGTTCTAAGATTCGTGCCGACTCAACATCTTCTGCTGCAATCCGAGGTGGTTCTTTTAACTGTGTATTCTTGGACGAGTTTGCTTTCGTTCCACCAAACATTGCCCATGAATTCTTCAACTCTGTTTACCCTGTAATTTCATCAGGTAAAACGACCAAGATTATTATTGTGTCTACACCAAACGGTATGAATCTGTTCTACAAGATGTGGATGGATGCAATTGGTAAGAAAAGTGATTATCGTCCTTTTGAAATTCATTGGTCCATGGTACCGGGTCGTGATGAAGCATGGAAAGAAGAAACAATTCGCAACACCTCAGAAGAACAATTCAGACAAGAGTTTGAGTGTGAATTCTTAGGTTCTACAAACACACTTATCTCTGGCCAAAAACTTGCACAAATGGCCTATATGGATCCTATCGCAAAACACGATAAGGTCAATGTGTATGAAATGCCTATCAAAGAAGATGGTGAAACACACAAAACAGACCACCTATATGCCATCTGTGTTGACGTTTCGGAAGGCAAAAACATGGACTCGTCTGCGTTTGTTGTCATGGATATCTCAGCAATGCCATATAAAATGGTGGCAACATATCATAGTTCGTCAATCCATCCAGTATTGTTTCCAACTGTAATCTACAATACTGCAAGGTTGTTCAACGATGCATATGTGTTGGTTGAAATTAACAACACACCACAAGTTGCAGATATTCTACATAATGAACTAGAGTATGAAAATCTATGGAAAGTATTTACTGGTAACAAGAAACCACAACAACTGTCTGCCGGCTTCGCAAGAGGTGTGCAGTTAGGTTTAAAAATGTCACCTCAAGTGAAACGTATAGGTTGTGCTAACTTGAAGATGTTGGTTGAGGGTGACAAGATGGTTATTAATGACTTTGATGTCATTTCAGAATTGACCACATTTGTACAGGACAAAAACTCATTTGCTGCTGAAGAAGGATCAAATGATGATTTGGTGATGTGTTTGGTAACATTCGCATGGGCCACAACACAAAAATACTTCAAAGAAATCGTCAGTCACGACATTCGTAAACAGTTCCAAGTGGAACATATGAACCAGATTGATGATGAAACTTTACCAGAACCAATCATTGAAGATGGTTTAAATCATGGACTTGAATTGATGGACGGAGATTTATGGGATTCATCGGTAGGTGGAGATACCTATGGTGCTTTCATACGAGATATGATGAGGAATCTCTAAAAATAGTGTTTCATAAATATTCAAATGGTATAAACTACCAAAAACAGAATAATTAAGGAGAAAAAAATAATGGCTCAAATCGCTCAATTATCTCCAGGCGTACTTGTAACAGAAACCAACTTGACAACAGTTGTACCTTCAGTTCTTACTACAGCCGGTGCATATGCAGGTAACTTTACTTGGGGTCCAGTTAACAAACTTACACCAATAGCTACTGAAAAAATTATGGTCAACACCTTGGGTGCACCAGACAGTAACACATATTCTTCGTTCTTTACCGCAGCGTCATTCTTGGCATACGGAAATAACTTGCAAATTGTACGTGCTGCAAATAGTGCAACATATAACGCAACATCTGGTACCACAGGTTTGCAAGTACAAAACGAGGATAAATTCCAATACACATACTTACCAAACGGTGCTGCAAACACTTATGGTCCTTTCATTGCACGTTATCCAGGTGCTTTGGGTAGTTCTTTGGTTGTTTCTGTTATTGACGCAGGTTCTGGTTTTGCCAACACAGCATCAATGAATAGTGGTTGGACTTATACAATTCCGAATGCATCTGGTACAACAACTACAATTGCAATTGGTGGTTATTTCTCTGGTCTACCAGGAACTTCATATCGTGCGAACACAGCCGGTGCAGCAAATGACCAAATTCACGTTGCAGTTATTGATGCTGGCGGACTGTTCTCAGGCACAAAAGGAACTGTTCTAGAAACATTCCCATATTTGTCTAAGGCAACAGACGGCGTTGATGCAAACGGACAATCTAACTACTATAAGCAAGCAATTTTCAACAACTCTAAGTTTATCTACGCTGTTGATCCTGTTTCTTATGCATTCACTTCTTCGGGATCAAAAGCTTGGGGTCAACCAACCGCAAACGTTTCTTTCCAAACTTTGTCTAGTGTACAAACAGTTGCACTAACTGGTGGTACAGACCAAGCAATTCAAGATGCAGACGTTATTACCGCACAAAGTTATTTTACTGATCCAACACAAGTAGCAATTTCTTTGTTGATGACTGGACCTTTTACAAGTACAGCCGTTCAAACAAACGCTATTAATATTGCATCCACACGTAAAGACTGTGTTGCGTTTGTTTCTCCACCACAAAACGCAGTTGTTAACAACTCTGGTAGTGAACAAACTAGCGTTCTATCTTGGATGAATGGATTGTCTTCTTTAACTGGTGGTCCAGCAGGTTCTTATGGATTTGCAGACTCTGGTTGGAAATACATGTTTGACAAATACAACAACACATATCGTTGGGTTCCATTGAATGGTGACGTTGCTGGTCTATGTGTATACACAGACACACAAAACAATCCATGGTGGTCTCCAGCTGGTTTGAATCGTGGTGTTATCAAGAACGTTATCAAGTTGGCATGGAATCCAATCCAAGCCGCGCGTGACGCATTGTATCAGGCTGCGGTTAACCCAGTTATCTCTCAACCAGGAAACGGTACAGTATTGTTTGGCGACAAAACAATGCAAACACAACCATCTGCGTTTGACCGTATCAACGTTCGTAGATTGTTTATCACTCTTGAACAGGCAATTGCAACAGCAGCAAAATACTCTTTGTTTGAATTCAATGATGCATTCACACAAGCACAATTTATTGCTCTTGTAACTCCATTCTTGACTTCAGTTCAAGCACAAAGAGGTATCACATCATTCCAAGTTGTTTGCGATTCAACTAACAACACACCTTCTGTTGTTAACGCTAACCAATTTGTTGGTGACATTTACATTCAACCTGCTCGTTCTATCAACTTTATTCAGTTGAACTTTGTTGCAGTTGGTACTGGTGTTAGCTTCTCTACAGTAACTACCACTGGCGCTTAATAAATAGGAACAAATAGGAGAATAAAATGGCTTTTCAAATTAGCGAATTTACAAGTGCGTTGCAAAATGACGGCGCACGTCCAAATTTGTTCCAGGTTCAAATGACTGGTTTACCAGGAGGCGTTGGTCAATCTGGCCAACCTTTCTCTTTCTTGTGTAAAGCTGCTCAGTTGCCTGGTTCAACAATTGGTACGGTTCCATTGTACTACTTTGGTCGTGAAACAAAGTTTGCTGGCAACAGAACATTTGCAGACTGGACAGTAACAGTTATTAACGATGAAAACTTCAGCGTTCGTAACTCAATCGAATCATGGATGAACACAATCAATAGCAACGCAGGCAACTTAAGATTGGCTGCTAACGTTACTGGTGGTGGTTCTGGTGGTCAACCATATGCTATTAATGCAACTGTTAACCAGTACAGCAAAACTGCAACAGCAGGCACCAACGGAATTATTAAGTCTTATGGATTCGTTGGCATTTTCCCAGTTGACTTATCTCCAATTGATTTGGATTGGGGCACAAATGATACTATTGAAGAATTCACAGTAACATTTGCATACCAATACTGGACAAGCAACACAACAAGTTAATTTTTGTTGTATACATAAGAGAGGACCTAAGTCCTCTCTTTTATGATTTATTTGAAATGTAACCAGGAAAAACATGGCACAAAAGTTTAGTCTATTTGGCTTTACAATTTCTCGCAAAGAGGAAGAAGAAACCCAGACCACACAACAATCGTTTTCTCCGCCAGCCTCGGATGACGGTGCGTTAACGATTACTTCCGCTGCTTATTACGGAACATATGTTGACCTAGACGGCACAGCAAAGAATGAAGTAGAACTTATATCTCGTTACCGTGAAATGGCCATGCAACCAGAAATTGAATCGGCCATTGACGATATTGTTAACGAAGCAATCTGCCAAGACGATGATGGTAAAAACATAGAAATTATTCTTGATGACTTAAATGTGCCAGACAAGATTAAAAAGGCAATCAAGGCAGAATTTCATACAATCTTGCGTATGTTGAACTATACAAACATGGCACAAGATATCTTCCGTAGATATTACATTGACGGAAAATTATATTACCACATTATTGTAGACAAAGAAAACCCAACACAGGGTATCAAAGAACTGCGTTACGTTGACCCACGTAAGATGCGTAAGATTCGTGAAATCAAGAAACAAAAAGATGAACGAACAGGCGTAGAGGTAATGAATGTCGTTAATGAGTATTACATTTATAATGACAAAGTTACCACAGGATCTTCCACAAATTATGGTCCAGTTGGCACTCGTATTACTACAGATTCAGTTATTTCTGTTGTCTCTGGACTTATGGATTCTCGCCGTGCGGTGGTATTATCTTACCTCCACAAAGCAATTAAGCCATTGAACCAGTTGCGTATGATTGAAGATGCGACAGTTATATATCGTATCTCTCGTGCTCCAGAACGTAGAATTTTCTATATTGACGTTGGTAACTTGCCAAAACTAAAGGCAGAACAATACCTACGTGACATTATGGTCAAGTACAAGAACAAACTTGTCTATGATGCGAACACTGGTGAAGTTCGTGATGATCGTAAGTTCTTGTCTATGATGGAAGACTTCTGGTTACCACGTAGAGAAGGCGGCAAAGGTACAGAGATTACTACACTACCAGGTGGACAGAACCTAGGTGAGTTGGAAGACGTTAAGTACTTTGAGAAGAAACTATATAAATCATTAAACGTTCCTGTGTCTAGGCTTGATCCTAACCAATCCGGGTTCTCTTTAGGCCGTGTTGGTGAGATTACTCGTGATGAATTGAAGTTTGCCAAGTTTGTTTCTCGTATGAGAACAAAGTTTTCTGATTTGTTCCATCAAGCATTAAGAGTCCAATTGGTACTTAAAGGCATCTGTACAGATAATGAATGGAAAGAATTTAAAGAACATGTTCACTATAACTTCATTAAAGACAACAACTTTAGTGAACTTAAAGATGCAGAACTGATGACACAAAGACTTCAGTTGTTACAATCGGTTGATCCTTATACTGGTCGTTATTTTTCACAAGCATGGATTCAACGCAATGTATTACGCTTGAATGACGATGAAATCAAGATCATGCAATCAGAAATTGAAGAGGAAAAAGAAGCGGGCATTGGTCTACCTGTTGGTGTCACAAATGATGTTGCACAACAACAAATGTTGTCACAGATTCAAATGGATGATGCAGAACACCAAAACGATTTAGATAAAGATATGGCAAAACATCAAAGCAAGTTGGATCAAAGTAAAGAGAAAAATCCATCTAAAGTGGATCAATAAATAAACACCATAACGGAGGAACTATGTCATCAAGAGACCTAATCGATTACGCAACACAAGATGATGCTGTCAATTTTAGAGCAGAGTTGTATGCAGCCATTCATGACCGTGTTACAGCACACATTGAAGCAAAGAAACAAGAAATTGCTCAAGGTTTGTTGAACACTGAAGAAATGATGCCAAAGAAAAAAATGAAAAAAGAGGAAGAAAATTGGCACATGAAAAAGGAAGAAGAAAAACCTAAACACGGCGAACACAAATAAAACGTCATAAATAGGTAATATTTTAAAGAAAAACCATGGCCAATAAATTTACATATCAAGTATTGAGAGATACTACAACAGACACCGTTATTAAATTAACCGGTGTCTTTGATGGTTCTGGTCAAGAAATAAACAACACACGCATTCAAGCTAACTCACTTTCAAATGCCTTGGCAACCAATGGATATCTTGTGGCCAACTCTCAAGGTGGTGCATCAAATACTGCGTTGTCTTATTATGATTTGCAATTAACTGGTCTAAAATACTATGTTAATATGCCATTCACAAGTACAAGTGCAAACTCTCAAGGTTCTGTAGAGTTATTTTGGAACGGTGCAGGTTCAACACCAGCAGCACAGTATGCAAATTCAGCATCAATTTTTCACTTAAATTCTTCAGGTGAATTTGGTTTAGGTGAACAACTACCGTCAATTAACAATAATTCTGGATCTTTAGCAAATGGTTATATTGTTACGGCTAACGTAGGTAACGGAGACATTGGTGTTTATACACAAGGTGCTGCGGCAAACTGTTCTTATACATTAATTATTGCTTTGCGTAAAAACAATGCTATGTACCAACGTGGTCAGTTTAATGATCCAGCAGCATTCAACTACAAGCCTTACAATATTACACCGTAAGACTAGGAATAAACATGGCAAATATTTTCACATATCAAGTCTTGCGAGACACCACAGAAAAGGCAGTTATCAAACTGACTGCCAATTTTGATGGTTCTGGCCAAGAATATAATGTCTCTCGTATTGCAGCAAACACACTATATGGTGCTTTGACAAGTAACAATAATGTTATTCCAAATGGCACACCATTATCTTATTACGGTTTGACTGTAACTAGAATTGGTTATAATATTGCGTCACAACAAAAAGGTTACGTTGAATTGTTTTGGACCGGCAACGGCGCAGCAAATAACGTGCCTATTATGAATATGGACCTTTGCGGAGAATATTCAGAAGACCAAGGTATGGTTTCTATTCCAAATAATGCAGTTGGTGCAACAGGTGATATTGGCGTCCAAACAGTTGGTTTGGTAGCAAATTGTGCATATACATTGATTATTGAGTTGCGTAAACAAAATGAATACTATCAACGTGGTCAATTTAATGATCCAGCAGCATTCAACTACAGACCATACAACGTAACTCCATAATAGGTACAATAATGAAACTCATTAAAGAAATTAACGAAACAGTCAATTATCTGACAGAAGGTGCAGATGGTAAAAAAGAACTGTTCATAGAAGGTCCGTTTCTTGTTGCAGAAAAGAAAAACAAGAATGGTCGTCTATATGAATACAATACGATGAAAAAAGAAGTTCATCGTTATACAGAAGAATATATCAATAAACACCGTGCATTTGGTGAATTGGGTCATCCTGATTCTCCAACTATCAACCTTGACCGTGTATCACACATGATTGTAGGTCTACGTGAAGACGGTACACAATGGATTGGTAAAGCAAAAATTCTAGAAACTCCAATGGGTCAAATTGCCCGCCAACTGATTGAGGGTGGTGCACAGCTGGGTGTTTCTTCACGAGGTATGGGATCATTGAAGAATGTTAACGGCGTTAATGTTGTTCAACCCGACTTTTATCTAGCCACAGCGGCGGATATTGTAGCAGACCCTTCCGCTCCAGGAGCATTTGTGCAGGGCATTATGGAAGGAAAAGAATGGATGTTGGTAAATGGTGTTTGGACTGAAGTAGAACACGCACAAGCGATTAGAGAAATCAAATCTGCATCTCGTGCGGATATCGAAGCAGTAAGTCTTCGCATATTTGAAAACTTCATGAAAAAACTATAAACTATAAATATTCAATACAAAATCAAGGAGATTTTAAATGTCAAAAAGATTCAATCTGTCAGAAGCCGCTAAAGCAATTTTGGGTGAAGGTTCTAAAGAAACCTTTGACGCAAACATTGCGTCAAAACGTGGCCAACGTGGTCAAGACCATCACAAGGGTGGTGTAGTTGGTGACGATAGACTACAAGCATCAGTTGCTTATGGCGAAAAAGATGCTGGCGTTGTTGGTCACTCACCAGAAGTTAACGATGAAGAATTGCCAGATTACCTAAAAGGTACTCCAAGCGCAACTCCTCCAGGTGCAACACCTCCAGTTGGTGCACAAAAAGACGGCGTTGGTGCAGCAAAGCCACAAGGTCAGCCACAAGAGACTATGGGCCGCAAAGATGTTATGCACCCAACAACTCACACTGCTAACCATATTGACCAAATTCGTGATCGTATTGCAGGTAAATTGCCAGCAAACACATTTGGTATGAACAAAGGCGCTACTTTCCAACACTTTGATGGTACACACACAGCAGGTACACAAGCACAACACACTAACATGGAGTCATTTGACATGTCTGATGACGTTCGTGCATTGTTGGCTGGTGAGAACCTATCAGAAGAATTTGCTGCTAAGGCAACTACAATTTTTGAAGCTGCTGTAAACGCTCGTGTACAAGCAATTGCTGAGCAAGTTGAGTCACAATTGGTAGAACAATTTGAATCTGCTGTAGAACAAGTTAAAGAAGATTTGGCATCTAAAGTTGATGACTATCTAAACTACATGGCAGAAGAATGGATGAAAGAAAACGAATTAGCAGTAGAAACAGGTCTACGTGCTGAAATCGCAGAAGACTTTATTGGTGCTCTACGTAACGTATTCGTTGAACACTACATTGATATTCCTGAAGACAAAGTTGACGTTGTTGCTGAAATGGCAGAAAAAGTTTCTGAATTAGAAGACCAACTAAACGAACAAATCAACCGTAGCGTTGAAATGTCTAAAGAATTAAACGAACATAAAAAAACCGAGGCTATCTACGCAGTGTGTGAAGGCCTATCGCAAACTCAGGTAGAAAAATTGAAGTCACTCGCAGAGGGTGTGGAATTTACTACTGAAGAAGAATTTGCGGCAAAGTTGTCAACATTGGTTGAATCATACTTCCAAGTTGATGTAAAAATTGCAGACAATTCTGCTTTAGATGATGAAGTCCACATTGAAGAAGAAAAACAAACTACTAAGTCTGTTGATCCTTTGATGGAACAAGTCGTTGGCATTCTTAATAAAAGAGTGTAAATTATAAATAAATAACAGTTTCACAAAAATAGGAGACATTCACATGTTCATGACTGAAGAACTACAAAAGAAATGGGCACCAGTTTTGGAGCACCCAGAACTAGCAGCCATCACCGACCCATACAAAAGAAGCGTAACTGCTTTGGTTTTGGAAAACCAATCACAAGCAATGCGTCAAGACCGTATGGCTTTGAACGAAACAACCGATAACGGCCCAACAAACGTTACTGGTTCTGGTATCAGCAACTTCGACCCAATCTTGATTAGCTTGGTTCGCCGTTCACTACCTAACTTGATCGCTTATGACATTGCTGGCGTTCAGCCAATGACTGGACCTACAGGTCTAATCTTCGCAATGCGTGCTCGTTACAACAACCAATCTGGTTCTGAAGCATTCTATAACGAAGCTAATACCATCTTCTCTGGTAATACTTCTGCTTCTAACTATGGTACATACGGTGGTCAACAAGCTTTCTCTGGTACAACAGCTTCTGATACCACAGCAAACACACAAACAGCTGTTGCTGGTGCAAACACTATCACAACCGGTACTGCAATGCCAACAAGCATCGCTGAATTCTTGGGTGCTGATAACGGTTCTGTATTCCAACAAATGGCATTCTCTATCGAGAAAGTTACTGTTACTGCTGCTAGCCGTGCGTTGAAAGCTGAGTATTCTCTAGAACTAGCACAAGACTTGAAGGCAATCCACGGTCTTGATGCTGAAACAGAATTGTCTAACATTCTGTCTACAGAAATTCTTGCTGAAATCAACCGAGAAGTTATCCGTACAGTTTATACAACTGCTAAGATCGGTGCTCAGTATGGTACAACTACCGCTGGTTACTTCGACTTAGACACTGACTCTAACGGCCGTTGGTCTGTTGAACGTTTCAAAGGTTTGATTTTCCAAATCGAACGTGATGCTAACGTTATTGCAAAACAAACTCGTAGAGGTAAAGGTAACGTTCTGATCGTTTCTTCAGACGTTGCTTCTGCTATGGCTATGGCTGGTGTGTTGTCTTACACTCCATCACTACAAGCTGACCTACAAGTTGACGATACAGGCAATACATTTGCTGGTATGTTGCACGGTCGTATCAAAGTGTACATCGATCCATATTATGGCGGTTACACATCTAACCAAGAATTGGTAACTGTTGGTTATAAGGGTTCTTCTCCTTATGACGCTGGTCTATTCTACTGCCCATACGTTCCTCTACAAATGGTTCGTGCAGTTGACCAGTTCACATTCCAACCAAAAATTGGTTTCAAGACTCGTTACGGCATGGTTGCAAACCCATTTGCAGAAGGCCTAACAGTTGGTAACGGACGTCTAGATGCACAATCTAACGTTTACTATAGACTGTTCGCAGTTAAAAACCTAATGTGATGGTTTAAAACTATATGTAAAAATATAGTAAAGTCACCAAAAAGAGTGACAATTCAAAAGGGAATCGCAAGATTCCCTTTTTTTGTTTTATAAATACATATAGTTCTTAACAATTATTAAAATGAAACCAACATATCTGTACATAAAGCAGCACACATTAACCAAATTGAAATATTTTGGTAAAACGACCAAAAAAAGTCCAATAGAATACCTGGGATCAGGTAAATATTGGAAAAAACATATCAAAAAACACGGCGAACAACATGTTGAAACAATTTGGTGTCAACTATTCACAGACAAGAATGATTTGGAAAAATTTGCTTTGAATTTTTCAAAAGACAACAACATTGTGGAATCAACAGAATGGGCAAATTTAAAAAACGAAAATGGATTGGATGGTGGGTTTGATAAACACACAATAGAATCAAACAAAAAAAATAGTGATAAGGCAAAACAAAGGTGGAACTCTGGTGTATATGATGTTGAGAAATTGAGATTAAGCAGAATAGGGTTTAAACAACCACAGTCACAAAAAGATTCCGTATCAAAAGCTTTATCAAAAAGTTGGAACGTAACGTCACCCCAAGGCACAACACACACCATCAATAATTTAAGAGAATTTTGTAAGAACAACGGTTTAGACCAAGGAAATATGGTCAAAGTTTCCCAAGGCATATTGAAACAACACAAAGGATGGAAGTGTGTAAAGATTTGTTTGTCATGAATTGAAAACAATGTTCCAACCTAAATATTTGTGTGGATTGTTCCACAACACTTTATAAAGGAGTCATTATGTCTACAGTAGTCGTTACCGTTGTGGCACAAGCACAACAATTCCCTGCCGGTACAGAAACCGCAGGTATCAAAGTTTCTTTGGCTGGTTTTCCAGAACAAACATTGACAGCAGCACCTTATGTTGCTGAATTTGCTGACGTTGGTCCAGGCGAATTTGCTATCACTGCACAAGCAGTTGACAAAGAAGGAAATCCATTGGGTGAAGCAATTACTGGTTCAGTAGCAATTGCAGCACCAGTTGTTGAAGAAGCACCTGCACCAGCAGAAGCTCCAGTAGCAGAAGTTGCACCAGAAGCAGAAGCAGCACCAGTTGTTGAAGAAGCACCTGCGCCTGCACCAGAAGTTACAATTGATGTTCCAGCAACTTTGTCTGTTGAAGTAAAATAATATGATACGCTATATTATGGAATTAGTTAAAGAAACAATCATAAATTTGTTTCTAAAACTTTTTAGTAAACCTGTGAAGGTTGATGTGCCTGTGTCTTTCACAACGCAGATTAAGTAAATAAGAACCGCCTTCGGGTCCCTTTTTTTATGACCTAAATAGAAGTATGACAGCACTAAACAGAACACCCTCTAATACGAATTTTTTACAACCGTCAAAGTTTATATTGGCTTTCAATAGATTGCCAACGGTTCAGTATTTTTGCCAAGAAGCAAACCTTCCAGGTGTTTCATTGGGAGATGTCGAATTTAATACTCCATTTTTGGATGTTCCTGTGGCAGGTAATAAATTATCTTACAATGAATTTAAAATAACTTTTTATGTTGATGAAGATATTATATCATGGACCGAATTGTATAAATGGTTCTTAGCAATTGCTGCACCAACAAACTTAAAAGACCGTGCAACATATAATGAATCGCAAAATGCAAACAGTCCAAAACCAAGTTACTATTCAGATTCCACACTCACTATTATGAGTGCACTAAATAATCCAATATCAAGAATTAACTTTCATAGAATGTTTCCGGTGTCTTTGTCTGATATACAGTTTGATACTCAACAATCGGCCGATACAATTATAACATCAACTGCAACATTTAGATACGAGTATTTTGATATAAACAACGCTTAACTTTACTTTTATATTATGAATAAACTTGATGAAATCTTAAAGTCCTGGGAATCTGACGCCGACATGGATCAAACCGAACCAGGCAAAGAACTCCTAAAAATCCCAAAATTACACAGCAAGTATGTTGATGTATTAATCAAACACAAGATGGCCGCAAAGAAAGCCAACTTTGATTACTTACGTATGCGTAAACTCAAATGGGAATACTATACAGGTAAAATGTCACAAGAAGAATTGGAAGAACAAGGCTGGGAACCATTCCGATTCACACTAAAGTCTGACATTTCATTCTACCTAGAGTCTGACCAAGACTTAATCAAACTATTAGAGAAAAAGATTTACCATGAAGAAGTTGTATCTGTGGTAGAGTCTATCATGGGTGAAATCAAACAACGAACCTGGCAATTACGGGATTATATTTCATGGGAAAAATTTATTGGGGGACAATAATTAGACATAAAATGTAAAAAATTCATTTTATATAAATATAATAAAATGGAGAAAAAATATG
>Ga0208253_1000025_pt1 | contig 67935 bp, 101 predicted proteins | sample CryBogCBE10Oct08_FD_184573 | JGI IMG/M metagenome (GOLD analysis project Ga0208253, IMG submission 184573) | Freshwater microbial communities from Crystal Bog, Wisconsin, USA - CBE10Oct08 (SPAdes) | ecosystem: Environmental > Aquatic > Freshwater > Lake | place: Crystal Bog, Wisconsin, USA...
GCAGACCTAAAGAAGAATCAGGTATCGTAGCCGTTAAACGGGGTAGGAAAAAAGAAAGTTGATGGGGGAGATAATGGGAAAGCCTGCTGAAATAAGGGAATGGTATAAACCCCTATCAGAGTGGAATTCTTATTGCTGTATGGAGTTTATGAGTTGGGTAGCTAATTATTCAGAAGGAAACCATGACTTAAAACTAGAGGAAGCAGTTGTTGCTTTTCGTATGGTAATGGATGCAGGATATTACGAAGAACCTGAGAGACAGCATAATTGGGGGTGGTATGACCCACGAGCAATACACGGGAGCATAATATGAACAACGCATGGGATTTACCTTTTGCAGCTTGGAATAAAGACTTGCAATGTGAGTTTGTTAAGTGGTTAGTAGATACTTATGGTGATAAAGGTGCACACCAATACTTTAATGAGTTTCGTGCAGTTAAAGATGTTATGGCTAGCGTAGAACCTAAATATGATACAAACCCTTACACAGACGTACTAGCCCACTCGATGTTGCATACTAAAGAAGTATTAGCGGCAGGGATTATGAAGAAACTATGGGGGAATGATGAGCAGACAACCGAAGACAATACGACAAAAAATACTAAAATATCCGCTAAAGAAATGGCCTTCACGAGCAAGAGACAAATACTTTAAATGGGTCAAAGAAACCTATGGGGATGTAGCCCAGCCCGAGAGTTATGTCGAAGGGTATCGTGCATGGAAGCAAGTAGTATGGGCAACGGAAGAACCAATATACAAACAGCCTACACAAATCATTACATCAGCGGGCATGCTAAAAATGGCACAAGAGATACTAAACAATTCAATGAGGGAAGTAATAGAAAAGCATGAACATAATCTCACTTGATTTTGAAACATACTATGATCAACAATTTAGTCTATCTAAAATAACCACAGAGGAGTATGTCCGTTCGCCATTGTTTCAAACCATTGGTGTGGGCGTAAAAGTAAATGAAGAAGAAACCATTTGGTACAGCGGAGATGATGCTGGAGTTACTAGCTTTTTGGGTAATTTTGACTGGGGCAATTCTGCTCTTCTTGCCCATAATGCTTTATTCGATGCTGCAATTCTTAACTGGCGTTATAACATTAAACCTAAAGCGATTCTTGACACGCTAAGTATGGCTCGTGCTATTCATGGAACAGAGGTAGGTAATTCTTTAGCCAAACTATCACTATTCTACGAGCTAGGTGTTAAAGGTACTGAGGTTGTTGATGCTCGAGGAAAAAGGCTTGAAGATTTTGAGGCGCAAGACCTTGCTCAGTATGGTGAGTATTGTAAGAACGATGTTGAGTTGACCCAAAAGTTATTCAAGAAGTTAGCACCACACTTTGAGTTTAAAGAACTTAAGCTCATAGACATAACAATCCGTATGTTTACGGAACCTTCATTAGAGCTAGATACAAATCTCCTAAGACAACATTTAGCTGAAGTTAAGTACCGCAAGGAGTTGTTGCTTGAGGAAGCTGGGGTTGAGACTCGTGATGACTTGATGAGTAATAATAAGTTTGCTGAAATGCTACGGGACCTAGGGGTTGAACCGCCTACCAAAATATCTTTAATGACTGGCAAGGAAACGCTAGCTATGGCTAAGTCAGACGAGGAATTTAAAGCTTTGCTTGAGCATGAGAATTTCCAAGTACAAGCGTTAGTTGCTGCTAGACTTGGAAACAAATCTACCCTTGAGGAGACAAGAACCGAGCGATTCATAGGTATTGCTAGTCGTGGACTGATGCCTGTACCGTTGCAGTATTATGCGGCTCATACAGGGCGTTGGGGTGGTGCAGACAAGATTAACTTACAAAACTTACCCAGTCGTGGGAACAATGCTAACAAACTGAAGTTTTCAATCAAAGCACCTGAGGGTTACTATTTAATTGATAGCGACTCCTCACAGATTGAGGCACGGGTACTGGCTTGGTTGTCGGGACAGGACGACTTAACGGAGGCGTTTAAGAATGGCGAAGATGTATACAAGATCATGGCGAGTGCCATCTATGCAAAAGAAAGTAGTGAAGTTAGTTCTAACGAGAGGTTTGTCGGGAAAACCACAATTCTTGGAGCTGGCTATGGCATGGGGGCTAAGAAGTTTGGGGTACAGCTCAAAACCTTTGGCACGGAAATTACGGAATCGGAAGCTATCCATATCATTCAAGTGTATCGTGAAACTTATCCACAAATCCCGTTACTCTGGACAGAAGGAAAGCACGCAATCGAGGCGATGGTCAAGAATCAAAGTACCCCGTTTGGTAATGGCTGTGTAGAAGTACATGGTACAGACGGAATCTTACTACCTAATGGGTTATATCAACGCTATCCTAATTTAAGGAAGATTCGTACCGAAGATGGTGAGCAGTACGTATACGATGCACGTCGTGGTTCTGTTAAAATTTATGGAGGTAAGTTGGTAGAGAACATATGCCAAGCACTAGCTCGTTGTATTATTGGTGAGCAGATGTTAAGGATAGCTAAGCGTTATAAGCCCGTCTTAACTGTGCATGATGCGGTGGCTTGTATAACGCCTAAAGATGATGTTAAGGAAGCTATGGCATACGTGATGGAGTGTATGAAGTGGACACCCGATTGGGCGAAAGGTTTACCAGTAAGTTGTGAAGCTGGTTATGGACAAAGTTATGGAGAATGTTAATGAACGCAAAAGAGTTTGCACACGAACTAGAAAAAGCCGCATCGTTTATACGCCAGCAACAAAATGAAATTGAGAAGTTAAAAAACCTTGTTGAAGTACAAGATGAAAAGATTATTGATTTGGCGTTTAGGGCTGTATATGCTGAAAGAGGCGCTGAAGTTGTAGCTGAACTCTACACCCATCCAGCAAACCTAACAGATGAGGAAATACAAGATTTATGGGCGGAGATGGATTGGAGTGGACAGCCTGAACTTGAATTTGCTAGAGCAATACTAAGAAAGGCACAAGAGAAATGAACGCAAATGAACTAGCTGATGAATTAGAAGATAAAGACCGACTTTGGAATGTTGATGAAAATCTAATGATTAAAACTTGTGCCATGCTACGCCAGCAACAAGCTGAAATAGAGGCGTTGAAAAGACCTAATAATGTAGTGGGTGTACCATGTGATGAGTTAAAGAAGATGCAGGACCGACTTGCGCACCTAGAGAAGATGGTTGTGTGGTATCAAGACATTACCATGACTGGTATTAACTCTGAGGAGTATGAGAACGGATTTTGGGATGCAGTAGGCTTTGTTAAACAACATCAAATTGGAGTACAAGAAAAATGAACAATGAACCAGTAGCGTGGATTAGACAAGGCGAATATGGGAAACCAATCATTGTGCAAAATCCATTACATCAATTTAGCTATCAAGCTGAATCAGCAAAATGGGATGATATTCCACTCTACACCCATCCAGCAAACCTAACAGATGAGGAAATATGGAAGTTATGGCAAAAGCATTTAAGTGATGACATCCCTGTATTTGCTAGAGCAATACTAAGAAAGGCACAAGAATGAACAATAAACCAGTAGCGTGGATGTTGTTAGGGTTGGAAGACCGCAAGCCAAAGTTAATTAATTTACAGGTGATTGACCATCTTGAAGGCACATGGATTCCACTCTACACCCATCCAGCAAAGACACTAACAATTAGCGATAAGGATATTTTAAAAATAATCCACGATAAATTTACTAAGTTTGGTTTTGAATCTGATTACATTGTGGAAGATATTGAGTTAATTGAATTTGCTAAAGAAATACTAAGAAAGGCACAAGAGAAATGAATAAATACTTTATAAAAGTGATATCAGAATACAGGGTACTTATTGATGCAGAATCACTTAAAGAAGCTAAAAACATAGTTTCTGAACTATATATTGAAGGCGATTTATTGGAATATGTTGGTGAATTTGATAAAAATCGTTGGATAAATGTAGATTATGGCTGGGAAATTGTTGATAAAGTTTGTAAAAAAATAAAGGCACAAGAGAAATAATGGATTACTCAACATATTATTTAGAAGCACTGAAAGAAATTAGAGCAGCACATGATGCTTTACTTAAGAATGAATTTCAACAAGCATATGACCATTGTCTAAACTCGCAGACAGAATTGCGTTTAATGGGCTTATCAGTTAAAGGCTGGATACCTGTGGAGGAAGAATGATTGAAGCTATAGTTAAACCTACACCTCTAGACAACGATGTTGCTGTTGTAAAAATACTACAACTTATGGGTCAGTTAAGCGTGCATGATATTAGCTATGTTTTAAGTGTAGCTAGGCAAGTTTATGATGCAGTGGCAGTGGCTGAGGAAAAATCGTGAGTTTTACAATCATGCAGCATGATGGCATGAAAGCAATTCAATGGTTCAATACCGTTGATGACCTGTTAAAATCTATGTTAGCTAACCCAAAAGATACCTACCACAGGAACAAATCATGACTGCATGGTCTTATTCTAGTATTACTTTATTTGATCAATGCCCTAAGAAGTATTACCATTTAAGGGTATCCAAGGATATTAAAGAGCCTGAATCTGAGGCTATGAATTATGGTAAAGACCTACATCTTGCCGCTGAAGAACATATCCGAGACGGTAAGCCATTACCAGCTAAATACGCTTTTATTCAGGATATGCTGGATAAGTTAAAGGCAGTCCCGGGCGAGAAGTTATGTGAGAATAAGCTAGCAGTTAAGATTGTAGATGGTGGCAAACTGGCGCCTTGTGACTTCTTTGATAAACAAGTTTGGTATAGGGGTATTGCTGACTTAATTATTCTAGACCGAGATAAACAAGAAGCCCGAATTATTGACTATAAGACAGGCAAGACGGCAAAGTATGCGGATACTAAACAGTTAAAACTACTAGCCGCTTGCGTATTCACGCACTACCCTGAGATCAAAATTATCAAGGCTGGTTTATTATTTGTAGTATCTAAAGAGTTTATTAAAGAAGAATATAGCACGCACCATAGGTTAGCTTACTTTGAATCATTTAAACCCCTTGTAAATCAATTAGATATGTGCATAGAAAATGGTGTATGGAACCCCAAAAGAAACTTCACTTGTGGGAAATTTTGCCCTGTGATATCCTGTGACCACAATGGAAGGAATTAAAGATGGCAACTAAACGAAACTACGCACAAGCGGCTAAGTATGAAGATACCCCTGAACAAGTTAAGCATAGGGAAGAACGTAATAAGCTACGCCGTAAGCTGTTAAAAGAAGGCAAAGTTCACAAGGGTGACAAGAAAGATGTAGCCCATAAGAAAGCACTAGACAAAGGTGGCTCATCTAAAGATGGTTATTTTGTACAGGATAGAAGCGGTAACCGCTCATTCGATAGAGATTCAAAAGGTAACTTACTTAGTGAAATTAGTCCTAAGGAAAGAGCTAAGAAAAAGAAATAAAAGTTTATTTGTATAGAGTCACAGGATAGGGTATGAGTGCCTAGCTGACTCGGGAAGCGATTCCTCATAGGGTAAACCATATCAGTTAGTAATTGGTCTTTGTAGCGTACCTTTACGGGAATATATACGCAACCTTTCAACCGAACGAACTAACGGACACTGGGAAAGACTAGATAAATTATAAGGCTTGAAGTGGACACCACTTTCAGGCTAACTTGCATCGGAGAAAGTATGGAAATTATTGATAACAAAGCAGTATTGCTTAAGGTACGTGACCCTGAACGTATTACATCAGTCATACCAAAGAGTAGGCTAATGACTACAGTAAGTGAAAACCACCATGAAGTTCTTGTCTATTGGGGTTTAGAGGAAATGCAGGTACTAAAGAATTTAAAGATACAGAAAGTACCCTCACCCATCAAAGGTAAGTATATTTGGCCCGGTCAGTACAAACCTTTTGAACACCAAAAAGAAACTTCAGCTTTTCTAACTTTGCATCGCAGGGCATTTGTATTTAATGAGCAAGGTACAGGTAAGACTGCTTCAGCTATATGGGCGGCAGATTACTTAATGAACGTGGGGTTAATTAAACGAGTGTTAATTGTTTGCCCGTTATCCATTATGGATGCTGCTTGGCGTGCAGATTTGTTTACCTTCGCTATACACCGCAAAGTAGATACTGCCTATGGCAATAGAGAGAAACGCCAAAAGATTATCCAAAGTGATGCTGAGTTTGTAATTATTAACTACGACGGTATCGAGATTGTAGCTAAGGAAATTGAAGAAGCGGCGTTTGATTTAATTATTGTGGATGAAGCTAACGCCTACAAGAACCCAACTACAAATCGTTGGAAGGTCTTTAACTCACTAATTAAACCTACTACTTGGTTATGGATGATGACTGGTACACCGGCGGCTCAATCCCCTGTAGATGCTTATGGTATTGCTAAACTAATTAACCCAACCGGAGTGCCTAAGTTCTACTCACACTTCAGAGACCAAGTCATGCAAAAAATATCTATGTTTAAGTGGATACCTAAGCCAAACTCAGAAGATGTTGTACATAAACTACTACAGCCTGCAATACGCTACACCAAAGAACAGTGCTTAGACTTACCTGAGATTACCTATCAAACTAGGGAAGTACCACTAACTTCGCAACAGCAAAAATATTACGATATCCTACGCAAACAGATGTTAGTCAAAGCGGCAGGGGAAGAAATCACAACTATCAACGCCGCCGCAAACTTGAACAAATTACTTCAGCTTTCATGTGGTGCAGTCTATTCGGATACTGGTGAGATTGTAGAGTTTGATGCTAGTAACCGCTTGAAAGTATTGAAAGAAGTTATTGACGAGTCTAGCCATAAAGTATTAATATTTGTACCATTTAGGCATGCCATTGAAGTGATTAGGGAAAGCCTTGAGCAAGACGGATATACAGTAGACCTTATTCATGGTGGGGTACCAGTTAATAAACGCACCGAGATTTTTAAGAAATTTCAAGAAACGCCAAACCCAAGAGTACTTATCATTCAACCACAGGCGGCTAGTCATGGTGTTACACTACATGCCGCAAATACAATCGTATGGTGGGGTCCGATTACATCTTACGAAACATATGCACAGGCTAATGCTAGGGTACACCGTAGTGGGCAAAAGAATCCTTGTACAGTAATTAGGTTAAAAGGGTCAGGCGTAGAAAAAAAGTTATACGAAGCACTCCAAAATAAGCAAGATATCCAAGGAAGCATAATGGCGTTATACGGGGAACTACTTAGTTGACATTGTTAAGAGTTGGTGTATACTTAACAAAAAAGAGGAGGAAGTATGAGCGAACAAATACAAGCTGATAGGCTAGCTGGTGCGTACATAAAAATGCGTGATAAGCGTAGCCAACTTCAGAAAGAATTTGATGAGCAAGACAAGAAAATAGAAGCCCAAATGGATATGGTTGCAGAGGAGTTATTAAAGCTATGTAAGACCATTGGTGCGGATAGTATTAAGACTCAAGCGGGTACAGTGTTTAGGTCTGTGAAGACTAGGTATGAGACGACAGATTGGGAACATATGTACGAGTTTATTAAAGAGCATGACGTACCCCAAGTTTTAGAACGTCGTATTAGTACCACAAATATGAAGCAGTTTTTAGATGAAAACCCAACGCTAATGCCTGTTGGCATGAATGTTAACAACAAGTACACAGTTACAGTTAGGAGAAAATAACAATGGATAATTCACCATTGACCGTGCAAGAAGTAATGAAGCTATTACGTGTTTCTTCACAAACGATTTACACTTTATGCAGGGCAGGTAAACTACCACATTTCAAGGTAGGAAACAAACTGCGCTTTCACAAGGCAGATATTTTAGCTTTAACAAACACAACTAAAGGAGAAGTAACTCATGGCTAACGAACTTAGCATGTTAAAAGGAAACCTACCAGCCCACTTACGTGGCGGTGTGGATGAAACAACAAGAGCATTGATGGGCGGCGGTGGTCAAAGCGGTCCGAACATCAAACGTATTTCCATTAAAGGTGCTGTATTCCGTATGATGGTCGATGGCAAAGAAGTTGCTCAAAATGAAGAGCGTGCTATGAACGTAATTATTGTGGGTGCGGCTCAGCATAACTCCCGTACTTTCTACGAGGGTACATTCTCTGAAGGGCAAGGCGCTAAAATGCCTGATTGTTTTTCTGACAACGGGGCTACACCAAACCCAAAGAGCACAGCACCACAATCTGCATCATGCAAAGATTGCCCACAGAACGTAGATGGTTCACACAATAGCGGTAAGGGTCGTGCTTGCAGATTTAGCCGTCGTTTGGCGGTTGTACTGGAGAATGACCAGCAAGGTGATATATTCCAATTAACCCTACCAGCGCAGTCTATCTTTGGTAAGGGTGAGAACGGCAAAATGCCTTTGGAAGCCTATGTTCGTTTACTCGGTACAAACAATGTATCAGTTACTTCAGTAGTTACAGAGATGCGTTTTGATACGGGTAGTGCAACACCAAAACTTACTTTTAAGGCTATGCGTTATTTGGAAGAAGACGAGTTTGGTAATGCTCATGCTAAAGGAAAGACACCCGAGGCTAAAGCAGCTATTGGTCAAACCGCCGCCGCTATTGATGGCGCACCTCAGATTCAAGCTAAGCCTGTTGCTAAAGTTGAACCAGCTGTGTCGGAAGAAGCCACACCTGAACCAGTAAAACGTGCTAAGAAAACTGAAGCGGAAACGCCTAAGGATATTAACGCTGTCCTAGACGACTGGGCATAATAGTAACGGGGTGTATGACTACTTAAAGAGCAACATAAACTACTGCTCGCCCCACCTAATAAGAAAAATATGACTGGATATTCTGTAAAATTTGTTAAAGCTAATTCTAATGCTGACCAAGAACACGTTGGTGTAATGCTAGGTAGGTTATGTATTGCTAAAGATATTTCTGTTATAGAAGTTACAAAACATTTTGGCGTATCACGCACTGCTGTTTATGATTGGTTTTTAGGTAAGAGTATGCCTAACAAAACACACGAAGTTAAGATTTATAAGTATTTAAAAAAGAAGGCGTAAGCCAACTGAAGGAGTGGTGCCACCACTTTAACAGGATTATTGTCGGCGCAATTTGAGGATGTCAATGACCTCGTGGAATAATTTTCTTCATACGATACTACCCGAGGAAGGTCTTGGATGGTATTGCATAGGGAGCTATAAGAAAAAGACCACACCGATTACGCACTTTGTACAAACGATTGCAGAAGCTGAAGTATTGATTCAACAGCTGCTTGATAAGAAAAAAGATGTGTATTTCGGGTGCTCGAAGTTTATAACAAATGAGAACAGAAAGGCAATTAACGCTGGATGGCAAAAATCGTTTTGGCTTGATTTGGATTGTGGTGAAAGCTATGCTGAAGATGGTAAGGGCTACGTAAATAAAGAAGCCGCTTTAGTAGATGTTAAACGCTTATGCAAAGAACTAAGTTTACCTAAACCTAATATTATATTTTCAGGCAACGGCTTGCATGTACATTGGGTAATGACCAAGTCCCTAGAAAAAGAAGAGTGGGCAAAGACTTGCGAGTATTGGAAGCAACAGTTGAAGCGGTTGGATATTAAAGCTGACCCATCTAAAATTACAGATGTAGCGGCTGTATTGCGTATTCCTGATACCCTTAACTTTAAATCTGACCCGCCTTTAAATGTGGAATGGAAGGCTATATGCCCACCCATGGACTACGAGGATTTTCGGGTTAAGGTTATGCAGGGTATTGAAATCGACCTTGACTTAACTAAAGCACCTCGGCGTGCTATGGATGAAACTACCCGTAGGTTATTAGGCAACAAGGTCACTTCTTTTTCTAGCATTATGAAGTCGGGTGAGTGCGGACAACTTAGTTATTTTTATAAGAATCAGGGCAAGATTGACTACAACATGTGGCGTGCGGGGCTTTCTATTGCCCAGTTTTGTGAAGATAGGTCTTCCGCTATTCATAAGATGTCAGACCAACACCCTGAGTATTCATTTCAAGATACTGAGAACAAGGCTAACGATATAGGTGGTCCATACCACTGCACTACTATTGAAGGTATTAACCCCGATGGGTGTGAGGGATGTATACACAAAGGTAAGATTACAAGCCCTATAGCTATCAACGCTAAAATTGCTAAAGCGACTGAAGAAGACAATACAGTTACATTACCTAGTGCCGAGATTGCTGGCGAAGTTACATACACAATACCTGAGTACCCTTGGCCTTATTTTAGGGGTAAGCAAGGCGGAGTATACAAGCAAGGATACACAAAAGATGATGGCGACACCGTTGATGATAAGTTAATCTTTAAGTATGACTTCTATGTAGTTAAGCGAATGATTGACCCCGAGCTAGGGCACATGATTTGGATGCGAGTTCATTTACCTAAAGAAGGTGTCCAAGAGTTTTCATGTTCTAACCAAGCGCTAATGACTTCAGATGAGTTTAAGAAAACCGTTTCAAAACATGGGGTTATTGGCGACCCTGACGAGATGAAAAATATTATGAGCTATATAACTAGTTTTACTAAAGAACTCCAAGATAGGCAAGATTCTGAGCAAATGCGTACTCAGTTTGGCTGGTGTGATAACGATACTAAGTTTATTATTGGTGACCGTGAGATAAGTGCAAAAGGAATTGTATACTCACCGCCATCTAATACGACCCTAGCTTTTGTCCCAATGTTTAAGCCCAAAGGTACGCTAGTCGAGTGGCAACGTATTATTAGTTCCTACAATAGACCTGGACAGGAAGCACGAGCATTTTTATTCCTTGCTGGGTTAGGTGCGCCGTTGATTAAGTTTACTAACCACAAAGGGTTTATCTACTCTATTACGGAAAACGAGTCGGGTACTGGCAAGACCACCATTCAACGGATTATCAACAGCATTTGGGGTAACCCTACTGATATGATGCTGATTGCAAAAGATACATTGAAGTCCCAGTTCCATCAGATGGGTGTATATAACAACATAGCTATATGTACTGATGAAGTTACCAATATGGAAAACGAGCGAGTTAGTGACGTATCCTATGGTGTATCTCAAGGTCGATCTAATAACCGCATGAAGTCTAACGCTAATGAGATGCGGATTAATAATACTACTTGGGCACTTCCTGCGTTCTATTCAGGTAACTCTAGTATGCACGATAAGATGGCGGCTTTAAAATCTACCCCTGAGTCAGAGCAGTTACGCATTATTGAAGTCGAAGTATCCGCTGATAAAGACATGGATAAAGATACTAGTGACGAGTTGTTTGAGCACGCACTGCCGGAAAACTATGGGCATGCTGGGCCGTTATTAGTTCAGTACATGGTAGCTAATCTTGATTCGATTAAAGAACTTTTAGAAAAAACTAAGAAAAAGTTTGATGCTGAAGCCCAGCTTAAACAAAAGCAACGGTTCTATTCGGCTGGTGCATCAACAGCATTTACTGCAGCTATTATCGCTAAACAGCTTGGTATTATTGACCTAGACTTAGACCGTATTTGGGAGTGGGCAGTTAAATACTTTAGCGAGTTACGTGAAAGCGTTAAGCCAGCAGAGCGTGACCCAGTGGGTAGTTTGGGTGCATTCCTAAATGAGTTTCCTAAGAACAAACTTGTGGTTGACGATGCTAACGATAAACGCACTGGCTTGACCCGTGCCCCACTAGAAGTCCCATACGGCTCACTGTTCATTCGATACGAACCTGATACTGGCTACCTATGGATTGCTATTGATAAGCTACGTGAGTGGTGTACAGAACGTCAGATTGGGTTTAAAGGAATTGTTGAGGGCTTGAAGACTTTTGACCCCAAGTCTTGCATTAAGAAAAAAGGTATGGCAAAAGGTACTGCACTGAATACGCCAGCCGTTAACGCTTTACGTGTTGACCTTAGGAAAGTACCTATTGAAATAAGTGTTCAGAACCCTACCGATGATTCTAAATGAGGGAGTCCCAGTTATTATTGAGTGGCACGCAATGGTGCTGGGCGCTTCTTTTTTCATTCCCGCTCTAGATACTGAGCCTCTTATCGAAGAAATTTTAGTGGAAGCTAAGAAACATCGTATAAGACTGGTATATAAAGAGGTAATTGAAGACGAAAAAATTGGGTTAAGGTTCTGGCGTATTAAGTAGGTATTGGTGTATATTTGAGTTAGCAAGTGTTTCCTCATTTGCTTTCTCCTCGGTAGTAACTTTGTCCCCGGCTAAACCCCGGGGATTTTTTTAATCGTAAAGTTTTTGTCGTAGCTTACTTACATTAGTAGACATTCGGTCACGTTGGGCATTAATTTTTTTTATTTCTGTTTGTTTTGTTTCAACAGACATTTTTACATCCTCAACTATTTTTTGTTCACGTTGCTTTAGCTTGATAAGTTGTTGTTGCATTGTATTAACCATGCCATGCAGTTGTATTTCTTTTTTGTGTTCTTCCCTATATGCTTGCTGTTCTTCTCTCGGCAAGTTCTTCATGCTCTTCAAAGTTGCATTGGCTTTGTTTACATCACGAGCAGCTTCATAAAAATCAGATAACACCGCAGTATTTTCATCTTTACTTACAAAGCTACCCATATTAGGTAGGGCAGCAACCATGTCGCCTATGCTCTTATCAGGGCGTGGAGGACCGCCTCTAGCAGCATTGATTAAATCGTTAGTAGCCAGTGCAGTTAGAGTCATAGCAGTACCAAAGTAACCACGTAACAGATGGTCTACAACTAAAGGCGACAACCCACTTGCTTGACCCAGCGCCTTAGCCATCTCTGAAGTATTTTTAGTAAACTGCCTATCAGTATCTAGGCGGCGCATTGTAGCGTTAACAATCTCACGGTCTTGGAAAAAGTCATGATTAGTTGCAACTTCGAGTCCGGGGCGAACAATCTGGGGTATACCCTGAGATGGTGGCATAAATGAACCTAGAACTGCATGCCCTATAGCTTGTTTTAACATTTTAGAATCGGTAGTACTATGGTCGCCCATCATTTGATAAGTATATTCACCAATAATTTTAGGCAGTGCAAACATATCCGTACGGATTGGAATACCATATCCACCACTTCCAGGAATCATAAACATACGATCACGGCTAATACGGTTTTTTCTCTTATAGTCTTCATCATCTCCAACTGCTGCAGAGTAAATAAAACTTAATACGGCAATCTTAGCAGTAGTAGAAATTAAAGCAGCCCTTGCAGCACTACGCTCTTGAGGTGAAACACCACGCCCAGTAAGGGTTTTTATTAGTACGCTATTAACTTGTAGGTATGCGTTGAAGAACGGAATAACTCGGCTAGCGAACTGTAGTCTAGGGTCGCCACTAATACGGCGGAAGTTAACAATTTCTGTAGCTCGTTCCATAGCATCTGTATGGGATAAACCTTCTTTAATACCTTGGTTATATACACCTTGACGAATGACGTTATCCGATGCAGAAGATAGACGATCAAGGTTACTCATCAACTTAGTCCACTTGCTTGGGTTATCGAGACCCAAACGCTTAGCAATAGCATCTTCTTCCCGCATGGCAGTATAGTCATGGGTTTCTAAAATACCAGTACGCTTTAGCATTTCACGGGTTTCACTAGTACCAGCTGCAGTCTTTCCGACTTCTTTAGCAATTTCTTTTAACACGCCGAATGGGCTTTTTAACCCCGAAGAGTACATAGCGGAATAGGAATCACTAAACAACTGCACTGCCGAGAACAATGGGAAACGTGTAACTATGTGACGTAATGCGTTGGTTGCTTTAACTGCCGCACCGATACCGGGGAATACAATAGGCTCTAAGCCTACAAACGCTTGGGCAATTGCAGGGTCTGCAACGCTAAACTTACGCTGAATGCCATCGTAATAAATGGTAAACGTATTCCCGGGTGTGCTTGGGCCTTCACGAACTTCTTCAGGAAGAACCGATTTGTACTGTTCAAGCATTACTTGTAGTTGCTTATTGCTAATAGCACGAGCCATAGACCACTGCATCCACTGGTACATGTTTTCAATTGGGTCTTGTACCTGACGCATACTACCCTTCATCGCAAAGTCTTTCATAGACTCACGTAGCCCACGAGCCATTACGTTCGGGCCAGCGGCTTTTTCTTCGTCCATATCACGAAAGAACGGTACATAAGCTGCGTCATCAAGCCATCTTTCAGCTTCATCTTTTGACTTAACACCTGTTTTGACCAGCATATTAACTGCTAGGTCACGCATTTTATTCCAGACTTTAGTACCCTCAGCGATTTCTGCATGGGCATTATAGAGTTTCATACCGGCATCTACTTGGGCTTTAGTCTTGTGTTGAACCTTATTGCTCAAGTCTTCTTGGGTTTCTTCTAATTGTTTTAAACGCCCTTCTTTAAGAGCAATTACTTTCTTATCGGCTTCTGTACGTTTCTTGTTGCGGCGTAAGACTATCATCTCTTTTTCAAGCAACGCTATTTCATTTTCAGTTTTGCTTAAAGAGGTGTACATACTGTTAAGACGGTTAGCCTCATATGCAGCGCCCATAATTTGACGAGCACGGCTTGGTTCTATACCTAGCTTTTTAGCTACATCTTTAATTAAGCCTTCAAATTTAGCCATACTTACACCGTCTTTAGAATCCACAGCTTCCCAACGGTTATTAATGGAATCGTAATGGTAGTCGCCACGTTCAATAATCTGATTGGCTAAGTTACCACGGTGCAATGCTTGGGATGTACTGATACGTAGTAAAGCTGTCTTAGCGTTTTGAAGCGCCATGTTACCTTTTTTGGCTTCACCCATTAGGTGGTTATACATACGGTTGTTAAATGCTTGGTCAAACGAAGCAATATTTTGACCCTTACCAAATGTAGCAGCTACCCAATCGTGGTTATGTTCATAGGCTTCTGTCCAGCTATCTTTGGCTTTATTAAAGTTATCAACTTTCTTTTGTATGTAACCTTTTTGTGACTCTTGGGGCCTACCACCAAATTCAGCCATTAAGGACTCAGCATCTTGACCTTCGGGTGTACGTGCCTCACGGAATAAAGCCTGACCTTCTTTAACTTTAGCGGCAGTTTTAGGTGCTAAGTCAAATCCATTAAACGCTTCAAGCTCCGTAGGTTTATAAAATGGTGGGTATTCAACAAGAGTATCTCTAGTTTCAAAAGCATATGCTGCATCATTAATTGCATCAGCTTCGTTTTCAAATGGGCCTTCACGAACATTGCCTGAATCGTCTAAAGTAAACCAACCACCAGCTCTAGGCGATTCAAACTCTACTTTTACCATTTGAGCATTAGAACCCAGTTTTTTCATTACATCTTTAAATACGCTTGGAAGAATCTGGTCATAGTAAGTGTGCATACCTTTTTCAGTACTTTCACCTTCATGAGACTCAGGAAAACGTTTATGGGCTTCATACCCATCAATAAATGCAATGCGGTCAATACCTTGGTCAGCCGCATAACGAAGCATACGCTTAACTGCAAGAGCAGTCCAAGATTTAGTATCTGTAACAAAAGGCGCTTTAGGTATGCCTTGTAAATGTTTATTTGCAGCGGACTCTATTTGCCTATACTCTAAACCTAAATTATTGATACGAGTAGCAAGTTCATTTCCACGAGGGTCATTATCAGGTAGCTGTTTAAGTTGGTCTACAAGGGTCTTTCTTTCTTCTTGTAAAGCCGTTAATTTATCAGTTAATGCTTGTGGTATTAAGTTTTTAAACCCAGTTTTTGCACCTTCTTGACCCCAATCAGATTGCATTTCTTCAATAAAAAGAACTTTATTACCGTAAGCATCTTGACGTTCATTAAAACGAACATGCGCAATCGGATTATCTACACCAGGCCAATGACCGTGTTCATACTTAAGATTACCAGGAAGCGTTAAAACCAGTTCGCCATAGTTTTTACCGCTAGGTAGGACCCACGAAGGGCTACTATAACGAGGCTCACGCATATTTAGGTTTTTACCTTCGTGAAGCGCTTTTTGTTCTTGATGAATTGCAGTAAGTTTATCTGCTAAAACTTTTATTTTTTTACCCTCTGCTTTAAATCTAGGTTTAATATCGTCTTCATAATCAAAGTTACCACCTAAAATAGCGTAATGAATACGCTCTCGAGCATCCATAGGAGATACATCTGGGTTATATGCTTGCTGTCCATATGCGCCCTCAGGATTAAAAACTTTTCTTTCCATAAGGTTTCCAACGACAGTAAATAACTCGTTATTTAGCTCATCTTCTTTTTCGTATAGATTTTTAGCTTCTTCTGTGTCTCTATAGTATTCAGGGCCGCCTTTAACAACTTCACCTACTTTAACCCCAGCATCGGCAATCATTTGCGCTACATCTTTAGTAGCAAACTTAGCGTCGTTGCTCATCAAACCGAGCAAGTCATTAATACCGCTCCATTCTACTTCTTCTTTCTTAACACCAAACTTACCAGCGTTAGAATTAATCCATGCAGCCCATTGTTTACCTGTAGCGCCTTTAGACAAATCTTTAGGAGCGTGCTGAACCATAGCACCAAGACGGCTATAGAATAATGGACCATCCGCACTATATACTTGACCAATCTTAATGCCAGCGTTCTTAGCTCCGCCTTTACCTTCAATAACAAACTTGCGAGCATCTTTAAGTAGTTGTTTGATTTCTCCATTAGTTACACCCTGCATAGGAAAACCAACTTTAGCAAAGGCTTGGCGAATAATATTAACGATGCGTTGCATCACTGTTGGGTTAGGGGTGTTCTCCGCAAACTCTGCTAATACTTCTTCTACTGCAGTCGCAGGGTCCATACCTCTGTCAATTTTATTATCCGCAAGGGCTTTAACTTCAGGATTACCCTCATAGATACGGTTCATAGTAGCTAGGTATGTATCACCTAAAATACCACGGATACCAAAGTGGCCTGTTGTTTCATGTGCAATAGTAAGGACAGCATTTTGAGCATTAGCAATATTGCCAGCAATTAGGAACACACAGTTATCTGCATCACTCCAAACACCTTCAGGGCGGCGTACGCCATCACGTTTAATCTGTGCTTGGATAGCAGGGGGTAACTGCATCTCTGACTGAACTGTTTTAATATCAGGTGCATTTTTCCATAAGCCTGTTACAGCTTTAACGATGCTTTCTACACGTTCTTTAGTTAACCCATTAGTATCGGAGGCGGCAACTCTATAAGTAGTAGGCTTACGTTCTGCCGGCTCAATGCCAAGCTCTTTCATTAAAGCTTCTGTATCGGTACTAACTGGTTCTCTAGCTAACCGGTCTTCTAAGGCTTCTTTAGTTTTAACACGAGGTATAGCTTTTAATTTATGTGCTGGTTTTTCTGCAGGCGCAACTTGCTGCGCCATTTGGGTTAGTGCAACATTCCCCACTTTTCCACTAGGTGCCGTTCTTCCATTAGGTTGTTCAGTAGTTCCGATAGCGCTTCCCACTCGTGTAGGTTTAGATGCTGCAGGTCTTCCGGCGGTCTGTACCCCAGTGCTAGGCACCTGAACGCTTCGTTCATCTGGTCCATTGATAAATCCAATTCCATTTCCTGGTACATTTTGTGCCTCCGCTTGTGCTCTAGTGTCTCTTGGGGATACAGGTGGTCCTTGCCCGAATGCAAACTGAGCTTCTCTACCTTGCTGAAATGCTGTTCTTGCATCATATGGTTTAGCTGGTATACCTGCTCTCTCGGGTACTTCTCTTGGCGCAATTGCTTCAGGTGTAGCATCTTTAAAATCTTGTACAGCTTGCATGTCAATTTTAGCATTCTTGCGTTCATGCTTAGATGTAAGATCATCAAACTTTGCAGCATCTTCAGGTTTCATCAAGTCTAAACCACGAAGATCATTTTTAATTTTTGTAGCCGCTTTAGTAAACCCAAAAGTACTAAGAGCATTATCGTCCACTATATGCGAGGTAGGCCGGCTACCAGCACCAACTACATTAGGGATTTCTAATTGGGGTGCAGGGGCATTTTGAAATGCAGTTTGTTGCTTAGCTTTGTCTTCTTGTAATAGAAGTTGTTGTGTAGGAGTTAAAGGCGCACCGCTTTGTAGACGCTGCTTAGCCCATTCTAAATCGCTAACTTGGGGTGGTTTAGCTTCTTCTTGCCCAATAATAGGTGGCTCTGCTTGTAGACGAGACTTAGGGTATGGTTGGTTAAAATCCAACTCCATTTGTGGTGATTGCTGTTCAGGACCTACAAAAGGTTGTTCTTGTTGTACTGGTAATTGTTGCCTTGGACCAGCAGTTTCTACACCACCTTGTAGGTTTAATCCCGTTTGCCCAGTTTCGTCTGGAGGGGTTGGTGCTGCAGCTTTAGCTTGTTCTGCTTCTATAGCTTGTTGAGCTGCAATATCGCCATAACGTTTACTTGCTTCTGTACGAGCCTCACCTCTTGCGTTAGAGCGCCCAATAATACCTAAAGGACCTAATAGAGCAACTTGGTAGGCGGTATCGCCATATTCTTTAATAGCGTCTGGGGAAGTTAATGGCAATCCAGCTTGAGCACGTTCAATTATTTGTTGTGTAATTTCACTTGGTAATTCAATAGCTGCGCCTTTAGCAGTACCTTTTAAAAGCATAGGTAATAGCTTTTCTTGGGCTATTTTTTCTACAGCTTCGGTAGGCATTTTAGCTAAGGATTTTTCACCTATACCTAAAGCGTTGCTAAGGATTTTACTACCAAATAATAACTGATACTCTACTACGTCTACAGCGGTAGAGCCAGCTGCACCTAAAGCAGCTTTACCTCTACTTACATCAACAGGCTGTCCAGATTTGATTTGTTCTTGAGCTTGCCGTTCTAAATGAGCGCCAAAAAATTGTGGGAATTCTGAAAGTGCTTGTCCAAATGTAGCACCAAGTTTAGCGCCAAGACCAGCACCTACAACCGTACCTACACCGGGTTCAACTGCTGTACCCAATCCTCCACCAATAATACTACCTATAGTAGACGATACACCCATAGCACCCAATTGAGCGCCTTGACCAGCAATTGCTTTAGGCACTTGACTAATAGCTTCACCCGCTGCAGATAGTAAGCCTTTTTCTTTATATGCTTTTGTTATTGCATCTAAACTAGGACCCGCTTCATATTTTTGGCCAATTTCTTCTTGGCGTTGTAGTCCTTCTATAGCAGCTTGGTTAGCAGCTTCTTGGCTAAACGCCCCTGTAATACCTGTTTTAACTTGTGAACCATAGGTTTCAGCGCCTTGTTTAAGGGCACCCATAATACCGCCTTGAGGTTTAGGCATTTCGAGCGCCCTAAAACCACCCACTTGCTGGATCATTCCTGCTATTTGTTTAGCATCGTCGGCATTACCTGCAGCATCCGCTTTTTGCAGAGCAGAAAATAATTCGTTTAGATCAGCCATTACTAGCCTTTAGCGTATTTATTTAATAACTTTTGTTGGTCGGCATTCAATTGTACCGCACCTTGTTTGTTATAAAGTCTATCGGCTAATTGAGTAGCTTGTTCTTCATCTATACCTTGTGTCATCAATTTTACAACAGTATCGCCATGGGCTTTAAGTTTTGCAGCCTCAAGCGAAGCAGTTTTAGCATCACCCATATGAGCAGCGCCAGCTTTGTGGTATATCGCTTCTGCTTCTTTTGCAGCAATTGTGGATGGTATGAGTAAGCCTTTTTGACGCAAGTCTTCTTTAGTAAGTCCAAGATGTTGCGCTTGCATGATAAGGCCCTGTCCAGAAAGACCAGTAGCAATAAGTTGTGAAAGTAACTTGTCTTTTCTAGCTTCACTTGATTCTGCACTCTTCAGATAGCCAGTACCGAACCCACTAATTCCAGCAGCAAGTCCAGCATTTCTACCAATACCTTGGGACATACTAGCACCGCCAGCAATAAGCCCACGACCAATATCCTGCATAGTAGTATCTTTGTTGTACTGGTTCATCATCATGCCAGTCCAGTTGTTTACCATTTTAGTAATGTCGTTGGTCTGTTTAGTAGGGTCATACAAATCTAACGAAGGGGTAGGAGGTGCAGAGGTAGGAGGTTTAGCACTTAAAAGACTAGTTCTATTCACGGGAGCAGGAGCAGGAGCGGCAGGTTTAGATCCAGCAAGAACAGGGTTAAGGCTTCCAGGAGGAGCTATTTGTTTTGTTGGGTCTTGTCCTCTAATAGTTGCATCAGGCGACTCCATATCTTCTGTATCAGCCGTTGTAAGTTTTGAACTTGTTGGTCGGTTTAAATCTGCTTGGGTTAAAGTGCCAGCTTGAGCTTTACTTAGAATTTTATCCCGTGGATCTGAGTACATCCAATCTTTAACAGACTGCAATGTATTACTTGGATGGGTAATTGTGTCCCAAACTTTTTTATCGAGATTAGATACTGGGGGTAAACTAAACGCATTTGGGTCTATACTAGTTAATTGGTCTTTACTATCTACCACACCATACTTTTTCACTTTCATAATGCCACCAGCTTTAGCAGCTTGAGTCGGGGTTTGCTGTGATAAATCAGGTTGTGGTTGTGGAGCCTGTGCCATCTGGGGTTGTTGTGGTTGCGGTGCAGCTAGAGGACCTGGGCCTTGTGCAGGCTGTTGTTGCATTTGCGCTTGGGCGTGTTGTACTAGTGCAGATACTTCCGCAATCTGTGCATCTACTATTCTAAGTTCGTGTTTGTCACCTTTTTCTTTAGCGATATCACGTTTAACTTGTAGGTCAGCCATAATAGTTGGGTACTGGGCTAAAAGTTTTTGTACGCTTTGCTGGTCTAACTGTTGTAGTTTAGCAACATTGTCTTGAGCGACAGTAGATGTAGGTGCTGGTGGAGGAGCTTTAGATTGCAATGCTTCACTTGTTTTTAGCACACCAATTAAGTCAGCAGGTAAACCTTTTGGAATTACGCCATCTTTAAGGCTTTGATCAGGTACAGATGAAGGATTATTAATCGCTTTGTTAACAATAGCGCCAATACCACCAGAAGCCATTTTTTTAACCTTCATAATACCGCCTTTGGCAGCAGCAGCAACCTGTGGCATATTAATATTGGTTGTAGGTGAGTTACCTGTCATAGCAGCAATACCCAAACCAGTCATACCGGCGCCACCAATTAAGTTAGCGGTACTAGGTGCAGCAGTTTGCACATTCTGGGTTGTATCCGTCATAGGAATACCAGAAGCTAAGTTTTTAAGGTTAGTCAACTGGGTCATTGGATAGTTCTGACCAGTCTGGTAGTTCTGCATAGCTTGATTAATAATAGCTTGTTGGCCCGCAGTCTGTTGTTGACCGTACTGGTTTTGTACACCTAAGTTAGCTAGGTTAGTTTGGTTTTGTGAAGCACCAATATTAGCTAAAGTATTACCACCAGTAATAGCAGCTTGATTACCTTGTAACCCCATATTAGCTACATTATTAGCTTGAGTTTGTGCATTACCATATGCAGTGTTATAGGCGTTACCAATTAACTGGTTATTAGCCAGCATTTGATTTTGTTGGTTTAGACCTTGTTGTAGTGCGTTACGTGAGCCACCAAAAGCCCCTGCACCTGTAGCTTGGCCTGCCATTTGTTGTCCAGCTATACCATACTGTTGGTTAGATAATTGCAAAGCTGGGTTAAGTGCATTTTGAATAAATGGGTTCATATACTGACTCATAGCATTACCACTAGTCAGAGTGTTTTGCAGATTTTGACCCGCATTTAAGGCGCCCATAGTACCCATACCAGCAGCACCCGTAGCCATACCATACTGTCCAGGAGTTTGCAAATTACCAGCGCCTTGGAATGATTGATTTTGTAATGAACCAAATGGAGCCACTGCAGCGTTAGCAGCATTCATATCGTTAGCAGTCATACCATATTGACCGCCTTGACCATTGGATGTACCAAAAGCATTGTATGGGTTCATGCCTGTAATTTGGCCTTGAACTACATTTCCATTTGCATCAGTAGTACTTGGGGCAGTTTGAAACACTTGGTTTTGTGCCGCACCCAGCATAGACGTCACATAGGGCGCTGCCCATGGCGATAAACTACTATACGAATTTGATACTGATTGTGTGGTTCCACCACCACCTGATCCGCCGCCACCCATAAAACCTCCTAAATTCTCTGTTCTGCAACAATATATCTATTTTTAAAACCTACACGACCAAGTAACCGGCTCATTGATTCACGTACCGCCGTCTGTACTTTTGTCGCACCAAATTTCTTTACAATTCCTACCATTTGATTATAAGAATCTTTACAAATAATCATGTTACCGCCAGTACAAGTTATAAAAGCAACCCTATCATTTGGATAATTTAAAAACGATATAGTCATCGCTCCTTTGGTTGTTTTGTTCTCTACTGCTACTAATAAAATCCACTGCCCTGTACAGACAAACTGTTTAATCTGGTCTACCGAATAATCTTCGCTATCATGCTTGTGGGCTTCAATTATAAACGGCTCAACTAATTTCCATGTTTGCGCACATAGTTCAGTTGGTATATGTTTAATAATCATTTCGGTAAGTATTTATCTGCCTTAATTTGTTTGCCTTGTTTCTTATTACCTGTACGAGCTTTACGTACATTATCCATCATTTTATATAGGTGTTTTGCACCAGCATCTGTACTACCATTACCAAGATGAGAAACAACATCAGCAGGGACCACAAATTCACCTTCAGCAAGACGAGCTGGTTGTTTATGAGCAATTGTTGCAGGAATTTCATCAGACATACCATCGCCAGGACCTTTAAGTAGCCGACCACCATCAGAGTAATCCCCCAAATGATGTTCAGTTTTACCACCATGAGCCATACCCATAATACCGCCTGTAGCCCCAGTTTTAGTTTGTGTACCGCCAATACCTTGGCTTTGTAGAGCACTTAAAGCTTGAGTTGCTTGAGTTGGATTAATACCGTATTGGTTTAGTAAAGATTGTGTTTGTGGGGATAAACTAGCATTTTTATTTTGGTTTAAATCAGCTGGGCTATTAGCTGCAGTATTAACGTCAGGAGTCATCTGAGCTTCAGCACCGCCACCTACTGCTAACTTAGCAATACCACCTTTTTTAGCTTGAAAATAACCTCGGTAGTTATTAGATAGACCCGCATTCATCATATTAGATGAAGGTTTTGATTGTCCGATTGTTGACCCTGCAACTGGTCCAGTTATACCACCACTCTTTGGACCTAGGGCACCATAAGCAATCATAGCCGCAGGTACACCCCATTTAAGGTATTGTCCATAACCAGAAGCAGCAGGGTTAGGAACACCAGGAGTACCAGGAACACTAGGAGTACCAGGAGGTATTGCATTAGCAGTGCCAGTATAAGCATCTAATGGATTTACAGCATTAGCACCAGCACTATATCCACCAGCCATATCTGCACCCATAGGGGCACCCGCAGCAGCGGCATTAGCAGCAGCGGCATTAGCGGCGGCAGTATTAGCAACAGCACTACCAGTAAACGCATCAGTAGCTATACCAGAAGCAGGAACAAAAGCTCCACCACCTCCAGCACCACCAGCAGCAATAGCGGCAGTATCAGCAGCACCACCAGCAGCAGCCCCAACACCTAAAGCAGAAAGCCCAGCGCCAGCGCCAGCGCCAAGAACGCCACCCATCAAAGCACCGTTCAATACATTTTTACCTTGAGAACCTGCATATACACCACCAGCAGTTGCGCCCAAACCTCCACCAATTAGCATCATAGTGCCAATACCTACGTCAACAAATGCCATATTAGTTTCCTTCCAATAGCGGATTCTCGACAAACATGTGTTCTAGCTTTTCCACATCAGTTTCGTCAGTTGCAAAAATATTTTGAAATACAACAGTCTCAATTATTTGGGCTACTTTACGGCCCGGTTTTCCTACAAAAGTAGTAGGAGCCACTAGCTCAATAACTTCACCATCATCTTTTAATAACTTCATACGACCTTGCAGCATTACACACAAATGCTCAGTCTTATGGGGTTTACCTACAATTATAGATCCTGCAGGCATAGTAACTTCTTTAACATAGATTCCCGGGGCAAAATAGTGTTTTTCAACACACTCAACCTGTGGCATTTCCCGAAGTTGCGGTAATACAGCTTCAATTTTAAGTGCCTTTAGATGAGCTACTTGGGTCATAGAGTAGCTTTTAATTTAAACTTGGGGTTATCAGATTGTTGCGCCGTAACTCCCATAGGCTGGGCAGCTTGCATGAATGTAGGGTCAGCATCTTTATCATAAATAGTATGAATCCCTGCTTTACGTAGCAAGTCAACAAAATGCTTAATATCTTCTTTTAGTTGTTCTTGGGTATCTAAAGTAAAAAAGTGAATTTGTGCAGTACCATGGTCTAAGTTCTTGATTGCTAAAAGAGAATTTTTAAATTGCATGAGTTTTAAACCTTCATTTAGCTCTTGTTGTACAGCAGCCATACCCTGTTGTAAAGGAATACCTCTATTTTGGAAATAGTTAGTTAAAATCTGAATAGCGCTTGACGATGGTTTTCCAGCACCAACAGGTTGTGCAGGGGCAGCTTGTGGAGTATTACCTAGCCCACCCATAGCAGATTTCATGAGCATTTGCTCGCCTATGCCTTGATTCATAATTTATACCACCGTTCCATTATAATTGACCCATTTTACACCGTTCCACCATATAGGGTAACCTAAAGTTGTATCAAAAAACTGCTGTCCTGTCTGTTGGTTTTTTGTGGGTCTTTGTGTAGTTTTACCAAAATCAGGGGTTGCTATAGCTTGTGTATAGCTATTTAACTGGTTAAAGTAAAGCCTTAATTGGTTTAATAATAAGTTTTCAAACTGAGGACTATAGTCCTGGGGGGCATTTTGTAAATTTGGAGGTGCTGGATTTAATGGTGTCCCATTATAATTTTGGTAAGCTGGAATAGTCATTATCTGCGACCATCCTGTCGTACGTCAATACGTGGGCTACCTAACTGCCAAGCTACTCCAACCCCAGTAGATTCAATTCTAATTGCCATCTGACGACCACGGACCCGGGTATATACTTGACCATCAAACTGATTTACTGTATATGCAGGAACATTAGTAAAGTTTTGACTACTTTGTACTGATGGATTATCTGCACTAGTATATGGGGTTCCCGAGTTTTGACGGGGTAATATTTGCATAGTTACAGATGGCTGGTTAGTAGTAGAACTATTAAAGTTAATATCAGGCAAGATACGCCATACAAATCCAAAATTGTTCCCATCACCAATGTCAAAGTCTGAAGATTGAATATAAGCCGTTATAGGTAAAGTGGCTGAAGTAGATACATCGTCATTACCGTTTTCATGATAAAGCAGTCGACCGTTATAATCTGCAGCAACAGGGTATGGTTGTGTGCCTGTTTGCATCCAAGCTGTACGTCCCATACTTCCATAGTACCAAATGTTATCTAGGTAGTTATAAACAACATATTTGTCCACTTGTGTACCACTGCTAGATATGCTTACGTAAAACCACCAAACTTCATTAAAACCTTCATTAGCTCCAGCAAACACTTGGTAGGCTTGGTCTTGGTTAATATCTTCGTAGACGTATTGTTTTAGTGAACAAGGCAAAGTTTTTACCGTACCGTCATACATATAGAACCGGTCACGGCCCATCCAGTAAGTAATATTATTCACGGTAATCGTGGAGTTAGGAGACATAATAGATATGTTATCCATCAGCACTTGGAAACCCCAAACGTAAGGAGCACCAATATATTGCATAGAATACAGGCAAGAATCAGTCCAAACTAAAATTTCTTGGCGAGTTGCACGAGCGCCCATAATATATGAGCCATTGGTAAGGGTATACTCACCAGACTGATTTGTAAGTTGGGGTACCCATTGGTACGCATTAGCCTGATCTGACCAACGAACTAGCATTGGATTAAATGCTGTATTAGCGTTATTAGGGCTATACGAATTAGCGCCAAATGCAATTACAAATTCTTGGATTGAAGATGCAATCACCTGATAGGTTGCAATCGGTACAAAAGAGCCAGCGTAAGAGAATGTATAAGTACCAGAGTTTGCTCCTGTGGTCGTTCCAGTAATAGGTACTGTTGTAGCTCCAGTTATATACGTAGAAGCTATTTTTGTACCCGCTGGAATATTAGTGCCCGTTATGACCATGTATGGATATAGGCTTGGAGCAACAACAGAAGATACAGTAATACTTGTAGCACTGCCAGAAAAAGTAGCATTGTCACTAGCTGCAGTTGTTGTATTAGCCAAAGAGCTTAAGTATTGTGCTCGTGTACTAACACCTGTAGAATCCGCCCAATAAAAAATAGGACCTCCACGAGGAGCAATAACAAGATCGGCACCGTAGTTATCATTAGACCAAAGGCGAAGTTGTTGCCCAATACCAGAAGAGTAACTAGACCCCCAAGTTCCACGACTCCAAGGACCAGCCCCCCATCCAGTGCCAATAGAGTAAACGTTTAGCCCTGTTGGATATTCATATTGCGCAGTAACTGTACCCCCACCTGTACCTGAAGTTGCTGGGCTTGTAATTGTTATAGTATAAGTAGTACCAGAAACAACAGAAGTTACAGCATAATCCCCTGCAATAGTTACTCCGCCTACAGCAGAAGCCCCAGAAAAGAAAACATAATCCCCAACTCCAGGGTTATATGTAGCGTCTGTAACTAAAACACTATAAGCATTCCCACCATAATTAGTAACAAAAGGGTTGGTAAGGGTATCGGTTTGAACAATTGGGGTTATATCGTTGTAAACACCACCAAAGTAAAGGTAGTATTTACTATTTGTTCCTAAACCAATGTAGGTATTTCCTGCGCCAGCGTCGCCATCTAACCAAATCCAAATGGAACGGCATACGCCAAGATATTGGCTATTAGATACTTGGGTCCATCCACCTATTTTTTCAGGTAACCCAGAACGAAAACGAATCTTATCGCCATCATACCAGCCACCTTCATTAGAGTAGATAGTACCTTCACGGTTTAAACCGGGGCGAAGGGATAGTTTTTGTAAGGCCATATAGTGGTTTACCCTAGTACAGAGATTGCTTTTGCAATTTTAACTTTGCGGTCATCAAGTCCGAGTAACCCGCCATTAATACGTTTAGTCATTGTATCAGTATCTTGGGCATCAGCCAAGGCATTAAGCCCTACTTTTTGCCAGAACCATCCCGCAGACAAACAAGCATAATTAGGCAAAGCCAAAAGATTAGGTTCATTGATAAGATCAATACCAAGTGCTTTTCCACATCGGTCATAATTTTCCTTGCCAGTTAGCTGTATAAGTCCTCTTCCGTGGTAGGCGAACCCCTCACCAGATTCTTCGTTGCCATTACCCATCCGCCCAGCATAAACTTTGTTGGCTATCTTCTCGGGGTTATTTGCATATTGGTTAGCAGTAGCTTGATCTGGAAAACGACTAGGCCAAACACGCATTAAAGCCTGTGCAGAGTAATGTAAGTTTTCTTCTATAACCTTAAAGTTATTTGATTCATGGGCACACTGCCCTACAAAGAAAGCCTGACGCACTGGAGTACTAATATCATATTTAGCAAACGTTGCATTTAATGGATCAAGCCATTTTTCATCAATTCCTAATGCTTGAAGTTGTTGACTATTCATTTAATACCCTGTATTTCTAGCATCCACTTTTGTAAATCAATCAATTGGAGGGTTGTTTCTGTACATTGTTCAGCAAGTACGTTGTAGGTGGAGACTGCATCAGAGAGTTTGGAGGTTGTGGAAATACCGGGCACGGTACTGCTACCATTGTTGTTCCGCACCCCGTTAGCATAATACTGCCTAATAAGAGCAAGTTTCGCATCATACTCATCAGATATTCCTTTGGTTACTAGTACATGTTGTTTCTGGATTGACGCCGTTTCCGCAATTTGTTTTTCCGCTGCAATACGGACTTGATCTTTGTAAATAGTAAAATCATTATCCCGCATATGCCAGCCAGCGAAAAAGATAGCGCATACAAGTACAACAAGTAGTCCAGCTTTGAAGTAGCCACTAATTCCGCCTGTTAAGAAAGAAAGCAAAAAACTCATTGCGCCTCTGGCTCTGCGCCAGTCATTTGTTTACCAGCAACAGAAGCCGCTCCGGAACCAGATACAATACCAAGCGCACCAGCAAGTTCAGTTAAACTGATTTCTTTACCGGTATATATTAAATAAATTGCAGCACCGCCGACAAGAAAAAACCCTAACATCCAAGCCCAACGTGCAATATCATGCGTTTGGTTATCTTTACCAGTTAGAATATGCTTTAGTATGTCGTTCATAATTTATAACCCCAAGTCAAATACCAAGCAATGACCGCAGCCACTGCAAAACAATAGAACTGTACTCGCCTAACTTCTTTAATATCGTGTTGAAAAGCCTCATGCTGTTTGCGCTCCATGTTCTCAATATCAAGTTTAATCTTTAGTAGTGCTTCCCACTCTTTAGCGCCGTACTTCTTTACAAAGTCTATTTTTAGCTTTGCTTCTTGGTCACTAATTTGCTTCTTTTGCTGCCAATCTTCTAATGCTTTAATTAATGCTGTTTGCTTCTTATGCTCTGCTTCTCTAGCCGCTCGGCGTCTTTCTTGGGCTTTACGTTGCGCTACATCTATACCATCTTGCTGTACACCTTCAATACTTTTTGACAATCCCTTACTAGCTTCCCGACTTGCATCAAGGCTTCCACTAAGAGTCTTTACTCCTTCGGATAAACCAAACGGGTCTGACATAACACACTTTTCTCACCTTAGTAAAGTTCAGCCCAAGTATCAATACCGGAACTATTAAAGTTAAGTTGGTATGTTGCCCCAGTAGGAACAATCGTAAAACACCCTGAGTGTGCGCCAGCGCCGTTAAACTGCCAGTTAAACCCTTGAACGTAAACACCGTTTACATATACGTCAATTGATGGAGAAGAAGACCCTGTGCCTTTAGCTGACACTGCAATAGCGTATCCGTTGGTATTTGTGTATTGAGTTCCTGAACTTCTCGATCCAGTTACGTTATTCCAAACTTCACCCGTAATACCAAGTCCTAATTTAACGCCAGAAGAAGCAAGGGTAGCCGAAGTCCAAGTAGAACCATTAGATACAAGTAAATGCCCAGACGCTCCAGCAGAAGTTAAACCAGTACCGCCATTTGCTGTACCTACTGTTCCAGTTACATTAGTCGCATTTGTAGCATTTGTAGCAGTACCTACAGTCATACCTGAGTTTGTACCAGTAACCCCATTAATTGTTCCGCCAGTAATAGCAACGTTGTTAGCGTTTTGAGACGCCATTGTTCCTAAACTACCTGTTGCTGTAGCAACAAAAGCCGTAGTAGCTACCTTAGTTGAGTTATCCCCAGTTGTAGGAGTCGGTGCGGTTGGGCTAACTGAAAAAGAAGTTGCAGCTAAACTAGAAGTACCAGTAACACCAAATGTACCACCTACAGACATATTGCCTACATCTACTTGGTTACCTGTTACGCTTAAGTTACCATTGACTAAGAAGTTACCAGCAGATCCAGTTTGGGCTGAATAAGTGTTTGTGCCATCTGTATATACTTGAGCAGTGACCCCGTTAGGGACAGAAATAAGAGTACCGCCAACGCCAGTAGTACCAATAGTAATTGCATAACCACCAGTAGTATTGTTGTAAATTACATACATTTTTGGTTGGTTTGCAGGAATAATAACTTGGTAAATACCTGAATTAGTTCCTTGAACCACAAGCACCATGTTACGGGCTTCATCTGATACGCCGTTAAGGTTAGTTAGGGTGTAGTTGGAGTTAGACATCGTAATGGTTTGTACCCCAGCTACTGCCTGTTCTATCAGCGTCCAGTTTGTATTTGTTGTAGATCCCCAAACGCCAGACTGCTCGCCGTTACCAATTTCTTGTATTTTTAAACTTGTTGTATATGAAGATGCCATGATCTATCCTTTAGAACTGCGTATTATCTATTTGTTGCCAATTAGGGGTTTGGTCGTCCCCGACGTTACTCCAAGTAATGCTCTGTGCGTTGTTTACTGCTTGCCAAGTTATTGTCTGGTCATCGTCAATTCTAAACCATCCACGGGCAATTTGCGAGTCAAGAAGGGTAATAAGTTCCGCTATAGAAGGCTTGAAATTGGCTTGGGCGGTGTAGGTATCGGTTAAATTGAAGGACTCTAATACAGCCCCTACGAAAGAAATTAAGCCCGTTTGAACGTCTGTAAAGGTAGCGGATTCTGCTGTGGTTGCTAAGAAGGTGGCGTTGGCTGCCCATACATCGGTAAAGGTAGCTGTATCTGCATTGGTTTTAGGGAAGTTACCAGTACCTGCAACAGTGTCGGTAAAAGTAATGGTTTCTGCAGTTGTGGGTCCAAACGCCGCTGGACCTGCGTAGGTGTCGGTAAAGGTAAAGGATTCGGCTATGCTTCTTGCGCCTGTCCAGTTGCCCCTAGCTTGGTCGTCTAATGAGTAGTTTTCTGCTGTAGTAATAAAGAAGTTAAATGCGCCCGGCGATAGGTCAACCAGTGAAATAGAGTCAGCAAGAATACCGCCAAATGCCGCAGGTCCTGCATAAACGTCAGATAAGGTAAAGCTCTCAGCCACACTAACTGGGTACGCAGTGCCTCCTAAAGAAGCAAAAGGCGATTGAGCAAAAGCTGAGATTCCGAACATTATTCGTCTGCTGGAAGGGGTTCGTTACCTTCAGCTACCCATTTTAGGTAGGCTTGGTAGTCTGTGTTGGCTTCGTCCATAGGAATACTTAACTGATAGCCTTCTCCCATAAATGTAACGCTATTTATTTCTCCAGTTTTTAAACTTTTGTTTAATTTATACATTTATAGCTCCGCTTGTAATCCAAAAAATGCAGATGCGTTTGCTGTTGCAAAAGGGCCAGCAGCATTAGCTGTTCCGCTTGCTTCCGTATTGTTATAAAACTCTACGCAATCAGGACTTGCAAAATCTAAAGTAACAGAATTTACATAATCGTTATTAGAAGCTGTATAAGCAATATAATAATTAGTTCCTGTAGTTATGTATAAAGTTGGTGCTGCACGCATAGTTGTAGTTGACCTAATACATCCTTGAAATGCGCTTGAAGAAAAATATCCAACAAAACATAAAGGCTTTGCAGAGCCAACTCCTATGGCTTGAAAATACCTCTGACATAATACTAACTCTTGCCCATAAGCCCTGTAATCAAAAGTAGTAGCCGAAACGCCAACTTCAAGCTGGACGCCAGTGATGTAGAAAGTTGCCCCGCTTGTGCCTACTACGGATGTTGCTCCTGTTGCACCAAGATAATTATTTGCTGACCATGAACCAGCAGTTCCACTAAATGTTGAACCAACACCAAGTCCAAAGAATAATCTTAATCCTGTGCCGTTATTTGTTACCCATGTACCAGTAGTATCGCCAGCTACAGTTACAGAAATAGTAGTCCAAGTGTTTGCAACGGGAATTGAGTAAGTAAAAGGATAAGAACGATTTGCAGCAGAATTTCTAACTGAGCATCCAAAAGTACCAGTAAGGCTTGAATATACTTGAAATGATATTGTGATTGTTTTGGCACTAGCACTACCCCAACCTAAATCGGCAACATTGTAGCCTTCAATAGATTGGTCTAAAACATAATAATCACCAGCGGCAACAGTAGTAGCGGCAGAAGAAGTAATGCCAAGATAGTTAGTAAATCCTACTGGGGGTGTTACAGAACCAGCATTTTGTTGTATTGTAAATTTACCAGTTGCGCTAACTGTGTCTTTCCATCTATCAAGAGTGTATGTACTTGCAGAACTAACACTAGCACCAGCATTTCTTTGGTCAATCACCATCGCACCATTTATGATACGGTTTTTAAAACTATATGGCTGTGGAGTTCCCAGCATTCCCGGTTGGACTTGAGTTAGTGCCATTATTCTGCTGCCTCCGGTGTATTACCTTCTTCTACCCATTTTAGGTAGACTTGGTAGTCTGTGTTGTCAGAATTAATTGGAATACAAGCACCATCTGATAGACGAATTACACAACAAGGTTCATTGGTAAAAGCTGATAAAGATAATTTATACATAATCATAACTCCGCAGAAGCAGATAAATAGTATGTTGAGCCACCATTACAATAAAGTATTGCGGCATAACCTTGAGTGGATGAAGTCAAACCATTGTATTGAATCATTGCTGAATCTGTACCAGGGTAAATAGTTCCAGGAGAATTTACTGCATTTGTTACACCAGTAAATAATTGAAGACTGTTTCCAACAAAAGTAGCGGCAGATCTCATTGCTACTGGGTATTTTAAATACAGTTGAGCGCCAGTTGCCGTATATACAATACCACTTGCTACACCAGCATAATATCCACCACCGCCATCAAAAGGTGTTATTTTCCAATAATACCTCTGACACAATGCTAATTCTTGCTGATACATACGATACTCAAATCCAGTAGCACTACTTCCTACTTCTAGTTGAACGCCAGTAATGTAGAAGGTTGCTCCGTTTGTTCCTACTACGGATGTTGCTCCTGTGGCTGAAAATGCTTGTGTACCAGTCCATGCGCCAGCCGTTCCACTAAAACTAGAGCCAGCACCTAATCCAAAGAAAACAATTAAACCAACGCCATTAGTTGTTAACCAAGTTCCAGATGTATCGCCAGCAATAGTTACTGATTTTTGTTCCCATGTATTAGCGGAAGAAATTGTGTATGTAAAAGGATAGTTGCGTGAGCCGTTGTTGTTACCTATAACACCGCCAAATGTTCCAGTAAGACTACATTGAACCCAAAAAGAAACAGTTATTGTTTTGGCATTTGCTGTACCAAAACCAAGGTCTGATACGTTATAACCTTCAATTTTTTGTTGCAACGCAAAATAGTCTGATGCGCCAACAGAATAAGCAGATGACGATGTAATCAGCATTGAGTTCGTAAAACCCGCTGGTGCAGTAGAACTTTGCTGTGCAGTTAGTTTGCTATTTTGACTTACTGGAAAACTCCATCTGTCTAAACCATAACTGTTGTATGTTGGAGTAACACTAGCACCAGCATTTCTTTGGTCAATTACCATCGCACCATTGATAATGCGATTGCGGAATGTTGGGCCGCTTTGTGCGCCTAGTTGAGCTAATACGTTTGCTTGTGTCATTTGAGTTGGTCATCCGTAGGTTTAGCTAGAGTTGGGTGTTCCCATTTAGCAATGTAATCGCCTTTGCCATCTGAATCGTTTTGTAGTGTGATTACAGTTACAAAGTCTTGTGCAGTTAGGCTAGGATATAAAGCCATGATTTTGTCGTACATTATGCACCCCTTACCAATGAGCCATTAAAATAAGTTGCGGTTTGTCCTTGCGTCAATGTTCCTACGCCTTCAATATAACCATAAAGTTCAAAATAGTCTGTAGTTCCATTTGCATATACCAAAGCACAAACAGTATTGGCTTGAGTTGCAGAAGTATTTGTTACATACAGATATGTACCTTGTTTATAACTAGCGCCATTTTTGTATATATTAATAATACTTCTACTAATAGAAGTTGAAGCACCAAAATTTATATTGCCATTTAATTGATAATAACCTGCAACAGTAGGGGTAAATCGGCTAGAAGAAAAATTGCTATTAGTATCAAATTCTTCAGTATCTAAAGTTGCTTTTGTCCAAGTTGCGGTGCTTACTGTTGTTCCGCTTGAAGCATAAGCACTAAACGCTGGCATATTACCGCTAACCATTACTGTGCCAGTAGCAGAAGGTAAAGTTGCAGTATATCCACCAGAAACAGGTAAAGTAGTTAAATTACCAAGCTGTGTAGATCCAATAGCACCACTAGCAATATTAGCAGTACCTACAGAACCTGCTGTGTTAGGGATGGCGTTAAGGACAGATGAGACGTAAAAAGACTCGGTGGTGATTAAGTCACCAGATGTTGCGCCCGTGGTCAGAACTACTGTAGTACCGTTTGAGGCAGTGTAGTCGGCGGAACCTAGCAAAACACCATTACGAAATACATCAATGTAGCCAACTGTGTAAGAAGGTGGGGTAAAGGTAGTCTGTCCAGCGGTTGCCGTAAACTCGGTTTTGGTTCTGTATGCTGTAGTTGTTACGCCTGTTACTGGAATACCAAGATAACGTACAGAGATATTAGCAGTACCGCTAGGTGGAGCAGTTGTAAAGTTAAGCGTGTTGCCAACTACACCATAAGTAGATGGGTCTTGTAAAACCCCGCTGACTGCTATTAATACGTTTGTTGTACCAGCAGGGGCCACCGACATTGTGTAAGCTGTTTGCGAGCCTGTACCTGAGAAGCTATCTGTAACAAAAGCCGATTGGTATATGGGGTTTCCGATGTATGGCAATTTATGCTCCCACCAACGCTTTTACTTCATCTTCGGAAAGACCAAGTGCTGTTAGTTTAGCTAGTGCAGAAGCCTTTGTATCAATGACTGCTTGTGCATCAGCTTCAGCTTGTGTAGTTACGGCTTGTAGGTCATAAGCTACTTCATTGCCTTCTGCATCAGTAGCTACATCACCAAAAATATTAACCACTTGTGGATAAAATTTGCGTATTGCAAATGTTTGTTCTTGAGTTAGATTCATCCTGCAATCTCCATAAGAGTAAATGTAGCTGTAGTTGCACTTGGACTATTTGTTTCTACTGCCGAACCTGCGTTTGATTTAATGTAAGTTTGATAAGTTGTGGCAGAAGTTGTTGCTGGACTGTCTAAATAATTTATAACCATAGGAAATTGAAGGTCTGTGCCGCCTCTTAATCTATTCCATTGAAAACCACTTGAAGGTCCACCACCTAAATTTGTGCCACCTCTATAAATTGTTGAAGTATTAACATCGCCAGCTTGCACATAATTTGTAGTAACTACTGTTACTAAAATTTTACTTGTTGCAAATTTAGGTGTAATTGTTGCCGTAAAACCGCTTGCTTGAAAAGAAGTAGAAGAAGTTTGAAATGATGTAGTGCTTGTAGTTTGAACCACTTGCAATACACTACCAGTAGGTAAAGCTGCTGAAGGCAAAGCAGTAGCATTAGTTAAATTAATAGCCGAAGGCGTACCAAGGTTTGGCGCAGTTAAGCTCAAAGGAGCATTTAAGCCATTCTGGTTGATGGTACTAATAGCCATTATTTAGCCTCCAATTTTGCTTCTAGGGCCGTTACTTTAGCGTTGAGTTCTTGGATTGAAGCAATCATCAATGGGATAAGTTCTGTATAACGAACACCTAAATATTCTGTTTCGTCACCTTCAATAACTTGTGATTGACTAACTGCTTCAGGAACTACCGCTTGAACAGATTGTGCAATAACACCAACATGGGGTGTATTTGTTTCATCATTTTTCCAAGTAAATTTGATTGCTTCAATTTGTGCAATATCGGCAAGTGCATTTGTATAAGTGCCAGTTACATTTTTAAGTCTTGCATCAGATGAACCAGACCAAGAAGTAGCACCCCAAGACATATAAGTGCCAGCACCATTTTGGTTATAAATTCTAAAATCAGGTGTTGTAGTTGTTAATGCGGCAGAATACCAATAATTACCAAAATAGTTTTTATAGGTTATTTGTGCATAGTAACCATTTCTAGTTTGATTTTGCACTAAAGTGCCATTGGCATCCCAATAAGCATTTGGAACACCATCACCATCAGATAACACAATGTAGTTACTTGCTGTACGGATGTCTAGACCACCTTGGTTGCCTGTGTATCCGCCAAGGATGGTGTTTTTAGAACCTGTTGTTACATAGTAGCCTGAAGCGTTAGCCGAGCCAACAAAAGTGTTATCAGTTCCAGTTGTTACGCTGTAGCCAGCAGCAGGGCCTATAAATGTATTTCGACCACCAGTAGACGAGTATCCAGCTTGGTATCCAAAAGCAGTAACATAATTTGATGTTGTATTACTATATCCAGCTTGGTAACCTACTACAGTGCTGTTAGATGCGGTGGTGTTGTTTCTTAACGCTTCGTTACCTAATGCCGTATTGTATTGACCTGATGAAGTTAAATAACAAGCTAAATGACCTACTGCGGTATTGCTGTCAGAATTGCTTGTGTATAAAGCTAAACGACCAACCGCCACATTTTGTGCGCCTGTAGTATTTGTATAAAGTGCTTGTAAACCAATCGCAGTATTTACACCACCAGTAGTATTACTATACCCAGCTTGATAACCTACTGCTGTGTTATTAGATGCAGTGGTGTTTTGATTTAATGCTTGAAAACCTATTGCAGAATTTGAGCTTCCAGTAGTGTTGTATCTTAAAGCACCGCCACCAAAAGCAGCATTTGAACCACCTGATGTATTTACATACATACTTCCATAACCAACAGTAGTATTGTTAGTTCCAGTATTGGTAGCACCAGCACCTAAAGAAAGATAACCAACAGTAGTGCTTGCAGAATCACCGCCACCACCCTTACCAACAGTAAGACCATTAATAGAAGCATCAGCAGGAAGTGTTAAAGCGCCACCAGAAGTCCACGAAGCCAAAGCCGTTCTGCCAGAAGTACCGCCTGTATAGAGCGTAAATCCATCAGCAGAACCTACAGTCAATCGACCATTGCCTGTTACATAGTCAACAATAGTTCCGTCAACAAATGAGTTATTAAAACTACCTGTAGAAAGATAGCCCCCAGATGCAGTTAAGTCACCGATAACAGATGGGCTTTGGCTTATTCCGTTATAAGTAGTAATTAAGCTGGTATAGCGAACATAGATATTATTTGAACCAGATAATGGGGCGCTTGTAAATGTAATTGCATTACCAGAAACTGTATAGGCTGTACTTGGGTTTTGTACTACGTTATCAATAACCGCTTCTACCTGTACTGCAGCAGCAACAGGGCGGGATAAAGTAAAAGTTACAGTCGAACCATTACCGCTGAAATAATCAACAGCAGGTGTAAATCCTTGGGTCTGTATAGAATTTCCAATGTACGCCATATTAAACCGCCGTTAAAGCAGAAATCCAGCAGTCACAAGAAGTGGCTGTGCCAGATGTAACAGTTAAAGAGTCGCCAGTTAACATCACTACACGGTTGCCTTGAATTACTTCTAAAGAGCCGCCAACAGGAACAGTAGCCTGATACACCAAATAGTAGTTAACAGAGCTACGGGCGATATAAGCGTTTACTGTAATTGGCGATGTACCTGTGTTTGATAAGATAAGGCTTGAGACCGCAACAGTACCAGAAGAAATGCTTGAGATAGCAGTTGAGCCAGACGTGCTGACGTTCTTTACAGCATACGAAGTGTTTGAATAAGTAGTCATGTTAGCCCATCATAAAGGATAAGAAGTACGCTTCGTTGTTTGTCGTGCTTGTATTAGCAGTCCATGTTGGAGCAGTACCATTTGATGTAAGTAGATAGCCGTTGGTTCCAATACCCAGCTTAGATAGCGTAGTACCAGTAGCATAGTAAGGCAAGTCACCAGCAGTATAAGAAGCAAGGCCAGTACCGCCATAAGTTGTAGTAACTGCAGTGCCATTCCAAACACCAGAAGCGATTGTGCCCAGCGCAGATACGTTACCGCTTGAATCTAAATTAACAGACTTTTCAGAGGGGTAAGTAACAAAGACAGTTTTGACACCAGCAGTAAAGTTAACCAAGCTACCGCTATTAGAAGAAGCAAGAACAGTAGTCCTAGCAAGAGTGGGCCCCGTAGTTGAGTACGTGCCAATACCAACCTCCCAATTTGCACCACCTTGGTCGGCGATACAGTAGAAAGTTGTATTGGTATTACCTATTACAGCAAAGGATTGATAGCCCGTGACTGCACCACCGAGAGTAACTGAACCTGTCCCGGTGGTTGTTGTTGTTTCTTGAACTCTATCCGCTAGTACTAAAGCCATTTACGGCTCCTTAGCCAGCAGCGCTGAGTGTATAAGTTACGTTGATGGTGTCGCCAGAAGTTACAGTCTTAGAACCGGCAGTAAATGCGCCAATACTAAATAAAGCGCCTGTGGTGTTATCAATCGCTGTAGAACCACCTACGTTAATAAATGCGCCATATACAGTTCCAGAGCCAGTCATGCTAAACACCACTGCAGCGCTGGTTGACAGAACGGAAGGGTTAGCACTTGTTGCGGCTGAGAAAGCTGGGGTCTTGCGTGTGCCTGAGTAAGTAGGAGCATTAGTACCACCAACTTCATACCAACCAGCATGCGAGCTTTGTGTGTCTGTATAAGCAGGAGTAAACGTACTTGATCCATTAGCGCCGCCTAAACCCATGACAATCGTACCGCCGCCTGTATTAGCGAAGTACGAATTTAATAAATTTTGACGACCAACGTTAGTTGTTAGGTTTTCAAAGGTATCAGACCACTTCTCAACGCCATTAGCATCAAAACAAGTGGCTACATAAGTACCTTCAAGTCCAACAGTTTCAGCGGCACCGCCACCATAAGAAGCACTAGCTCCGAAGCTATCGCCCATTTTTGTAATTTCAGAACTCATAAATACTCCTAATTCGTAAGTCTAATAATGGCGGAGGTCGCCGTTGGTGTTGGGAAAGTAATAGTAAAAGTACCTGCCGCCGTATTTGTTTTATCTGAACCAAAATCCAAGACTGCTACTGCTGCATTAGTATTGCTATTATAGATTAAAGCTGCCCTAGCAGTAAAGGATGCTGGGTTCCAGGTTACATTAGCAAAATTAATATATGCCACACTATTATTAAAGCTAGACGTAGGAATTTGAGAAATAGTCAGTGTTTTACCCCCAGCTGTATAGCCAGTACCAGTAATTTCTCCTGCTGTTGTATAAGTTAGGGTTGTATTATTGATATTAGCCGTACCATTATAAAGGGCTATTTTATAAGTATATGGGGTACCAGTATTAAAGTTTTCTAACCCGCTAAGCAAGTTTTGGTAAAAAATTGTGCATTGGCCTTGAGCAATAGACATTATGAGCCTCTACCACCAACGTTAAGTTTAAGCTGCCCATCTCTGTAGAAATCACCACGCTCCATACCGTCGCTAAGGCGTGCTAGTTCTTTTAATGCTTCTTGGTACTTAGTTTCATAGTACCCTACCAAATCAGCTTCTTGTTTCATAAATAACATAGCTTCACGCATAGAACCATAGAATAGAACTGGGTCGTAGTTATCACCTAACCAACTTGTACCAGTAGAATTAGATATAGAAGTTACTGGAATAGAGAACCCACTACCCGTAGGCCCTAATGAAGCGCAAGATAACACATCACCAGTAACATAAAAGTTACCACCAAACCGAAGAGTAACATTAGTTACAACGCCACCTACAATAACAATATCTGCTGTAGCATTTGCGCCAGACCCACCAGTTAAAGCTACATTCTGGTATACCCCATTGGTATATAGCGAGCCAGCTGTAATAGCACCTAAATTAGAAACTTGACCCTGAACAATGGTTGGCGGGTAATAAAAATAGTGCATTTCCACGGCGTAATTCAAGTCAGGGGTAGGGGCAACAAGGTAAGTTAACTCATTAATATTAGTATACTGGGAACCGAATAGACTATAGTACTTAGGCAAGCCACTAGAAGCTGCTACTGGATACGCTTCACGCATATAACTAACGTCTTTATTTAGCAGATAATTATAAGTATTGGGGGTAACTGTGCTATCAATAACAGCTAAAGAGTAGTTAGCTAACCAATCATTAGGCAGTGCAACATAGGGATTACCACTAGTTAGGGTACCAGTAACGTTTTTGCGTAACGATGGCAGGTTTACAGAATTATAAATACGAGTTTCAGCTTCCTGTACAAAGACAGGAATATTTGCTACAAACAACTGCTCAGTATTCTCAGCGTATGCTTGGATCGTATTGTATAAATTCTCGTAATCCATTATGCTAATGGGCCTCTTGAGGTGTAGCCTTTAGTTGCAGCACCAAAGCCACGTTGTTTAATACCATCAGTTTTAGTAGCATTTGCAGCTGGATCACCCATGCTTACACGACCAGCACCAGTTAAACGAGTCATTTTATTAGCTGCTAAAGCATTTGGGTCTTGCTTAAGTTCGACATTTTGGTTACCAACTGGGTTACCACTCATATTATGGGGCATCGCATACTTTTCAGCAGGCAAAATGTTTTTATTACTACCTACTTTAACAGTAGGGCTATTCTTTTTTGTAGGCTTAACTTGAGCAACCATGATTACATTCCTTTACCTTTTAAACCGATAGAGCCAAACTGGTTAGCTAGCTTAGCACGGTTCATACCATCAGCTTTACGTTCGTCGTTAGACACACCAAGACTTTTCTTAGCTGACATTGTTTTTACGTCTGGACCTGAATCGCCTAAATTTTTACCTTTAGTATGACCTTTTTTTGCAATACCGTCGCCTCTTGCCATTTTCCTACTCCTAATTAATTGTTACTGTTCCAACTTGTCCAACCCCTACTAAATAGTTTGGGGTTTCACCATAATCATATTTTTGACCTACTGGGTACCAGCCCCATTGCACTAACCTACTACCTCCTGCTGGTGTACCGTACCCACTTTCAGTAGAGCCACCATTCACATTTATATCCAGCCCATTATTGCCAGACATATAGTAACTATTATCCCGCCTCGGTTCCCGTACAGCCTGTGGGTCATTCACCGGATACATACCTAATTGTAACTGAGGTTGGTCAGGTTCCCAACACTCTGGGCATACTTTAATGCTGACATTTTTAGTCTTAATAGTCAGATTTTTAAGGGCAGTTAATTTATAACGAAACCCACACCGATCGCACTCGGCAATCGCAAACCGACCAGACGAAAACATTGTCGTCATTATCTAAATCCTAAGAACGTTTGACGAGGTATAAACCTTATCGGTGCCTTTTCTCTATCTTCCTGTGCTGCTAAGTCAAATTGTTGCTCATAGTCCGCTTTTAAAGCCATCACACGATTAGGGTCAATACCTTGAATCTTCATGCTCAAATAGTAAGCTAGTCCAGCCACCATAGGCGGAATAAACCGAAAAGGTATATCTTGGATGTTCACACCATTACCAGCATCTTGAATCCGGCGCATACGCCAGTAAACGAATTGGTAGTAAGGCTGTGCTGCTGTGCCTTGGTCTGGGGTAGGCCATACTGTAATAGCAGGCAGGTTTTGAACGTATACAGCAGCTCCAGAGGTGTGCGTATCAGCGACTGTGTTGTACTGACCCCGGAAGCAAGAATTAAGCGTGTTGCCTGTTATAGAGCCGTATAAGATGATTTCGTTATCAATCTGAATAAATCCAGCCGCTGCCAAATTAGTTGTGCTGCTAAGGTCTATTGATGTAGCTGTTGGACTAATTGTAGAAGCCAAAGTATACGTAGAATTATTAGATTGTCCAGTCATCCGCTGAATCCAAACTTGAATAGGTCGGCTTTGGCTTAGTTTATTTGGAATAGTAGAGTAGGTAGATACACTGATACGGCTAATGGTGATATCTGTTTGATTTGATTGTTGATTTGCATTAGTACGAATTTGATGTTCAAGCAAGTCGATTGTATCTGTTGGTAGCGCATATGTATTTTGCCCCTGAACTAAGTTAATTACACCCTGCTCAATAGTCCACATATTAATGCCACGGTTTGCCCATTCAATCGTTAGAATGTTCATTGACCGGCGGGCAGTCTTAAAGTCATAACCACTACGAAGCTCGGCGCCACAACGCTCAAACGCTTCTTCAACGAGGTCGTTCATATCTAAATTAAACGTTGTTAAGCCAGTAGTTAATTCTGTAGACATTACTTAGCCTTTTTTGTACGAGCAGTTTTAGCAACCACAGCAGGTTTTTTAGTCCGTGTGGTGGCTTTCTTTAGAGTAGGCTTTTTTACTGGGCGTGGCTCAAAATCTTTACTAACCACAGGGAAAGGCCATGCCGTAATTTCTTCTGGTTCTGGGGCAAACTTAGTAAGCGCCCACTGCAAAGCTTTAACTATATGTTTTTTCATTTTTTCTTTGCCGCTCTCATATTGTCCACCAAATTTGGATAGGGCCTACCAGCTGCTTTAGCCATAGCTTTTGCACTAGACTTTTTAGAAGCCGACATTTCTTTTGGTTTACCAAGCCCTTTTGGACGGGGTTTATCCCAAACCTCACCGCCTTTTTTTAACACGGCAGATTGGGAACCTTTGGGAACCTTTGATGGGCTAACTGCGCCCATACCCCTAGAGGCTTTCATTACTTATGCTTACCCATACCGCCACTACACATTTTAGCAACGGCTTCATGATGAGCCATATGACCAGCTTTGTGTTCAGCAATCATTTCGTGGTGAGCTTGATGACCAGCGCTATGTTTTTTCATAGCCACATCGTGAGCTTCAAATTGTGGAAATTTTTCTACGTCTGCATTCATTGATGCTGGACCCATTTTTTCTGCTGCCATGGTAATACTCCTTTAAATTAACAAACACGACCTTTAGTATGCCCACGCTCGGCAACGCCATCCCGTGCTGGACTTGTCTTTACAGAACCCATTTTAGAAGGCTTTACAGACCCGCCCTTTTTCATACCTTTAGGTTCTTTTTTCTCAGATGCTTTGATCATTTTAGCGATCAATTTTTTATCTTGTGCTTCATCATCATGCTTCATAACTTTTCCACCTTCTTTTTTACCAACATACTTATTTAAGTTTACGTTTGGAACTTCTTTTTGTTCACCAAAAATACTACCCGCACGAGTTGCTTGTTTACCAATTTGACCCTTACCACCACGAGTTATGCCTACATTACCACCTAAACCAAACTTTTTACCTTTATCAGCAGCAGCAAAATCCTTACCAACTGATTGTTTAATTCCAACTTTTTTAGCAAAAGCAGAACTATGTGCCACGGCTTCCATTAAGTTATGTTGCTTTTTAGATACACTTGGCATTATTTTATAAAGTCCTTAAGACCGCTCCACATTAAAATACCGGCACCGCAAATAGCCATCCAAACTAAACCAGCCAGAGACTTCTGAATAATTGCTTTACGTAAATCCGCTCTTTCAACTTCTGATTGTATTGCTAATCTAACCCAGCGTATTTCATCATCAGATAAAGGATGGTTTTCAACCGCTTCAGCAACCGCTTGTTTTAAAAGCTGTATTAGCTCTAGTCTTGTTTGGTCGTCTAATATCATTTACATGCCCATCTCTTTAAACTAGCTGCCTTACGAGTAGGGCGACCTTTTTCGTCTTTCATTGGTCCGGGCATACCAGACATACGAGCGCAGAATGATTTCTTACGAGCACCACCTTCGGGCTGTGGGGCTTTTAAATTACTACCTGTAGCTGCGTTGTACTTAGCACGGCCTTTAGCAGTGAGACCAGCCCCTTTCGAGACTGGAAGTTTCTCACCACGCCCAACTGCGAGAGAAGGGGTTTTCTTAGCCATAGAATGCAGTAACAAAACCAATATATGTCATTTGAGCGTATGCCCCTAGCTGAGTTAATACGCCTTCACCAGGTATACTTACTTGTTGTGTAGAAGTAGCCCCTGTAAGGGTATCAAAAGCCATTAACCAACGAGCAGGGTTTTGATTTACTGTAAAACCTGTTGGATAAGCTACTACATAATAACAAGTTGTTCCACCTGATACTGTTCCAGAATTAGGGTCTGTAATAGTAAAAGTATTTGCATCAGTTACTGTAATTGTCCAGTTGCCATCAGTTGCAGAAGCACCAGAAGCACTTAAGTACCCAATACCAATTTGAGTGCCTGTACTTAATCCGTGAGCAGTTTTTGTTACTGTAACTGTTGTACCTGAACGGGCATATACAGCAGATATTGGGGCTGTTAAAGTATCAAATAGCATTAGTGTACCCGCCTGTCCAGCATTACCAGAATAGGTTAGCTGTTTAAGACGAGTTCTATTTACTGAACCATTAAGCACTAAAAAACCTGACTGGTTAAGGTGCGAGGCCTTTACGTCATATTGCATTGTCATAATTAATCTCCTAAATTTTAAAAAAGGGGCGGTGTTTAGGACACTCGTTTAAGCGCAAGAACCTTCAGATCTGCGCCCCATTATTTGATTAATTAGTCAAAGTTACCGTATGGGTATGTTGTAGTATTACCAATATTGTAGTCAGTTTGTGTGTAACGTACAGCAAAAGTAAATGTACCTGCAGTAATTACTGGCAAAGTTGTACCTGTTCCAGCTGTGTAAGGAATAGTCAAAGTTACAACAACTTGGGAGACTAATCCAGCATACTGAGATGAGGCTTGTGCTGGAGAAACTGTAATGTCACCAGTTGTAGAGTTTTGTGCAAGCAATTGAGCGCCAGTTAAAGCAACAGTGTTACGGCCTGCAGCAGCATTCATAGAAGCTACGTTAGCGTAAGTAGTTGTATTAAAAGCGTTACCAATGCTAGCGGTTACTGTACCAATTGTGCCGCCAGTAGCTGTAATAGCCACATTGGTATCAATCAAGAAATCGTTAATATTTGCGGCATATGGTAGCCAAAATGTAACGCCACGGTACAAAGTACCTGTACCGCCAGTTCCAGCATCGGCAGTAATAGTAGCTGCTACAGGTGGGTAGACGCTAGAAGATGGGGTGTAAACAGTAGCGTTTACGTTAGGAACGGTATTTCCGTTAACAAATTGACCAGATCCACCAGCATAACCAGCAGTACCATTAGTAGAGTTGGTTAAAACAATAGAGGTTTCCTGAACTAAATCAGTGTAACCGACGTTGCGGAAAGGGGAAAAACGGTTTGGACCAGATAGAATCGGGCCTTCAAAGGTGGAACGTGCCATTATAAGTTTTCCTTATGCAAAAGTTACTCTTACCAATCGTTGCATCGTCTGCTGGGACAGTCCGGTAAGAGAAATTACCCAGATATCCGAAGTATACATGTTTTTTCTGTAAAATGTACTAAATCATGTAAATAATTGGGGGGCTATGAAAAATGCAATTCACAGTAAAAAAAGTGGACATAAGAAACTCGGCAATTCAAAACCTTCTATTATTTTTGCAGAAGAAAATACTTCCGGAGGACCAGCCGTACGAACCAACCCGGGGTCACTGGTGGATAGCATATGCAGAATGTGGGAAGCCCGTCGCTTTTGCGGGTCTGGTACGCTCGATAAAATGGACAGATACAGGTTACTTATGTAGAGCTGGTGTACTAAATGGATTTACTGGGCATGGTATTCAAACCCGTTTAATTAGAGCACGATTGTCTCAAGCCCGCCGTCTTGGTTGGAACTGGTGTATTACGGATACAACAAATAACCCTGCGTCAAGTAATTCTTTGATTAATGCGGGTTTTAAGATATATACTCCTGGAAACCCATGGTCTTTTAAAAACGCAATCTATTGGAAATATAAGGTACAGCCTGATGCCATACAAAGACGAGAGCATAAGAAAAAAGAAACATCAAGAGTACAGCCGTGAGCATTATTTAAAGAATAAAGAAGCCGTTAAAAAACGAACGGCAGAAAAGAAAAAACAACTTCGAGTGGATTGGGATGTATTCAAACGTACCCTTAAATGCGCAAAATGTGGGTTTTCTCATCCAGCAGCATTAGACTTTCACCACACCGACCCTACCAAAAAAGATGGCATAGTAAGTAAATTTAGCAAAAATGGTCAGTACAAACGGGCTACAAAAGAAATAGAAAAATGTATAGTCTTGTGCAGTAACTGCCACCGAGTATATCACTACGAAGAAAGAAAAAACCCAGCCTTGTGAGCTGGGTTTTTAGTAGGAACATTCAGATTAGAACGAACCAGAAGAACCGAAAGCTCCGAGTGGATCAGACCAGCCGAAAGAATAACGCTCACGGGATTTGTAACGTACGTTACCTGTATCGAAGTCACCGTCCATAGAATTCTGGAGTGGAGTACGTTCGAACATTTTCATACCATTTGGAACATCAGTCAACAAGAACCATGCGTTTACGTCAGTCAAGAAGTGATTAACTGTGTAACCTTCAGGGATTGTGCCATTGTTATTAATAGCGCTGATATCGTTGTTAGTTGTACCAACACGGAGTTTGGTTTCTAACAGGCGAGTTGCAACGAACATCAATGATGGTGGAACAACCAATTTCTTAGGTTTAGCAGCGATCAACAGACCACGCTCATCAGTCCAAGCAGCGATTTGAATTACAGCGGCTTCCAAAGAAGTCTCATTCAAGTCAGCTTCTGTGCTGAAAGTGTTGCTGTTAGTACCGCCGGAAACTAATGGGTGAGCTGTAGAGAACAATGATTGTCCGTCGCCACCTATGTAGGAGCTAGAGAAACCGTTATTCAATACTGAAGCACCTTTAACTTGCTTGGTGTAAGCCATCGCACGAGCTAGAGCTTTAGTGTAACGAGCAGACAATGAGTCATACAAGTTATCTTCAATCGCTTCTTCAGTGATTGAGAAACCTAAAGCAATGGTTTCGTGTGAGTAGCGTGTAGTCCATGCTTCTTGAGCATTATCGTAAGAGATAGCGCCACCTTCGTTTTTGACTGGGGCTGCACTGAAACCTGACAACTTGGTTTCTTCTTCGAATGAACGCTCTGAAGATTCGATCTCGTAAAGCTCTTTATGCTCTTCGCCGTAGCGTGCATATTCGAGTCCGAACAAAGCGTTTAGACCTGGGAGTAACTCTTTAAGGAGTTGTGAACGTGAAATAGCCATGTTATAGCTCCTTTATTAGTTAGATGTACCAGCAGCTTGATAATACGAATGCACGCCAAAGTTAATCTTGACGATACAGTCGGTATAAGCATCACCGGGGTTAGATGGGAAGTTGCCGCCGAAAGTAGAGCTGGAGTTAACCAAGTCAACAATCTTAACAGCCGCTGTAGCTGCGTTACTTACAGTCAATACACCGCTTGATAATGTACCAGTCATGTTAACAACTGAATCACCAAATGTTGTATTACCTGTTGTGCTACCTGTACCACCAGTATAGTTGCCTAAAGCAGCAGTTTTACCGATAGATGTGTAAGTTACTGAACCAGCAGCTTGTACTTGATACAACTGGTCTGGATCTTCTACTACACGGATAAACACGTTTGTGTAACCTGCAGTGATGGCATTAGCTGGCAAGTATTGAGCATACAAAGGGTAACCCAATTGCTGACCAGATAATTGATAACGAACACCAACGCAAACACCAACTATACCAGTAGAACTAGTTGTCGGAGTTGCTGTTACTACAGTAGGTTGACCAGGAGTGTTGCTGGTTGTACCCAATGCTACTAAGTCACCATTGAAAATTGGTGCTGTATTGTTATAAGTCAACTGATACTCACGGATTGTTCCGCCAGTAAAAGCTTGACCGCCGATCAAATTGAGCGGCTTTAGTCCATAAGGACTTGATACTGTGCTCATAAAAGCTCCTTAAATTAAATTAAAATTAACTTCCCTTGCCAAAAGTAACTTTAGTAGACCGTTCTTTAAACATCGGCATACGTGGGTCATTCTGGGCCATGAAGTTATTGTCTACAGACTCCATCTGAGAATTGTTCAGCTTGTCATAATGCTCGGAACGTTGCTTCATAAACTCTTCTGGGGCACGACATAAAACTAAACCACCAATCTCTATCGAACCTTTAAACTGTCCGTCAATAGAGGCATGGCTCATAAGTTCAGGATAATCTTCAGCCTTAACTGGCTCAAAACCTTCTCTGCGCTTACCGGAGACATTCATTGGATCAGCTTCACCCATTGTTGAAGTTCTTACATAACGATGCACCCATCCTGGGCGGTCGTCTGGTGTTGGCAGGAGCTGCGGGGGTGCCCATTTATCGATTGGGCGAGCTTCTGTTTCACGTACTTCTGCATCACGGGTTGTTTTCTTAACCATTATCTATCTCCATTCATTTCTTTGGCTACCTGCTTTGCGTACAGTTCTAGAGGCACACCTAAGCGCTTAGCAATCTGTACCTGTGTAGGCGTTAATTGGACTTTCCTTGGGGCAACTGAGCGAGTAGCGGGAGCTACAACACTGGCAGCGGGCTTTGCACGGGTTTTAACCGGTTTTGTTTCTACTTCAAAATCTTCTGATTCGTCGTCGGCTCCGAAATAATCGGGGAATCTTTTCTGGATTGTATCACTGATTTTTTGATAATACTCATCAGTGCCGATATATTTTTCACCTTTTTCTCTTGCAAGACGGTTGTGAACGATAACAGCAAGTCCAGTCATTTCATCTTCTTGACCAGTTTCACCGCCATACCAAGGGTTCTTATCTAACCATTTGGTTAGTTTTTTATCTTGTTCTGGGGCTTGTTGGATTGGCTCAGGAATATAAACTTCTTGTTCCTTAGGCTGGATTGGCTGTAAGTTTCTAGCACGATCTAGCTTTAACGTTGCTTCTGAAATCGCCATTTGTGCATCTACTAGCGCATCGCTATCTCCAGCTTCATAGGCTTCTTTATATGCTTTCTTAGCCATAGTAAGTTCAGCTTCTGCACTGGTTTTGCCTTGCTCAATGTAGCTTTTACTACCTTCATGGAGGGTTTCTTGAATGCGCTTGTTTTCTTCAACCAAGAATTTAGCTACTCGAATAGCTTCTTCACGCATCTTATCCGCTTCATCCTTCTCACGGCGGATGTCATGGTATCCCTTAGTTAGCTTTTTGATGCGCTTTTGAACTTTCTTGTCATAACTAAGTAGGTCATCGTCTTCATCTTGGACTAGTGGGTCAGCCGTCATCTTTTCACGGTTCTGGTCTTCTTTGGGGGTATCGTCAACAATTTCAATATCCACCTCAGATGCCGCCTTTGCCGCAGCGCCAGCTTTCGCCTCAGCCTTTCGTTCTTTCTTGGTCTGTTTTTCTTCTTTGGCCTCAACTTCGTCAGGGAACTCGAATGTACTGCTTTCATTCAACGGGATAACTTCCCCGCCCTTACCAAAAGTTACGGCTCCAAATTCTTCTGTTGCCATGTAAAACTCCTTATGCTCGTGTTATTCCACGGGGATCTTGAACTACGGCTTCTACGGAATCATCGTTAATAATTCTAAATTCTTGACCGTGAATCTTAAGTCTTGAACCAGAACTAGGGCGAATCAATACGAAGTCACCAACTTTGCACAGCGGGCCGCTGGGAAAACGCTCTTTATCAGCGTAAGCATCAGGTCCAATATCCATTACGAACAGCACTGGAGTTAAAACTTCCTCGTATTGTTGGGTTTGGGCTGATTTTGCAATACCACTTTCATACTCTCCGTCTGCCTTAGGGACCATACACAAAATATGATATCCGGCTGGTTTTGGGAGTTGTGTTGCTTTTTCTTCTACCTTTTCTGGGAGTTTAGTTACATTCCCTAAGGCATCACTGATTAACAGTTCACTCATCTGAGTCCTTTAGTTTTTGCTCACGGTCTTTAATAAAATCCACAGCCAGGGCAAGACCACGGATAATCCCTGTTGTGTTGCGGTACTCTTCTACATCTTTGCAATTGCCTGCGGCAACGGATTGTGCTCTAGTCTCAATCATCTCTTCGAGTTCTTTAACTAGGTATTGGTATTCAGTCACTTAGTTTCCTTTTTAGCTGGTGCTTTAGGTTGATTTTTCTGGGCTTCCTTCTGGGCATTTAATTGTTCAGCCTGCATATTGGCTGTATGTCCATGGTCCATAACGGTTTGCGCCATATTAACTGCGTGGTTCTGCATTTCTAAGTGCTTCTCGTGCTCATGGTCAGCAAGGGTTTTAACAGCGTCAAACTGATGATCTTTTTGCTTAGCATGGTGGTCGCTATGAATCTTAGCTGCTTGAGACATAGCATTTAAGTCAGCCGTTTTCATTGTGGTTTGGGCTTGGGTTTCAATACGTAATTTTTCTAGTACAAGCTGTTGTTGTTTGATCTGAATCTCAGCTTGATCTTTTTGTTCTTGCGCTTGTTGAGCCTTTTGTTTTAACTGCAGCTCTTGCTGTTGCATCTGTACCAATGGGTCTTGCTGTTGCTGCTGAGCTTGAGACTGGGCCATTTGAGCTTGGTTGTTTTGTAATAGTTTTGTTGCAGCCTGTGCAAGTAATGGGGCTAACTGAGCTTCTACTTGTGGGTCCATATGAATGTCTTCACCATCTTCATCCTTTTGAGCTGGTAGGGTAGCGCCAAGTTGTTGTTCAATCTGTACACGGTATTCAAAACCTAAGTGCTCATTAATATGTGCCATCATAGCCGACTGAATTTGCTGGGCCATTGGGTTACCTTGTAGCAGTTGCGCAATTTTTGGATCTTGCATAGCTGACATATGAACAGTAATATGCGCTTGATGGTTTTGAGCAATAAATGCTTTGCTTGGTTTAAGCATCAGAATGTTTTGGTTTTCTGTTACTGGATCAAGTGGCTTTTGGTCTTCGTCCATTGGGACAAGTTTATTAGCATTCTTAATACCCATTACTTCAATCATCTGTCTATGAAGGAGCGGCATGTTGTAGAGTTGTGGAGCTTGTTGAGCCAGCTGGAGCACAGCTTGATATTGTACGATTTTCTGCGCCATCGTGCTCGCATTAGGGTCGCTAACCGGTAGAACCTCCACATCATCGTAATCCGATTTTTTAGCTGCACGGCTACCTTCTTCAGGTTCATAGTCGTAATCCTCGTCTGTATAGTCAGCAATAATTACTTTTAATAAACTAAATTCTTGCTTCATTGAGAAATGCAGGCGGGCCTGAATAGCCGACATTACTTTGAGTGTGCGCTCCAAAATAGCCAAAGTCGTTCCAACAGGTGCATTACCACCCATATCAGATACTTGTAAGTCTCCGGCGGAAACAAATGAACGACCTTCCTCAACGATTTGATTAAACAACGCCATCAAAGTTTGGCTTGGCTCCTTGTATGGCAGGAGCATGATGTTATCTTTGATAGAGCCAGATGGTACGTCTACATCTCGGAACTCTCCTGGACTGATTGGAGTGTCGTCGCCTTTAACTCGTAGACCTCTCGATTTGAGACCACCCGGTAAGTTGCTGAGTGTCCCTGCGTCGACAAGTTGGCGAATAATTGCAGTAGCAGAACGAGCATAGCCACCGATGAGATGTATAAGACCATATCCATAAAATCCAAACCCCGGTACGTATTGGTAGTGTACAAAATGTGTACGTTTCAATGCCAGAGTATCACCCTCGTACCAGTTGCGGCGGATCGAAAGCACTGTTCCGGTGCTTTTTTCCATAGTAATGATGTAAGGTAGTGCAATTCCATCCTCATCTTCGTGCCCAGGCAAGTCATAGTCGACGTGCATTTCTATCAAGCGGAATCTATTATCTGTTGTTGCTGTAAAGCCTTGTTCTTCAGCTTTACGTTTCTCAATATCATCAAGAATATTTGTTGGTTCACCTAGATCAACATCACACCAAAACCCAGCGGCTTGTAATTTCTTAACATCGTTTTTAGTCTTGCGCATGACGTGAGCAATACGCTCGGCATTATCTAAATTTGAAGCACCATAAGGAACTACCAAATCTTCTGCGGGTATAAACATTGCTACCTGACGCCCTAACGCTGGATCAAAGTAGACTTTTTTAAATGCTGAACCAGCTAATGGCAAGTTCCATAAAAGTTTTTCATGTTCTGGGCGATACTCAGTCATCTGTTCGGTCAAACGATAATTCATGTCTTCCGTAACACGAGCGGATGCTTCCTTTTTAGCCTTGGTTTCTTTACCGTTAATCTTAACTTTGACCGGACCCATAGCAGGGAAGGTCTCCATAATAGCCTCGGATTGGAACTTGACCACTGCTTCTGCAAGCATCGGATGATAAATGCCACATGCGCCTGCCCACGGTTCGGTGGTTTCTTCGTACTTAAGACCAAGTAGTTTAAGACCCTCGACATATGTATCCGCCCAATCTTTACGTGCAGCTACGTCTGCATCAAATAAACCGATCAGTTCACTAGCAATACTTTGCAAAGTGCCGTCGTCAATATGCTCGGCAAGGTTTTCATTAAACTTATCATCACCAATATCTTCATGCTCTAATCCATCAGCAGTCTCACCAATATCGCCGTCGTCCGTAAGAAGCTCAATTTCAATATCTGGGCCTTCGGTTTCTGCGATTCCTTGGGGTGCTTGGTATAAGCCTTTATCTATTGCCATGTTAAATTCCTAGTTATATTTTGGGCTGTATTCTTTTCAACCCGACTAACGCAATGCGTACTTAAATTTTTTTGTGTTAGGCCAAATTCATTACTTTGTATCCAATCAGATACACGCTCATAACCGTACGGGGGTAAATCTCTATCTAGTTCTGCTTGTCTTAGCAAAGACCTGTTAAGTTTTTTAACTTTCCACCACCGCTTAAGCTTTTTAAACATTATAATACCCCGCTCCACGTTTTGACTTGAACCATTTAATTTCTTCTGGTTCATCACTTGGTAATCGTAAAAACCCACCTTGCCTAAAACGCATCAGCGCTAAAGTCATCGAGTCCACTAAGTCATCGTGTTCGCCCGAAGGAAAGGCAGCTACTTCATCAATCAGCTCTTCAGCCCAGCGTGTAGCTGGTGCCCATACTTTACCAGATGCAAAGAAATCTGCAACTGAATTTAATCTCGAAATCTTGTCCTGACCCTTCCCCGGACTGAATTCACCAACGGGTATCCCCATATATCGCAGCTCCTGTATGAGAGGTGCTCCAGCCGCTTTTTTCTCAATAATAAGAGAGTCCGGTTCATACTCGGTATAAAGTTCGAGCGCTTTTGCTTTGAGTTGCGGGAATTCCAAGCGTTCTTTAAATGAGTCCAAAAGTATGATGTTGGGTAAGTTATGGTCTTCTTCGTTGTAGAAAACGCCCCAAGTCGTGCAAGTCGAAAAGTCATTGACCGTCTTTTTTTCATGTGCTGTATCCCAAGACTGGATTAAGTATTCGCAATGCGGTGGGTGTTCAGGCTCCCAAATCTTCCACCATTCCCGTTTTACAATAGCGGAACTGTCGCTTGTAGGCTGCTGCATGTACTGGGCTTGCCACTTACTATTAGGCAATTCAGTGTGTAAGGCTTCTAGTTCTTTAAGACTCCAGAACTCAGGCCATAGGGGTTTACCCGAATCTAAAATAGCTGGGAACTCAATAACCTTCCACTCATCTCCACCACGTTTTGCTGCTGACTTCATTACCTGCGCCGTCAAATCACGCAAGGACCAACGAGTCATAACAATTACGATAGCGCCACCAGGCTGCAAACGCTGACGGGGACCGGAGGTAAACCACTCATACACTTTATCATAGACTTCTGGGTTAAATGCTGCGAGAGCAGCTTCCTGTTCGGAGTGTGGATCGTCAATGATGAGAAGATCAGCGCCTTTACCAGTAACAGCACCGCCCACACCAATAGCGAAGTAATCACCCCCAAAATTAGTATTCCAACGACCTGCCGCTTTGGAGTCGCTTTGTAATTCAATGGTAGGAAAAAGTCGCTTATACATCGGATTATCCACCAAGTTCCTAACTTTACGTCCAAAGCCCACAGCAAGCTCTGCAGTGTGAGACGTCTGTATAACCTTTTTATTGGGGAACTTACCCAGAAACCAAGCCGGTAACAAATACGATGCAAACTCCGACTTTGTGTGCCGGGGCGGCATGTTGATAATAAGTCTTTTACAGGTTCCATTAGCTACCTCCTCGAACGCTTCCGCCATTCTCTCATGATGTCGCCCATGGATAAAGTCAGGCCAAACATGTCCAACGAACTGCATAAAGTTACTTTTTACTACCTCTCGATCATCCCGAGTTTCTAATTCTTCAAGGATTTCAAGAACTTCTGCTGCTTCGTCCTTAGGCAAACTAGCTAAAAACTCATCACGCTCCTGTTTTGGCAGCGCTCTTAACACTTCTATGGGGTCTAAGACGACTTCAGTCATCTAATTGGGTCTTTTCCGGTGTTTTATCCAGCTTTACCGTGCCTAACGCATCGTCAAGGTCAACAACTATAGATTTTTTCTTTACTTCTTCTGGTTTTACTTCCTCTACCACACCCATATAGCGAGATAATTTCTTAGCAAGCTCGGTTTTTAGCTCATCTGTGGTTTTATGGTTAACACTAATTTCTAATTTATCTGCAAAAAGACCCAACTGGGTGAGGCGGCCTAGGGATTCTAGTGCTCTTAAGCGATCAGCGGCCTTTTCCCCGTCGGATTCTTCTACTAACCTAGTGGTTACGTATGTTTTTAAACGTATTGTGTCCTCAACAATGGCGTTGTTGTATTTCTGCAACAGATCATCCATCCATAAAGCTGTTTCTGTGTTGAACGGTCGACGTTTTGCAACAGGACTTCCCGTAGCTTGTTTAGCCGCTTCTCGTTGCGCAGCCATCATTGCTTCTTTTGTTACTGGGTGCCCATTGGCGATAAGGAATTCTGCTGTATTAAAAGCAGCTCTAGTTCTTTCAACTAAAGTTTTGGCTTCCTGCGGGGTTAAGTCCACTGGAATTGGTACGGTAACTTCTGGTACTACATGTATCTGTTTTGTCATAGGAGGAAAGTTTGGGGGCACTCCGATATGAACTGATTGTATCACAGCTTTTTTGGGGGCCGTAGCCCCCGTGTATTACTTCTTCTTAGGTTTGAAGAAATCTTCCCAAGTTGAGGATATAGCATTAACCCAAAACTCATAGGCTTGCTTAGTACGCTCGTTTAGTTCTTCAAATTTTTTGTACTGCTCTTCGAATGAAAACATTTTTATTTCCTTTAGGTTGTTAGGTTCCGTTTGGGAACCTTTTGGTTTTGTGTAACGTATTACACAGTTGTTGCAATGCAGCAATTATACCTGAAATTTTGCAAAAATATTTTTTGGATTTTGATTTAAAAAGATGACGGGGGGTATTGGCTGGAATTTGTGGCATCGACTGTGCAAAACACAGTACATAGTAAGAGGTGTGGATGTTAGTTATAAATTTTGGGGGTGGGGGGTTGCTAAGCCAGCTAGAATAATCTATATATACATGGTGCAAGCTAAGCCGATTCAATACGATTTGACAACGACAACGATATATGAGACAATGGTTACATCAATTAGATAACTGATTGATTCCGTAGTAATACGGATTACTTAATACTTACTTATGAAATGGATTTAGATTATGAAAACAGCAAACAAAACCCCAATCGCTAATATGGTTGATACATTGGCAAACCCTAAAGGGAAAACCGATAAGAAACCCGTTGCAATTCCTGACATTCAGATCATCGAAATGGCATCAAGTGTAGCGGAAGCATATACAGGCTTTATGAGTGCTAGCGATTCACTTAATGCCGTTGTCCAATCGATTGTAAAAACAGGGTTCAAACCCGTAGACTTACGGAAAGCCAAAAAAGATTCGATTGAGTATAAGCAAACCACGCAATTCAAATTAACCTTCATTGATACTGTAATGGCTAAGGGTATCACTAAACGTACCGCAGGGGATTATTACGAGTTAGTAGCTAAAGCAATCAAAGGAGATAAGGAGATCACTAGCACTAATCCGAGATCAGGTAAGGGTAAGGGCAAACCCGCTAGCCAAAAATCCACAGGCGGGAATGACGATAATGCTAAAATGGTTTCCGCTCTATTGAATGTTTGGAAACTCTCCGATGTTGCTACTGAATCACTTACCAAAATAGAATCAAGTATTGATAATGGAATGAGTTTAATCGAAGCCATTACGGATTACCTAGAATCGGAAGGGATCGACCTATCAAGTAACGAAACAGAGTAAGCAAACCCTGTACCACTTAACCCGCTTCGGCGGGTTTTTTTACGCCCTCATTTTCTTGAGGGTTTTTTATTGTCTAAACTATCACTACTATCATAAAAGTTGGTGTGTCGTAGTAAGCCGTTGTGTGTAGCTACTTGGTATAACTTAGCGGTGCGTAATATAACTGCACAAACAGCACAACTTGCACAATTATTCCAGACCACTTGGAAAATTCTCTAGCCCATATGGCACAAGGCTCGCAGGGTTTTATTTTTGTATTATTCCTATATATATTTATTTATGAAAAAGTTAGTAGTAGTAGAGGTGTTACTCAATGAGCTACGTGCGTTTTCTCTCCAGCTTTCTCATTCGGAAAATAGTGGAAAAGAAGAATATTCGTGCAGAATCAATGTTTATAAGGGGGTATTATTCCAGTGCTTAAAAAATAGGCACTTTTTGTGCAAGTTGTGCAAATACAGTAAAATACACCACGTATCACCATATACCCCAAAAAAGTCGAGTTTCCGTAAAGTTACGGATTGCGTTACTCTGCGAGTAACAAATTAAAAGCCAAAATCTCGTTACTCATATGGTATACTTTGACTACTCAGAAACACCCATTCTGATACATCATTGAACATACAAAGGACTAACAATGAACAGTCAAAAACAAGACGTAAAAGACGCAATTCTTGCAATTCGCATGTCACCCGAGCTACTAAAGCAGTTAAATATCCTGTCAAGGCAAAAACACATAGGCACAGCAACAATGGCAAGAGGAGTGCTAGTAGACTACTTAAGACAAGAAGCACCTAACGCATTACTCAACTCAACACCACACCCAACTACCCCAATCAAAACAGGTTTTAATAAGCCAAGCCAGCAAGATACAAACTACGACTCTACATGGGATTGATAATGGAACTGAACATCGTGCAACATATTAAAGAACTGAGGCGATTGCTGAAAACTACTTACACCCAAAACCAAAAGCTAAAGCTAAAACAAAAGCTGACAACTGTCACAAAAGTTTCTAAGCCCGAAACAAAGCATAAATTAAAGGGCATAGTGGTGCAGATCAACGGCAGAGAAATGACGCTCAAAGAAATAGCTGAGCAATACCATCTGAACATTAAAACAGTCCAAGCTAGATACAAAGTAGGCAACAGAGGTAAGTTACTAACTAGACCATCTAACCGAGTACAACAGGAACAAGCAACACAAGGATCGGCGGTCTAACGACACCACAAAACATACTTAGTGTGACTTGACAAACATAGTGTAAGCTGGTATACTGTATCTATTAGTGGTAGAAGTATGTATCGAGTGGGACAAAGTGATTCCGTAGCGTTACGGAAACCTAGGCGGTGAGAACTCCCTAACCATTCGGTGCATTACCACAGCTCTTTAACAATCAGGTAAATGCCTAGTTACAATGCACTAGGTGTAGGGTAGGCGTAGGTAGCAGAAGTATTCAAGCTAAGGTTGTGGGATAACAGACCACTGCAAGAGGTATGCGAAAGGCTCAGAGTTGCGGGTCGCCAAAAAAGATTTATCAATAGCAAGCATATTAGAACCGACAAACTAATACATCGAACACCGAGAAGTAGCCCTACGGCAAAGTTATATAGAAAGTTATGGATTTCGTTTGGTTGTTGCATATGCACGCCAAGCCTTTAATTCCCCTGACTTATCACACTACTATAACCAAGCTCTGACCTTAACCCCGAACAGGACTGCGAGAAAATAGCAGAGGTCGAAATAATTTAATAACCAAGCAAAAGATTTAGAGGGTAAGTTGTTTTTGTTTTTTGAATTCAGCTTACCTCACTAAGTTTTTTAACCAAACCCGTAACTTTACGGAAAACCCAAGAAAGGAAGTCGATATGTTTATTTTATTTTTAGGTGGGCTGTGCTTATTAACAGGTGTGTATGGGCTGTATTGCTCAGGTGTACATTCCGTTTTATTACTCTCGGTTATTTGGGGTGCAATCCTAATCGGGTACTGGGTGGGAAAGGAATTGTAATGAAAGACTTTTTAAATATATGTATGTTGGCGATGGTAGGCGTAGTGTTTGCCGTCTTTTTTATAGCGTTGGGTAACTATATAGCAAAGGCTTTGATATGAGATGCCGTAAGTGTGATGACAAAGTAGCAAAGAAACGTTGGGACTTAGGCTATAAGGTTTGTATGCCTTGTGGTGATGAGATTGCCAATAGAGTAGTTAGAGGGTTTACAGTAGCAATACCTTTTAACAAAGGTGCATATCAATATATCCATAACCCCAAAGAATTATCAACAACTAACCCGAAGAGAACGACATGAGTATTAGAATTTTAAAAGGTAGTCGAAGCCGTAAAACAAAGGCAGAGGAAGCGAACGAGAATAGTATTACGCACCTAATCAAAACTTTAGTAACTACACAGGAGAAACGTGACCTGATAACCGAGCGTAACCCCTTGCATTATATGTTTGGGGAGTATCTGAAGTGCCGTAAGTATGATGAGAAGTACGAAGACTTTATTAACCGCCAATATATTGGAGAACCAAATGCCAACAAAAAAAGTACACAAGAAAGTAGCAAAGCAAATGCCGTTCGTGCCTAAGGATAAACCCTATGTGCCGACAGTACACCCACAACAGGCAAGACTTGACGACATCAGGGTTATACCTAGCCTAGTCACGCCTAGTAAATACATACCGATAGGGAAATGATATGCGAAAGAAAATAATAGCCAAGAAGCAACGTAAGGAATATGAATCTGTACTTGACCCCGCACAATACATTCATAGTAACAAGACACACCGCACAGTAAGCGAAGCGTTCAGAGATGCGGAGTATGCCTGTTCAGTTACTCGGTTTAAAGATGACTGGCAGTTAGCGTGGGAGTTCTTAGGCAATTCAATCGTGGGATTCTGTACAGTATTTGGGTTGATTGCCTTTCCTGTATTACTTATTGTGTGGTTGACTAGGTAGGTATAAGGTAGTATAATGTAGTATTAGTTAGTAATGGTTGTAGTTGTGGGCTTTCCGTAATGTTACGGATTGCCTTTTTTCTTTTTCTTTTACGAGAGGTTTATATGATTCAAGATGATAAAGACTTTGCTTACTCAAAGATCAGTAGTAGTGCTATGTTGGTTGACTTGTCTATTAGTGTGTGGACTGCACGCAAGCTAGATAAGAATGTGTCGGCTGAGGTTGATGCAAGTAAGAATACCAAGACTAAGGCGGGGAACTACCATAAGAATTTGTTGGCGGGGTCAGAGAAACTTGCGGAGATAGGCAAACTATCATCAATTATCCGTAACTGGTCTTACTCACAAACAAGTCCTTGGTCAGATGCGGGCAGTCGGTTGTTGCCGTCTACTTTGTTCTTTGATTACAAGGCAAAGCTAGCTGAATACGAAAACATGTTTAGTGATGCCGTTACAGAGTTTCTGGGTGAGTACGATGTTCTTGTAACTAAAGCGGCTTTTCAGTTGGGCGACCTGTTTAACAGGGAAGAATACCCCGCAGTAGATAAGGTTCGGTCTAAGTTTGGTATGTACTACACGTTTAGCCCTGTACCCGAGGCTGGAGATTTTAGGGTTGACATCGGTGAAGCGGGTATCAAGGAGTTACAAGAACGTTACGCTAGTGCCTATAAAGTACGCATTGAGGCTTCTATGAAAGATGTATGGGACAAGACTTACACAGCGTTAAAACATCTATCCACAAAGCTAGATGAAACAAAGGGTAAGCAAAAGCTATTTGACTCAATGATGGATAACACCGAGGAGTTGTGTAATTTATTAAAACACCTTAATGTAACAAACGATATGCAGTTGGAAGAATTACGCAAAGAGATGCAATATAACTTAAGTGGTATAAGCACTAACGACTTGCGTAAAGATGAAGACTTAAGAATTAGTACGAAGTCCGCAGTTGATGAGATGTTAAAGAAGTTTTCTATTTAAACCAAAGAAAGGAAGTTGAATCATGGAATTATATAAATCAGTTACCCTTAAACAAGGTGCAGAGTTGGTAAGCCGTATTGGTGATACAGATACAGTCTTATTTCAAGGTGAGATGGGTATTGGCAAGTCTAGTATGTTAAAGATGCTAGCTAAGATGCACCCCGACTACCATGTGTGTTATGTGGATATGACTACCAAAGATGTAGGTGACTTTCTTATCCCTAAGATTCGTGAAGTCAATGGGGTTGAGGTGTGTAGCTTTATACCTAACGAGGAGTTCGGCTTTCATACTGGCAGACCAGTTATTATCATGCTCGATGAGATTGGTAAGACAGGTAAGGCTGTGTTCAATGCGTGCTTACGACTAATGCAAGAAAGATCATTGGGTGTGTATGACTTGCCTGAGGGTTCGATTGTATTTGCTACTACTAACTTAGCGACTGAGGGTATTGGAGATGTATTGCCTCCGCATGGTCGCAATAGGGTGTCGGTAGTGAAGATTCGCAAACCATCGGCTGATGAGTGGATTGAAGACTATGCGTTAGATAATGGCATAGCACCTGAGGTTATCTTAACTGTAAAAGAGTTTCCACAGATGCTCGCTTCATTCGAGGACTACGCAGACCCTAAAGATAATGAGTACATCAACGACCCACGTACACCACGACCCGCTTTCGTTACGCATAGAAGTTTAGAGAAGGCAAGTAACATTATTAAAAAGACTCGTGGTTTACCCGAAGATGTTATTGGTTGTGCTATCAAGGGTACGATTGGTGCAAGGGCTTGCTACGATATGCTCAATATGGTGAAGCTAGCTAGTGACTTGCCATCGTGGGATTCTATTATGGCTGACCCTGTAAAAGCACAGATACCTGAGAGTCCTGCGGCAGTTTGTATGCTTGTGTACTCGGCTGTCCAAAGGGTAGAGAAAGATACTATCAACAAGTGGATTAAATACATGAGCCGTATTAGTAAGGAAGCACAAGGTCTATTCGCTACTAGCGTGATGCGGACTAGCAAGAAGTCAGTCGTAGGTACTAGCACAGAGTTTGTTAAGTGGGCTACTGCCAATAACTATTTGTTCGCACAATGAAGTGGCAAGTTGAAGATGTAGGTTCGGGTTGGGCTATCTATATGGTTGATGAGAATACCGAGTATGTCAATGATGACGGCGACAATTTAATCTTTGATACTAAAAGAGAAGCCCAACGATTTGTAGATATATTAAACAAGGAGTAATCATGAGTTTAACAACAGTAAGAAATCTTACACAGGAACAACGTGTAGAGCGTAGTCATATTGACCTGATGAAAACCCCCGCCTTTGTTGCATATAGTGGGGTGCTGATGGTCGGTAGCGTTAAGGTTGAATCAGACCCTATCAAATGTCCAACGGCTTATACCAATGGGCGTGATGTAGTTTATGGTCGTGACTTTATTGCTAAGCTGACTGACCCTGAGTTGCGTGCCGTTATATTGCATGAGAACAAGCACAAGATGTATAGGCATATTGCTACATGGAAACACTTATGGAAACAGAACGCACAGAAAGCTAATCGTGCCTGTGACTACGTTATTAACTTGGAGATTGCAGATGAAGGCAAGAGGTCAAATGGATTTGTACAGCTACCTAAGTGCGGGCTATACGATGAGAAGTATCGTGGGCTTAACTCGGGCGAGGTCTTTGCGTTACTCGATGATGACGATGGCGGGGGCGAGGGCGGTGGTCTTGACGAGCATGGTTGGGAAGATGGCGAGTCTATGTCCGAGGAAGAAAAGCAAGAGTTGGGTAAGCAGATAGACCAAGCTATACGACAAGGTGCGATCTTAGCGGGTAAGGTAGGTGGTGATGTATCCCGTAGCTTTACGGATTTGATGAGTGCTAAGGTTGACTGGCGTGAAGCGTTGCGTGAGTTTGTATCAGCACTATGTGCGGGTAAAGATGAATCTACTTGGCGTAAACCTAATCGTAGATGGCTACAAAACGATATGTATTTACCTAGTACGTATAGCGAAACGATGGGTAGGATTGTGGTTGCAGTTGATACATCGGGTTCTATATCAGGTAATGCAGTCAATCGTTTTCTCTCGGAGGTAGTGGGTATTATGAACAATGTTAATCCCGATTTAGTTGACTTACTGTATTGGGATGGCGAGGTAGCGGGTCATGAAGTGTATGGTCAGGGTGATGGCGATAGGCTAATGGCTTCTACTAAACCTAAGGGTGGTGGTGGCACAAGTCCTAGTTGTATTACTAAGTATCTCAAGGATAAGAACATTGTCCCCGAGTGTGTGGTTGTGCTTACAGATGGTTATGTAGGTGATGACTGGGGTGGGGATTGGACTAGCCCTGTGTTGTGGTGCATCGTAGGTGGTTGCAAGGCTGTACCTAGTGTAGGTCAATCAATTCATATGGAGGACTAAATGAAAATCGTTGTTTACTTTGAAAATGGTAGGGCTTCTGATGTAGTAGCACAGTTTGCTAGTGAGGAGTTGTATATGGCTTGCTTATCTGCACTAGAAGATTTTGCTGGTAACGAGGGTTACATAGTGACTGAATCTGTGCGTGAAGATGAGGAGATATGTGATGGGGTATAGATCAACAGTTGCATATAAGATAGCCTTTAATATGAAGGAAGACTTTTGGGGGTTCATCGCCGAATCTAAGCTAGACCCTGAAACAGCTTTATGTTTTAGCGAGGATGAATGGGGCAAATACTTTGAGGTAGATGAGGAGAAGTATGAGCTACGCTTTCTTGCTGAAGACGTGAAGTGGTATGACGACTACCCTGAAGTTAAATGCCACGAAGCATTATGGGAGAAAGCAAGTGACCGAGATGATGAGGGTATTGAAGTAGATGGTGCATGGTGTCGTATAGGTGAGGAGTCAGATGATAACCATGAAAGATACTTTGGTAATGACCCTTATGAGATGGTATGTATCAGTAGGCAAGTAGTAGTGGACTGGGCATGATATGAAACTGAAACAACAATGGGTATTACATAACGATGGGAGGGTAGGAGTTATTTCAGACTGCCCTAAATGGTTAAACTTTGATGAAGAACCACCGAGAGGTGTGTATGTAAATTGGGGTGATGGGGAATGGCGAGAAGGTTTTTCTTCTACCAAAGTATTAACACCTATATCTAAATCAGTATCAGATATTTTAAACGCAGTAAATACAAACGAAAGGTAGTAAATCATGGGAACTTATGGTTGGGGCAGAAGCCCTTATGATGTACAGCGTAGCAACGGAGTTCGAACAGACTTTGATATGGCAAAGAAAAGATACGAGAGTATCAAACCATTACAAGGTAAACGTAAAGAGTTAGATGTTAGACCTATTGGTCAGCGTAATCGTGCATGGGAACGAGTAGTTAAGGTTAGCGATAATGAGTATTACTTATCCTGTATATCATGGAGTTACTACGACAAACCCGAACACGCAGATAACGCAAGAAACTTACGCAGCATTACGCTTAAACGTGAGGGGGAAATAGACACTATCATCATTCACGCATCAAAACATAGTTTTTGTAGCCCATCGGTTTTATATTTTTATGACTTCAATCTTCCACAGAATATGAGTATGTATAGCCATGGAGGTAATAAGTACTTAAAAGTATCCACAGAGAATGAAGGGTACAAATACTACACACTTAAACAAGGTGATGTTATTTTCTATAAAACCAAAGGTGAAACATTTTGGAAGCCACAACAAGTATTCCGAGAAGTTCGTCATCTATTAGATCGCAAGCAAACTAAAGTTATTCGTGAGAAGCTCAAAACTTTTACTGAGTACGCTAGAGTAATGCTACCCCTAGTTGAATTTAAATCTTCATGGGGGGATATTTTGGATACGCATTGGGAAGACTTTGTTACCCTTAAAAACCCTAATGAAATCCCTGAGTCTTGGTTAGATGCTGTTGCTAGGTATGCCTATAAATTAAATCGGTATAACTGGTCGACAAGAGCCAATGAAGTTAACGAAAAAGGTTTAATTCCTAAAATCCAAAGAGATGCTTATCGTCAAGCAAAACCCTTTAAAATAGAAGAAGTCCCACTCGGGGAATTATCAAATGACCCATATAAATCATGGGTATAAGTTAAGGAATACTAACATGAGTAAAAAACTAACAGTAAAAGTACCAGCAATTAAAGAGAAGTCAGGCAAGATTGTAGAAGCACCAAGCAAAGCATGGTCGCACGAAGAGTTAATCGTGAAGGAAGGCAAGAAGGCTAAAGGTGCTAAGCATATGTTTGAGCTATCAGATAAAGAAGTAGTGAGCCGCAAGAAAGCTGCTAAGGTTGCGGAGAAGGCGGGGGAAGTACCGAAGTCCGTTGGTAAAAAGCTACACTCACATGATTTAAGAAAAGCAGACAGAATTAAGAAACTTAAGGAGAGTAAGATCAAATGAACATGATGGCTATCTTAGTAGGATTTGTATTGGAGAAGGGTGAAGCTGAGTGGTATTGGTGGGTACTTTTTACTTTAGTTGTATTGGAGGCAGAGATTAGACCTTTTTGGAGAAAAAGAATATGAAAGAAACCTGAGGAAAAACATGAGCAAGAAGAAACAAAAGCCCGAGAAGATTCATACTAAAGAACAACAGTTGGCTATGAGTAAGTACTTGTTTGATAAGTTTACGCTAATCAATAAAGGGCAAGAGCTAATCCCCGTTGTCTTAGACAGAGCGACTTGGGAGGAGATAGCATATTCAATTAACCTAGCGTTAAAACTAGAACGTAAGAAAGGTAATGATAATGATTAAGTACGAAGAGTTTTTAGGTTCCTATGTATTACAAGAAGTTATTGATCTAATGAATGAAGTCAAGAAGAAAAATCCTTTACTGACGTTTACATTGGGTGGGAACAGGACTAGCTTTTTTGATGAGCAAGTACCACCGAATAGGGTTGAGGTAAAGACATCTCTTAAGGTACACGATATCAGAGACCCTGATAAAGAGCTTGGCGGGATTGGGTATGATACCGAAGAAAAGTATTGGGTGCGTAGCCGACTGATTAGTAATGATAAGTATGGGCGTTGGAACAAGAGCCAACATGAGTCTAAGTATTCCAAGCATATGAAGAACATCATCAAACAAGCGAGTACATACCTTAAACCTTTTAGCTTTGACGAAATAAAGGCTGAGCATGAACTTGGTATGGATAGACAAATTCATAATAAAAGTAGTCAGATGCACGCTAAGGTAAACAATAAGATGCGTATTGACTTTACTACCGCTTTTCCTGAGCTGTTGCATATGCACAACATAGGGTATATACCTGCTACACCTAAGATGGCTGAGGCTATTAGCTGGGCTGTCGAAAACAAAGAAGAGATTGAAAAGTATTATGACTACAAGCCAAAGAAGTGTATGATATGGGTAAGACCTAACAGTGTAGTGTACGAGATTGACAAAGTAGTTACCCAAGTCAACAGCACCGCAGACCTACCCGAAGACTTGCGTGGGAAGTTGTTTGTATTAGATGTAACAGACAAAGGCGAGTTTGTTGAAGATGTTGGGATGAAACAGGAAACAGGCATCTACTGGGTGCTACTTTGAGGAGAAGTAATGGGGGAAACAAAAACACTTTATGGGAAGCTATACGCCCATTCAGCAGAAGAAACAGATAGGTTTAGTTGGCAAGAAGTAGATAAGGTTTTATTTAGCGGAAGCGCAGATTTTAAATACCGTCGAGCACTACCAGTAGCTTTACAAATGGTTCAAGAGCAGTTTAATATGCCCTTACAGAATGTATGGCGGGTTAGTGTTTTACCTAGTGGTATGGTTGAGCTTAATGACTTTACACTGCCAAGTAGTAAGAGTAAAATGAGGGAAACTTTTAAGCAGGAGGACTTACCTGTTTGGATACAAGATTCGCTTTCCGTACTTATGATTGTAGACCAAGGCGTAACAGTTGAGGGACTTGGTAAGAAAATAAGTGACTCTATATTTTACGTATTGGAGACACCCGAAATAAAGGATATGTATGGCAACAAAACCTGAAGTGAAAGTAAAAAATGCGATTAAGAAACTACTTGAATTACATAAGGCGTACTATTTTACACCAGTTACTAGTGGGTTTGGCACTAGTGGCGTGCCTGATTTTGTCGCTTGTATCAAAGGAAGATTCATAGGTATCGAAGCTAAGTCAGGTAAGGGTATGCCTACGGCATTACAAGATAAGAACCTTATGCAGATTATGAATGCTGGAGGGGTCGCAGTTGTAGTAAATGAAGGGGGTATTGAGCAGTTGCAGTTGTTGTTAGAAGTAGGGTTGCCTGATGTTGGGGTAACATTTGATTTGTTAATAAAAACAGGAGAATTAAAATGAGTTGGACTAAAGTAGAACTAGATAAAGCAAGCAAAGAAGTAGCAGAAGTACTAGAAGAAATCGCACACCAAGAAACAGCGGCAGTAGGTGTAACCATAAGCAAGGGAGACCTAGCGGAGTTGGCGCACGATACTACTGTTAAACCAAAGAAAGAAAAACTACGTATGAAAACCAAAGTATCTGTACTAGAAGAAGCACAAGCCATTATATACGGCGATAGAGAAAAAACTTATGGGCATCCCGCTAAGAACCTGAAGACTATAGCGATTATGTGGAGTGCGTACATGAATAACCTAGATGACGGAAACTTTACTATCACGGCTAAAGATGTTGCCGCTATGATGATGTTGGTTAAAGTTGCACGCTTTGCTAATGACCCAAGCCATCGGGATAACTTAGTAGATGTATGTGGCTATGCCGCTTTGATTGAGCGTTGTGATGAGGTGTCAAAATGATGGGATTTTGGGAAGCAAGCTGTGCCGTTGAGGAAATTAGTTACAAGTTAAGCAGTATTAAAAGTGTAGTAGAAATATTAGCTGAACGAGAGTCTAGTGATCTTGAAAGTACCGCTTTGTGGGCAGTAACCGAGATGCTCGAAGTGTATGAAGAAAGACTAAGTGAACTAAGTAACGTGTTAATGGAAGCACATAGATTGGATAAAGAAATTAAAGAAAAACCTGTCAAGAAAAAGGAGAAGAAAAATGCCTGATATGAGAACTGAAATGATGAAAACAATCCAATCATGGGGGGTAAATGAAGTGCAAACAACAGAAAAGAAAACACCACTAGGCGAACAAATCTATAACTGGATTAAAGTTAACCCTGATTCTACGATTGCCCAAGTGAAAGATGTATTTGGTAAAGAGACTGATTCAAGTATAGCCACTACGCTTAAAAGTTTATATGACCGAGGAATCTTGGCTCGTATATCTGTACCCCGTACTAACTACTCGGGTATTGGTAAGAAAAATACTTTTATTTATAACGTATCTTCACGTACTTATGAGACGCAAAACAAGGGCTATACTAAAGTTAAGAAGCCCAAGAAGGTCGACATTAAGAAATTGATTGCTAGGGACTATTCACCACCAGTACAAAGACCAGTAGCCAAAAATGAGTTTGATGCTATTGAGTTTGTTAAAACCCTAAACCTTTACCAAGCCAAAGATGTATATGCGGCGTTAAAGTCAGTGTTTGAAAGTAGGTTAGGTCTATGAGTGACGAGATTATCTACGGCGTATCAGGTCAAAAATATAGGGTTTGGACACCACCTAAATATATTGGCTATTGGTCAATGCAAGGGGGGTTGGTCAAACAGCCTTCCGATAAAAAACCTAGCTGGTGGCATAGGCTTACCCATAAACTTGCGTTTGGTTGGACATGGCATGATGGGTTGGAGGGGTTATGAGACTAAGCGAAGAAGAAAGCAAATTACGTAGGGAGCTTTTGCCATATGGTGTATATATTGGTAAAGACGGTACAGAAACTTTATTTGACAGGGCATATCACCCTATAATTGCAAGGGATGCTGATGGTAAAAATTTACGTAAAGCGTTTGGATGGATAGAGCATACTAAACAAGTATGGTTTTATGATGATGGATGTTCGCCACACCATATAACACACGCTGACCAAAAATCTTATCGTAAGTGTGCTTATGCCTTGAGTGCTTTTATAAAAGGTAACCCAATAACCCCATACATACACTCGGAGTCCTAATGAATGAACAAGACCTAAGAGATTGTTTTGCTATGTTTACCCTAGCTGGGATTGTAGTGCGGGGTATTGATAACGATATGGTAGAAGGTGTTGCTAAAAATGCCTATAAGATGGCAGACGCAATGCTTGAGGCACGCAGACCTAAAGAAGAATCAGGTATCGTAGCCGTTAAACGGGGTAGGAAAAAAGAAAGTTGATGGGGGAGATAATGGGAAAGCCTGCTGAAATAAGGGAGTGGTATAAACCATTTAAGGAATGGAACTCTTTTTGTTGTATGGAATTTATGAATTGGGTAGCTAACTATTCGGAAGAGAACCCTGACTTAAAACTAGAGGAAGCAGTTGCCGCTTTTCGTATGGTGATGGATGCAGGATATTGTGAAGAACCAATATACAAACAGCCTACACAAATCATTACATCAGCGGGCATGCTAAAAATGGCACAAGAGATACTAAACAATTCAATGAGGGAAGTAATAGAAAAGCATGAACATAATCTCACTTGAT
>Ga0208253_1000032_pt1 | contig 61372 bp, 69 predicted proteins | sample CryBogCBE10Oct08_FD_184573 | JGI IMG/M metagenome (GOLD analysis project Ga0208253, IMG submission 184573) | Freshwater microbial communities from Crystal Bog, Wisconsin, USA - CBE10Oct08 (SPAdes) | ecosystem: Environmental > Aquatic > Freshwater > Lake | place: Crystal Bog, Wisconsin, USA...
AAACGCACACCCATGCTCACTTTTGACCCCTTTTCTTTAGAAACAGAGATTCTTGCATTTACTTTTTCTACGATCCCAAGTCTTTCGATAACCGCTGTAAGAATACCTAAATGGCCTAAAAATTCAGTTTTCACTTGCGCTGCATTAAACTCCATGGTAGCTCTCCCTTATCACTCTGATGCGAGATGCTTCATCGTATCTGTATCATGGGCTTTTGTCTACCCTCTCAAGCTCCAAATTTTAACTTGGTAGGGGGAGTGTTCTTTCCTGTACTGCTTTTTTGCTAATTCGAAATATTTTTATATTTTGCTGCGGAATGCGGGTTATAAAAAGCTCAAAGCATACAAAATTAATCCAACACAAAAACAGGCAAAAAGATTAGAATCCGAGTTTGTTGCAATTTTTAGTGAAAAAACCGGTTACGATCCACTCGATAAAGCCATTAACGGTATTTTACTAAAAAAGACCAGCTTTTATTGGTATTAAAAATACCCGAAGCTTCAATCCATAATAATAGCTCTGAAACGGAATGAAGAGAATCGGTTGTGAGAACGCGCATCTCAAAAACAAATAGTGAAATTGGTACAAAATCCAGAGATACTTTTTTGAGTTTAATGAAAACGACCAGAAAATTAAAGATTTCTTTTTGGGATTATCTTTATGATCGAATTCACCATAGTAATAAGATTGAAAATCTTGCAAAAATTATAGAAAAGAGAGTCTGGAAGCAACCAGTCTACGCGTCGGCGTAAGAAATAACATTATAAAATTCATCGATTTATCTGTTTCAATGCTAATAAGTTGAGTAGCCGATGCATTCTTTTGTCTCAAGCATTACTCTATTTAAACTGCGATTATCAAAATTAATCGAGAGAGAATTTTAATTATTTTTAATGTTACTTCTGTTCTTTGCACAACTTAATGAGCGAATACCAGAATGGATGTATCAGATTTTTTAGAAATCGTCAAGATATATATAGATATATCTTATTTTTTATATCGTATTTAGGAAGCAAGGGGGTTTTGCTAAAAAAGAAGCTAAAAATTCGTTTGGCTAACCTGGATAAAAGACGCGAAAAATTTTATTTCGGATGAATCGAAAGCTTGCGTGCATAGGTGATTTCATTGTTGTCCAAATTAACAGTAAATGGTAACAATTGACTTAAGCAAAAGCTGCTAAATAATGACAGGTAGTTCATTGGCTCGGCCAGTGTGACTACTAGTCTTGGCTCTTGAATTGAGTACTTCTGGTTCTGATATTTGTCTCCCACAGGGACGTGGTGGTTCACTGTAGCAGGCAAATATCTCAAAATCAAAATATGAAAGTTTGGATTAAGTAAGGTGAGGGTATAAGTATCTTGTAGTATTTATGTGATCAGTCGCCAGCAACTAATAATTAAAAAAAACCCTCTCTTGGGGCTCTAGTAATCGTCAATTGCCTGATTTATTTAGAACGTTATAATTTGATGTCTTCTTGATTGTTGGGTGTATAAACTTGTTGATTCCTGATGACAAATATCCGGTTAATTGATATCGACACTGGCACATCCGAAAAGGTGACTTGGCACTATAAATTCGTGACTGTAATAATTTTAAGAATCAAATCTCAAAAATTTTTTAAATAAGTGCTGCTCGAAAACGGTGAAAAAGCGAAGACAGCCATCTAATATTTCGATTTCAGGGGAAAATAAACCGAACTGACCTTCATGTGAATTTCTAGAAATCATTAAGTTCATTGTTGGTTTTATCGATAAATCACATTTTTTTGAAAAAATGGCTGACTAGTTACGAATCTTTTAAAAAAAGAACCCACCAAAAAAAGCATCAGAAGAAAGCAAAAGATGGCTGCCATGGATAATAGCTACCTGATGAAGATTTTGTTTGCTGATCCCCTTCCCAAGTCATATGCGTAACCCCTGGCAATCTACAAACCCTTTGACCTAAGTCTTGTCTTTTCGAGGCGTTGGAACGGTTTGCTAGGATACGTATGACCGTACTTCATCGTCTTAAAAAGTGATTCTGAGTAGGCATTATCATTACTGACCCCAGGTCTGCTGAACGAAGGTACAATTCCAAGTCGTTGCAAGGTTACAAGCATGGCACAGCCCTTCCTGGGGGTTGCCGTTGTCTGCATGTGTGATGATTTGATTTCTTTGGATATTTTCGACAATGCAGGTATTTTAAATTAAATCAGATGATTTTTCTATAGATTCAGTTTCGTGTCCTTCATGTCCCACAATTTTACGTGAAAAAATGTCCATGAATAAATAGAAATAGTAGTAGATGCCAAGGACTAGAGTAGGCAAATATCTGATATCCCAACTAAAATCACATGATCGAGTTTTGATGAGGTACTCACCGCTTCGATTTTTCTTGGAGGACGACTTTTACCTCGATGTTTCATTCATTTTTCAGATTTAAGTAATCGATATATCGTCGATTCAGATCCTAGATACACGCCCCGATCAGCAAGCTCCGGAAGTATCTGTCGGGGGCTCTTGTCGCAAAATTCGGAAGCTTGTTACCACTTTTAAAATAGCCTGAAGTTCTTCTTGAGAAAACGAAGAAGCTGGCTGGGATAGGGGGCCCTTACGGCAATCCTCCCTTAATTTTGATAGCTTCCATCGCTGAATAGTTCTTTCGTCTATTCTTAGGATGCTACAGGCCTTGCTTTGACGGGCCCCCTCTTTCACAGCTTCCTGGATCAGGTCTAGAATCGCGGTACGATCCCTTAGCTCAGTCTTAGCTCCTCTTCCTTGCTTTCTCCCCAAAGAAAATTCGCTTTTTTTTTGAGAACAAGCAACGCTGATAATTCAGCTAAGGCCTTGTCTTTTCTTAAGATTTCATGTTCGAGTTGCTTAATTTTAGTGTCTCTTGCATCCTTAACGGGCTTCTTGTTCCATTGTAAAGCATTCTCCATGAGTGTACGCCATTCCTCTATTTGAGTTGAATATAAGCCCTCTCGTCTGAGATAAAGCCCTAATTCTTCATCTTTTAAATTGGTCGTATCATTAACAGCCTTGATCTGAGCCTGAACACTGATCCTAGAGCTCTTTCTGTTGCTCCTGTCTGTCTTGCCTTGAGCTTCTGAGATCCATTTAGCCCCTGTTCCGAGCAATACACCAGCTTCTTCGCATATGGAAGTTATCGTTCTATCTCCTCTGTTCAGCATCTTTTCTACTCAAGTTTCTTTAAACTCTTTTGAATAAATTTTACGATTTTTCATGTCTTAAAACCCTATCTTCTCGCCCCCCTATTTTCAACACTTGGCACGACAACTATCCTGAGACACGGGGACAGTCGGTAGCCTACGAGAATCACTAAAAAACGAATCTATTCTTTCGTGCTTTTACGAAATTCTAATATCAGATTCACCTATGGATAAATTTTTATCCATGCAAAAAGAATTTGAAAATCACTTTAAAGAAAGGGATTCGAAGAAACATTTCTCTGGAAGAGAAATGCCAAAAGTTAAACGAACTCGGTCTTATAAAAAGAGGACTGAAAATCTAGAACCCGCTTATGCTTAATTATTCCAATAATAATAATATTTTTGAAAAACTTGAAGCTCGAGTTTTATTTGGTAATTAATACAAAAAACAAGAAGGCATGACTTCTTAGCGATTAACCAAATGTCTTTTTCGAATCTTTTCTCACTAACTAGGTTAGGCTACCACAATCCGTGATAAATTTCTTTAGTTATTTAGTTTGCCCTGGCGATCCTGAGTATCTTCAATATCTTGCTCAATACAAACGGACTATAGGCGTATTTTCAAAAGTGCTCAGATAAAAGAAGATCATTCATTCGAGTTTCTGCACATCCTAACTTCTAGATCGTCCAAAACAAACTCGCAAATCACAACGATTCTCCAATTTAAAGCACTGCTCTATTTGAATTATGCTCATAAAAATCAAAATAATTTTAATGATATTTTTGTTCCTGTACAACTTAATGAGCGGATACGAAAGCAAAAGATGGCTGCCATGGATAATAGCTACCTGATGAAGATTTTGTTTGCTGATCCCCTGCCCAAGTCATATGCGTAACCCCTGGTAGATTGGCACTGATCATTTACATAGCGGAATTTCTTTTACCACACCAAATTCAAGACACGAAGGCGAGGATTTAGAAATTTTAAAAAGAAGTCATGCTGTTTATCAAGAAGCTCAAGAACAACACCCTTCTCGTTGGTCTGGAAAAACTAGAAATTGGGGAAAAATGGACACCGTTGAATTTCATAGCTTGAAAGTGATGCGTAATTTTGTTAGACATCAATGATGTAGGGTGACCAAGCGGTCGAGGCGACAACTATCCTGAAACATACCGTCCCGAAACATACCACTCACGGAAGCTCAATTCTAGAGAAATGCTCGTAGAAACTCTCCGAGAGAATATTTTTTGTCATACTATCTAAGCGAGGATTTAAAATCATTGCCGCTAAAAACAATGACTGCAATCCTAAAGGTCCATCAGCAACAGCATCACATTGAGCGACATCCATAAAAGATACTCTCATATGACAAACACTATGAAAATAACCACAAGAAGGCTTGTCCCACCGACTACGCCAATACTTGAATGAAGGAGCCATTCTTATCATCTGTAAGTCGTGAGGAAAAATATTAACATTGCAATCAGAATGCCTTGACTCATGAATTAAAACACTTTGACGCACCACACGGTTCAATTTTTGGTAGTTTTTAAAATTTAAAACCACTAGACTAGAAGGGCTATCGTACATAATCTTCACCCCACTGAATAAAACACTAAAAAAAGTAGTATTATCTAAAAGACCTAGAAGCCAAAACAGCATCCCCTCATTATACGCAAGAGAGCCATACCCCTCCTCATCAAAGCCAATCAGTCTCAACCAATCCGTATATCGGCCATTCTCAGGCCGAATATAAAAAAAATCACTACTTGCAAAATTATGAACACGCTGACTGACAAACTCTCTTAAAGCTTTTCCTTCTAAGGATCCAAAATTTTTTAAAAATGCCTCAGCAACTTTGTGACGATTGAGTATAACGGATGATCCATGATTACAAACGGATAACCCATCATTACAAATGGAAATTTTTCCCCAATCTGTGGATACCCATAAACGAGATGAATCTTCATTTTTAAATTCTTCAATCCATTCATTTTTTAACCGTGATTCTTCGCGATCACCAGAATCCCGATCTGCTACTTTTAAATAATCAAAATTCAGACTATCAAAAGCTTGCAAATCTTTTCGCGCTAAGAAAGCTCCTTCATCATCATAAACATGTATGGCAGGTTCTCGAGCACAACCTAAAATCAAAAAAAGAAAAAAACTTGCAAACTTCACAAATCAACCTACATGATTTAAAAAATCATCTGAAAAAAAAAGCCACGCATGATACTCATGCCTGAAAAAATACTAAAATTGGTATATTTTACACGAAAACACCTGAAGAGTCAATAAAAAACCCAAAAACTAAACTCAATTAATTTTAAAACCTCAACACACCCCATTCACAGCATTTTTGAACCTCCGACTTCCCCCCAGGAAAACCGCCTGTTCAGACATCAAACCTCACCTGCTTTCCTCAAGACGCTGATCAACAGGAGGGGGATCTGAAGTTTTCTGGCAATAAAAAGAAAGAAAGAAACAAACAAACAAGAACCCTCGCCTTATATCACTCAAGCTTCAAATTTTTTTGTAATTATTTGATTTTAAAAGGATTAAATAAAATGCTGAGTTTTAAAAAAAATCAATAACTTCAATATTTTGCATAAATTTCAGGAAAAAACTTGAAACTCGAGTATCACACACAAGCAACCCACGCTTTCTTAGCAGTACCCTTCCGTACCCTCATGAAGATTTCAGAGTCCATTTTATAATAATTTCGGAATCTCATTTGACTCACCTTCCTCCTTCAAATAATACACTCTTTCAAAAGAGAATCCATTTGAAGAATCGTAGAAATGCTACAATCCACTCAAAAGAAAAGAGCCTCGAAGCTTAAGGCATAAAAACAAGCCACCTCCCGAAAAACTATACCTCAAAAGCGAGCATCAGAGAAAAAACTCGACCTCCGGTCCTCAGTCTCCTCTTTGAGCAAGTAATCCTTCGATTACTGACCCATGGGTCTTCCGCAACCCTCTCTTCTTGAATCAATCTTTATGATAGAATAAATAAGTTAGAATGAACTTTTGAGACCTAAAGGCATCCCCATGAGAAAGAACCTCAACCTTATGCGCATTATCCTCTTCATGCTCTCAGCAGAAGCTCACTGCCAAGGGTATGATGCAGTGTACACCTGGGCTCCTCACGCATACGTCAATCCCACAATAGCACTTCCTAAAGTCGATATAGGACCTGCCGATCTTTCGACAGGCCACACAAGAGCTAATGAGATTCGATCGCTTTTAGGAGGCTATTTGCTGGATAAAATTTCCACAATTGAACAAGTCCAAGACGACGCAGAAACACTTAAGCCAAGCAATAGATACGCCCATTACCTGAACATCAAACCGATGATCACCCATTATTGCACGAGTGAAGAGAATCAAGTTTTCGATACCACTGACTTAAGTGATGAGGGAGCTGATAAACTCAACCGATGCGCCGAACGAGCAATACGTTTCGAAGCACCTCTCTTACGGAAAATCAAAACAGCTATCTATCGAAGCGATCAAGAGCAAGCTTTCTTAAAATGCACTGTTTACGATCTTCAAGGAGTCTGCCTGAGGCAACCCCTTCAGGAAATCAACTTCAGCTTTTTAGAGCAAAAACCCATGTACCAATTGCCTTATTTACCGACCTTTTCCGATCTCCAGGACTATGCTCGTAATAAAATAAACGAAGGGAAAATGCCACCCTTCACCGAAGGTGAATACAAAACGTGGATTCACAACAACTTCATAGCAAGTGATGAAGAAAATTGGTACAAGCACAATATTACCCTTGAACCCCTAAGAGAAGATTTCATTCGAACCATTACCGTCGATAAAGACCCTCTTCAGCCTCAATTAGGAAAAACCCATATCTTCGAATTGCTCCCCAATGGGGCTCCAAACATTGACGAAAAAGCTTATCGTAGAGCCCATAAACAATGGGTACTCGATAAAGACTTTTTAAAAGAAATCCTCATGCATGGCAATCAAAACGCCTGGGCTATTCAAAAGGACTTCGTGAAGTCTGAAGATAAAACCTACACCCAGGCTCAAAACTACGCAAACTCACGAGGACCACTCGTCGATGAAACCAACAAACTTTTGACCGGAGATGACCCAAGCCTAAGAAAGATCCAGAAAGCACCCAAACCCAATGAGCCACCTCCATCTTATACAGGTAGAGAAAAAGTGATTACCCCCATCCTTTTACCCACAACCAACACGACAGAAAGTGTGACTTACAATCCTGAAATCTTTACCATCGACTCTTTGATCAAAAATGACTCAAACTAAAGAACTTTTCTTATAAGGCGAAGGAGGAAAGAGACTCCTAAAACGCTTCAGAGGATCCTTCACAACAGAACCCTGAAGAGCATCCCCTTCTTTACGAGGCTTACGACGACGATCCAAGGGAGGATGATCCACCAGCTCCAAAACTGCCATCTCCGCAGCATCTCCCCAACGACGCTCCGATAACTTCAAAACGCGCGTATAACCCCCGCAACGCGATTGGTAACGCTCTGCTAGTACCGAAAAGAGCTTGTGAACCACACGATCATCTCGTGTACGCGCAAAAGCAAGTCTGCGAGAAGCAAGAGAACCAGACTTTCCCAAAGTGATCAAACGATCCACCACCCGACGAATCTCCTTCGCCTTCTGAACTGTGGTAACCACCTGCTCCTTCTGAATCACCGCATTGGCCATATTTCGGAAAAGAGCCATCCGGTGAGAGGTATTACGCCCTAGTTTTCGACCATCAATACGATGTCTCATTCTATCTCCTTATCATCAGACACAGCATCCTCAGACTTTTGCTCAGAAGATCCTTGCTCACTCGACTTCACAGGAGGAACCATCGGCTCAAAACCTTCCAATTTCATACCTAAACTCAATCCCATTTCATGCAGAATATCTTTGATCTCATTCAAAGACTTTCTTCCAAAATTCTTCGTCTTTAACATTTCCGATTCGGTCTTTTGAACAAGCTCGTAGATGTAACTGATCGTCGCATTCTGCAAGCAATTAGCCGATCGCACCGAAAGCTCCAATTCTTCTACAGAACGGTACAAATTAGGATTGAACTGCGAACTTCCAAGCTCCTTCGCATTAGCAATAGGTTCAGGCTCTTCTTCAAAATTCAAAAAAACCGAAAGCTGATCTTTCAAAATCTTAGACCCAAGCGACACAGCGTCTTCAGGCTCCACCGATCCATCCGTCCAAAGCTCAAACGTCAATTTATCAAAGTCCGTTCTCTGACCGACACGGCTTTGAGTTACCGTATAATTCACACGACGAATAGGAGAAAAAAAACTATCCACAGGAATCCATCCCAACGGCATGCCATCAAATTTATTCAATTCAGCCGGACGGTACCCTCTGCCCCAGGAAATCTGAACTTCTACAGAAAAATTCGCATCCTTACCTAAAGTGGCAATATGCTGATCAGGATTCAAAACTTCTACCTGATGCGTACCACGGATATCAGAAGCCAGAACCTCCCCCGATCCTTCTTTATGGATTTGTACCACCGCCTGCTCCACTCCATGCAAACGAAACCGAACTTCTTTTAAATTCAAAATCACTTCAGCTACATCTTCTTTGACATTAGGAATCGAAGTAAACTCATGCACAACCCCGTCAATCTTGACTGCCGTCACCGCAGCTCCGTGCAATGAAGACAACAAAACCCTTCTCAAAGAATTCCCCAGCGTTAGGCCAAAACCACGCTCCAAAGGCTTAGCCACAAACTTCCCATAAGAAGCACTCAAAGTCTCACGATCTACATCCAGTGCTTTCGGTTTAATGAGATCACGCCAATTTTTTTCTAACATTATACCTCTCCACGATCCTAGCCCAGGAAACTTGAAAAATTCCTGCTGCAGTTACTTCGAATAAAGCTCGACAATCAAACGCTCCTGCATCGGAGCGGTGACATCATCACGAGACGGCAAATCCCTCACTCTGGATTTCATCGACGCCGCATCCAACTCCAACCACTGTGGAATCTCCCGGCGCTTCACCGATTCTAAAGCTCCCGCAATACGTGCTATAGACTGACTCTTTTTTCGAACCTCAAGAACATCCCCCGAGTGAACAAGGTACGAAGGGATATCTACCTTGCGACCGTTCACCGAGAAATGACCATGCCGTACCATAATACGTGCTTCTGTACGAGAATTCGCAAACCCCGATCGATACACCACATTGTCCAAACGCCGCTCAAGCATCGAAAGCAAATTCGAACCGGTAATCCCCTTCATCCGATCTGCCTTTTCAAACAACGCCCGAAACTGCGCTTCCAAAAGACCATACATCCGTTTCACCTTTTGCTTCTCACGAAGTTGAAGACCATATTCCGAGAACTTCATCCTCCCCTGTCCATGCTGACCAGGAGGATAACCCCGTCGATCAAAGGAACACTTATCGGTATGACAGCGGTCCCCTTTTAAAAAAAGCTTCTGATTCTCACGACGGCACAACCTACAAACGGATCCAATACAACGTGCCATATTACACTCTCCTACGCTTCGGCGGACGACAACCATTGTGTGGAATAGGCGTCACATCCTCAATAAAACTCACTCGCAACCCCACAGAAGCAAGCGCTCGAAGTGCAGACTCTCTCCCCGCACCTGGTCCACTCACAAAAACCTGCACATGTCGCATTCCGTGATCCACCGCCTTACGTGCAGCGTCCTCCGCAGCCACCTGAGCTGCAAAAGGCGTATTCTTTCTCGAACCACGAAATCCTTTTCCACCCGCACTAGCCCAGCATAAGGCATTGCCCATAGCATCTGTAATGGTTACAATGGTATTGTTAAAAGTAGAAAGAATGTAAACATTCCCAGAGGATACGTTTCTCTTTCCTTTTTTTACACGCTTCACTGCAGGCTCAGCCTGAGAAGCCGCCTTCTTCACTTCAGAACTCACTTGCTGAGTGTCTTCTGATTTTTCATCCGACATACAACCTACTTCCTCTTGCAACACTCACTTTACTTCATCGCCTTCACAGATTTCTTCCCAGCAATAGCAATGGCTGGCCCCTTACGCGTACGCGCATTAGAATGAGTGCGCTGACCCCTCACCGGCAACCCCTTCCGATGCCGTATACCCCGATAACAATTCAAATCTACCAAACGCTTGATACTTAAACTGACTTCACGGCGCAAGTCCCCCTCGACCTGATGATTCCGATCGATGATCTCGCGGATCTTTGCGACTTCCACCTCGTTTAAAAGATCTGATTTCTTATCACGATCAATGCGCGCCTCGTCTAAAATCTTTCTCGACATAGAACGACCTATTCCAAAAATATACGTAAGCGCTACTTCCATGCGCTTGTCTCGTGGGAGATCTACTCCCGCAATTCGAGCCACCTCTACCTCTCTTTCTTCAATGCCTGATTTCTACTAACCTTGTCTTTGTTTATGCCTAGGATTGGCAGCACAAATCACACGAACCACACCTACGCGACGAATCACCTTGCACTTATCACAAATCTTTTTTACCGACGCTCGCACCTTCATACCAACTCCCTCGTTTTTTGGGCCCTTACACCACTTAAGCACTTTCCGGCAACGTCAAAATCTCCGGACCAGACGAAGTAATCGCCACCGTGTGTTCAAAATGAGCAGAAAGCGCACGATCTACGGTTACCGCAGTCCAACCATCACTCAAAATTCTCAATTCATGACCACCGGCATTCACCATAGGCTCAATAGCAAGAACCATCCCGACTTTCAAAAGAAGACCCTGACCTTTGAACCCATAATTAGGGACAGAGGGCTCCTCATGAAGTGCTTTACCTATACCGTGGCCAACGAATTCCCTTACCACACTATAACCATTTTTTTCAACATAATTTTGCACTGCATGACCAATATCATGCAAACGATTGCCTGCCTTACACTCAGCAATGCCCAAAGCTAAACTTTCCTCAGTCACACACATTAAATGAGAAGCTGCTTCTGATACTCGACCTACAGCCACCGTCCGAGCGGAATCCCCATACCAACCTTGGTGCACGACCCCAAAATCAAGCCCGACAATATCTCCCTCTTTCAAAATACGAGTCTTAGACGGAATCCCATGGACCACTTCTTCATTCACAGAAATACAGACCGATCCAGGAAAACCTCGGTACCCCTTAAATGCAGGAATCACCTTCAACTGCTTGCAACGAGACTCTGCAAACGTATCCAACTCCATCGTCGCCATCCCAGGAACTACCATTTGCACCATCTCATCCAAAATACGGGCAACACAAGCACCTGCTTGACGCATTTGATTGATTTCAGTCGGGGACTTCAAATAAATCATCCAAAACCACCTTTCTAAAAAAGCACTTGCTCAATGACTTGCCCCACTTCTTCAGGAGGCAACGTAGCATCAATGGACGTTAAAATATTTCGATCCTGGTAGTATTCCACCAGAGGTTCCGTTTGTTTACGGTACACTGCTAACCGCTCCTGAATCACCCAAAGCTCATCATCCGAACGCTGGATGAGCGCGCCCCCACAAACATCACAGCAACTACCCTGCTTAGAAGGGATATGCTCCAAATGAAACATCATCCCACAATCCTCACAAGTCCTTCTGCCCGAAAGCCTATACAACAACGGAGCATCTGCGATACGTAAAAAAATCACTCGGTCAAGCTCACGACCTACGCTCTTTAAAAGAGTATCCATCGTCTTAGCTTGATCCAAATTCCTGGGAAATCCATCCAAAATAAAACCCAACTCGCAATCAGGAGCAAGCATCCTTTGCTTCACTAAATCCACCACAAACCCATCAGGAACCAACTGACCTCGATCCATCCAAAAACGAGCCTGCTCCCCTAAGGGCGAATGCTCTTCCATGACCAAACGCAACATATGACCCGTAGAAAGCTGAGGCCAATGATATTTCTGTGAAAGCATCTTTGCCTGCGTTCCTTTCCCAGAACCCGGAGCCCCAAGTAATAAAAGAATCATGAATAAGCCGCACGCCCTTTAACCCGCGTATGCTTCATAAAACTCTCATAATTTTGGGTAAGTAAAAAGGTTTCCACCAAACTCATAGTATCCAAAGCCACGCCCACCAAGATCAAAAGACTCGTTCCACCAAAATAAAAAGGAACTTTCATCGTCTGTGTAAAAATAGTCGGCAAAACACAAATAGCTGAAATATAAACCGCACCCCCTAAGGTGATGCGAGATAAAACGTAATCAATGTACTGAGCGGTTGGTCCTCCTGGGCGAATCCCAGGAATAAAACCCCCATACTTCTTAAGATTTTCCGCCACATCATCCGTTTTAAAAGTCACTGCTGTATAAAAAAAACAGAAAAAAACAATCAAACCCACAAAAAGAACGTTGTAAAGCAACCCACCGGGCTGCAAGGTCGCGGTAAACTTTTGAAAACGCTCCGAAGGAAAAAAAGTCGCAACCGTAGCAGGAAACATGATCAAAGAAGAAGCAAAAATAGGAGGAATCACCCCCGAAGTATTGATCTTCAAGGGAATATGGGTATTCTGACCCCCGTATACCTTCCGCCCCACAATTCTTTTGGCGTACTGAACCGGAATCTTCCGCGCTCCCCTCTCGATAAAAATAATACAAAAGAAAGTCCCGACAATCACAGCAAGCATCAAAAGAATCTTCAAAAAACTCAATTCTCCGGAGCGATAAAGGTTCATCGTCGTACCCAGTCCCTGAGGAATGCGTGCAGCGATACCTGCATAAATAATCAGAGAAATCCCATTACCCACTCCACGCTCTGAAATCTGCTCACCGAGCCACATCAAAAAAATCGTGCCCGCTGTCAACGTAATCGTCGTCAATAACCGAAACACCATCCCCGGCACTAAGACCACAGCAGGATTACTGTAATGCTCAAGACCAGTGGCAATCCCGTAACTTTGAATCAAACAGAGAAAAACGGCTCCATAACGGGTGTACTGGGTAATTCTTCTTCGACCCTGTTCCCCTCCTTCTTTTTGCAAATCATGCAAATAAGGCCAAACCACGGTCAGCAACTGAAAAATAATAGAACTACTGATATAAGGCATCACGCCCAAAGCGAAGATACTGAACCGCTCTAAGGCACCACCACTAAAAAGATTGAACCATCCAAAGATCGTGCCCTTCATCTGAGCAAAAACTTGCTGCAATGCCGCTCCATCTACTCCCGGAGTAGGAATATGAACTCCGATACGGTAAATAGCTAGAACACCCCAGGTGAATAGCACTTTCTTACGAAGATCTGGTATCTTGAATAAACCTAATAGAGCCGCCATAGTGTCTCCTCTTCGTCTTCTTTCTCAACCCCCCAAAGGATCAAGAAGATGAATCAACCCCTAGACTTACGTTCCATTTTGAACTTTTTTTGAATCTGAAGGAGCTCAACTTTTCCGCCCGCTTCCAAAATCTTTTTCTGAGCAGAGGCACTGATTTTATGCGCTCGCACATGGACAGGATGTTGGATCTCCCCAGTCCCTAAAATAGCCAAACGATCAAAACGCCCTTTGAGTTTTCCTGCTGCTTGCAAAGTCTCCAAAGAAATAGTAGCCAAAAGCTTCGGATCCCAAGTTGCGACCTGCTTCAAATTAAACATCACTACCGAGCGTCGAGCACTATTCGTAAATCCACGCTTAGGAAGACGACGGTACAAAGGAGTCTGACCTCCTTCAAATCCAGGTCGCGAAACCCCACCACTTCGAGCAAGCTGTCCCTTTTCTCCCTTTCCAGAAGTCCCACCTTTTCCTGACCCTGCACCACGACCTAACCGTTTCTTACGATGCGTAGCACCCGGTTGGGCCCGAATTGTATTTAACCTCAACATAAAAACTCCTTGCTCAGCGGGTTTCCTGAACGATTTCCACTAAATGAAGCACCTTCTTAATCATGCCTCGAACGGAAGATGTGTTTTCCAACGTTCGCTCCTGATGCCGACGCTTCAACCCCAAACCTCGAACGGTAGCCCTTTGATCAGGAGAACAAGCCACAGTCCCTCTTTTAAGTCTGAGCGTAATACTACCCACTTTTTTTAAATTTGTTTCTTTTTCCACCATTACCACCTTCAGCTCGTCGCAAGTATCTCGGCCACCGTTTTACCACGACCTTGAGCAATCGCTGAAAAATGCCGAAGATGCTTAAGACCTTCTAACGTAGCTCGCACCACATTGTGAGGATTATCCCTACGTACCGACTTCGTGAGAACATTTTGAACTCCAGCTACCTCTAAAATCGCCCGAACCGAAGAACTAGCAATGATTCCAGTACCCTCGGGAGCAGGCTTCATCAGAACCTGACTTGCTCCAAAATAACCTACAATCTCATGAGGAATAGTACTGCCTTCTAATGGAACACGCATCAAATGCTTTCTCGCCTGCTTACTCGCTTTCTTAATGGCCTCAGGAACTTCTCCGGCTTTTCCTAAACCTACCCCTACTTGTCCATGCTTATCCCCGACAACCACAATCGCCGCAAAACTGAATCGACGACCCCCCTTCACCACCTTGGCACATCGATTGATATGAATCACCTTTTCTTCAAAATGAGATTCCTCATCCTGTCTTCCTAAGTTCGATGCCATAACGCACTCCTTCGCAAAAAAAACCACCTAAAAATTCAAACCGCCCTCACGAGCCGCGTCAGCCAAAGCCTTGATGCGCCCATGATAGACATACCCACTTCGGTCAAAAACCACATGAGCAATCTGCTTAGCCAAAGCACGCTGAGCCAAAGCACCCCCCAAAACTCGAGCACCTTCCACATCATTTTTGATCTTACCGCGAAACTCTTCCTCTAAAGAAGAAGCAGCCACCAAAGTGTGACCCTTGACATCATCCACCAATTGTACGTACAAATTGCGATGGGACCGAAAAACAGAGAGCCTTGGTTTTTCAGCAGATCCTTCAATTTTCGAACGAATACGTTTTTTTCTTTTAAATCTAATAACTTGCTTTGGGTTCGTCACCCGACGTATCTGCGTAGCCATTCTATCCTCGCTTACTGCGCTCCAGCAGCTTTACCTTCTTTGCGAATAATTTTTTCGTCCGAATACTTAATTCCCTTGCCCTTATAAGGCTCAGGCTCACGAAATGAACGAATCTTGGCAGCCACCATCCCTACCAACACCTTATCCACACCCGCTAAAACAATATGTGTATTATTTTCCACCACAGCAGTGATTCCCTCAGGAAGCTTGTACTCTACCGGATGGGAATAACCCAATGTCATCGTTAAAACAGAGCCTTTCACCGAGGCACGATAACCCACCCCTACAATGTCCAATGACCGAGTAAACCCCGTATGCACTCCGTGCACCATATTATAAACAAGCATACGTGTGAGACCCTGCATAGCCGAAGCCTGTGCATGAGTGCTATCTTTCAAAATTGCAATAGAATCAGCTTCCAACTGAACCTGAACCCCTTTCGGAATCCAATGACTCATCTTTCCCTTAGGCCCTTCCACTTGCAAATAACCATCACGAACCTGTGCCTTCACTCCTTTGTTGATCTTGACCGGCAACTTACCAATACGTGACATTTACCAAACCTCGCATAAAATTTCGCCGCCCAACTTCTGCTTGCGCGCTTGATTTCCGGTGATCACTCCCCGAGAGGTAGAAACAATGGCCACACCCGCTCCATTGAGCGGACGAGGCAAACTTTCATAACCTGAATACCTTCTTAACCCAGGACGACTGACTCTGCGAATGCCTTGAATGACACTTTCTCCCGCATCTGTGTATTTTAGATAAACTTTAATCGATAAATGCGCACCGTCGCGCATGAGTCGAAAGTTTTTGATATATCCTTCTTCTTTCAAAACACGCACCATATTGGCTTTTAACCGAGAAGCTGGAACTTCTAGCTTTTCATGCCTTTCTCGAGTGGCGTTACGAATCCTTGTTAATAAATCCGCAATGGGATCTGTCATACTCATATGTTCACAATTCCTTTGATACTTGGTACGTTCTATTTATCACCAGCTCGACTTGGTAACACCCGGCAATTGTCCTTTCAACGCCAAACCTCTAAAACACAACCGACAAAGATTAAACTTACGCATATAAGCCCTTGCACGACCACAGATCGGACATCTATTTCGCACACGAACAGCAAATTTCGATTGCTTACCGATCTTTTCCAGTTTGCATTTTTTAGACAAAACTTTTCTCCTTCATGACTTTTTCCTTTGTATTGGTGTTCGATAGACTTCCATTTTTTTCAACCTCCTACTTACGAAATGGCATACCAAGATGAGTCAACAAAGAACGCGCATGCTCATTGCTGGATGCCGTCGTAGTAATCGTAATCGTCATTCCACGAATTTTATCAATCTTATCGTAATGGATCTCGGGAAAGATAATCTGCTCCCGAATCCCTAAAGAAAAATTTCCTCTCCCGTCAAAAGACTTAGGACTAATGCCTTTAAAATCTCTAACACGCGGTAAAACCACATGAAGCAAGCGATCTAAAAACTCATACATCCTGGCTCGACGTAAAGTAACCATCACACCCACAGGGTTGCCAGCACGTACCTTAAAAGCAGCAATCGCTTTACGTGCACGCGTCAAAACAGGCTTCTGACCCGTGATCAACATGAGCTCTTCAAAAGTCCCATCAAGAACCTTCGGATTGACAACCGCATCTTTTACTGCACAATTGACGACCACTTTTGACAAACGAGGCACCTGCATCGGGCTTTTAAACTGGAACTCTTTTTGCAAGGCAGGAATAATTGCTGATCGGTAATACTCCAACATCCTCGGAATACCACTAGGAGAAACCCGCGTCTCTCCAGGCTCCGCAATCACTACACCTGATTCTTTTTGAGATTTCTTGGCACGCGCACGAGCTGTCTCAGAAGCAGCCTTCTTAGAATCTGCTGACTGCTTTTGTTTCTCTTCTTTCGATTCCTTCGCCGTCATCCAGCCTCCTCAATCACGCCGCATCCAAAGGATGATCACAGCGCTTACAAAAACGCACTTTGCGAACTCGGTTTTCTTTCGATAAAACACGCACCCCATGACGGACCCCACGATTACACGCAGAACACATCAGAAGCACGTTAGAATAATGAATGGGAAGCTCCTTCTCAACCACTTTCCCTGGTTCTCGAGCAGTTTTGCGATAACGACGAGAGACCACATTGACTTTTTCCAATAAAACAGAACTACCGTTGGGATCGATTTTTAAAATCTTCGCAGTTTTTCCCTTTTCTTTTCCTGTCATCACCTGCACAAGATCATTTTTACGAAGCGAAATTTTCTTATATTCAATTTTCATAACAACCTCATAGCACCTCAGGAGCCAAAGAAATGATCTTAGAAAACGCCCGAGCACGCAATTCACGGGCAACGGGACCAAAAATACGCGTCCCAATCGGCTCGTTCTGATTGTTAATTAACACAGCAGAGTTTACATCAAACCGAATATAAGTACCGTCATGTCGATTCACTTCTTTTTTCGTGCGAACAATGACCGCTTTTAAAATTTCACCTTTTTTGACTTTTCCACGAGGAGCCGCATCTTTCACTGCCACGACAATCACATCACCTAAAGAAGCGTACCTTCTCTTAGTGCCCCCCAAGACTTTAATACACATGACAGATTTGGCCCCCGAATTATCTGCCACATCTAAACGCGTTCGCATCTGTATCATAAAACTCTCCTCACCTCAGACGTTCAGCTCAGCGCCTTGAACACCTTTTCTCAAGATGGCTTGCAGCACCCAACGTTTCTTACGACTCATAGGCCGTGACTCCACTAAAGTCACTTGATCTCCTACTTTCGCTTCATTTTTTTCATCATGAGCCTGATAACAAGTCGCACGTGAGATGTATTTCTTATAAAGCGCGTGTTTCACTTGACGCGCTACTTTGACCACAATCGTCTTTTGCATCTTATCGCTCACTACCACACCACGCATTACACGCCTATTTTGAAGCGAATTGCGTTCAGACTTTTCTTTCAACTGCTCCATAAACCATCAACCTATTGAAACCTTTCTCTCAGGTGCACGACCTGCACGTATACCTTCCAGCGTACGCATACGCGCTAAACTCTTCCTTAAACGCCAAAAAATCGCCGTATCAGTCAATTGCATAGTAGCTTTTTGAATGCGAGCTTCAAATAATGCTGCCTGCGCCTCTTTGATTTTCTCACTGAGCTGCTGATCTGACAATTCCTGAAGCTTTTTCCATGCTTTACTTGCCATGATTCCTCCTCAGGCCGAACGAAGCGGCTGCTTTTTCTCTAACTTACGCTTTCGCAATAACTCAGCATGCGATCGAGCAAGCGCTTCCGTTGCTCTGCTAATTGCCTTACAATGGATAGGAAGCTTATTATTAGCAAGCCGAAGCGCCTCAAATGCTTCAGCCTCTGCAATACCGTCCATCTCAAAGATAATTCTTCCAGGCTTAATGACAGCGACCCATTCTTCCACATTCCCCTTCCCGGACCCCATTCGAGTCTCAGCGGGTTTCTTGGTGATGGGCTTATCCGGAAAAATACGAATCCAGATCTTGCCACCTCTTTTGACATAACGAGTCATAGCCACACGAGAAGCCTCAATCTGACGAGAAGAGATCCTCCCACACTCGGTAGCCTGCAAACCAAAAGATCCAAAGAACAAGGAACCCCCTCGGTCAGCCATGCCACGCATATTGCCTTTTTGCTGCTTACGCCATTTAACTTTTTTTGGTGATAGCATGAATTAAGCTCCTTGATGAACTGTCTTGGAGTCGCTTTGAGACTGCTTCCTTAAAACAGGCACTTCCCCATGATAAACCCAAGCCTTCACTCCAATGACTCCGTAAGTAGTGCGCGCTTCCGCTGTACCGTAGTCCACATTCGCACGCAAGGTGTGCAACGGAACACTGTCCTCGCTATACCATTCCGTACGAGCAATCTCTGCCCCACCTAAACGTCCGGCAACTCGAATCTTAATGCCTCGAATACCTTGCTTAAATGCCGCCGTCATACACTTCTTCATAGCCCGACGAAAAGCCACACGCTTTTCCAGCTGAGAAGCAACATTTTCTGCAATTAAAACGGCATTGGATTCCGGTTTTTTTACTTCGATAATATTCAAAAAAACTTCATTTTTTGAAAGCTTCTGCACGGCAGCCTTCAAAGACTCCACACCCGCACCCTTCTTCCCAATTACAATTCCGGGACGAGAGGTGTGTACATTGATCTTCACCTTGCTTGCAGCACGCTCAATCTCAATGCGAGCGACACCTGAACCATGCAATTTTTCTTTCAGATAACTTCTTACTCGAAGATCTTCATGCAAAAGTCGAGCGTAATCCCTCTTGGAAAACCAACGACTGTCCCAAGTACGCGTAATACCTAACCGAAAGCCTACCGGATTTACTTTTTGACCCATGATCTCCTCACTACCGCTCAGCTAGCACGACACGTACGTGAGCGTTTCGTTTGATGATTCTATGACCTGAGCCCTTAGCTCGAGTCTGCAACCTTTTGAACGAATTAGCCTTACCTACTAAAATAGTCTTCACATAAAAAGTATCTATATCAGCAGCTCCACGCTGATTCGCATTAGAGGCAGCGCTTTTTAAAAGCTCATACAAGTACTTCGCCGCTCTTTTTCTCGGAGAAAATTTTAAACAAGCTAAGGCTTCTCCAATATTCTTCCCGCGTACTTCATCAGCTAAAAGACCTAATTTCCTAGGCGTAATTCGAATAAAACTCAGTTTTGCATTTACCTCCATGGACTTCTCCTACTTCGATCCAGATTTCGATGTATCAGCGGCTTTTTTATCCGCAGCCGTATGCCCATGAAAAGTACGAGTCACAGCAAATTCACCTAATTTATGACCCACCATATTTTCCGTGACATAAACAGGAATGAACTTCCTGCCGTTGTGCACCCCAAATGTCATTCCCACAAAATCTGGCAAGACCGTAGAACGACGAGACCAAGTTTTAATAGGTTTACGATCCTGTGCTTGCCGAGCAGACTGAACTTTCTTCATGAGATGATCATCACAGAAAGGACCTTTTTTAATAGAACGCGCCACCGTAACTCTCCTTTAACGCCTTCGTTTCACAATAAACGCATCCGTACGCTTATTATGTCGAGTTTTATAACCCTTCGTCGGAACACCCCAAGGGGTTCGAGGATGACCCCCTCCGGAGGACTTACCTTCACCACCTCCATGAGGATGGTCAATAGGGTTCATAGAAACACCTCGGTTGGTAGGACGAATACCCAACCAACGACTACGACCTGCCTTACCTAAAGTAATGTTTTCGTGATCGACATTAGAAACCTGACCGATAGAAGCACGACAACGTGCATGCAAGAAACGAATCTCGCCACTTGGCATTTTTACCTGGCAATAATCCCCTTCTTTGGCCATCAATTGAGCAAAACTCCCGGCAGAGCGGGTCAGCTTCCCTCCATGACCGGGCTCGACCTCAAGATTGTGAATGAGCGTTCCCACCGGAATGAAAGACAAGGGAAGATGATTTCCTGGCTGAATATCAGCCTCGGAGCTTGCCACCACGGTATCGCCTACCTTCAAATGCAAAGGAGCGATGATGTAACGCTTATCTCCATCACGGTAATGCAAGAGAGCAATGTATGCAGTCCGATTAGGATCATACTCTAAGGAAGCGACCTTACCTGGGACCTCTAACTTATCACGCTTGAAGTCAATCACACGGTACTTACGCTTATGTCCACCGCCTCGATGACGCACGGTCATTTTTCCAAACTGATTGCGACCCCCCGTCCCACACAGGGAAGTCTTCAGTCGTCTTGGCTTAGCCGGCTGCTTTTTCTTCGGAGTAAGTACCGAAAAATCAGCCACCGTTTGGTAACGAAGCGTAGGAGTCACGGGCTTAAACGAGCGCACTGCCATGAGCAACCCCTTTCTTTGCGTAAAAGTCGATTTTTTGACCAGGCACGAGAGTCACTAAAGCTTTTTTCCAGTTAGGACGCTTGCGCATCAAGCCACCGGCACGTTTGAATTTACCGTGGACAATCGTCGTTCGCACACTGAGCACCTTCACAGAAAACAAGGCTTCTACTGCTTGCTTAACTTCAGGCTTAGTAGCCTGAATAGCAACCTCAAAGGTATAACGACTGATAATCTCCTGAAGTGCCACACTCTTTTGAGTTTGAATAGGCCTTCGAATGGTATCATACCATTGCTGCATGAATCACCCCACCTGTCCTAGCTTGGCAGATCCCAGTCGTGCTTCAATCGACTGCACTGCCTGCTGAGTTATGATCATCCACTCACTGCGAAGAATATCGTACACATTCAATCCCTCTTGTTTGAGGATTTTTAAATGCGGGATATTACGCCCTGAAAGCTCTAAATTTAAATTGGCATGATCCACAATGAGCAACTGATCAAGTTTCCACTGATCCCTTAGAAGACGGTAAAGCTCCTGAGTTTTGATCTTCTCTAAATGAAAAGCATTCACTACCAGCAGTCTTTCAGACTTAACCCGGTCAGAAAGAGCGCTTCTTAAAGCTCCTCGGACCATTTCTTTCGGAGTTTTTTGACTGTAAGAACGTGGCTGAGGCCCAAACGTCTGACCCCCACCTGGATGCAAAGGAGAACGATTGGAACCCTGACGTGCATTTCCTGTCCCTTTTTGCTTAAAGGGCTTGCGTCCGCCTCCTCGTACCTCACCTTTCGTCTTGGTCTTAGCCGTACCTTGACGACGCGCCGCTAACTGAGCCTTGAGCACCTGATGCACTAAGGGGATATTCACTTTGACCCCAAAAACATCATCCAGAAGATCGACGCTACCTATTTTACTATTATTTTGATCTCTTAAATCTAATGTAGGCATTGCTTGCCTACTATTTTCTCCGCAATCATACCGCTCTCTGCTTCAAGTTCTTCACTGTTTTTCGTACCATCACCACAGAACTGATGGAACCAGGGATACTTCCCTGTACCAGCAATAATCGATTCTCTAAATCCACCCGAGCTACGCGAACCTTTTGTACGGTCACACGCTTATTGCCCATCTGACCTGCCATCTTTTTATTTTTAAAACACCTACCTGGATCAGCGCGGTTTCCAATCGAACCCAATTGTCTATGCGACAACGAGGCCCCATGACTTTTTTTACCACCCGCCATATGGTAGCGTTTCATCCCCCCCTGAAAACCTTTCCCCTTGCTCACCGAAGTCAAATCAACCCAATCCCCTTCCTGCAAAAACTCTGCAGAAAGCAATTGACCCTCAGCCAAACCTTCCAAAGCTCCCGGCTCAGGAAGAGCAAACTCCTGATAATGGTAAAAACCGGAACTCTTTGCACGACTCACATGCCCTCGCTCGGGAAGATTAGCGGACTTTTTCTCCAAAAATCCGATCTGAACTGCCTGATATCCTTCTTTTTCTACCGTTTTTAACTGAGTGATGAAATTAGGTTTCAAATCAATCACGCTAACTGCAATACAATCTCCGCGATCGTTGAAAATCTGAGTCATGCCCGCTTTGACACCCAATATACCGCCTCGACCCTTCTTCAAACTAACTGACGTTCGTGAAACTGAGGACTCAGAGACCGGAGTTTCCTTCGTTTCAGATGCTTTTTCCATACAATCTCCAAAAAATGTCCCAAAACGGCACCCTGTTCAAACACCGTCAGAACCCACTACTTGCACAAATTTCTTATCGGTTTCAAGGTCTCAGAAGTCTTTTTCACCATTGAGCACCGGACCGAGACCGTTTCGCCACCAGCCTCAAGAACGAATCTCTACATCCACTCCAGCCGACAAATCCAATTTCATCAAAGAATCTACCGTCTGCTGCGTAGGCTCCAAGATATCCAGAAGACGCTTATGTGTTCGAATCTCGAACTGCTCGCGAGATTTCTTGTCTACATGAGGAGACCGAAGAACGCAATACTTATTCATCACCGTCGGCAAAGGAATAGGACCCCTCACCGTAGCCCCGGTCCGCTTGGCAGTATTCACGATCTCCCAAACTGATTGATCCAGTACGCGATAGTCAAATGCTTTTAGCTTAATTCTGATTTTGTGTTCCATAAAATGTTCGTTTCACGGTTTCTTTTTTTAAATTTACTTTTTAAACACAAGATTTTGTGTTTAAAAATAGTCCAGGACTTAGAAACGAGTACCTCACTCAGTTCTAAAAATCCCAAACCCTTTCAACAAGACTTCACGAGTATAACTTTTAAAAAATAAAAACAATAACAAAGTGCGACTTTACCGTCTTTATTGGAACGATTCAATAAAATCGATAAAGATTGTCTCAGATTCTCCAAGAAACTTCTAAAGTTCTTGGGAAACCCCCCCCTCATTTCTTGAAAAACTCGGATCCACTTCGGCAATGGACGCTCTCACCGGATTTGACTTGTTCTTCTTGCAGAGTTACAACGATCTCGCATGGGTTGCCGAGACACCCTGCACCTTATGCATTTTGTCTCAGAACATCAGCTAAACCGAGGAATAAACCATGATCCATCCATTCAATTCTGAAACGTTAGGCATTTAATTCAACGATTCTTTTGAGAAATGCAAGAACTCCCTCTTATTCGAACCATTGGCTTTGTCATCAAGCACCGGCAACCTGAAGCCGCCCTTTTTGCGAAAGAAATAGTCCAATTTCTTCTCACTCAAAATGTAGCGGTCATTTTTGCAGATGAATCCAAAACATTAGCCAAAAAGATAGAATCTTTGTACCAGGAAAAAATCAACCTCCAGATTCTTCCCAAGTCAGACTTAATGATGCAATGCGATATCATTGTAGTTTTAGGAGGAGATGGCACTTTCTTAAGTGTCGCCCGCTTGATTCGTGAGCGCAGCGTTCCCATTATGGGTGTGAATATGGGTCGGCTGGGCTTTCTCACGGAGATCAAACAAAGCGAAGCCATCCCCACCCTACAATCACTTATCCAGGGTGTGCCCCCTCTATTAAATCATCGCCATTTGCTAGAAGTCAGACTCCAACGCAAGGGTGAAATCATTTACGAAGGCCCGGTCGTTAATGATGCCGTGATTTCCAAAGGAGCCATAGCAAGAATCATTGGAATGAACGTCTGGGTGAATGATCACTGGGTACACCAGGTACGAGCTGACGGGATCATCATCAGTACTCCCGCGGGGTCTACTGCTTATGCCCTTGCTGCGGGAGGACCCATCGTGGAGCCCACACTGCCTGCTTTGATCCTTGCCCCCATTTGTGCGCACAGCCTCACACTCAGACCCTTGGTCTTACCGGATAGTGCTCAAGTAAAAATCTGCTTGAATGATCGCCCAGGCCATGTGCTGCTGACTTTAGACGGTCAAGATGCCATCGACATGAAAGAAGATGACATTGTCATCGTTAAATGCTATAAAAAACATTCCTTAAAAATTATTGCCTCAAGTGACCGCGATTTTTTTAGTCTTTTAAGAGAAAAGCTAAAATTTGGAGTTCGGGACTAATGTTAGAAACCCTGAGAATCAAGAACATGGCCGTGGTAGAACTTGCAGAAATTCACTTTCAGCAGGGACTGACCATCATTTCAGGAGAGACTGGAGCAGGAAAATCCATTTTAGTAGAAGCCATGAGTTTACTTCTCGGAGTGCGAGCAAGCGCGGACTTGGTGCGCTCTGGCTGTGAAGAAGCCACGGTCGAAGGCATTTTAGACACAACCCAGCTTCCACAAATTGCTCAAAGACTTGAGCAATTGGGTTTCGAAAAAAACCAACAGGTACTCATCAAACGCACGGTTCACCGGGGAGGACGCCACAGGGTCTCCATCAACGGAGAACTAGCAACGGTTTCGATGCTTCAGAACCTTTGTGAAGGACTCATTGATCTATGTGCCCAGCACGAACACCAATCCCTGCTCAAACCTAAATATCAACTAGAACTACTTGATTCGTATGCCGATCTCAAGAATGAAGTCCAAGCATTCGAGGATACCTTTTTGCAATGGCAAAAATGCTTGCGCGCTGAAAAAAATTTTGAAGAAGAGCACTCACAAGAAAAAATAGATTTTTTAAGCTTTCAAATTCAAGAAATTGAAAGCGCCCAAATACAACCGGAAGAAGACGAACTTCTTCAAAAAGAAAAAAAACGACTCCAATCCACTGCCTCCAGGATCGATCTTGCCGAAAACGCGCAAACCCTCTTGAGCTCTGAAGAGGGAACGCTTACCTCTTTGCAAGCCTGCATGGCGCGATTACGCGCCTTGCAGGCCTTAGATCCTCATGCAAAAATCTTCTTAGAAAGTTTAGAAAGAGCAAAGTACGAACTCGAAGAGACCCTCTCCGAACTGCGTCGCTACCTCACCAGTACCGAACCTCAACCCCAAGCACTAGAACGCTTACAAGAAAGACTCTCCTGCATCGCTCAACTCAAGCGCAAATATGGTCCTACGTTAGAAGCAATCACTCAAACCCTGGAGCAATGTAAAAAACAGTGGTCAAAATGGCAATCAAGCCAGGAGCAACGAAAAATACTTTCCCAAAGACGCTCTGAACTCGAAGCCATCCTGCACGAACAAGCGAAAAAGCTCTCAAAAGCACGTGCAGAAGCTTCCCAAAAAATGGAAAAAGCCATCACACAAGAACTTCAAGAACTGAATATGCCAGAGGCGCATTTTATGCTGGCAATCTCCCAAGAAGCACACTGGCAATCTTCGGGCGCGGACAGTATTCAATTTTTAATTCAAACCAATCGAGGAGACCTCCCACAGCCCATTGGAAAAATTGCCTCAGGAGGAGAACTATCTAGACTCCTGCTTGCCATACGCCGAGTCATCTCGGACCGAGGAGGCATGGGCGTCTATATCTTCGACGAAATCGATACTGGCATGGGAGGTCAAACCGCTTTTGAAGTGGGGAAAAAATTAAAATCTGTGTCTCAGTACCACCAGGTCATTTGCATTACCCATCTGCCACAGATTGCAGCCTTTGCCACCAACCACCTCGTGGTGAAAAAATCTATCTCAGAGAAACGAACCAGTACCGAGATCTTCCCCCTTTCCGAAAAGCTCCAGCACGAAGAACTCGCTCGCATGCTCAGTGGCCCTCAGCTCACCGCCAAAAACCTAGCCACTGCAAGAGAACTTCTAGAACTTGCTCAAAAAGCTCAATGATCAGGAGAAAACCAAGACTGCAGACACTGAAATATTTGAAAGGCAGCAAATTCTGAAGCAAATAGCCTGACTTCATCTCCACGCAAAGACATAGAAGCCGTGACCTGCTTTTCTCGAGTGTTATCCAAATTCATCCAAACACGAACAGAATCTTTCCCTCTAAAACCGCTACCTGCCCAATAATGCTCTAAACCTCTCAATACCACTCGAAGACCAGGCATCACACTAGAAGTAAATGTAACAAATGCCTTATTTTCAGGAGCTAAAATCAAACTAGAAAGCAATCCCCCCGTAACCTGATCATCAACCGCAATCGGGATCTTTTTTTCTGATAAATAGCGCCTTAATCGCACGCTCACAGGCTCCAAGGGAGGTTGCCCTTCTGCAATCAAGCTATCTCCAAAACCTTTCCCAATCACTGAAATCAAAGCCTGAGATTCCTGCTTGCTCCAAGTAGCAGGAAATCGCACCTTCACATATAAATAAGGATAAGACCAACGGTACCCCGTCTCCAAATCAGGCGCCAAGGCCACTCGGTCCACCTCAGCAGCCACATCCCCTTCCACCACCCCAAGCAATTGCCAGTGATGGATCAAGGAATCCGTGGCGTAACCCTTTTCTAAAAGTAAGGGCAAAACACACTCGTTGAGCATGGGCAAAGACTCATGAGGAGGTCCGGGCAACACAAAAAGATGCTTCTCCCCCAATGGCACCATGAATCCTGCAGCAGTCCCATGACGATTCGGAAAAATCTGAGATCCTTCGGGAAAAAGCGCCTGCTGCCGATTACTCTCATGCATAGGAAGTCCAAACGCTTTAAACCGATCCACAATCACAGACCAAGCATGCTCATTCCATTGCAAGGGCAATTGCAAAGCAGCACTCACAGCAAACCGGGTGTGATCATCAGAAGTTGGACCCAGCCCCCCTGTAATAATTAACCCATCGACCCCACCCAGTAAGTCTTCGATAGCGGCCGCAATGCAATCACGAGCATCCAAGACCATGCGATGCTCAACCACACGCATGCCACTATCCGTCAATTTACTTGCTATCACCTGCCCTGCGGTATTTAAAACCTCACCGAACACCAACTCAGAACCAGTCGCCAAAACAGCCACGCGCAAGGGCGGCATCACTAAAGAATGATTCTTTAATTTTTTTTCCATAAAAAACAATTAGTTAAGCTTCGTAAATCCAATTTCAAACTTTGACACACTTTTACATGAATTTCCAAAATAAATCAATGCCTTCATCCCCTTCCATCCACACAGTCCTTTCTCAAAGAGCTATGATTGATTCAAGTAATTCAGTCAAGAAGCCGAACCTTATTTTAAGAAGGATCAATGCTAAGAAAGCTGCCCAGCTTCTTAGCCTTTTTGGGAGGTTTTATGGGTTTACGTATTGCAACCAACCTAGAATCAGCAACAGTGCAAAGAAATTTACTACGATCAGAAAGCGCTCAAAAAAGCAGTATGGAGCATTTAGCCTCGGGTTCTCGAATCAATCAAGCAGCAGACGACGCAGCAGGACTGGCTATTTCAGAGAACATGAAAAGTCAAATGAAATCCCTTCGGCAGGCCACTCGCAACGCCAATGACGCTATTTCTATGATTCAAACAGCAGAAGGAGGCATGAACGAGATCAGCTCGGTGCTCACACGTCTTAGAGAACTTTCTGTGCAAGCCGCATCTGATACTGTAGGACATTCAGAACGAGGATTCATTGATAAAGAAGTACAGCAACTCAAAAAAGAAGCAGAAAACATTGCTCATACCACTGAATTTGATGGCAAAAAATTACTCTCCACCAAAGAAAAAATAAGCTTTCAAGTAGGCACTCACAACCAAGACAGAGAAGATCGCATCGAATTTGAAACAGACAAACTCAACACGACAATTGCTAGCCTCGGAATTTCCGATATCCACACCAAAACACGTGAAGCTGCGGGAGACAACCTCTCGCAACTTGACGAAGCCATTCAAACCATATCCGAGCACCGAGCCACCCTAGGTGCTATGCAAAATCGATTGCAATCCAGCATCAGCAACCTCAGCACCTACCATGAGAATTTATCGAAAGCCAATAGCCAAATTCGTGATGCAGATGTAGCAACTGAATCGGCAGAATTAACAAAAAATAGCATCCTCGCATCAGCAGGGATTTCTGTCTTAGCTCAAGCAAATCAAAACAACAACAATGTGCTAAAACTGATCAATTAAAATGCCCCAGCAACTGGAGACTTCGTCTCCAGTTGCCCCCCTTTAGAAATCAGCAACGACCCAAAAACGTCTCTTGCCAGCAACTACTTGCATGCTCAATCGAAAAGAAGGAGCTCAAAAATGACAAAAAATCAGTTACTTTTTTGAACGACCCTAGCATCGGAGAAAAAAGTCAGCCATAGCGTCTGAACTCTTTGAGTCCTTCATACAAGATTACAAGCTGGCATAAGAAAGGCACAATCAAACTTAAGGATAAAGAGCGATGCGCAAAAAAAAGCAGAAATTCATACACATAAAAATACAAAGAAACAAAAAAATTTCTTGATCATCCTAGCCAGACCTGAAGAAGCTAAAAAACGTTATGGAGTTGACTAGTTTGCAATGAATTAGTATAGCTAATCGAATTTTAAGACTATGCTCAAGCTGTTTCTTATTCTGATATTTTTCAGTTTTCAAGCTTGCTCTCCTTTTTCTCCTGAAGGAAATAGCAGAAATGCCGTCAACATGCAGCAAAAGCCAGAAAGGAAAGCTTTTCCAAGGGATGAGAAAAAGAGCCAGGCCCTTGGAATTAGCAACATTAAGGCTACAAACTGCTATATGAATACAGCCTTGAAGCTTGTGCGGCAAGCGAGAAGATTTCACAAACTTAAAAAGGAAGAAATAAAGCAAATACAAGAAAGAGCAACAAAAAGTCATGAAAAAATTGAAACCATTGTGAATCAATGGATTAAAATTCGGAAAAGGACCTACTGGAAATATTAATAAATCGATTGACGATCTGTTATTTAATTTAGAAATCAATATTCCAAAACCTGATTCTGTGTTTCGAATTTTTTCTCCCGATCATTCGCTTTTTACTAATTACGACGAATTATTAGAAGAACTCAAGAAAGAGAATGCTGAACTCTAATCTTTTAGCGATTTTAGGTAAATTTACTAAAGAATTGATTCAAACATATCTTCGTTCTTTAAATTCAAATCTTTCAGAAGAAACTTCGTTTGACAAATTATTTACCGATAGTTACGATGCTCTGCTCACTCAACTTGATCAAAACGATAAAGATCTCCAAGAGCATAAAAAGCCTATTATTCTCTTGAAAATCGAAACGAGTTAGCAAGCATCATTTTTCATTATCTTGAAGTTAACAGAGGCCCTTTTCATGGAGATGAAGGAGATCAACAAAGTTCGTCTATTCTCATGGAGGCGCTCAGTGATATAAATTATGATTTTAGCACAAATGACAATTCAGCTTTTGATGATTCTAAGTATATAATTTACCATATGCATACCACAGAAAACGCTCACTCGTTTAGCCAACCAACAATGGCAAAAGAAAAACAACATTACCGATATGCGTTCTTGTTACGGGGACTAAAGGCGCTTAGCATTGATATGAATAGCTATATTACCATGAGCGAAATATTAAGTTGTTATTTGAGCGATCTATTCAAAAAAGAATTGGCCAGTAATAAGTACATTGCAAAAGACATAACCGATCACGCTAAAATCAACACACCCGACACCGTATTCATTGATGCCACGGAAATAGCATTGGACTCTGCCATGAGTGCTGATTTCAGACTCGGTTACTCCCTGAGTCAGGTAAAAATTGAACCTAATAATATTCAACTAAGTTTTTATCGAAAGAATCCGGCGGATAACATCATTTCGAACAATGATCGGTTAACCTCCGAATACGTCATCCAAGGAGCAGGCCTTCATTTTGGATCTGCTAATAGTGGACATTGGATCGCCCTCATCAAAAAAGAAAATGGCCCAACTGCTCAATGGTTTAGACACGATGACAGCAGCGTCTATTAACAAGAAGATCCTCTGCCAACAATGAGTGAAAATGGAGTTTTCTTTCTTTATAAAAAAAATAAACACTCAATAAGAACATATTCTTGCAAAATCTAGCTCAAAAAATACATTAAATCGCATCAATGATCTGCGATGCACTTCACAGATTTGAGACATTACTCCTGCACACAGATACCAAAGCACCATGCATCGAAGTGAACCTAAGTCTTCCATCATTTTTAATCATGAAAAAAATTTGAACTTAGCTCAAAAATTAGGTAATCTTCGGGCAGCAAGTCCTCAGAGATAAATCAAATTTACCGAAATATCTGCCATCGGTCGCAAAGTAACCGCTCACCAGCCAGAATTTTACCCGATCTCATTTTAGACACAGTTACATGAATTGCTCTCCCTAAGTTTATACCTAAACAATCAATCTCATGTAGCTTGCGAAACACATAAGCAATTGCCAGCCTATCAGCTTGGGTTAAGATGCTTTTTCGTTCAATGCCTCATCACAAAACCAAATCCCTCGAATAAGAATTTAAAAAAAAATCTAAACAACACATGAATCCAAATTTATTTGATTATTTTTTAATGGATCAGTATACTTGCTCACATTGGAGTTTTAACTTCGTGATCCAACTTTTTTTTGTCATTCTATCATTTTTTAGCTTTCAAGCTTGCTCTTCTCAGCGTGTTGAAAAAGGTGATGCAAATGAGCATCAAAAACAACCACAGATAAATAATTCTACAAAGTATGATCAATCGAGTGAAGCAGTCAGAATTTACAATCCTAATGCGCACTGCTATATGAATACAGCATTGAAGCTTTTGTGGCATGCAAAAAGATTTAAAAAAACTTAAAAAGGAAGAAATAAAGAAAATATTAAAAACAATTATAAAAAAATCGCAGATATCATAAAACAAGGAGTTGAAATTAGAAACAAAATAACTAAAAAAGAAAATTCTGAATCTATCAAAGAATCAATTGAGAGTTCTTTAGATGCTTTAAAGTTTCCAACTAAATCTGAAATTTATGACAGACCTTTAGATATATTATTTTTAAAAAGTCACGATACTCTGCTTGAACATTTAAAACAAAAAGAAAACTCTGCCTATATTCTAAACCGATTAACTAATAAATTTATTATGAGATTAATTCGACAGCTTTTTTTGTCTTTTAATCTTTTTGTTTCGGAACATGAATCTCCATTTGATCGTTTATTTATCGACAGTTACAATGTCCCCCTTACTCAACTAGATCAGAACAAAGAAAATGTCGACAATGACAAAGCGCACACTTATTCTTCTGAGGATCGAAATCAATTAGCAGGCATGATTTTTGATTATTTTGAAATTACAAGGGGTCCTTTTAATGGAGATCACACCGGACAACAAAGCCCGTCTATTCCAATAGAAGAGCTCATCAATGTGGGCTATAATTTTAGTAAAAACAAAAACCCTTCTTTTCTCCAGTCATACACAAGCCCTTTATAAAACAAATAATACCGAAGAAGTTGCATTATTTGAAAGAACCATACTGCTTCCACTAGGTAGAACTACTTATCTCTCATATAAAATTACCAGCCCTCAACGAACTATCAACAATAGGTAAGATTGACAAGCATAACGATGATGAAGAAAACACTATAAAAATAAACGAAATATTAAAAAATACTTGGACAGACCCACACAATCCCATAGAAGCTAGCAAGCTTCTTAATGCAAAAGTAATATCAGTATAAACAGTCTAAAAAAAGAAGAGAAAAAGAAAAAAACCTAATTCTACAGAAACAAAAAAAGTAAGTAGATTATCAATCAATACTTTATCTATCCTTCGATGAAAATAGCAACAAAACTCCTGAAACCATAGTCATTGACGCTACAAATATAAAAGGAGAGTATGATACAGACAAGAAAGAAACTGCTATAAAAACTAATATAAAAATTGATCCTAACAATATTCACCTTAATTTTTACAAGCAGCCTTACGAGGTATCAGATAAAACAGAGAAACTATACCTGACAAAAATCAAGGAGACACACTTTCTGGACGTCCAGAAACAACTTACATGATCCAAGGAGCATGCATTTACGACGGAAGCAGCGATTATGGACATTGGACTAGTATTCTTAAAAAAGTCGATGAACCACTGCTAAGTGGTTTAAGCACGACGACAATAAAGTGTATGAAATCTCAGAAAACAATGCCATAGAAACAATAACCAAATACGGAATTTATTTTCTGTATAAAAAGAGTAACATTTAATCTATATTGAAATAGCATCAAATTTTAATAAAACATTTAATCAATTGAATTAATTCATACTCAAACGAAGTGTGCAATTTTTCGGAATGCAGATTTTATCAACCTGTACTTTTCAGATTTTCCAACAATTGATGAGGAATGGTGATGCATTTGGCCAATTCCATGCAACATACAAAAAAAATACGCAAATAGCTTATAATCCAGACAAGCATTAAAAATCTCAAGTGCGTTTCTAATGCGGTAGCGTATCCTACAAATAGCTTTTTGATTTAAAGAAGAACCAGAAACCATAAAAAAGCGAACCAACATCTTATTTAGGTAAAAAAATTAGCCCTTGAGCTAAACAAAACCTAAGATCGCTCATGCTACCCATGTAGTCTTTCCTGCTTAACCCCATCAATACATTTAAAATCAAAGCGGCTTTCATACGATCTGTCTCCTCTTCATGCTAACCGTACTCACGTAAAAACATTTAATCACAAAATATTTCTTGAAAAGATTGAAATTTGATGGTAGATCTTGGTGCAAGAAAAAATAAAAAAACAGCTTCAGAAAGGAACATCTTTTGACATGAAATCTAAAAAAAAACTTATAGTGTTATTCGCTTTTTTTTCTTTAAATACCTCCTGGGCAATGAAGAACGAAGAAGACAAAAAAATGAAAGCATTAGATGCACATTCTATCCATCAGTATAACTTTGGAAAAATTTTCAACTTTCTACCACCATCAGATATCCTGAGTTTCATGCTAACACGAAAATACGAAGATCAAATTTCTAAAGAAGCCTATGAGGCTTGTTCCAACCAAACGCTATCTATTACTAATACTTATATTCGTGCTGAGGTTTTTTCTAATATGAAAAAAAGTTATTATAGAAATCTGAAGAAATTAGATCTTTCTGGTTCAGTGTTTGATTTCAAAATGTTAAGTCTACTTCCTGAAACCCTCATCGAACTATCTCTTGATAACATCTCTGATCAATTGGGAGATCATTATCGCTCTGTATTTATCAAACACCTCTTACCTGCTCTTTCGAAGTTTAAACACTTACAAAAACTCAGCCTTAAACAAAACAGAATCAATAATAAGTGCATTAGCAAAATTGTTAAGATCGCAAAATCATTGAATATTAAAAAATTAAATCTTGCCGAAAACTTTATAGAAAATAAAGGCGCTTCTAAGATTTCTCAAATGTCTCAAATTGAAGAATTAGATCTTTCACACAATTGCATCGAAGATAATGGCACTCATGCTATTTCTCAAATGCTTGAAGTTAAAAAATTAAATCTCAGCGGAAACAAGATAGGCGACAACGGTGCTTTAATTCTTTCTCAAATGCAGAAGATAATAGATTTAGATCTCAGCTGCAATAGAATTACAGATAATGGCGCTTTGAGCCTTTCTCAAACGCCTAACATAAAAAAGTTGAATCTCGATCACAATAAAATTAGTCTTACTACTGTTTTAAGTCTTTACCAAATTTCTCAAATTACACTATCTCTTATAGGAAATCCACGAGAATACAGTATCTAGAATACTTTTTTACAGTCACTCTCTAATTTGTTAAAAAAAGCTATTTGAATGAAATGACAGCAATTAACAGTACTGCCGCAACTACGAACTGAATAACCTGAAGGCATTCATGTAAAATACAAGCATTCAAAAGAACTGCTGCAATCAAATAAACGGGCTGAAAAAATACCGCAATATTTGCTGAAACTCTCGCTAATCCATACTGATACAAAAGTGTCGCTATCAATCCCGGGAAAAAAGCCATGTAAAAAACAGAAAAAAAAATTGCTTATCCTTAAGGGCATTCCAATGAGCAGTCTGCTGAGAAAATGCAAGCATAATCATCAAAATAGTAGAAGCAAAACTAAACCTCCAGAACGCCGCAATCGTCGAATCCACCTCAGACAATAGTTTTTTTGCTGAAATTAAAGAACAAGCCCAAAGAAAAGATGCTATCAACGTGTAACTTATCCCCCTTAATCGTTGAGCAGAAGCTTCATGCAAAAAACTAAAATCTAAATCAGGAAAACTCAAGATCAAACTTGATCCTAAAATAACCGGAGCTAAAAAAAAATCCTCGAAAAGGCAACAGCATCAACGCCATGATCATATTTTCGAATAAAAGAATATATAAAGCATCAAATTTTCTGACAGCAAAAATACGAAAAATGCCATCCGTCGCCCATAATAACGATGCTAACAATAAAAAAAGAACACTCTGAGAACGTACTTGCGACATAAATTCCACATTTTATCCAATATAGCATCTTTTGTTAGCGATCCAATTAGATAACCCGCCTTACAATAGCCTCCATCATAAGCTGCTATTTTAATTTGAATCTGATGGTGTACAGCATTTCAAGAGCATGAAAATAGAAAATAATAACATCGACATTGCTGTCAACTGAATCCAATTAAAAGATTCATGCAAAATCAAAATATTCAAAATCACCGTTCCAACAGGATAGAGTAATTTAAGAAATCCAGCAATGCTTGCTGAAATATAAACCAATCCATAATAATAAAAAATCATCGCCATCAAACCAGGAAAAATAGCAAGATAAATTAGTAAATAAAAAGATTGAATATCCCAATTGCCCCTACAAACAAAAGATTTTTGAGAAAAATACATCAAAATAAGTAATACAATAGTCCCAAATACTACTCTCCAAAAAACAGCAATCATGGGATCCAATTTGACCAAAAGACTCTTTCCTGCAATACCAGCACAGGCCCAAAAAAAACATGCTATCAACGCGTAAATAACGCCTCGTAATCGTTGATTGGAAACTTCATCTAAAAAACCAAAATCAAAATCAGGAAAACTCAAAAGAATACTTGCGACTAAAGCAACGAAACTCCAGAAAAAAAAACGTCGAGAAAACTTCTCACGAAATACCAAATAAGAAATACAGCTGACCATAATAGGCTCAAGTTTTTGAAGTAACACAGGCAAAGAAGCATTCACATACAAAAAACTTGCAGTATAAAAAACAAGCGCAAGCGCAGCTCCCATCACACCACAAACAGCCGCACATAGCCATTCTTGTCGGCTTAACTGAAAAATATTCTTGGAATGACGGTACAATAACCAAGGAAGGAGAAATACCATCTGAATCAGATTTTCCAAAAATGTCACAAACAAAGAATCAAACTGCATCACAGCAGACAAGCGAAACAAACTATCCGTAGACCATAATAAGGATGCTACCACTAAAAAAAGAACGCCTCTAGAATGTCCTCGCAACATAAATTCCTTAGTGCTTCCAAAGATGCTACAAAAAACCAAACATCTTCTTAAAGCTCTTACGTTTTAAGCATTGAATTTTCAAAAAAGCTCTCTAAAAAACATCAAAACACTTTTTTGAATAAAGAGCATGTATAAGTTATAAATCAATTGTAAAAATATAGCGATACGCCCTCCTTCACGCAAACACGAAAAGAAATACTCTTAATAAAAAGCAATTGGCTTTCCTAAATTGAAAGATAGACCCTCCCGTTCTTGTAATCAACTTTAAATTTTCTATGAAATGAACTTTAAAAAGCTGACTGTTCAAAATTTTGAATACTTTTTGCCGAATTCAAGATAGTTGTCGCCTCACTCATGCGAGTCACCCTGCATTATTGTGCTTAGCAAAATTATGCATTATTTTCAAGCTATGAAATGAAAACGCCCCGATTTTATCCGAATTTCTAGTTTTTTCAGACCCATGAGATTAGTTCTTTTGAGCTTTTTGATATTCATTGTCTTAAAAAGCAATTCTCAGGAACTATCGACCTCCGAATCTGCCAAAGACCTCCATCAGGTTACCCAAAAAGCCCTTCCTGATACGCAGTTCTGAAATTTTTTTCGGTATTCTCGATAATGTAAATTTTTTCCATTCAACAAGATATGTACGCGATGGGCCTCGCACCGACCTTACTTGAAAAAGCACCCCGACTAGCAAAGATAAGCACTTCCATTCAAAAAGTCCAACGCTCATTGATCAGTTTTAAATCCGGTCGGCTCATCATTGTCTCGCAAAACTTGGAAGCTTCTTGCTACTTTTAAGATACTGATCTTGAGAAAAAACACAGTAGGGACTTTGACAGCGGTCTTCCTTCCAAAAATGCCCATCGCTGAATAGTCATAGAATGTTACCAGTATTGAGATGCCCCATCCCTTCTGAAAAATCATCGCACGATTGCTGAGCTCATTTTTAATCTCACCCTCCTTCCCCCCAGAAAGGACCTCTTCTGAACATAGCCAACGCTCAAAAGAACACCTTGTCTTTTTTTTAAGATTTCATGTTTATCTCTTCTGTCTTTCTTTCATTTTCAATCATACACTGATCCAATTGTGTTGACTGTGAACCTTATTCACTGAAATCAATGCTTCATCTTTGATGATCACTGTTTTTCTCTGAACCTAGACCGATGCAAGAACCCTGCTAACCACTTGAATTCGTATTTCTGTGACCCATCAAGCAACACCCTCCCTTCATCGCTTGGCTACTGAACCCTGATGAAAAAGAACCTGATAGAATGCCTAATCATTGATGCCCATGATCGGACGCTCCGAAAAATCATGGTTGCACATAGAATCAGCATGATTTTCTCACTACCTAACAAAACTGATTGAAACTCGAGCATGCTCTCAACGATAACCCTGCCAAGAGAGTTCCCTGGTCAGAAAAAAATCTGATTATTTACGAGTACTTAGTATAACTTTCTGCTATTTGATTTATTCTAACAGTAACCTAAAAAATAGATAATGAATAAAAAGATGAAATATTACGGAAATTTATCTGCAAGTGACCGACCTTTGTATCTTCATATAAGAAGGCAAAGACTTCTGAAGAAGCTGCCGGTTATGTATTTTTAAAAGCATATAAAGGAAGTGCTCAGATTTTTTTTCTGACTGACCCCCCTAAAAAAAAAATTCATAGATACCTAGCTCAAATACCTCTTTAAAGCATTGCAATAGCAAATAACAAAACTCCTACTGCTACCAACTGAATCGTTTGAAGGGATTCATGTAAAATCCAAGCATTCAAAAAAATGGTTCCAACAGGAAAGAATAATTCGATGAATCCCGCAACACTTGCGGAAACCTTAGCTAAACCGTAGTAATAGAACAAAATCGCGATTAACCCAGGAAAAAGACTAAGGTACAATAAGGATGAAAATGCCTCTACATTCCAAAACGCTTTCCAGACAATCGCTCTTTCAGAAAGCCTCAACAAAAGAAACAAGGCCCCTCCACCAAACACAAACCTCCAAAATGCGGCAAGCGCTGGGTCTAATTTGACCAAGAGCTTTTTTCCGGCAATCAGAGAACAAGACCAGAGCAGACACGTAAGCAACGCATAAAATACCCCCTTCAATCGATGCTGAGAAGCTTCATGCAAAAAATGAAAATCTAAATCAGGAAAACTTAAAACGATACTTGCTCCTAAAGCAATGATCGTCCAAAGAAAAAAACGCCGAGAAAGCTTCTCATGAAGCGCTACGTAAGCAATAAGGCTAATGAGTATCGGTTGAAGCTTCAGCAATAATACAGGCAAAGAAGGATTCAAATACAAAAAACTTGCCGTAAAAAACAAGGTCCCAAGTGCAGAACCTCCCACTCCACAAAAAATAGCAGATAACCACTCCTGAAAACTCAACTGAAACATGTTTTTTCTATAACGGTATTGCAACCAAGGAAAAAGCACCCCCACTGCCACCACATGTTCCACAAGTACAATCACTAAAGGATCCATACGCTTCACAATAGCAGAACGAAATAAACCATCTGTCGCCCATAGCAATGCTGCTATACCTAAAAAAAGAACACCTTTTGAACGTATTTGTGACACAACTTCCTCAGTGCTTCTGGAGATAGCTTACAAAATTGCAACTTGCTTGCCGAGCCATCTCCGATCGAAGCTCTTTTCGTTTTAAAGATCCTAGATTCTCAAAAAAAACCTGCTCAAAAAGTCCAAAATGAATTCCAGAAGGAGAATAACACTTAGTATTTTGAAATAAATGCCTCAACAAAGCTCCTAAAGCAGTGTGAGCAGGAGGTGCACTGTGCGGAAGCCCTCGAATCTTTTGATCTACAAAAATTCCTGCCAGTAAACCCATAGCTGCAGACTCTAAATAGCCCTCCACCCCCGTCATTTGTCCTGCTACATAAACACAAGGATACCCCCTTAAAGAAAGGTCAGGATTTAAAACCTCAGGTGCACGCAAATAAGTATTACGATGAAATGAGCCCAAACGTAAAAAACAAGCTTCCCTCAACGCAGGAATCAAACGAAATACTCGCACCTGTTCAGCGTACTTTAATTTCGTCTGAAACCCCACCAGGTTATAAGCAGTACCACTTAAATTTTCTGAACGCAATTGTAACACTGCATAAGGCATCTTCCCTTCAGCGTCTACCAATCCTACAGGCTTCATAGGCCCAAAGCGCAAGGTATGGATCCCAGACAATGCCAAAGCCTCAATTGGTTGACATCCTTGATAAAAAATCTCCTTCTCAAAAGACAAAGGAGCAACTTTCTCAGCCTCCACCAAGGCCTGAACAAAATGTTCATAAGTTGCTTGATCCATCGGACAATTCAAATACGAAGGCTCCTCGTTTTCCCAGGTACGAGCATTACGATTCGCACAAAAAGTATGAGTAAAATCAATAGAATCAGTTTCTACAACTGGAGCAATTGCATCATAAAAATAAAGATCCGAAACCCCGGTCACCTGAGCAAGCCAAGCACTCAATCCAGCAGAGGTAAGTGGTCCCGTGGCCAAAACAGTGATGGCCTCTGGGAAGACGCTGAGAACTTCTTCACGAAGCACTTGAATACGAGGATGAGATTCTAAGATCCTCGAGATCTCAGCAGAAAAAAGTTCCCGATCCACCGCAAGCGCTTCTCCAGCAGGCACACGCGTTTTCTCAGCCGTATCAAGCACTAAAGAACCCAATAGCCGCATCTCTGCTTTGAGCATACCTGAAGCAGAAGCGGGCATTTGCGATTTCAAAGAATTGCTACAAACGAGTTCTGCAAACCCCGAAGTCCTATGAGCAGGAGTCATCTTCAAAGGCCGCATTTCATGCAAAACAACTCGATGACCCTTTTGCGCGAGCAAATAGGCCGCCTCACTCCCAGCAAGCCCCCCACCCACCACGTGAACCTGAGCTTCCGATAGACAAAACATCAACCCTCAGATACCATAACCCGGGTGGATATTGAAGCAGCCTTTCAATTCTTCTTAAAATACCTAGCAATCACTCACCCCAGTCCACACACCAAACGCGCCTATCGCGCTGATTTAATCCATTTCATGAACTATCTAAAAACCATTTCCATTAACACTACGGAAGGTTTAGAAGAAATGACCCAAACGGTCTTTCGCAAGTACCTAGCTCTTTTGTATGAGACTCATCACAAAAATTCTCTAGCTCGAAAACTTTCTAGCATTCGCTCTTGGATGCGTTACCTGCGAGAAAAAGAAATCCTATCCAAAGACTTAAGCTTGCTTGTTCCTCGTCCCAAAACCCAAAGAACACTGCCCCGCTACCTCCAACTTTCTCATTTAGAAGCGCTTTTCAACGTCATTCCTAGCACTGCTTTAGGCATTCGAGATCGCGCTCTTTTAGAGCTGATTTATAGCTCCGGACTTCGCATCAGTGAAGCAACCCACTTGAATGAAAAAGATATCGACCTTGAAGCAGGCTGGGTACGCGTTTGGGGCAAGGGCTCTCAAGAACGCTCCATTCCTCTTGGAAAAAAAGCCTGCGAAGCCCTCCAAACATACCTCGCTCAAAAAAAAAACCATGAAGCACTTTTTTTAAATGCCCGAGGAACACGTTTAACTTGCCGAAGTGTCGGTAGAATTCTCCAAAAATACCTCTTGCAAACTTCTATCCCTCAAGTATCCCCTCATGCACTCAGGCATAGCTTTGCTACCCACCTTTTAGATGCGGGAATGGACTTACGTACGATCCAAGAACTTTTAGGACATGCGCGTTTAAGTACCACAGAACGGTACACCCACTTGCAGAGCAACCTTATTTTGGAATCCTATCAAGACAACCACCCGCTGTGCACGAAGAAGAAACCTTGATGGTCCTTCCAGCAACTGATACATTGGCTTCTGCATGGTAGAAAAAATTGTTTCGATTCTTTCTCACTTATCTGAACCTTCCACCTACCTGCTCCTCTTAGCGCTCTTACTGCTTTGTGGTATTGGTCTCCCCTTACCAGAAGATATCTTGCTTTTTGCAGGAGGAGTCTCTGTGTACTTAGGACTCACCCAGATGTGGCTCGTCATTTTAATCTCTTATATAGGGGTCATCGCAGGAGACTCCTTGATGTTTTTTTTAGGCGCTTTCTACGGAAGAAAACTGACTAAACGCTGGCTTTTCAGCAAGCTGCTACCCCAAGAAAGACTTGTCGCTATGAGTCAAAAATTGCACAAACAAGGCAATAGACTGATTTTTATAGCGCGATTCATGCCAGGCTTACGTGCTCCCATTTTTTTTTCTGCGGGAACCCTTCATTTACCTTATCGAGTCTTTTTATTTTATGATGGGCTTGCCGCTTTCCTCAGTATCCCGGCTATTGTCTGCACCGTTTATTATTTTGGCGACGAATTAGAAAAAGTGCTCCATACCATTCGCAAAGTAGAGCACCGCCTTTTTTTCATCATTATTGGAATGCTTTTAGCCATTCTTCTGAAATGGTATGTCACCCACCGACGTCTTAAAAAAAACTAAAATCTTGCTGAGTTTCTGCCTCCTTGCTTGCCATAAACCCTCTGCACAATCTCCCTTACCCCATTTCTGTCGCGAACTTGAATCAAGCATACAAAAACTTCACTGGAAGTTACAGCCTTGCCAAGGTATTCATTGGCAAGTAGGAGGCTACTCAGTAGAACGAAGACCCTTGATTTATACCGAACTGGGCAATCCCCATGCAAAAAACAAAACCCTCATTTTTTCTATGGTCCACGGAGATGAAATCACCCCTCTTTATACCGCCATTGCTCTCATTGATCTTTTGAAACAAAAACCCCTCTTCCAAACTCACGTCATTATCGCTCCGCTTGTCAACCCTGATGGATTTTTTAAAAGAACCCGCACCAATACCCACGGTGTTGACATCAATCGCAATTTTGCTACCCAAGATTGGAAACCCTCCCATCGCAATCCTCGAAGAAATACCGGTAAGCATCCCGATTCAGAACCTGAAACACGATTTCAAGAACAACTCATCCTCACCACCTCACCCCATAAAATTCTCTCCATTCACGCTCCCTTAAATTTTTTAGATTACGATGGACCGGGGACCATCCCCATACCCCTTCCTAAAGACTATATTCAAGCTTGCAACCGCCTTCGAAGACGCTTCAAAGCTCAATCAGGAGGCTATTTTCCTGGATCCTTAGGCAATTACGCAGGCCATTTAGGTATTCCCACCTTGACCGCAGAACTCCAAACAAGCCAACCTGAAAACGCAGTTTCCCATTGGAAGCACGTCCAATCTTGGATGGAAACCCTCATTGATTTTGAGATCAACCCATGAAGCTTTTTGCTATTTCTGATCTACACATCAAAAATCCAGAAGATCCCCTCTACTTCCAATTGATACAATTAATCAATACTACGCAACCCCAAGACATCCTGGTTCTAGGAGGAGATATTTTTGACTTTTTCGTTGGGGTCAAATCAATTTTTACCAAGCGTTACCACCTTTTGTTAGATACCCTCAACCAAGCCACTTCCCGCAACGTGGAAATTCACTATTTAGAAGGCAACCATGACTTTCTGCTTGCCCAAGCATTCGAAAAAATCCACGTGAAATGCTATTCCGAAGAACTCAAGCTCACCCTTGCAGGCAAGCATTTTTTTTTCGCTCATGGAGATTTAGCCAACCCCTCAGACTATGGCTACCGCGCTTTACGCATATTCCTTCGAAGCTTTCTGATGCGCATATTCTTCTTTTTCGCTCCAGGAACACTCATTGACTGGATCGGTACCCATTGCGTAAAAAAACACCGAAGCTCTCCTCCAGAAAGTATCCGAACCATTTACCGAAACTATGCCGCTCAAAAAATGACCGAAGGCGCTGATTTTGTCATTCTAGGTCACTGCCATGATCTGGATGAAATGCTCTTTCGGATAGAAGAACGCTTCACCCAGTACATCAATATCGGCTACCCACCTCTGCATGGCTCTTTTCTTTTTTGGACTCCCGAAGCACCCAATATTCTACGAAAAATGCTTCAAAAAAGTCGTTAAAGACACAGGTACAAACTATCAGAAATCCAAACAAAGACTTTCGATCCATAGTTCTCTATAAAAAAATTAAACTTTTTTTAAAAAAAAGCCGAAAGATTGAGCATGCAGTGCTTTAAATTAAAAATATTATTATTAGCAGTATTGTCTTTTTTTGGAACAAAAGGCGAAACCAATACTTCACCTATCGAAGAGTCATTACATGCATCAAGAAAACTGATAAATCCATCCCAGAATGAAGCATTCATCGATTATAAGGAACACTTACTTGCTTATCAAAATAAGAAATTTTTAGATCAAAAAAACCCACATCTATGCAAATTGATCATCAATATGAAGAATCTCTACGATTCTATGACGATAGAAGACAATGCTATCAATCAAATTGAATATAGCTTAATGAATAAAATAAAAGAAAAAATAAAAACATTGTCAGAACGATGCCAAGAAGCATATTACATAGAAACGAATTACAAAGATTTTGCAAAAAAGTATCAAGAAATTCAAAAGCTTAATACAAAATACATTAATCATACGATAAAAAAACAATGCGAAAAAATGACCAATGATTTATACAAAAAAGCTTACTGCCAAGAACCTTACTCGTACGACGATTTAATCAACTTATACATCATAAATCAATCTAAGACAGGAATACCTATTGACGAAAGCAAATACCCTAGACTGGGCGTTCAAAGATCTATTATCATGACTTACCCAGGTAAAGAGATGAAATCTTTACTTATTAAAATGGACAAGCACTTCGTGAATGACAGTGCTCAGTTCGAAGAGTACTTTCAGAAGTTGACAAAGAATCTAGATCAAGCAAAAAGAAAAGAATTAGAAAAATACAAAAAGGCACTCTCTCTGAGCAAAGAGCCATCGCCAGAAAGAAAACCCGACGAACAACCAAAACCAGCAGGAAAATGTGAGACGAAGATGAACCCATTGTGGAGAGCTAGTGAAGATGTAACCAGACTATTGCAGAAAAATGAAACAGAATCACTTAAAAAAGAATTAAATCAAAAAGTTGAAAAATCGATGCAAGAATATAAAAATTTAAATTCATATTATAAATTAAACAAAGACCGAGATCAGAAAATAAAAAGCAATAAACCAAAAGAAAATACATCTAGCCCAATCAAACTAGCCTTACCCTTAATGATGCCAGAACTCGATAAAAACTACCACTAACCGTGTAAATGATACCGAACACTAGTGACTACTTTTCCTGGTCGAAACAAAAGAGCTGCTCGTATTAAAAATGCAGTTTGGTTGTGTAAAATTTGATGCCACCACTTAGAAGTCACAAATTCCGGTATCATGACAGTAATCAAATCATGAGACTTTTCAAGCTTTTCGAGATGATCTAAAAAAGGAACAAGCACCGAACGGTAAGGAGATTTAAGAATCACAAGAGGAATCTCAGGAGCACGCTTTGCCCACTCAAGACGGATTCTTTCAGAAGCGCAAGGATCAATCTCCACATAACATGCTTGAACCTCTTGAGAAATGGACAAAGCATACCTTAAAGCCTCAATAACCCCTCGATGAATCCCCGAAATAGGAATGAGCACTTTGTGTTTCACAGGAGTCAGAGACAATGGACCTTGAGGTAAAGCAAGCTCAGAACCTATCGCAAGGTAATGATCATGAATTCTACGAAAAAACATGACGAGTAATGGAAGAAAGAGTAAAAACATCCAAGCTCCTGATAAAAACTTGGTAGTGCTCGTGATGATGAGAATCACAAAAGTCGTGCAAGCTCCTAAACCATTGCAAAAAAGACCAAAAATCCATCCCTGCTCCTTCATTCTACAATGATGCAAAACCATCCCTGATTGAGAGAGCGTAAAAGACAAAAAAACACCAATAGAATAAAGAGGAATTAAATGATGGGTTTGACCCTCAAAAAGGACAATCAAGAGAATTGCAGCTACACTGAGTCCCAAAATACCATTGGAAAAAACAAGCCGATCTCCCACCGAAGCTAGCTGACGAGGCAAATACCTATCTTTTGCCAGTAAAGAAGAAAGTCTAGGAAAGTCAGCGTAACTTGTGTTCGCAGCTAAAATCAAAATGAGTGTTGTCACGAGCTGAATAAGATAATAAAAAATGCCATTACCAAAAACAAGATGAGCAAGCTGTGAAATGACTGTTTCTTGTAATTTAGGAAGAAGATGGTAGCGATGAGCTAAAAAAGTCATACCTAAAAATAGGGAACCCAAGATCATGGACATCCAAATCAAAGTACGCTTTGCATTAGTCTGTGCTGGATGCTTAAACAAGGGAATGCCATTAGAAATAGCTTCAATTCCTGTTAAAGCAGAACATCCCGAAGCAAAGGCTTTAAAAAGTAAAAAAAGGGGAAGCTCGGGGTATAAATTTGCATGATCAGCCGGAGGTGCAGATGTTTGAAATCCCAAAAAAACCATCAAAAAAAAAGATACAATAAAAAAGTAAGTAGGAAGAACAAAGAAATTTGCAGAATCTTTCACTCCGCGCAAATTCAAAAGCATCAGAAGACAAATAAAAAAAGCACCTAAAAATTCTTTATGTCCTGACAATAGAGGAAAAGCTGAAACAATATTTTCTACTCCTGCTGCAACAGAAACAGCAACAGTTAAAACATAATCAATGAGTAAAGAAGCTCCTGCAATCAATCCAGCATTCACCCCTAAATTTTCTTTAGAAACAATGTAAGCTCCACCTCCTCCAGGATAGGCATCAATCGTCTGACGGTAAGATAAAGTTAAAATTATCAGAAGTAGACAAATACCAAACGCAATAAGAATAGACCAATTGGTGGCAGCAAGACTGAAAGCCGCTAACGGGATCAGCATTTCTTCGGTGGCATAAGCTACCGAAGAAAGTGCGTCGGAAGCTAAAATGGCTAAAGCTTTCCACTTAGGCAATAGCTGATGAACTGCCATCTGCCATGTCAAAGGCTCTCCTAAGAAAAACCTTTTGATCTTTGTAATGAACATACCCCCCCCGAGGCCTAAATAGGAGCTTTTGGAATTCCCTGAACAGATAAAGCACGATCAAAATGCTGAAAAGTTCCCGAAGTATCATCCAAAAGCCTACGTTGAGAACATAAAATAGGCTCATTAGGAAAATCAAGAGCCTCAGGAACTCGATCAGAAACAGCAGGAAGAGATTGGATAGAACGTAAAACCTGATCGTAAAGTCTCTGGTCTCTGGACTGAAGGGAACCCATCTCAGCAATGCCCTCAGGAATGAAACGGTAAAAAGCCGGAACCTCTTCCGACCAAAGCATAGGAGGCGCATAAAGAGCCCGAAAACCCTCAACTCTCTTCCGATGCGCAACACTTGCATTTAAATCCACCACTTCCCCCCATTTCGTAGCTACCCAAAAATGGCAGTTCCCCCCCCAGCACCCAGCCCATACCGCACGATGATCCTCTAAAATCTCAATCCAGGCACTAGCACCATACATCACCTGAGCATCGATCCCTAATTGCTTTAACCCTTGAGCACATGCCTGAGCAACCAACAAAGGTACTTGGACTCGGTCTCCCGTCAAACGATCCACTTCTCGTGTCACCCAAGAAGCAAGATGTGCCACTACAGAAAGAGGGGTTCCATCCGCCATTTAGTGACCTAAAACATAACTAAAAATTAAAGGAGCTACAATGGTCGCATCAGATTCAATCATGAACTTAGGCGTATCTATCCCTAATTTACCCCAGGTAATTTTCTCATTAGGAACCGCTCCAGAATAAGAACCATAGCTTGTGGTAGAATCACTGATCTGAGCAAAATACCCCCAAAGAGGCACTGGTATGCCTAAGTCCTGATGCAACATAGGCACCACACAAATCGGAAAATCTCCAGCAATCCCTCCCCCAATCTGAAACATACCCAAAGCATGAGAAGGCGCCATTTGCTGATAAAACTCAGAAAAAGCAAGCATAGCTTCAATTCCCGTGCGAACAGTATGCACACGCTTGACCTCTTGACGGATACAAGCAGCAGCATACATATTGCCCAAAGTAGAATCCTCCCAACCAGGGACAATCATAGGAAGCTGCTTTTCAGCAGCCGCTACCATCCAACTGTCTTGAGGATCAATCTCATAGTGCTTTTTTAAGCGACCACTTAGAATAGCTTGGTAAAAAAACTCATGAGGAAAATAACTCTTTCCCTGGACATCCGCCTGCGACCAAAGCTCAAGCATCAAAGACTCGATACGTCTCATAGCTTCAACCTCGGGAATGCAGGTATCCGTTACACGATTTCGATGACGCTCAAACAAAGCCTGCTCATCTAAAGAAGAAAGAGACCGATAATGAGGAACACGCTCGTAATGCGTATGCGCCACCAAATTAAAAATATCTTCTTCTAAATTCGCCCCGGTGCAACTGATCGCATGGACTTTATCTTTACGAATCATCTCAGCCAAGCTGATACCTAGCTCTGCGGTACTCATAGCACCCGCTAAAGTCACGAGCATTTTTCCGCCCGACTCAAGATGAACTCGGTACGCACAAGCAGCATCCACTAAAGTGGCTGCGTTAAAATGACGGTAGTGCTTCTCAATAAACTGGGAAATAGGTCCTTGATTCATCAGCAGGAACTAACCGACTTGCGTTAAAAAGTCAAACCTCAATCGTTATTTCTAAGAATTCCTTGATTTTTCAATCGCTTCAATATCCAATTGGATATCCACTTCCTCAGAAACCAGCATCCCTCCGGTATCCAAGACCTTATGGAACTTCATTCCAAAATCTTTACGATTGATTTTAAAACTCGCATGGAACCCAGCGCGCCAATCTTGACCAAACTGAGCCCGCCCTGTGTACTGTACTTCTAAAGAAATGGTTTTTTTCACCCCACGTATCTTGAGCTCTCCTGTCACAGCATAGCGATCTTGAGAAGCACGACGGATAGCAGTACTTTTGAATGTTAACGTCGGGTACTTATCTGCCGAAAGAAAATCTTCCGAGCGCAAATGTGCATCTCGTTTTGGGAAGTCTGTATTGATACTTGCTGCTTGAACGACAAAATCCACCTGAGATTTTTTCAGATCCTCAGGAATAAAGTCAATGGAACCAGTAAAATCTTTAAAATTTCCCGTCACTCGACTCACCGCTAGGTGCTTAGCCACAAAGCCTAACCGAGAATGCACTTGATCTACTTCGTAATGTGCTGCCAAGCTGGGACTACTGACCAACAAAAAACCCAACATCCACCTTTTCATGTAATCTCCCCCTCGTTATAAACTATATTCATTTTATTTTTGAGAGTCCAAGGCCTTCTTTCTTTTTTTCTTAAAAAAATCAGAAAGAATCCGAGCACCTGGAGGGTAGGGAAAATACTCCACTTGAAATCGGTGGTTCAATTTTACATCCTGATGAAAACCATAACCCAAGCTCAAAGCCCCTGCTTTCGGATCTAAAGCTCCATAAACCACTGTAGAGATTCTTGCTTGTTGACAAGCAGCCAAACACATCAAGCAGGGCTCTAAAGTAACCACTAATGTGGTTTCTAAAAGACGCCAGGTTTTTAACTCACGAGAAGCTTCTTGCAAAGCCAAAATTTCAGCATGTGCCAGAGCCTCTTGTCTTTTTTCTCGCTGGTTATAGCCTACACTAAGCAGGGTATTTTGATGCACTAAAACAGCACCTACAGGCACCTCGTCTTCACAAGCAGCTTGTTGTGCTAACTGATAAGCTTGATGCATCCAAAACTCAATGTCCATAATCAGACTTTGGTAAAATACTCAACTTTGATTTTCTCAAAAAATTCCCAGACTCAAGTTGAGTGAGTGCTTTTAAAAATTCTTCTTGGCTCATGAGGTACCGAGAACTACGATAAAGTTGACTGATTTTCTTTAAAATACGGGAAATGCAACGAAGCATACGTTTTTGAGGCCGAGATAAAAAGAAAAATTTGACACCAATGCCTTTGGGATGGGTGACAGTGCTTTGAGCACACCAAAGCACCTTCGCTTCACAAGCCAAGGCATAGTCATAAGCACGAAATTGAAGATGAACACTTTCATCTTGGCTAAAATCATGACGAATTTTGATAAAACATCCGAGGACAGAAAGATCTAAAATCTCAGCATCTAAAACAGTCCCATTTTTTTGAGTGACCGTAACAGGAACAGCTAACCGGTAGCGAGGATTGCTTTCCCACCAACGAATTTTAGGAAAAAGGTAAGGAACACGCATTTCTTGATTGACCCGAAAAACCAAAACCGTTTGAAATAAAAAAGAAAAAATGAAAATGAGAAAACGATGGTGGCTCTCGGCATAATGATGAACTGCCCAAGCGTTTTGATAACCTATCAAGCACTGTACTACAATAAAGCAGTACCAGGACCACCTTCGCATCTCCTGAAGCCCATAACCCGTTACAATCGCAAATCCCGAAAGCAAATAATAAAAAGGAGATAAAAGGATCTTCCCGCACCCATCAAAAGAAATATCAAACCCAATAGCCGCAATGACCAGATAATTCATAGGAAACCCAAGAAGAAACCAAGCGACAATTTTTAAAAACCGACTCGCGTACTGCCTCAAATATAGTTCCTCAGTAAATACCAACCTAAGTAGCGTCTAATCCCCAAATCCAAAAGTTCTGCAAAGAGCCATGCAAACTCTTTACCCAAGCAACTGGTTCTCTTTCACAAGCCCCCACCTCACAACCCCAATCTTGAAAAACCGCTTCATGCTCGGAAGCACCGAGTAAAAAAGCCTCAGGATACTCAGCCTTAAGTGCAACCAATAAAGATAAAAGCCCCCGAGGATCACCTCCCCACTCATGCACCGCCTGCTTCAAATCGATCCCCCTCTCATAAGCCAAATAGGCTAAAGGGGCTTTCTCAGGTCCCACCCAGTACCACCGTACATGACGATGAGCGCTGTACCAAGCTTCATCACAAGATTCAAGCACCAGACCATCCGAACGCTTTTTCAAAACATCAAACAAAGCAGGGTTCCACCCTTGATGGATCTCATAAGAAGCAACCTGAGGGAACCTGATCTTTTGCAAAGGAATACGCACTTGCGTACCCAAAAGCTCAAAACCAAGCCTCGAATATAATCGAGAAAGACCAGAGGACCAAAGCAGAATATGAGAAGCACTTCTTTCTTCAGCCCATTGAATCCCCAAAGATAAAAGCTCCGACGCCAACCCATAACCCCTAAAAGCAGGATAAGTTGCGACAGCCCCAACACAGGCAATCGAAACCACCTGATTCGAACCCTGCAGATCTTGCACCCTGAGCTTAGCAAGACGCACACTCACCGATGCCACCAATTGGTCTTTCTGAAAAGCCCCCAATCGAATCAAAGATCCAGATTGCCACTGCCTATCCCAAACAGGAAAATCCTCTAAATACCGACTCCCCTGAGGAACGCCAAAACAGGCATTCAAAAGCTCCTCCCATTGCTGCAGTGCTTCAGGCTGATCAATGATATCCGCCTGAAAAGATCGCAATGACCCCCCTTTTCCATGTTCCCTGATCTTTTCTACCTCAAGCATCTTTCCTTCCCCCTAGAACCCTCATTCTAAACCGAATTTTACAGATGCAAACTTATTTTTTTATAAAAAAAGTTAAGCTTTCTTCCAAGCCTCCCGATCTATAGGTAAGAGCAAAAAAACTTCTCTTATCAAGCGGATAAGAAAGCTGCTTGCCTCAGCCACGATGGCTGAGGAAACCTTCAGGAGGAAGGAAATGGGCTTACGCATTCATACCAACGTACCAGGATTAGTCGCTCAGAAAAATCTACGCGCTAATCGTGCCCAGTTAGATCTCAATCTGGAGCACCTCAGCACAGGTTCCCGCATCAATCATGCAGGAGATGACGCCATAGGACTTGCTGTCTCTGAAACCCTAAAAGCAGAAGTTCGTGAACTTCACCAAGCAGAAAGAAACGTACAAGACGGCATCTCAGTGATTCAAATTGCTGAAGGGGGTCTATCAGAAATCTCCAACCTCCTCATTCGTGGACGTGAAATTGGCGTTCAAGCCTCTTCTGACACCGTCGGCTCACAAGAACGAAAATTTCTCAACACAGAATTTCAACAAATCCTCTCAGAAGTAGACCGCATCGCCAACACAACTTTGTTCAACAATACTCATTTACTAAATGGCTCGAGCAATTCTTTTGAAATTCAAATAGGAGCACACAGCGATTCCTTTTTTGACCGTATTTTAATTTTTAACGCAGCAAGCACCGACGTCACAACGATTGCTTTAGGCCTTAATTTGAGCTCCCTAAAAGAAAAAAGCAATGCACAAAATAGCTTAGCTGTCATTGATACTGCTTTGAACAAAATGACACAAGTACGGACACAACTTGGATCTGTACAAAATCGTCTTCAATCCACCCTGAACACCATTTCCACAAGTAAAGAAAATTTAACTCATGCTGTAAGCCGCATTCAAGACACCGATATGGCGGAAGAATCTTCAGAACTTACAAAAAATAACATCCTCATGCAAGCAGGCATCTCTGTGCTCACCCAAGCGAATAACAGCGTAAAAACCGCTTTAAATTTAATCAATCAAGGATCCTCAGCATGAAAAAAAAGTTTATAGAGCAAAGGCTAAAAACCTGAGCTTGTTTCCTGGAATCAAGCACTGCTTACTTTGCGTAACCAAGAAGGCCAAACAAAGTAAGCGGTTGCCTGAATGGAAAAAAAAGTTTTTCTGTGAACATGGGGTTCACAGACAACGAGCAAGAAAGCTCACCGTCACTAAGGAAAGTGAACGGATACAGGGGAAGTATACCAGAACGGAAGCGATATGGGTTTAAGAATAATGACTAACGTTACATCATTGAACGCACAAAAACAAATGTCTATGACACGCATGAATTTAGATAAAGCTTTAGGAAGACTTGCAAGTGGTAGTCGAATCAATCAAGCCGGAGATGATGCAGCAGGACTTGCTATTTCTGAAAATCTACGTTCACACATTCGAGCACTCAGGCAAGCTAAAAGAAATGCACAAGATGGGGTATCCGTCGTTCAAATTTCAGACGGAGGATTAAATGAAATTTCGAATATCTTAATTCGATTAAAAGAACTTTCTATCCAAGCTGCTTCAGACACTGTGGGAGATCCAGAAAGACAATTTGTGGATCGAGAATTTCAATCTTTAAAACAAGAAATTGACCGTATCGCCAATATAACTTCATTCAATGGTGTACCTTTGCTCAATGGAAAATCTGGTGTTTTTGAAATCCAAATTGGAACCAACAACAACCCCATTTTAGATCGAGTCATCTACAACGGCTCACGCTCAGATGCTTCTTTGAATGCTCTAAAAATCAGTGCTGAATCAGTAGGAACCAAACAAGGAGCTCAGTTTTCTTTATCCGCAATTGATGATGCTTTAGGAACAATCAATAGTATTCGAGCAGACTTAGGAGCTATCCAAAATCGTCTTCAATCAGGAATCACCAATTTGACGATTACCGACGAAAACTACTCTGCCGCAAACAGTCGCATCAGAGATGCGGATATGGCAGAAGAAGTCTCTGAGATGACAAAACAAAACATACTCATGCAAGCAGGAATATCCGTTCTTTCTCAAGCAAACAACATAAGCTCCCATGCATTAAAACTATTAAACACATAAAAAATCACCAAACCAGAGGATCTCTTTTTCAGAGATTCTCTGGTACTCATTTAAGATCAAAAATCAAAAACTACTTTTCATTTGATGACTTAAATATACATTCATTTTTTCGTTGCAAAATAAGGTGAAACCTAAAAAAACAGCAAAACAAGAAGAAATAACTTGCCTTTACTGAAACCAATAACATAGAAGCTATAACCAAAGCAATTTTTCCCACGGATCCGTCTTCTTAGAGGGCACAACACACCTTTTCTTTGGGCCAGAATGTGAACTTTTTACTAGCGTTGCCAACCCTACCGTATCTCAGGATAGCTGAATTGCCAAGTGTTGAAAATAGGGGGCGATAGGGTTTTGAGACATGAAAAATCGTAAAATTTATTCAAAAGAGTTTATAAGAAACTTGAGTAGAAAAGATGCTGAACAGAGGAGATAGGACGATGACTTCCATACGCGAAGAAGCTTTTGTATTGCTTGGAACAGGCTAAATGGATCTCAGAAGCTCAAGGCAAGGCAGACAGCAGCAACAAAAAGAGCTCTAGGATCAGTGTTCAGGCTCAGATCAAGGCTGTGTTAATGGTACTACCAATTTAAAAGATGAAGAATGAGCGCTTTATCTCAGACGAGAGGGCTTCAATTCAAATACAGCAATGGCGTACACTCATGGAGAATGCTTTACCATGGGACAAGAAGCCCGTTAAGGCTGCAAGAGACACTAAAATGAAGCAACTCGAACATGAAATCTTAAGAAAAGGCCTTAGCCGAACTATCAGCGTTGCTTGTTCTCAAAAAAAAAGCGAATTTTCTTTGAGAAGAAAAAGAAAGAGGAGCTAAGGGATCGTACCGCGATTTTAGACCTGAGAATGTGAAGGAGGGGGCCCGTCAAAGCAAGGCCTGTAGCATTCTAGGAATAGACGAAAGAACTATTCAGCGATGGAAGCTATCAAAATTAAGGGAGGATTGCCGTAAGACACCTACTCCAGCCAGCTTCTTCGTTTTCTCAAGAAGAACTTCAGGCTATTTTAAAAGTGGTAACAAGCTTCCGAATTTTGCGACAAAAGCCCTCGACAGATAGTTCCAGAGCTTGCTGATCGGGGCGTGTATCTAGGATCTGAATCGAAGATATATCGATTACTTAAATCTGAAAAATGAATGGCGCATCGCGGTAAAAGTCGTCCTCCAAGAAAAATCGAAGCGGTGAGTACCTCATCAAAACTCGATCATGTGATTTTAGTGGGATATCACATAGTTGCCTACTTTAGTCCTTGGCATCTACTACTATCTTTATTTATTCATAGACATTTTTTCACGTAAAATTCTGGGACATGAAGTACACGAAACTGAATCCATGAAAAAATCATCTGATTTAATTTAAAATATATGCATTGTCGAAAATATCCCAAAAAATCAAATTATTACACATGCAGACAACGGCAACCCCCAGGAAGGGCTGTACCATGCTTGTAACCTTGCAACGACTTGGAATTGTACCTTCGTTCAGCAGACCTGGGGTCAGTAATGATCATGCCTACTCAGAATCGCTTTTTAAGACGATGAAGTACGGTCATACGTATCCCAGCAAACCGTTCCAAAGCCTCGAAAAAACAAGACTTAGATCAAGTACTGATCATTTCCATAGCGGAATTTCTTTTACCACACCAAATTCAAGACACGAAGGCGAGGATTTAGAAATTTTAAAAAGAAGCATGCTGTTTAGCAAGAAGCTCAAAAACAATTCCCCTTCTCGTTGGTCTGGACAAACTAGAAATTGGGGAAAAATGGACACCGTTGAATTTCATGGCTTGAAAGTGATGCGTAATTTTGTTAGACCCAATGATGTAGGGTGACCAAGCGGTCGAGGCGACAACTGTCCTAAAACATACCGATAACCACTCAATCTCTGGTTACCCACTTACTTGCACTCTGTTACGGAAAGGATTTCGGGGCTTCATAATCATCGCTACTTGATCCCAGAGGCATGCCTTACAGAGGTTCACTTCCGTTTGGGCACAGACTTCATCTTTCTTCAGATCCCTCAAACCGTTATTCCTTCCTCAGGCAACTTGATTTCTTTAGGCACCCTTGATTTTGGTCTTCCCTGCTTTCAGGGCCGGAACTGGCATTCCACCAGCTAGTTGTTGCGCATACCGGGCGCACAATTAAAGTTATAAAAAAACTTGAAACTCGACTTAGACATTGTTTCAAGAAATTTTTTCTACTTTTTAGGACCGATACTTAGATTTCGTCAGGCATAGCTACAAATTTTGGATATTTTGTATTTTTACTATGATGATTTCATAGAGACAGATTCTGTAGTTTCATTCAAGAACCGATTCACTCAATTTTTTTTCTATTTTTTCGATCTGTTTGTATCTTCTTTGCATCAAGTTGACGCTGACTGAGTCCATTTTCTCATGCGATACTATCCGTTCATCCAACCCATGTCTGAGCGCTCAGACATGGGTATTCAACACAAATACGCAACGATACTTTTCTTCGACCAATACATGAAGGCCTTTTAAATGACGCAAATGAAAATTAACTCAGGAAACCCTTAACGATCTTTTGAATTTTCAGGCGATGAACTAGGCATATCGCTGAGTCGATGATCTGCTCTATCACAGCAAACACCATCCAAAGATGCCAGAATATGAAAAAACCATGGGCAACTTTTAGATGTCAGCAAAGATGGCAAGGCACTTGAAAAACTCCATGCTAGAATTCTCTGACAAAAAAAGAAGATGGCTCAATGATGCATCGGGCGCTCCCTCACCGAGGAATATATTTTAAATTTAATGAATTTATTTTTTAGGATGCACTTCTTTCAAGTGGCAACTTTTCAAGTTTCGCTTCGTTTCTCATCTTAAGCATTACCACTTCAAACAATCGATAGACTCAAAGTGAACGATCCTGTGAACAAAGCTCAGAGTCCCTCTTGAGACCAAAGAGCTTGAGCGTTTAAAGATCAAGCCCTTTCTCTTGGAGGAGCGCTTTGATTTGATCAAGGAGCAATTGATTGCCTACTTTTGATTTCTTATGCTCCCTGGTAATTTGAACAAATTCGACAAAATAAAATTTGGCCACTTGCTCCGCACTCACTTTTTCTCCCTGAAAAGACCAAAACACATCACGAAAAGGACCTAGCTGAGCTGTCAATTCTTGAGGTTGACCTGATTTTAGCTCCGGTACAGATTCTTGTCCATTGACGGTTAAACGATGACGTATATGCTGAGCGTACGCTATTTGAATTACACCATGAGCAGGATTTGAAAAGACTAATTTAATCTGATTGCGAAAAAGCATAAAATCAGAAGCGGTTTGCGCAATAGCATACACTTTCACTTCTTGAAATCGTGCGCCATTTTCTGAATGAAGATTGAAAGCTCGCGCGTACTCCTGAAAAAAATTACGAAGCTCTGCTAAAAAAACGACAGTACTTTCCTCAACAAGCTGCTGAGGATCAAAGCTTGACCCCCATTGCAAAAGTTTTTCAGCATCGGCATGCAACTCAGACTTTGCCAACGCATGCAACCAACCCGATTCCCCCTGCAATCTTTCCATCATCCACCCCTAAAAACCCTGCATACATTTTCCTGCTTCAGGCTCCCCCCAAGAGCTTCAAAGCCGGCAGATCGAATTGAAACCCAAAACACTTAAAGTGGGCGCCATTTGACAGTTTCAGGCTTCCTGGACACCAGGCATGCTCACCACTGCCAGAGACAGCTCCCTGGGCATCGATTGTCGGGTCCAAATAACGACTCAGCCGGCCTCTCAGCTCTTTTCTGTTATACCCTTTTTAAAGAAAGAAAGAAAGAAAGTGCAATCGAAGAAAGAAAATGACAATATTCTCAAGATGCCCGGGAAGAAACTTCTTGTAGCAGATGATAGTCTGACCATTCAAAAAGTAATTCGCTTGTCTCTCTCCAATGAAGGTTACGAGATCCAGGCGGTTTCTCAATGTTCTGAAGCCATCGAAGAGATTGCTCTTTTTTTACCTGACTTAGTTCTCATTGATGTCTCTTTACCAGAACAATCCGCTTTTGAAGTCAAACGAATCGTCAATGAAGACCCTAGATTCGCACAGGTGCGCTTCATCCTCATGTCAAGCGCCTTCGAACAAGTCGATGAAAATCAAGTGGAAAACCTAGGCTTCCATGGACACCTCACGAAGCCCTTTGATCCAGCCCATCTTCGAAAGATCCTAACAGAAGCGCTTCAACAAGAAATACCTCCTCCAGTCCCAGAATTACCTCCCCTCCCACCAGAACAACCTCCCCCTATGCCATCAGAAGACACCTTACTCAAAATACTCACAGAATCTACCCTGAACCCTACCGCAGAAAACACAGAATGGAGCATCCAAGAACTCAGCTTCCAACAAGATCCCCCTGCAGACTTCCCCCCCGAGGTGAAACCTCTAGAAACCCCTGCAATAACCGCGGATCTAGAAAGTATCGTCGCACGCCAATTGGAAAGCTGGAGTCAAAAATTTCTCCCAGAACTTGCAGAAAAAATCATCAAAGAAGAAATTCTTAAACTCCTAGACGACTAATTGAATTCCAGGCACCAAAGGCTCCTCAGCTAACAGCCGAACCTCCTTTTGAAGAGAGGTCTCAAAAACAAGAAGCTCACCCCACTGCCCTAAACCTACCACCACACCTCTTCTTTGCGGGTCGCCCCAAACCAGCTCAGATCCCCGTTTAAAAAGAGCATATTTTTCATAACCACTTTTTATCTTAGCTTTTTCCCAATCGTCCCCATCACGCAAAATGCTTTCCAAAAGAATCATCCTCAAATCATCTGCAACGACTGAATACCCAAGCTCATCTGTAAGACTAGTGGTAGTTCGATCTGAAAAACGAGGACTAGCTAAACAATTTAATCCAATGCCTACAATGATCGCGGGATCCTTCGAGGAGAAAACACTCTCACATAAAATGCCCCCTAATTTAGCTCCTTGAACCCAAAGATCATTGGGCCATTTAATACAAATAGCTAAATCAAAAAGCTCACGAAGCTTCTTCACTAAAAAAAAAGCAATCCCTAAAGGAACCCAAGTCATAGCATGAGGTGGTACATTGCGAAATAAAATCGATAAGTACAGATTCCCCTTCACAGACTCCCAAGATCTACCAAGCCTACCTCGTCCTTGTTCCTGAACATGCGTAGAAATCCACGTTCCATGCGGGTAGCCCTGATGAGCAAAGGATTTTAAAAGATCATTCGTGGACAAACAACGCTCTAAAACCATGTTTACCATAGTGACAACTCCAAGCGCTTAACCCAAAAGAAACAGGTGCAAATTCCGACTCCCCACACCCATGCCAGTAACCATCATGCTACAACTCTTTACCTGCTTCATCCATGACCTGAGTTTAGTGCACAAAATAACCTTCTTGAATGCTTTTGATTAAGCCTTCGCTTACGTCGTCATTTTTGAGAAGCTCATGCAAACTTGGATCCATCCAGTCTTTCATCGGAGTTCTTTCTCTAAAACAACTTTTATTTCTGCCAACCCTAAAAAACCATCTGAGTCCTTTTGCCAGGCACTCTCTCGTTCTGCGCGAATTTTCTCCCTTATGCAAACAAGTGAGAAGTCAAACCCTGAAACCACAATTAAGAGAGCATTAAATCATTTTAACTAAATTTAAGTGCCTTGAGATCCTCACACCTTAAGTGTCAAACAGTACAAGCCTCAGCCGAAAGACACAAACACTGAAGTCAACTTCGGCTACAAAAAACCCATCAATAGTAGATCCCTTTTGAATCAGCATTACCGCTTCTGGGAATTTTTTTCCTTGAACGTTCTAGCACACTTCCGATCAAGTTTGACCTTAATCACCTCAAGAACACACAAACCCTTGGCAGAAGAGACAAGCCTTGACGCGAAGCATACTGTTTTTGATCCGCTTGTGACACTCCAAGTGTGGAAATTCTGCCTATGGACCATCTTCACTCAAGTATTCATCCAAAAAGCCGACAAGATCGGTAGAAGGGAAAAAAAATGTCCATTAAAAATTTAAGCCCAAGAAAACAAGAATTAGCCCCTGTAGAAATAATCAAAAAACACGAGCCATTACCGGATCAATGCCACCACCTTGAATGCAATAAAAAAGCAACACAACTTGATTTTTGTGAAGAGCACTACGATCATTTTAAGTTTGGACTGATTAAAAAAAATGGAGAATATGTTTCAGACTATGAAAAAAAATTAGAGCAGTACTTATCTCATCAAAAACGCAAAAAAGCTGCTTGATGATAAATATATAGAGGAGCCATCGGGCTCCTCTATATAAAACCCAAGACCTTCCTCTGTAATTGATGAATCTTTTCAGCACTCTCTAAAGACCGCTCAAGCATCTCATGAAATTGCTGAGAAGAAAATGAAGCCTTCTCTGCTGTTCCTTGAATTTCAATGATCTTTTGATCCTCAGTAAAAACGAAATTAGCATCCACATCACAAGAAACATCTTCTGAATAATCTAAATCTACTAAAATAGATTTATCAAAAACGCCAACACTCACCCCTGCAACCATGCTCTTGATAGCCTCAGGAACAATTTTTTCAGATTGAATCAACCCTCTTAAAGCAATGATTAAAGCGATACATCCTCCCGAAACAGACCAAGTACGCGTTCCTCCATCCGCTTGCAAAACATCGCAATCGATAATGATCGAGCGCTCCCCCAAAAGCTTTAAATCCACCATCGCACGTAAAGATCGCCCAATAAGACGTTGAATTTCTTGGGTTCTTCCAGAAATTTTTTCTCTTTCACGAGCATTACGTGTTTGAGTCGCTCGAGGTAACATCGCATACTGCGCCGAAATCCAGCCCTTACCTTTTCCAGAAAGCCAAGCAGGAACAGAAGATTCCACACTTGCCGTACAAAGAACATGCGTATTTCCTGCCTCCACCAAAACAGAGCCCTCAGCATAAGCATTCGCATGAATCTCAAACCTGCAATCCCTGAGCTCAAAAGCACCCCTACCCTTTCTTAGCATCTCAAATCCTCCTACAAAAAATTCAGCAAAGCCTCAAGAATGTTGAACCATACAATAGAGTTAAATCTATTTAGCAGATAAAAAACTCATTAATTAATAAACTATATCCATTAAAATTTACTCCAAAAACCTCTTTGAGTTCAGACCTAGCAACGAAAGCTAGGACTTTAGCTCCACCAATGGATGAAGTCAACTCATCAGAGATGAGAAAAAATACTGAAGTACCTGCTCACAAAGTTGCAACAAGCCAAAAAAAAAAGCTTTAGCAACTCAAGCCACTCCAAGAGTGCAACGAAAAAATTTAATTTTTTCCTTCAAGAAGAAACAAGTAAAGAAGATTTTGCTAAAATTCTTTCAACTCTCCAAAATCCCAAGTCTTGATTCGAGAAAAGGCATACACGTTGAGCATTTTTTTCAATAACTTGAAAAGTTCTGCAAAAATTACTTGCGTGAAAATATGAAACTGTTTTTTATCTGAATGGCTCCAGAAGACATTGAAAAGCATGCAGCCAAACTCATGAGTGCCAAAGCCTAAGACCATGAAAGATTCTTCATATGGAATGCGACTGAGTCAAATAGACGGCAGGAACTCGCCCTTGCGTCAATCCAAAACCGTATTTGAAATTCTCGCCTCATAAAAATCTTGCGATCAGTTTAGAACACCCTTGAAACAGCAATCAGATTTCTCACAGACTTTCAGTATGTTCAACAGTAAGTTTTAACGCTGCATCTTTCGATAACTCATCAATGAATTCACTTTTCTTCTTCTCTCTGATAGTCAACTGACGAGGGAAAACTTAGGTCTACACCCAATTCCTCTTCAGCAGCCCGCATGGTTTCCCTAGATAATGCATCTTGATCTGCCCGAAACAATATACCCGCGGAGTCTATCCAGAGAACAAGTCTTTTCGTCAAGCGTTCATGGTTAGGTTTCCAACTCTTGGGAGGATGCTTGATCTTCCTTCGCTTCGGATAAAACGGTTTTATATCTAATGGTTTAAAATGGGCACTAACAAGATAAATTCCTTCTTCACTCTCTAAATTCGGACAACCATTGCTCACCATGCTCGCTGTAACAGAGTCTTTTTTTAATAATTCTAATATATAGGGACAAAGATGCCTGAATTGCGAAGTACAAGTAATCGTTTGACCACTCTTTGACCATATATCGTAGTCTACATAATATTCCCAATAAAACTCTTTTCTTAGAAAATCCTTCTGTGATCTATTGAAATTTCCTAAAATAAAATCATCTGCTGAAGGACAGTCTTCAGTTCCACAGGGAAAAATCCTCTCTAAGGCATCTTTTGGAATAAAGAAATAAGTGAAGAAAACGTCTTCCATCCTGTTATTGTCTTGATCAATAAACTCTTTGAAAATTTTTGATTGAGAAATACCCTCAGATTTTATTTTTTCTATTAATTCAGTTTTATCAGAATGCAAAATATACTGCATACGAAAATCTGTATAATTCGGAACATACAATTCTAACGATGACTGATAGTCTTGATTATTAACAAAAAATGAAACAAAAACAACATACAAACCCCTAGCTTGAGCATCGATCGAATCGTTTGCTAAGATTTCTCTTACACGTTCAGTATTAAGAAACATCTCCATCAAACCGACTATTTTGAGATCGGCAGATCTAAACTGGGACATATAATACTGCATCCGAATCATTAATTCATAATATCTTGCATTATAATGACCACGCGCTGCCCGCACCGCCTAAATTGTAAGTTTTTTTGGTTTACTGTACCGAGGTTATGCTTGAAGCGGTTCCAGGGAAATGAGAGCAGCCTTTACAAACAAGGGCTTGTTTTATATATCACCTAGTGCCAGATAAAAAGGTCGAACGTACTTTGGACTGCTTGATAAACCCGACGGGGAATGAAGCGAGTTCGAGATATAATGTGGCTGGATGTGTGCTGGAT
>Ga0208253_1000034_pt1 | contig 60550 bp, 74 predicted proteins | sample CryBogCBE10Oct08_FD_184573 | JGI IMG/M metagenome (GOLD analysis project Ga0208253, IMG submission 184573) | Freshwater microbial communities from Crystal Bog, Wisconsin, USA - CBE10Oct08 (SPAdes) | ecosystem: Environmental > Aquatic > Freshwater > Lake | place: Crystal Bog, Wisconsin, USA...
GTCACCAGCAAGAGTACCACCGGGCCAGTATTGGCTAAATAGTTTTTGCTTAGTTGTTGGGTTTGTGTAAGAACAGCCAAGGAAGATACCAACCATACCGTAGCCTGCGCCACCTGTAGTGCTACCAGCACCAGTAGTAACAGTCATACGTGTAACGGTACCGTTCAAAGATATATTAACAAAGTCACCATAATAGATGTTTGTTGCATATCCGTACTGGATAGGGATTTGACGAGTAGAACCCGCAAACACCTGTCCACCAATCAGATTGATTGGCTTTAGCCCGTAAGGGGCTGATACTGTAGGAAAAGCCATTTAAATCTCCAAATTAGAAAGAACCTTTTCCAAAGGTCGTTGTAGTCTTCCTCTCGTTAAAGATTGGCATACGCGGATCACTTTGGCGCATAAGGTTGTTATCTACTGCTTGGGTCTGAGCATGTGTTTGCTTCGCATAGAATTCATTAGCTTGGCGAACAAAGTCTTCAGGAGTCTTACAAAGTAACAACCCGTCAATCTCAATGCCGTCTTTAAAACGACTATCGGGATCAACTAGCAGTCTAAATTTAGGTTGCTCTGCTATGCCAACAGGCTCCCAACCCTCACGAAATCTACTAGAGATATTCTTTGGATCGGCCTTGCCTAGCGAAGCCACTCTAATCCATCTGTACGCGTAGCCAGGTTCCTTATCAGGCTCAGGAAGTAATTCTGGTTGCTGCCACTGCTTAGGGCGCTCAGTAAGATTCCGAGATTCCATTTCACGCGTTAGTCTACTTTTTTCTGCTGTTTGAGTCATTTTATTACCCCAATTTAACTTGTTCGCGAGCGTATTGCTCATTGGTTAGTCCGAGCTTTTTAGCCAAGGCTTGCTGTGTTTTCGTGAGTGTCACCTGCTTAGGTGCAGTCGTACGTTTCGCAGAAGCGACTACCGTGCTTGACTTTGTTCGAGTAGGTTTAGTTTCCTCCTCGATTTGGACATTGAGGCCGAATTCTTCTGGGAACCGACGTCTAACTTCCTTGTCGATACTGTTGAAATATTCGTCAGTACCAATATAAGCGCCACCGTATTTTTCCGCTAGTTCTTCGTGAACACCACGGGCATAGCTGCTCATACTTTTCTTTTTCGGATCAGTAAACCAGGGGTTTCTGGACACCCAGCTTGCAACTTTTGGGTCCATCTGCTGTTGTGCAACAGGTGGTACATGGCTCGTTTGTACACTATTTTCTTCGGTTTGTACAGTGGGTTTGAAATTTTTTGCTTTATCTAGCTTCAATTGGGCCTTAATTAGCTCTTGTTGAGCCTCTAAAACCTTGTCACTGTCGCCAGAATCATACGCTTCCTTGTAGTTGCGCTTAGCTAAATCAACTTCAGATTCCGCTGAAGTTTTGTAAGTTGACAAAAGTTCTTTCTCGCCTTCATGCAACACAGTCTTAAGACGCTTATTTTCTTCAAGCATCCTCTGGGCCATCGCCAAAGCTTCTTGTTGCTCACGATAAGCAGATTCTTTAGCTCTACGCTCATCATGCCAAGCCTTCTTATACTGCTTGAACTTTTGCTTTACGTTTTGGGAATAGTCCTCGGCTTCATCGGCCTGCTCTAATTCCTCTTTGATTTTCTCGGGTAAAGGCTCGATATGCTGATCTTCAACGGGAGTATCGTCAATAACTTTGACTTCTACTTCCTCATCGTCTTCAATCTTTATATCTAACTCTTCTTCTTGGGGTTTTCCCTTATTGTCAACTTCATCTGGAAATTTGAATGCTTGCATGTTCGCTCCTTAAGGACGATAAATTCCGCGTGGGTCTTCTACGACTCCCTCGACGGTATCTTCATTGATCATACGGAATTCTTTTCCGTGAATAATTAATCTAGCGCCTGCGTTAGGTCTTACTAAAACAAAATCGCCAACTTTACACCAGGGGGTTGAGTACCTAGTTTTGTCTGTATAGCAATCGGGTCCCATAGCAACTACGAACAAAACTGTTGTGAGAAGTTCTTCGTTCCTGATGGTTTCATCGGACTTAGCAATACCGCTTTCAAATTCCTTTTCTTTCTCTGGAATAGCGCAAAGTATTTTCCATCCTGACGGTCTGGGCAATTGTGTTGCCTTTTGCTCCTGTGTTTTATCCAATATATTGGACAAGTCTACCGCTTGGGTCAAATCGACCATTGCTGTATCATTCATCTGATTCCTCTATGTTTTTTGTCAGGTCTGTGATGTATCTGCGCACGGTGAGCAGACCTGTAATTTCCCCACACATTGCACAGTATTCCGCATAATCCTTGGCTGATCTACAACCAAGGGCTTCTTCAAGTTGTCTAACCTTTTCATCGACTTTCTGAGCGACTAATTCGGATAGTTTTGAGGTTTCATAGCTCATTTATTGTCCTTTTTTGACTGTTTTTGGGCCATTTGGGCCTGTTTTTCAGCTTGTAAACGTCCTGTTTCTGCTTGTTTTTCTGCCTGCAAACGGGCTGTTTGAGCCTGTAATTGAGCATTATGTATCTGCGCCGCAGTCTGATTTCGTGAGTTTTCAGCCTGTGTATGGAGCATAGCCATGTGTTTTTGCATTTCTACAGCATTTTTAAAGCCTTCGACCTGCTTTTGATGATCTGCAAGCTCTTTTGCCTGCATAGTTTGAACCGCAAGTTTCGCTCCGTCTGTCTGCTGAGTAGCTTGTATCCTTGCTGTTTCGATTTGTAACTGCTGTGCTTTGAGCTGAGCATCAGATTGATCTTTCTGAGCCTTGCGTTGCAGGTCTTGTTGCTTGATCTGTAACTCTTGTTGTTGGAGCTGGATAAGCGGATCTTGAGCCTGTTGCTGGGCTTGCTGTTGTTTAGCCTCTTGCTGGTGTTGCTGTAACAGTTTTTGTGCTGCTTGAGCTGCCATCTGAGACACTCTGACTTCCATCTGTGGGTCCATAGGTGTATCGCCTGTATCCTCGTTGTAAGGTGGCAATGTTTGACCCATTTGTTGTTCAAGCTCCTTGCGGTACTCCATACCCAAATGCTCTGTAATATGTGCAGACATCGCCGCCATCAACTGCTGAGCCAACTGAGGATTCATACCCACGATCTGCTGGATGTGCGGGTCTTGCATCGCTGACATATGCACCGCAATGTGAGCCTTATGATCTTGGTAATTGAACGCCTTCACAGGCTTGTTACGTAAGATATCTTGGTTCTCAGACACAGGGTCACGGGGTTTAATATCATCCTCGATGGGGACAAGCTTCTGATAGTTCTTTATCCCTATTACCTCCAACATCTGACGATGTAATAGCGGAAGGTCATAAATCTGCGGTGCTGTTTGTGCGAGTTGCAAAGCTGCCTGATACTGGACAACTTTCTGAGCCATAGTCGCCGCATTTGGATCACTAACAGGAATAATATTTACTGAGTCATAGTCTGACTGTTTAGCCCTGCGGTTACCAGAGTCTGGGTCGTAGTCATACTCATCTGTACAATTCTCAGCAATGATGTCTTTGAGCAACTCAAACTCTTGACGCATCGCGTAGTGTATCCGCGCCTGGACAGCACTCATCGCTTTAAGAGTTCTCTCGAGGATCGCCAGTGTTGTTCCTACAGGAGAAGCTGCACTCATATCGCTAACTTGTAAGTCAGCAGCCCCAGCAAACTTTCTACCTTCTTCGATGATGCTATTAAATAGTGTGAACAAAACTTGGCTTGGCTCTTTGTATGGGAGCGGCATGATGTTGTCGCGCATACTGCCACTTGGTACATCTACGTCACGGAACTCTCCAGGTGCTATTGGTGTGTCATCACCTTTCGTACGCAAGCCTCTAGTTTTGAAGCCCCCAGGGAGGTTAGATAATGTGCCAGCGTCCACAAGCTGACGAAGAATGCTAGTACCAGACTTAGCAAAAGCCCCGATGAGATGTATAAGGCCAAAAGCATAAAAACCAAAGCCTGGTATATAAGGGTAATGAACAAAATGCTTACGTTTTTTATAAAGCTTATCGCCTTTTTTCCAATTTCTACGTATTGAGAGTACATTAGTTGTTCCTTTGTCAATAGTCACGATGTAAGGCAATGCTAAACCTGTGGGTTCGCCTTCGTCATCAACATGCTCAAACCCTGGCAAGTCCCACTCTACCTGCATCTCAAGCAGTTTGTATCTGCTGTCTGTCTCAGCTCTAAAGCCTAATTTTTCAGCAATTTTCTTCTCTACTTCATCAAGTACATTGCTTGGCTCACCAAGGTCAATATCTCTATAAAAGCCTGAGTGAATGAGCCTCTTCATCTCATTTTCTGTCTTACGCATCACGTGCGTAATCCGCTCTGCTGTCTCTAAATCCGACGCGCCGTATGGAACCACAACATCTTCTGCAGGCACATAGACAGACGTTTGTCTATCAAGATCAGGGTCTTCATAAACTTTCTTGAACGCATTACCTGATAGTCCCAAGCCCCACAACATGCGCTCATGCTCTGGTCTGTATTCCTTCATCACTTCTGTCAGCTCGTAGTTCATATCATCACGAACACGCTCAGCTGCTTCTTTCTTCTCAGGTGTTTCCTTGCCAATGATTGCTGTTTTAACAGGCCCTGCTGCAGGGAACGTCTCCATCATCGTCTCAGCTTGGAACTTAACAAGTGCTTCTGCAAGTAGTGGGTGGAACACGCCACACGCACCAGGCCAAGGCTCAATACGTTCTTCGATCTTTAAGCCAAGAAGCTCAAGTCCATCGGTGTAAGTCTGTATCCACTCTTTACGTGAACCAACGTCTGCTTCGTAGTCACCAACTAATTCGGCAGCTATCTTTAGAAGCTCGTTCTCATCCATGTACTCAGCTAAGTTATCGTCAAAGCCTTCTTCATTTGCATCAGCTTTCTCCATGTGCATGGCAAAGCCAGGGCCTTCGATATCTACTGCTTCTGGGTCTTCGATGTGAATCTCAAGAGGCTCCTCGCCGTCCCCTAATTGGTCTAACCCTTGTGGGCCTTGGTATAGTGCTTTATCTATTGACATATGTATCCTTAATAGTATGCGGGCCTCTTGCGGTACTGACGCAAAAAGGTATCGTCTGGTTCATCGTTTGGAAGGCGAAGGAATCCTCCTTGCCTAAATCTGAGGAGCGCGAGTGTTGTAGAGTCCACCAAGTCATCGTTTGCGCCGCTTGGGAAATCATTACATTCTTCTATGACCTCTTTTGCCCATCTGCGGTCTGGAGCCCACACTATGCCTGAAGCAAATAGATCTGATACTGCATTAACTCGTGCAATTTTATCCTGCCCTTTACCTGGAGTAAACTCCCCCACCGGGACACCCATCCGTCTAAATTCTTGGTACAAAGCCGATCCGTTGGACTTCTTCTCAACCATGAACGCATCAGGTTGCCACTCTTTATATTCTTCCAGCACCAACTTCTTAAGCTCTGGATACTCCATTCGCTTCTTGATCGCATTTAATAATATGATCGCGAAGTTATTTGTCTCTTCATTAAAGAACACGCCCCAAGTTGTTAAGGCGTTGTAGTCTGCTCTATTATTAGTTTCTTGTGCTGCGTCAAGTGACATGATGGTGAACTCACACATGGGCGGATTATCTTTGTCCCATATCTTCCACCATTCTCGCTTGATCAAAGCTCCTTCTTCTGATACAGGATTTTGCATATACTGCGCATTCCAGTACCTAATATCAAGTGCGGCTTTCTTTGCATACAACTCTTCTACAGGCCAGAACTCAGGCCATAACGCTTCACCGTCTTCTTTAATTGCAGGGAACTCAATCACTTCCCACTTGTCAACTGCATCATCTTTATTCATCTGGCTAACTATCTGACCAGTCAGATCAAGCTTAGACCATCTGGTCATGACGACCACAATAGCACCTCCAGGCATAAGACGCTGCAAAGGACCAGATTGAAACCACTCCCAAGCAGGAAGAAATACTTCAGGTTTTCCAGTCTTAGCTTCTTGTTCCGAATGTGGGTCATCAATAATAAAAAGGTCAGCGCCTCGACCAGCCAAAGCACCGCCAACACCGATAGCAAAGTATTCGCCATTGAAGTTTGTCCCCCACCGTGATGCTGACTTACTATCAGCTTGTAATTCTATTTGCGGAAAAATATCCTTATACGAATCCGAACCCACAAGATTACGGACTCGACGACCAAAATTAACTGCAAGATCAGCAGTGTGAGACGCCATAATAACTTTTTTTTGCGGATACTTTCCAAGGAACCAAGCAGGTGCGAGGTAGGAAATAAGTTCAGACTTACCATGTCGTGGCGCAATGTTAACGATAACACGCTTGCTTCTTCCTGCGGCGATATCTTCAAATATTTGAGCGAGCTTAAGATGGTGAGGGCCAACCTTGTAACCTGGATATACATGCTTAACAAAGTCCAGAAAAGAATCCTTTCCAACCGACTGAGTAATTTGTATTTGATATTGGCGAAGGAGCTCAAGTGTTTTCCTTTTTTGTTTATCAGGCATCGTCGGAAGTGCCTGACGAATTTTGAACAGCTGCTCTGGAGTTATATTAATTGCCGTCATTCTTAACTATAGTTTTAGCTTCGACATCAATAACTTTTGTCTCAATACTCTCAAGAGTTTGTAGCAGTTCTTTCTCGACCTCTTCCATCGTTTGATGTTTGACAGTCATCTCACTGCGTTTCTTAAACGCATCGACACCATCAATCTCACCTAGTTTAGATAGAGCAGCAACGCGTATCTTGGAGTCCCGTGCATTCTCTACTTCCATGATCAACTTGTTGACCACGTACATCTTTAAATCTGCGAGATCATCAACGACTGCAATATTGGTTTGTGCAACCATGCCTGCAAGGAAGGCTAATGTTTCGTTGGGGTATTTAGAAAAGTCTGGTCGATGATGAGGATCTTCCATCATCTGTTTAGCTATTTGCTTGGCGGTGTCAACATCACCTGTACTTGGTACGAGAGGATTTCCTGTGAGATCAGACATGAGCTTAATAACATTGGCTCGCATCTCTAATTCTTGTGCAGGAGATAATTCAGGGAAAGCTTCCGCTGCGCTGCTAGGCAACGGTATATTCTCTTCTATCGGAGGGATCATCTCATCCATGTCTACCTTTATTGATTAGTAGTTGAATCGGATTATATATTAAAACTGGACGAACTGCGATCTGCCACGACTTATTAGGGTCCTTTTTTGGCAGGGACGAGTTATGGAAAATTTTTTATATATTTAAATTGGGCGCGATGTAACTTGACATATAAGGGGGTGGGTTTTGAAAAGTGAAGTATCGTTTGTGTATAGCTAAGAGTAGATGGTCGGCGGAGAGGCTCATTTAAAAAAGGGGGGGTGGGGGGCGCCCCTGTGTACCCCAAACTGGACATATACCCCACATATAGGGTAAAATACACTTAATGCAAAGCAATAGTGCAATGCAGATTATGAAAGGTACATCATGTACAAAGTAACTATCCAGTGGGAAGACACCGTGATCACCCACATCACATACACCAAGCAAGAGGCATACAGTTATCTTAGCTCATACCCTAAGCGCAACCTGTTCGCTACTATCTACAACATGTTCGGTCAGCGCCTAGCTGTTCGTTACTATCGTTAATCAACCCGAGGGCTTCGGCCCTCACCTTAAGGAGCTACCATGACAAAGCAAGAACTCGCACACTCGATCTACTCTCCACTCTTTGCAGAGTACTCAGACCTGAAGCAAGCATATGACTATGCATCTAAGATTGCATCAGCCAGTGAAAACCCAGCCGCAATACTGACAGCCATCCACGTGATGATGAACAGCATCGCGTTACAGATAGAGAAAGCGGAGTAATATTCAAAGGGCGAAAGCCCTTTGATACCAGTTATTTGTGGTCGGGCGCGTCTGCGTTCGTGCGGTTCAAGCGAGTTAATTAGTGTCTCACGTGTACGTGAAAATTGCTTTTATAATCGGTATCAGTTAAAATTCTCATATCGGATAAAATAGTTTATTCGATATTTTCTTAGACTTTATAGGAGTTAGCTAACATGGCTACAAAAAAATCCGTTTCTCCCGAGTTATCCGTTATTAGTTCACTAAAAGATGGTGCATATCAACAAGCTACGGCTACGCAAAAAATCCGTGATTTTGCGGGTTATGCAATAGATCATATTGCGGGTTTTCCTGAATCATTACCTGATGAATCAAGAGAGCAATTATATGAAGGCTATCAATTAAGATATGCTCAAAATAACCCTGCAAAGACTTATGCGGTTATCAATTCGCATTATGTACTGGCGACTGAAGAACATATCAAAAACGATAAAGTCGAAAAATTAGAGTTATCCGTAGGCTATGTAATGAGTTTTACCCCTCAAGAGTTCGGCAAACTCAAAAACGAAAACCCTGAAAAGCATATATTAGTTAAGGAATTAAGGGATAGAGTAGGCACATATTGCAGTAATCGCAAAAATGACCTAGTTCGCATGGCTAAAAATATCATAGCCGAAAAAGAGGGTAAAGCAAAAACACGAACCGCAAATAAGGATTTTGACGAATCCATAACCGCTATGTTCGAATCATTCGACACCAAAGTGAAAACCGCAAAAAAACGTGGAGACGTTACAGCGGACGATCAACGATACAAAAAAGCTAAAATTGCATTTTTAGCGATTTGGAAACCCAATGCTTAATTAGCACTACTTAGAAACCCCATAGTCGAAAGGCTATGGGGTTTTTTTTTCGTCCCGACTTTTTGATACCAGTTATTTATGGTCGCGCGCGTGATCAGGCGTGGGCGCATGGCGTAGCAGAGTCTTAATTAACTTTCCACGCACACGTGGAAAATCTTGTTCTACTTTTTAAAAATAGAACAAACTAGGTTTGCATCATCTACCGTTTTCAGAATTGATAGGATTGGACAACGCCAAGTAAATTGTGTCCCCACATGTAGGTTTGTTCTATTTTTTGTACTGTGTTTCTGCTTAATTTTTAATCAGCGTAGAACAAGAAAACCCAGTATTCATGCGGTTCTCCAAGGTTTTGTTCTAATGTTCTACGTTTTTCGAGATAGGACGTCTAAAAATACAGAAAAACTGTGCGTGCAAGACTTGTTTTGCCGATGCAAGACTTTATCAAAAAACACTAAAAATAGGAGTGTCCTCTCAAAAAACGTAGAACATTAGAACAAAAATATATTATATATAATACTTATAATACTAATCTTAATACTTCCTCTTACAAAAACTAATACCTCAAAGCAAAATGTAATACCTAACCATGTTCTAAAAAACCTGTTCTAATAGAACAAAAAACAGAACGCTAAGAACAAACTCAGAACATACTTGTCAAGCCACTTATTTAAAAAAGTTATCCAAATACCCTGTTTATATGTCAAGTTATGTTATACTTATAACTGAGTCAGAGATTTATCCAGTCAACGATTCAAATTAGCTTTCCACGTTAACGTGGAAAATGTTATCAACATATCAACTAGGAGATCATTATGGGACGTATGAAAGACATACACATCGACATCATGGACGAGACAGGACTCGAACCAGACCAGATTGACGAAGCGTTATTCAAAAAATACATGGTGCGTGCAGTAGCGCAGAGCGCACCGCATTGTCGCAACTGCGATGAAGAGTATTCCATTGAGAGGTGGAAACTAGGATACAAATGGTGCATGGATTGCGGTGAGTATTTTGTTTCTCAGACCAAGCGCACAGTCGTGCCGATGCACAAATCCAATTACATCATGGTGACAGACATGAACGATCTCAAAGGTATTAACAACAAAGGAGGGTTTTACAAATGACAACACTAAAGCTAAAAGTTAAAGATCAGTATGGTAAGAAAGTTTTCTATCCCATGTGTATAGCAAGCGACATCTTCGCACAGATGCTAGGCACAAAAACATTGACAGTGCGTGCAATCAATCACATCAAAGCACTAGGATATAGCGTTGAATTTATACATGAGGAGGTGACACTATGACGCAGAATAACTTTTCACTAGACGATGGAGACGAAACTTTCATCATCAACTTACTTTTAGATCAGGGTCGAATGCTTGACTTTGATACCAAGATCGCAGACATGCGAGGACTCATGGTGTTGTCTAAAAAGTATGGCGCTGAGTACTTAGCTGAAGCTATACATCGTGTCCATTCAGATATGAAACTAATCACCGATGCGTTGAACGATGTCGGATGCGAGTTCGACAAATGAAAACCGATTTCACTAAAAAACACAGAATTAGATACAAGGAGAAAGACATGGGATACAGATCAGACGTAGCGTACACGATACGCTTCGAACATGAGGACGATACAGTCGCCAAGCATTCGTTCTATACATTCTTAGCTGAAGCGAAGTCCAAGGAGGAGTACACCATTGCACTTGACGACAAAGATATTCACATTGACGAGGTGCGACATCGCCTAGACTTTAAGGCAGACGATGTGAAATGGTACGAGAGCTATCCTGATGTGGACTCACATACAAAACTCTTAGAGCTTGCAAGAGACTGGGTGCAGGACGAAGCGAACCCTAGCATTGGGTATATGTTTATCAGGGTGGGCGAGGAGACGACTGATATTGAAACCGAGTTCGGTGGTGCGTATGAATGGGACTGGATACAAGTCAGTAGACAAATCGTTTGTGACTGGGACTAAGCCCTCTGCGAAGAGCCACTATATAACTGGCATCTCTCGCATAACAAAGTTATTTAAATGCTTGTATTATATGTCAAGTTATGTTATACTTATAACTCAGTAGAAGAGTATTTTCAGTTAGTTGTTAGTTATCGTTCCACGTATACGTGGAATTCTTTTAAACCAAGGAGCATTAAATGTTAGAAAAACCAAGTCATCTTATATCGCTTGCAACAAGCGGTTTCTTAGTGTCACTCGATGTCAACGTATGGTCGGCGACCAAGCAAGATCGGGGTATCAGTAATGAGGTTACTACGGCAAAGCACGCAGATAAAAATGCGGGCAAGTACGTCAAGAATCTACTCGCAGATCATCCAAGGCACAAGGCGATAGTCAACTATCGTCAAACAATTTACAACTGGCTGAAACGTAGAACGTATCGGTGGAACAATGCACAGGACTACTTACCATCTATTGATATGCCCAAGTTCAAGCAAGAGTACAACGAGCATGAAGCGGAGTTTTTCAGACTGCGTGACGAGTTCATCGTGCATTATGACTCTATTGTCTCAGACATGGCGTTCAAGCAAGGCGATATGTTCAATCGTGATGACTATCCAAACAAGGAAGACCTAGAGCACAGATTCAATGTGGAGTTATTTGTTGCCGATGTGCCGATGAACGACTTTAGATGTGCAATAGCGAATGACATCGCTGATGAATTGTTTAATACATACAGTAAGCAGACCGAGAAGATCATTAACTCTATCATGGGTGAGCAACAAACAAGATTCATCGAGGTCATGAAGTCAATCAGTCATTGTTGCGGTCATGATGAGGTCGGTATCGATGACAACACAGGAGAGACCAAGCTCAAGCGTAGGAAAATCTACGATACAACAATCATCAAAGCCAAGGAGATGTGCGAGACATTCAAAGACTTCAATCTTACAGGCAGTAAAGAACTAGAAGATGCAAGGGTATCGCTAGAGAAAGCATTGGATGGTGTAGATGCTGAGACTATTCGTGAGTCAGATGCGGTGCGCCATGCAGTAAAGGAGAATGTAGATGACATTCTCAACAAGTTCAGTTCGTTCAGTATGTTTCAGTAAGTTAATCAGTTAATTCAACAAAGGAAGTAAATCATGTCAAAAGAAAAACTCAACTTTATCAACACAGTATCTATCAATGAACTCAGAACTATGATTCCACTCGTAGGTGAAGAGCTAACTGTTGTCGTTCAGTCCGAGCCAGGTTGTGGCAAGACATCGCTATTGTCTATGATTGCAATGGACAAGGGCGACAAGTGGCGCAAGGTAGGCGACTATTACGAGGATGACAAGTATGACTATATCTACGTTGACTGTCCAGTAAAAGATATGTCAGAGATAGGTATGACAATTCCTAATCACACATCGAAATCCCTCGAATATTATGTGTCCGATTTATTCAAGCTAGACAACGGCAAGCCTAAGATTATCTTACTCGATGAGTTCATGAAGTCACCCAAGCTCTTGCAAGTAATCTTTACTAGGCTGATGCTTGAGAGATGCGTAGGCGATGAGCCACTTACCAAGGGTTCAATCGTGTTCGGTTCAAGCAACAATGCGTCCGATGGTGTTGGGGACAATATGCTTGCTCATGCAGGTAATCGTGTATGTATCGTTCGCATGGCAAAGCCGACTCCCGATGAGTGGTTGCAATGGGCGACAGAGAATGGTGTGTCTCGTGTCATTCGTGCGTTCGTGTCTATGTTCCCTCGTGTGTTGGCATCTTATACGACAGGAGATCAAGCCGACAATCCCTACATCTTTAAACCTAGCATGACGACATTATCGTTTTGCTCTCCTCGTTCATTGGCTAAGTGCGATGTGATCGTGAAGAATAGAGATGTTCTAGGCGATAACGCTACGATGGTGGCATTGGCGGGTACTATCGGTGCAAGTGCGGCGGGTGACATGAGTGCGTTCCTGAAGATGGAGAAATCTCTCGTTGACTTCAAAGACATCATCAAGAACCCCAAGAGCGTGACAATGCCTAATGATATATCTGCTCAACTTATGATCATGTTCCAAGCGGTCGATAGTCTTGAGTCGCAAGATCAGTTGACAAGTTTCATGGAGTTCGTAGAGCGTATCGAGTCAAGCGAGGTGCAAGCGGTGTTCTTTACTATGATGATGCGTACTGCGAAGACAATCAAACTAGCAAGGAACAATGCAAAGATTGCGGTGTGGGCGAAAGATAACCACGAGTTGTTTTAATTAATATTTCACTAGGAGATGGATATGTATTTTGAAATAAGTGAACTCTTCCTCATGGCATGGGCAATCATCATGACTGTGCTATGGGTGAGAGCAAAGGAAAGACTCAAGTTTCTTGAGTACAGGATTGGTAACACTCTAGCGGGCGTTGCCAAGGGTAAGTTAAAAGTCATCGATCATGGTGATCATTGTGAAGTAGAGGAGATATAACATGCAAGGCAAACAAGAAACAAGATTGAAGAAAGCGCACATTGCGCTAATGAAACATCCACAGACAGCACTCTACTCAGGCGTGATGTTGATGGGTAAGAGCGAGGTCATTGATGGTGATGGTACTGCATACACCAATGGTGTGGACAAACGCTATTACCGCAAGTTCATCCAAGAGCATATTAAATCAGAGCCATGCTTGCGTGGTTTGGTGTTGCATGAGAATCTCCATGTGGCACTCAAACAAATCCCTCGTGGTCGTGAGATGTTCAAGGAGAATGCAAAGCTCGCTAACATTGCATCTGACTTAGTTGTGAACGACATCATTGCGAACATCAAAGGTACAGTTACAGGTGGGACTGAGCCGATAGTTTCTTTACCGACAGATGGTGCGGTGTATGACCCGATGTTTCATAATTGGTCTATGCGTGAGATATACAACTATCTCAAGCCACTCGTAGGTAAAGCTCCTCCTCCACAGGGTAGCGAGGGTGAGGGACAAGGTAGTGATTCACCCCAAGGTGGAGAGCAAAGTAGTGATGAGGGTTGGGAGAACACAATCACTATCAACGGCAAGACCTATGATCTTTCTAACTCAGACGAGCACGATACATCGGGCATGGATGGGCTTGACCATGAGGAACTCAAGAAGATCAACGACAGTATCGACAGAGCGTTGCGTGAAGGCGGTATGCTTGCAGGACGTATGGGTGGCAAGTTGCCGAGAGCGATCACAGATATGCTGACTCCAAGAGTTGACTGGCGACAGGAGTTGCGTGAGTTTGTATCTTCATCAACAAGAGGTAATGACGAGTTCACATGGCGTCGTATGAACAAGCGACAGATGGCTAATGACATTTATCTACCAAGCGTAGAGAACGAGACAATCGGCGAGGTGGTTGTTGCTATCGACACATCGGGTTCAATCGGCGAGAAAGAATTGAATGAATTCGCAACAGAACTGGCATCAATTTGCGAGCTCGTCGAACCTGAGCTTGTGCGTGTTATATGGTGGGACTACGATGTTCATGGTGAACAAATCTTTACCGATAACTATGCCAACATTGGGAAGATGCTCAAGCCACTAGGGGGTGGTGGTACACGCGTGACTAGCGTTAACGATTACATCAACCAGAAGAAAATTACCGCAGACTGTGTACTAATCTTTACCGATGGGTACGTTGAGGACGACATCAAGTGGACTATCAGTTCACCGACATTGTGGTTCATAACACAAGCCAAAAACTTCGTTGCACCTAATGGTGGAAAGGTAGTTGAGGTGCGTGATGGCGAAGCCTGAGTTTAGACTAGGCAACGTAGTGGACGAGTGGGCGTACATTAGCATTTACGTTGGTGTACCTGACCACAGAAAATATGAATATTACATATATAAGGTAGCAAGCATGAGTAAACCAAACTTAAGAAATCCATTTGAACTGAGTGTGTGGATGGAACAAACCGCAAGCAGAGTAGCAATATCCTCGCACGTAGGAGGTGACCCCGAGATGGCGACTGCACGTTTTGCAGATCAGTTAGTCGATGAGCTATTAGAACTCTATAAGTCAAATCCTGACATGGCGTATAGCTATGCTCTGAGTGAATCAGAGCTGAGTAGGGATGAGTTCCAACGAGCGATGTGGCTATCAGTGTGTAAAGTATTAGATGAAAGACTAGGACTTAAAAAAGGAGATGAGAAATGATGTATGGATTTAACTATGAGCGATTGACCAAGATCACAGAGAATCAAAAGCCTTATCGTGGCTCGGATAATCGTTTTCCGCTTGAGCGCAGAGCACGTAACGAAAAGTATTTTCTTGTCGAGATGGAGAACGGCGAGAAGGTATACGATGTGGTGTATGGCAAGAAGTATCATCATGATTTTATCAGTAAAGAAACTTTTGACACAATGAAAGCATTGGGTTCTGATAATGTCTGGGAGTCTCAAGAGTGGGACTTTGATAAACAAAAATACACAGGCGCAAGCACATATTACAAGCGGTGGACTTCACCTAACATCTTAGTGCGAGTACGTCCTGATAACACAGTAGAGTTCACTAAGAAATCCTATCACCAAGGAGATCGTAAGATACTTTCTGATAATTGTAGTGGGCGGTTCGTTAGCGATTCACGCCGAGGTGGATTGATATATATGCACTATCACCATAACCATAAACCGAAGATAATGCACGCAATCTATCAAGGTATGCGTATCGCTTGTGATTCCGATCTATCAGTTGTGCCTTACGAGGTGGAGCTAAAGAAAGTAGATCGTAGACAGGCTAAAGAATCTCTTAAACCATACGAGGATTTCTTTAAAGTATGCGAGGCGATGTGTAAAGTGATACCTTACGAGCAGTTCAAAGATACTGCGTTGTCTGTTGTAACTGAGCGATTCGGAGAGGTAAAACAGATTCACGATATTGATTCGAGTAAGTTCTTGCGTGAAGCAGAATCTTGCATACAGAGCGCACCGCTTGATGCGTTAATACTCTATGCGTTAGGGCATGATGTGAATCGTTTTGCGTGGTCGTTCAGGTGGGGCAGAACACATAGCAATGACAATGGTGATCTGACTTATCAACTGTACACGAGCGCAAAGCGTAGGATACTGAAGGAGTTATACATTGCACATAAGGAAGTGTTCAAGACATACCGAGTGCAAGGTGGCGAGTATTTCCCTGCGAGCGAGTGGGGTACACAAGTAATAGTAAACGGCAAAGTAGTCGGTCAACTTTAACATTAACCAAGGAGCTAGTAATGAGTAAATATATTCTTAACACATTGAAAACAACTGACCAGATGGATGCGATTCTCAAGGAGAATATTTGCTTTCCACTTGTACGTGAAATTGAATTTAAGTATGGGCTAAAAGTCTATAAGATAAAAGGCAAGCAAGAGGAGAAGGCGACTCCTACTTTCTATCTATGTTATCCCAATGGCTTACCATGCGGTGTGGTGTTTGCTAAAAAGCATGTGGAGTGGGACATTTATAAAGGTACTCATGTACCACATTGGGAATATTGTTTCAGAACACCATACTACAAGAAAGCTAGAGGATCATCCGATAATGATAGACAAACTATATCAAGTAAGAAAATCTCTACTCTTATGGGCACAATCCAAAGACAAAAAGTTATTGGTGATGTTAGCGTAATCTTTAAAGATTACAAGAACGAGATGGTTGATGCTAAAGAAACAATGGTGGCTTCGTTTGGTAAAAGTAATAAATATGAGAGCGTAAATATGGATACTATCCATGCTCTCGTGGCTCATGCGCTAGGTGAAAATCCCGATAAATATAATCTATCACTAGACCTAGATTTATGTAAAATATTACTTGACAAATTCAATAAAGCTGATAGCATAAGGGCTGAGAAAGTAAAAGAATCAGATAGATTTTTTGGTAATCCATTCTATGCAATCGGTGTTGATAGAGACGAGCATATCATCATCGGCAAGTTTAAATTAGTAGGTGACGTAGTGACAATCTTAGAAGATTTTAGTCGTGTTCAATCATTAGATCATAAGGTGGATTTACTTCCAATACTCACTATGATGAAGGTTGCGTATGAGGGCAAGAACACCAATGACAATCACTATGATGGTAACCTAGATGTAATCCACAAGAGTGTATTTTATCGTGATGAGACAGACTTTAAATGGACATTCATCCCATGCCCATAAACGATTTCTTTCCTATACTAACTCCCGTAGTACATCCTAAAAATTGGGACTTGATTCGTGTGCCACTTATTCGTTATGAGGGCGAGTACAAAATCAATTTAGATGATCGCATGGTTCGTATATACAACGATAAAACATTACCCGATGCAATCAAATCTAAGATGGCGATGATACTTGCTCATCCACATGAAGTGATTCACGATAATAGCATTCAACGTATAGATGTATACACAAATAAGCAGTCCCCTGAACTCGATGAGATAGGGTGGCAATCGTCCGAACATTATTTTTGTTTGGTATTAAATCGTGCAACAGTTAACGAACTGAAAGGTTCACATGACGCTATGGCGCAAGAGAGGTAGCATGACACCCGAAGGTAAAGTCAAAGCAAAGGTTAAAAAACTTTTAGCTGAAGGGAAACATTATTACACCATGCCTGTAACTGGAGGGTACGGCAATAGTGGAGTACCTGACTTTATCGTGTGTGTCAAAGGAAAGTTCTTAGCGATAGAGTGCAAAGCTAATGGGGGTAAGACAACTGCGCTACAAGATAAAAACTTAAACGATATTAGAACGAGCGGTGGTGTTGCGCTAGTCATTACTGAAAACGATTTAGATTATCTTAAACAAATTCTAACGAACATGGAACACATATATGAATAGAAAAGATATTTGGGAAGACTTTATAGCACCCATTGGCGGGGCAACGCTTTTTGTTATTCTGTTTGGTGCAGTAATAGGGTTACTAATTTGGGCGCTTTACTCAGTGTTTGGCCCAACGCCCGAGCAACGAGCTGAGTTAAACAAGCCAAGGATTGCCTACAAGTTTGAAGACTGTGAGATATGGATATTTCAAAACACACATTACGTTACTAGGTGCGGTAATCACACAGTAACTGAGCGTCACTACTCAGAGTATTGTGGCAAAGCGTGTACTAAACAAAAAGTAGAAAGGATTGAGAATGAATGAAACAGACCGAGAACACTTGCATAAATTGTATGCAGGGTTCGCAATGATTGGGTTGCTTATGCGTGGTAATGATCCTCGCATACCCGCAGAGTCTTTTAATATAGCAGATGCTATGTTAGAGGAAATAGATGCAAGAGACAACAAAGGTATTGCATCAATAGTTAGAAAGTACAAACGAAAGGAAAAAGTAAATGAAGAAACCAATAGCACAGATTAGTAGAGTAGAGCGTTACATGGCGAAATACCCTAGTGCCAAACCTAGAGAAATAGCAGAAGCATTAGACATACCACTACAAGCGGTGTATCAATATCGTATGCTAATCAAGAAAAAGAGAATTCAACTACAAGCGATGAATGATGTATTTAAGAATCCACGGCAAGGTGAAACAGTAGATAACGTCAATCATCCCTCACATTACAAAGTGGGCGGTATCGAGACTATCGACTTCATTGAGGCGAAGAAATTAAATTACAACTTGGGTAACGTCATCAAATATATTACTAGAGCAGAGCACAAAGGTTCTTATTCAGAGGACTTACAGAAGGCTCGGTGGTATCTTGATAGAGAGATCATGAGTCAACATATTTCTAAGTAATCCTAGGGGGCTACGCTTGGGCGTAGTTCCCTTTTTTTGTAACTATTGAAAATGTTATTTAAGGAAACTGGCATCATGGAATTGAAACTAAATGCGGGGGTCGAGATTTTAATTGAACGTATGAAGTCTAACCCCGAAGAATTTATTGAAGATAAAGGCTCTCTCATAGATGGCGATACAGTCGTGCGTGGAAGATGGAATAAGATTATCTTAGCTGTTCTCACAAAAAAGAAAGTGCGTGTCGTCAAGCACAGACAAGAAGAGGTGTACTGGAAAGAACTATCGTGGCTGACCGATGAAGAAATCGATGCGCTTTACGATGCGTTCATGGAGATGATGCGTAACAGATTCACAGGCGACATCATGGTCAAGCTCGCTGGTGAAACGCAACAAGTCGAGGAAGAAACTCCAGAAGCGGTATCAACGGCAACATTCAATACAAAAAATAGATACTCGTATGGATGGGTAGACCCTAGAAGCGTAACTGGATTTTTTACAAAAAAGGAAACAAAATGACAGAAAGAACAGAACCAGTAGAACTAACAGGCTTAACGATTTTGCTAGAGCGCATGAAAACGCACCCCGAGGAGTTTGTAGCACCCTACGATGGGGAGTTTACTCGGAGAAGGGCTAAATGGGACGCCCTATTAAACAACGCTAGTTCGTTTATGACTGAGGACGAATTCTTTAAACTTGAGCAAGGACTCAAGGAGTGCGCTAGAACAATCTTTAATGGTAAGGTTCTTGAGGTACTTGCTGGTCAGGGTCATGATGAGCTTGGGGTGGAATTAAAAACTATGGCACATCCTTTAAGAGCGAATATGCCTGCAAGCGGAATACTCAATCAACAGTCACTTCAACAAGAGTTACTTGAACAACAAAAATCATACAACAATATCTTACGTAAGGTGATCGACGATGCGCCAGTCGAAGTGCAACGCAATAGATCGAGGATGATATGAAATGTCCCAAATGCGAACACACAAAATCAATGGTAGTGGAGTCGAGGAAGTCTCCCGAGCACGACAATCTAAGAAAGCGGTACTGTCTGAAGTGCGGTCACAATTTCTTGACAAAGGAAGTTCTACACGACGGACAGTTGACTCGTGCGGACAAGATAAAGAGAAGGGACAACAATGGCCTTTTCCCACCAAAATCCTAGAGAGCATGGGACGTCCACTTAAGTTTAATCCAGACAACTTCGAGAGAGCACCATTTTGAGTATCATAACTATTGACTTCGAGACGTACTACGACTCAAAGATCAAACTAGGTTTCAAGCACCAAACGACTGAGGAGTATGTGCGTGATAAGCGATTCCATGTAATAGGCGTCGGCGTCAACGTGGATGGTAAAACAATGTGGGTGAGCGGTACTCATCAAGAAATAAAAGAATTCTTGCTGACTCTTAACATACCGCAGCGGGCCCTACTCGCACATAACACGCTTTTCGATGGATGTATTCTTAAATGGATATTTGGTATTGAGGCTAAGTTTTATCTCGATACCCTTTGCATGGCGAGGGCGGTCAATGGCGTTGATGTAGGGGGGTCACTGGCATCGCTAAGTAAGCTCTATGCGTTAGGCGAAAAGGGAGACGAAGTTGTGATGGCGGAAGGTAAACGTCGAGAGGATTTCTCAGCAGAGGAATTAAAAGCCTACGGCGAATATTGCAAGAACGACGTGGAACTTGGATTAAGGCTTTATCATAAATTGTCGAACGAGTTTCCGCAGAGTGAATTGCAGTTGATCGACATGACATTACGAATGTTCATCTTTCCAGTTTTGCGAGTGGACGATGAGTTGCTACTTGACCGACTTGAATTGATTAAGCGATTTAAAGAGTCATTGTTAGAGAGTCTATCAATTGATTGGAAATGTACGACAGAAGAAGCACGTAAAAAATTAGCAAGTAACAAACAGTTTGCTGAAGTTTTAAAATCTTACAACATAGAACCGCCAATGAAAATTAGCAAGACAACAGGCAAGCTGACCTACGCCCTTGCTAAAAATGATGAGCAGTTTATTGCACTGAGTGAAATGGAAGATGTAGCGGTTCAACATCTTTGCTCTATCAGGCTCAACACCAAGTCTACGATTGAAGAGTCAAGGATTGAAAGATTCTTAGGCGTTGGCAAGCGCAACAAAGGGTGGCTCCCGATTCCATTAAAGTATTACGGCGCACATACAGGCAGATGGGCGGGTAGTGACAAGGTTAACTTTCAAAACTTACCTAGTCGTGACAAAGATAAGAAGGCTCTCAAGAACGCAGTCATTGCGCCCGATGATCACATTGTGATTAACTGTGACTCTTCACAAATCGAGGCTCGTGTCTTAGCGTGGTTGGCTGGTCAGGATGATTTGGTGCAATCGTTCGCTGAAAAGCGTGATGTGTATTCAGAGTTCGCAAGTAAAGTTTATGATCGTCCTATCAGTAAAAAAGATCCTATTGAACGGTTCGTGGGTAAGACTTGTATTCTCGGACTAGGCTACGGCACTGGCGCATTAAAACTTCAGCACACACTCAAGACTACGCCACCAGGCGCTACGTTTACTGAAGATCAGTGTAAAGACATTGTTGACATCTATCGTGATACAAACGATAAGATCATTGCGCTATGGAGAGAAGGCGACAAGATGCTCAAAGACTTGGCTGATTGGGGCGAGACGAAGCCGTTCTATTATGGGCAACATCAATGCGTGAAGATTTATAAGGAAGGCATCAAGCTACCGAATGGGCTTTACATCAAATATCCTGATTTGCACCTTGATACTGAAGAAGCTAAAAGCGGATACAAATACAAGTCACGTAAGGGCCCTGTCTCTATATGGGGCGGAACAGTTGTGGAAAACGTAGTTCAAGCGTTAGCTAGAATTATTGTAGGCGAGCAGATGATCAAGATCAATGAGCGCTACCGAGTTGGTCTAACAGTTCATGACGCCGCCGTGTGCGTAGTTCACAAGGACGAGAAAGATAAGGCGATGGCATATATCGTCGAGTGCATGTCAGTACCTCCCGATTGGGCAAAAGGTTTGCCTGTTGCGTGCGAGGCTCAGTGGGGTGAAAATTATGGAGAAATGCAATGATTTTTAATAAAGGAATAACACATGAATAAAGAAGAAAAATTAACTAAAGACTATGCGTTAGTAGTAGCACTGGAAGCACTTGTGTTGGCGAGAACTAATTCTAGTGGCCCTGCTGGTGATGTATACAACAATGCCATAGAAATTATTAAGAGAGTATTTATAGAACAGCAAGGGGACAAGAATGAAACATAAACACGCAGACTTAATACACGCTTGGGCAGATGGTGCTGAAATTCAGTATAGACCAGTTCCTGGATATGGTGAATGGAAAGATGAACCACGGCATTTAATTTGGGATAATCTTGCTGAATACAGAATAAAAACAGAGCAGGATGGTAGCCTCATCAATGAAAGAACAAAAACCAAGCAAGGTAAGTTTGTGGGCAAGTTTGCAAAGTTTACTGATGGCATTTGGCGAGAAGTCACAGACGGGTCTGCTGGAGTGCCTCTTTATACTCATCCTAAAGAATGGGTAGGGTTAACAGATGAGAAAATAAGCAAAGTTTTATATGATTCTGGTGATCCAGATGGTTTGCCTGAATATGCTAGAGCAATAGAAGCTAAATTAAAGGAGTTAAACGGTTATGAGTGAAGTTTTAATGTCTGGATTTGGCGTTTCTCATAAAGGAGTCGGCTTAAGTGTAAACACGATGCATGACGGAAGCGCTATTACATTCACTTCAGGGGATATTATTAAAGATATTTTGACTGACCCTAGAATAACTACTAACGGCAAATCAGTTGGTGAGCGTAATATTGAATGGTTGCATGAAAAGTTGGATGAGTGGATTAAAAAACAACTGGAGAAATGCAATGAATGAAATATTAGAGTATCTATTGTTGATCGGTGTATTGGGTCTTGGTGCGGTGTGGATTACTGCGGTATTTTGTTATGTCGTTATGCTATTGGGTGGCTATGATGAATAAAATAATTGCACTAAGAGAAGGAATGGCAACTGTTGGGGATAACGCTTTAGAGTACATGGATGAATGGAAATCGGAAATGCTTCCCGAATCCAAAGTTGTGATTATTTTTAGCGATGAGTCAGGTGCTTACAACACCTATTCTGTTAACTGCAATATGGTTGAAGCCATAGGATATGCGACACTTGCGCAAGAGATGTTGCTCAATCAGATAAGACCACAATGACTAAAGAAGAAATAATTGAGATGGCTAGAGATCAGGATAAATTTAAAAAAGAGAAACAAAATGGATGAAGAAATAAAACACGCAGTAGATATGCTACTTCTCAGTAGTATCGAGATCACTGAAGGCATGCCTGAAGAACAGATAAAACAAATATCTAAAGCTAAACTCAGAATACAAACTCTTGGGCGTAGAATAGCGGATAAGTATGAGGCAGAATCAAAGTATTTTGAAATCTCACAACGCATACAAGAATTCAAAGATATGGCAAGACAGATTGAAGAAGACTATCCACACTTAAGGGAACGAGGCATAACTATGCAAGGAATACCAAATGGCAGATGAAATGATGAAAGCAAGGGAACAAAAATGAAATTCACATGGTCTTATTCCTCTCTCAAGGATTACATTAACTGCCCACGCAAATACCACGAGACCAAAGTTCTCAAGAGATACTTCTCGCCCCCAACCAAAGAGATGACTTATGGTAATGAAGTTCATAAGGCATGCGAAGAGTACGTAGGTAATGATGTGCCCCTTGCAGAAAACTACAAGTTTGTTCAACCCGCTTTAGATACCCTCAAAGAAATCCCCGGGGAGCGTAGTCCTGAGCAACGCATGGCGCTGAACATGGCTGGAGAAGCTTGTAAATGGAACGACCCTGATTGCTGGGTGCGGGGTATCGTAGACTTGGCAATCATTGACGGAGAGACGGCGTTCATTATTGACTACAAGACAGGCAACAACAAATACCCCGATCCTGACCAACTAAAACTAATGGCGCTAATGGTGTTTGCACATTACCCTGAAGTCAATATAATTAAGGCTGGCTTGCTCTTTGTGGTGAAGAATAGTTTCTTGCCCGAGGATTACAAGCGTGAAGATATTCCTAAGTTATGGGCAGTATTTAAACCGCACTTGGCTCGCTTAGAAATGTCTTACGATACAGGGATGTGGAATCCAAACCCAACTCCTTTGTGTCCTTGGTGTCCAGTTAAATCATGTGAACATTATGGAGAGAAATGATGGCTTATACTAACAAAGCAAGACCTTACAAGAAAGAGTACCAACAACAACTTGAGCGAGGTGAACATGAAGATAGAATGGAAAGACAAAGAGCAAGAAGAAAGCTCGACAAAAAAGGTGTTGACCGAACAGGAAAAGATGTTGCACATGTTAAAGCCTTGTCCAAAGGAGGTTCGAACAAAGATGGTGTTAGACTTGAGTCCCCTGCAAAGAATCGTTCTTTTCCCCGTAAGTCAAGCGGGGCGATGAAGTGATCAGATGTTGTAAGGCATGAGTGGACATCGAGAGGGTTTTTTCGGATTGTTTCTTCCCTCTATTAACCATTGTCAACTAAGCGGTGTCAATTACGCTACTAGCTCCTTTCAGGCACGACAGGCTTAGTCGATTGACTTCCGTAAGAAGTCACAAATTCAGTTTAAGGATAGTATGAAGTTAGTAGAAAACGAGGCGGTACAAATAACAATACTGTCAGACCACTTGAATCACTTGGTCGGGTACATTGATAAGTGCGAAGTACTAAGTGATAACGGAAAGATGGCAGAAGTCCTAGTCTATTGGGGGCTGGATGAGATGCGTCGTGTCGCACTCGTGGCTGGTGATGCTATTAGCCCAATCTCAAAAGAATATACATGGCCTGGAATGTTCACGCCATTTGAACACCAAAAAACTACTGCATCATTCTTATCCTTACGTGACAAAGCATTCTGTTTTAATGAGGCTGGTACAGGTAAGACCTCATCTGTAATTTGGGCGGCGGATTATTTAATGACTAAGGGACTTGTCAAAAGAGTCTTAGTCATATGCCCTTTATCTATTATGTATTCCGCATGGCAAGCCGATATATTTAAGACAGCTATGCACCGTTCTGTGGCTGTCGCCTACGGAGATTCTAATAAACGACGCAAGATCATACAAGGCAATTATGAATTTGTAATCATCAATTTTGATGGTGTCAATGTTGTCGCTGATGCAATCGCTAAAGAAAGCTTTGATCTAATTGTTGTTGATGAAGCTAACGCATACAAGACCGCAACGACTAAGCGTTGGAAGACACTAGCTAAACTTATTAAACCTTCTACAAAGTTATGGATGCTTACAGGAACCCCTGCATCTCAGTCTCCCCTTGATGCGTATGGGCTTGCTAAATTAATTGCGCCTGAAAGAGTTCCTAAGTTCTTTACTGCGTGGCGTGATAAGGTGATGACTCAGGTAACAAGATTTAAATATGTACCAAAGAATACTTCTAAGACAGATGTCTTTAATGCGCTGCAACCCGCTATTCGATTTGAGAAAGCACAATGCTTAGACTTACCTGAAGTTGTATATCAAACAAGGGTAGTACCACTATCCATGCAAGTAACTAAATATTACAAAGCGTTAAAGAGTCAGATGCTAATCGAAGCGGCTGGTGAGCAGATTAGTGCAGTGAATGCAGGAGCAATGCTATCAAAGCTCCTACAAATATCGGGTGGAGCACTCTATACCGATACAAAAGAGATTGTGGAGTTCGATGTATCCCCACGACTCAATGCGTTGATGGAAGTGTTAGACGAGACAGAGCATAAGGTAATTGTGTTCGTACCGTTTACACACACCATTGTGTTGGTAGCTAATTATTTAACAGACCAAGGAGTATCAAATGAAATAATCAACGGAGCAATACCCGCAAGGGAAAGGTCAGAAATCATTAATCGGTTTCAGACTATGGACAGTCCAAGAGTTTTAGTTATTCAACCCCAAGCCGCATCGCATGGTGTTACATTGACCGCCGCTGATACGGTGGTGTTTTGGTCTCCCGTTATGAGCGTCGAGACTTATCTCCAATGTATAGCCAGAATTGATCGGGTTGGACAAGTTAATAGCATGACTGTGGTGCACTTGCAAGGCTCAGAGGCTGAGCGAAGAATCTATTCAATGTTGCAGAACAAAGTAGATTTGCATTCCAGTTTAGTTGATCTGTATAAACAAGAGTTAGGAGTAGAAGATGGAGAACAATCTAGAGGAATTAGTCAAGATATACTTGACGATTAGAAATGAACGTGATAGGATGAGGGCTGAGTGGGAATCAAAAGATTCTGAACTCAAGAGTGAAATGGAAGTACTCGAGCATTCATTCTTAGCGATCTGCAATGAGACAAACGCAAGCAGTATCAGGACAGAAAGCGGTACGGTGATGCGTAGTATCAAAGATCGCTACACAACAAATGACTGGGACGGATTCAAAAAATTCATCTTAGATCATGAGGCGGTTGACTTGTTGGAAAGAAGAATTCACCAAGGCAACTTTAAGGAGTTCATGGCTGAGCATAAAGACGAGGGTCTACCGCCTGGCGTGAATGTGATGAGAGAGTTTGCAATCTCTGTGCGCAAACCAACCAATAGTTAATTTTTAGTTTATTTAAGGAAATCAAATGAGTAATGAACTCGCAACCCTTCTCGCTAGTAACCCCGCCCTTGCAGGTCTTGATGAAGACACACTCGCCGTATCAGGTGGTGGCGGTGCAGGTGGTAACAAACGTATCTCCATCAAAGGTGGAGTGTTCCGCAAGTACTCTGGCGGGAAAGAAATTGGAGCTATTGAAGATAGACATATGAATGTTATCTTTGTCAAGATGGCACATACCGCATCTCGTATGTTCTACGAAGGCGCATATCAAGAAGGTCAAAAGATTAGCCCTAACTGCTGGTCAACTGATTCCAAAGTGCCCGACCAAGATGTTAAACAACCCGTTGCAAATGCTTGCATTGACTGCCCTAAATCTGTAAAAGGTTCAGGCGCTGGTGGTACAGGTACGGCTTGTCGCCTTTCATGGAGAACTGCAGTTGTACTACCTAACGACCCAGCTGGTGACGTTATGCAATTAGTATTACCTGCGACTTCATCCTTCGGTAAAGAAGATAATGGAAGATGGCCTTTCCGTCCTTACGTTCAGCACTTGGCGTCGCACAATGTGTCCGCTGGCCGCGTAATTACTAAAATGGCTTTCGATACAAAATCTCCTACGCCAAAGGTTTTGTTTAGTCCTGCAGGCGCTGTACCTGAAGCAGATCTAATGGTAATTGCTAAGCAAGCTAAGAGTCCAGCCGCTGAAGCCGCCGTTAAAATGAACGTCTTCCAAATGGATACAGAAGGCGAAGCACATGCCCCCGCACCACAACGACAAGAGATTGTTGAAGAGGCAGTAGAGGTAACACCTGAACCAACAAAGCGTGAGTCAACAAAGACTGCGCCTGTCGCTGAAAAAGACGTTTCTTCTGTACTGAAGAAATGGGCTAAGAAGTAAGGAGTAGGGATGTCACGACCATATAGCAAAGCGTTCATCGAAGAACTATATAAGTGTGATCCCGACATAACTGGAACTGCATTGGCTCTTGCTTGCGTGAGGGCTAATCTTCCAGCCAACTATGTTGCGAAGGCACTTGAAGTATCTAGGATGACAATGTTCAGTTGGTTCCGTGGCAAACCTCTTCGCCATAAAAATCTTCTGAAAGTCCAAGCATTTACTAATTTAGTTGAGAACGATCTGAGTATAGGTACATTACCAGCCAAGACAGTTAAGCAAGCTAAAGAGTATTTAGAGGAGATGGTCGGAAGAACATTTTAAAAAAGGGGAAACGGTCAGAAGTCGCGATGTGCATTAGCGCAGCCTTGTTACCTGTAATGTGTAGACACTAGTACTAGTGAGATCATGTGCTACCCAGTGTAATAGTAAATTTCTGATGAGAGTACCCACCTTCATTCACCCAAGCGAGGCCACTCGCTTTTTTTGACTCTGCGCCATATGTTAAAACAATTTTACGAAAAAGCATTGCCATCGCAGGGCGTCTATTGTGTAGGAAGTTTTGATTCCAGAATGAGGAATCACTTTGCTGAGACGCTCGACGAGTTGTTTGAGATAGTTGAGAAGTATAAAAAGACATGTAACATATTTGTTACCCCAGGAAGTTTTGAAGGACATAGCCGTAAGGCAGATGATTGTGTATTTGTAAAGTCATTCTTTATTGATCTTGACGTAGGTGAAAATAAAGAGTATGCAACCAAAGGCGACGCACACACGGCGCTTTATAAACTAGTTGGGGCAAGTGGGTTACCAGACCCAGTTGTGATTGATTCAGGAGGCGGTGTTCATGCTTACTGGATTATGGATGCTGATATTCCTAAAGACGAATGGAAGATCTACGCTGAGAAGTTTAAGGCGCTATGCCAAGAACATATTGCAATTGACCCAGTAGTTACAGCAGATGCCGCTAGATTTATGCGGTGTCCTGAGACAACAAATTTTAAGTACAACCCACCAGTTGAAACATTATTTGTCAGCGATGAGATTTCTGTATATAGCTGGGAAGAGTTCCGTGAGTTTCTTGGCGGCCCCACTGGTAAAGAAGCACAACATTTAGAAGATGTTTTAGCCAGTGTTCCTAAAGGTCTTGATGAAGATACAAAAGAACTTCTTAAGCTAGATAATTTTGCAAGAACTTTTGAAACGCTTGCAAGCAAAAGTATAAATGGGTCAGGGTGCAATCAAGTAGCCAACATTTTATTCAATGCCGCTACGCTTGAAGAACCGCTATGGTGGGCGGGCTTATCCCTAGCAAAACATTGCGATGACGGGGCAACCGCTATTCACTTGATGTCCGAAGATCATCCAGACTATAACTATGAAAAAACAGAACAAAAAGCAAATAGCATTCCTGCTCCAAAAACCTGCAAATGGTTTATTGAAAACTATTCCGAGCATTGTGAAGGATGTGTACACAGAGGAAGTATTGTTAGTCCCATCAGTCTCGCAAGGGAGTTTGTCCCAGCCAAACCCACAGAAAAAATTACCCCCGAAGCAGATGCGGAGGAACCAGTTTGGGAGCCGCCGAATACCAAAGGTATTCCTGATTTCCCAGAATTCTTAATGCCCTATGTGCGTGGACAGAATGGCGGTATTTATTACATCCCAGCACCCAAGGTAGATAAGAAAGGCGTTAAACACCAAGAAGACCCAATACTTATATTAACCAATGATTTGTATCCTTTAACCAGGATGATAAGTCCACAAGACGGTGAGTGCTTGTTAATGAGGACTCATCTGCCACACGACGGCATAAAAGATTTTCTTTTACCTGTTAAGAACATCTACTCTAAAGAAGCCTTTAAAGGAATTATGGGTAGCAGTGGCGTATTATTTTCTCAGCAACACGACCAACACCTTATGAACTATGTAATTAAGTGGGGGCAATATCTGCAGTCCCAGGAAAAAGCGCTACAAATGCGTATGCAGATGGGATGGACAGAGGAGCGTACTGATCTTATAAACTGGGAGAAGCGTTGCTTTGTGATTGGCAAGAAAGAATACAACCGCATGGGCGAAACAGTTGATGCGCCGTCATCTCCGTTAGTAAAAGGTTTAGCTAGACACATGAAAGAAAGCGGGACCTTTGCGCGTTGGCGTGAGTCAATGGATTATCTAAACAAGCCGGGCTTTGAACTACATGCGTTCGCTGCTATGACTGGATTTGGTTCTCCTATTATGTCTTATACGTCAACTTCAGGCGTAGCTATCAGCCTTCATGGACTATCAGGTTGCGCCAAGACTGGTGCAATGTACGCTGGACTTAGCGTGTGGGGACAGCCCAAAGAACTAAGCGTTGTGGACGGAACAGGTAATGGCTTTATGGGTCGGTATCTAGGATTGCATAACATTCTGCTAGGTCTTGATGAGGTAGGCGACAAACATGCAGAGGAGTTAGGCAAGCTGATTCACGGCTTGTCACATGGTAAAGCAAAGATCAGGATGCAAGCATCTGTTAACGCTGAGCGTGATTATGAAATGTCTGCGTCTCTAATTGCAATGTTTACCACAAACCATGCGTTGTATGAAAAGCTAATGGCGGCTAAGTTTATCCCGACAGGCGAGGCGGCTAGGCTTGTTGAGTTTGAAGTTAAGAAACCTAAGTTACTGGAAGATAACGAGCAAACTAAACTTGGTGAATATATCTTTGATGCGTTTAGATATAACTATGGTCATGCAGGGCCAATGTACGTTAAGCAACTTCTTTTGCGTGGCGACAACTATATCTTTGACCACATCGCCAAGTGGGAAGATAAATTCTTAAGTGACTTTGGTGGGCAAACTGAGTACCGTTTCTACAAGAACTTAGTAGGCGCTACGTTTGGTTCAGGAGCTATCTCTAATGAGAATGAAATTACTGACTTTGAGCTTGAGAAAATATATGAAAGAGTCGTAGGTGAGATGATCAATATCAGGAATAAGATTGTCAAAGTTAATCGTGCAGACTACCCATCTTTACTTGGCGACTTCATTAACCTTAACATGGGCAACATACTTGTGCTGAAAGAAGGCAAGGTAACTATGGAACCTAGAGGCAAGATCGTAGCACGTATCGTAAGTGAAGACGGTTTAGTCCAAGTATCTAAAACTGAGTTCAAAGAGTTTTTAAAGACACGCAAGGTAGGCCCTGGTGAATTTGAAGGCGATATGAAAGCTAACGGTATATTAATTGACGATAAGAAAGGCAGACTAACTACTGGGTGGAAGAACGCCATAAGCGTTGACTCTGCTTATCTGTACTGGTTTAGAACCAAAGTGCCTGATGATTGGGTAAAAAATGATAATTGAACCAGAGTGGATCTTTCCATTTCAGGGCATGGAGATCGGGGATAGTTTCTTTATCCCCACTCTGCGTCTTGCTGAGATGATCTATGCACTTGACTGCGGAGCGAAACGCGCCAAGATACGTGTGAAGTCCTACGTTTCAACTAAAGATGGATGTATAGGCGTACGTACTTGGCGCATTCATTAGGGTTTTATCCCGTAAGCTTTAAATTCTTCAATCATATTATGTTTAATTAAATTCTCTTGTTTTGTAGCAATCTTAATCATTGCATCTCTTTGGGCTGGATTAATGTTCGGCATATTTCTATACAGTTTAGCTTGCGCCCTAAGAGGATTAAGATCACTATTTAATTGTTTGTTATAAGCTTCAACAATACCTTCAGCAAGAGGATTTTTCTGAATATAGTTCATATACCCTTGCGGTGAAGCAGCTTTAAATTCTTTAAGCTTGCCTTCCATGTCCTGTATTTGTTTTTCAACTTTACTAAATTCTCTTGAGTCTACGTTTGACTTAGCACCAAAGAATGAGCCAAAAAGAGGTAAATCATTCTTAGGATTAAAATCTTTTCTACCTTGTGTAAGACTAAATGCGCCGTAACCAAACTCACCTACACGAGCTACGCCATCTAAATAACTATTAGCCAAGAAATATAAAGTGTTTGGGCCCCAGTCAATACCGCCACCTGAATGTATGGCTAGTTCACGAGATATAGTTTTATAAATCTCAGGTGTCTTATCTCCGCCCGTAAACGCATCACCAAACCTACGGTTTTGGTCGTTATATATGTTTTGTCCTAGTCCATTTTTATTCAAAGCAAACTCTAATAACGGACGCGCTACGCTTGGCGCTATGGAGTCTAACAAGAATTCAAGAGGCATCTCAGTTGGAGGCATCTTAGATACTGGAATAGGTATAAATGAATCAAGTGAAATCTGTAAGAATATATTAGCTAACATGTCTCCTACAGGCTGAGCGCCGGACAATGTTGCGGCAACTTGAGCACCTGCTGCAGCGAATGCGCCTAATCCAAAGCCCCAAGGAACTTGGAATACGGTATCTGTGCCAGGGAAATGGAAGCGTGCAAAGCGAGTCCATTGTTGCATATTGTCAGACTTGACTGCGTTACGCCTCCACTCATCGTCAGGAGCCATCATAGCCGCCATGAAATAGACTGCCATGCCCGCACCCATTAATCCGCCAATCATATATTGAGCGTTGCGTTGTCTTTCTTTATACTGAGCTATGAATTTATTTCTTAGCTGTTCATTCTCTTGTATTTCTTTTGGTTGTCTTTGGAGTGCTGTTTCTAAGCTAACAAATGCTGGAGCTGCCGCTTCAATTGCAGTCAATGCACCCGTAGCTGAAGGACGAATAAACATATATACCGCACCAAGCGCCTTACCATATTTACCAACTTGTTCGAAGTTAGCAAGGTTCTTAGTCTCTGCAACTGCTTTGGCTATAGCAATTTGGTTGGCGACTTCTTCAGAATTATTTTCTTTTATTGCTTTTTGGTAAGCTTTATCTTTAAGTATCTTGTATGCAGCGGCGCGGCTTGCAAACTCAAACATATCTGTCCAAGTATCAATAAGCTTTTCAAATTGTTCTTTGCTACGAACAATACCAGAACGCCCTACTTCTTTAGATAATTCATCAAGCTGAGACTTTAAAGTAAATCCATGAAGATGAGTAGTTTTACCTCCTTTATTAATATATTCAATCATAGCTGCTTTATAAGGATCGTAGCTAGGATGTTTTTTATTGCTGTAGTTATCTAATTTCTTCTGGCTAACCGCATCGCCCCGCTCATGCAAGAACGCAATCTCCATCGCTTTAGGCATACCATTATGCACAACAATTTGATTTGTCATTTCTTTAACAAAACCAGCGGCAGCTGCAGGGCCATATTTAGCGCCAATAAAAAACGCATTGGTTAAAGCATCTCGGGTAAAGTTTAATGGAGCAAACTGAAAGTTATAGCGAGTATGTTGTTTACCAAAGAATCCTGTAATTCTATTAGCAAGGTCTACCATAGGATTGGTTTCAGAATAAGTACGACGTACAGCATCTAAAATTTTACCTTCTTGGATTGCAAGAATATCAATACTTCCATCCTTGTTGTAATGGAATATATTACGCCCACCTTTAAAATCTTTTAAGTCAACTGTTTCGCGTTCAGCAAATGGTATATGTTTTTTAATTTCGCCTTTAATAATTCCAGTACCTTGTGGATTTAAATCTTTATGGAAAGGCAGTGCATTTTTAAGTGATTGTGTAAGATTAGCGCGACCAGCTCTACCTGCTGCTTTAACAGAATCAACCATAGCTTGAAGTATAGGATCATCAGCAACGCTGGTACGCCCTTTAGCTTGCGCTACAATTTCTTGGAATTCACGACCTTTACCTCTCATATTAGGATCAAGTGCCATGTCTTCTTCAGCATGTTTTGGTAACCCTTTAAATGGCAAATAGCGCTGATAATCATATACTCCTGTAATATTACTAACAGGAAATGACCAGAATCCAGATATCATATTAAGTTCTTTTGTGGCATCTGTAATCTTTTTCATAGCCGCAAATACTCTTTCAGCGCCCTGTTTCATTGTGGCGTTATCTGGATGGTTATATTCTTTTTCACGTGCGGCTACATCATGCACACTTAAACCAACCGCATTGTATTCATCAGCATTTTCATTGATGGATTGATTTTTATATATACCACCATATCCCGCAGGATCAGCATAATTCTTAGCGAGCATTTCTAACTCTGCGCGAATTTGTTTTTGTTGGCTTGGCGTTAAAGCAACCTGATCTACTATACCTGGTATGCCCTTAGACCTATCACCCATTAACTGAACACGACGCTCAGCTGGATTAAGCGTACCATTATTTAAAACATTTTTAGTTGATAGTGGTACAAACAGTAGCCATTTAATATGACGGCGTTCTTTTTCGCCAAACATTTCAGCAATTTTATGTAGCCTTTCTCTCGCTACATCAACAGATATGCCTAGGCTATTTGCAAAATCTGCAACGGCTACATCTGCTTCATTTGACGCATCACTTAAATATTTAACAAAATAATTCCTAGCCTCAGATCCTGATGTAGTAAGATAATCATAAAAGTTATTAAAGTTTTTCTGGGTATCTCTAACAATTCTATCAACCGCATCCCATTGATCTTGCAATACCTTGGCTTCATAGCGCTCGTTAACAAAGTTAGTAGCGATATTTTTCATGCCCTCATAACTAAAGTTATGGAGTATTTTTTGAGCTAAAGTTTTAGGTACAGGATTCTTTTCTGTGTATGCTGCATTATTATCATCAAGTATAGAATTTTTAGATATACCTTTTGTAACTATTTTAGGTGTAGCTGGTTGTTTAGTAGCATGTAAAGTTTCACTTATATCCATACCTGGTTGCGGCACAGATAAGATTTGTTCAAATGCAGAAGATACTTCTAGTAAATAATTAGCCCTAGAGCTCTTACCTATGTTACCTTTTGTAACGCCAAGTACTTTTGCAACTGCTTTAGTAAATGCAGTCCACATGGAACCAGCAATACTCTCTACTCTTTCTGTAGGTTTAGTGCCAAGTTCGGATGCAAACAACTCATTATGGTATATGCTAGGCGCGTAGTTGTGTAACTCGTCCTGGAATGTTTTACTAGTCATCGCATATGCCACAAACTCATACAAGTTTTTATAGGCTTTAGGATAACTATCGCCAAGGATTTCCTTGGTCTGATTCATTATTTCTTCTAAGCGTTTTACGCCAAGTATTTGTTGAGCAGATAACAATGCAGTCTGCCCGCTTTTAACTAGGTGAATTATTTTAACTGTACCTGCATGAACAATCTCATGCAAAATAGTAGACTTGGTTAATCCATCTTTTTGATAGATTATGGTATCAGTCTTAGGATCATATTTACCCAATACATCATTTGGTAATTCACCTTCTTTGGCGAATTTTATTTGGGTCATTAACTGCAAGTTACCAAGTAACCCAGCAATTAATTTATTCATTCTGGGCGTTACATCAAGCGCAGACTCACCACCTAAAGGTTCTTCTTTTAATGACTTAAGAACCCCATTAATATTATTATCCTTAATCATGCCTACAATGCCTTTTGACACTGCAGATTTTTGAGCAACATAAGGTGTAATAGGAGAAGTACTTCTAGCTACCTTCTCTCTTAATTTTTCATATTCAGCTTGATTCTTTTCAGATATAGCAGCAGCAGCCCGCTTATATCTATTAATGTTATCAAACTCGGCTTGACGCTGGGAATCCGTCAGATTTTTCTTTTCATTAATAAGTTGAACGCCAAGCGCATAAAATGCCTGATCATAATCTTTTCCAGAATGATCAATAATAGATTTTAAATATGCGTCTTTAGCTTCTTTACTAAGTCTATCCCAACGAGGGAATATTACGCCAAATATTCTATGCGCATCTTCACGATTATCTTCATAGTTATTAACCATGCGCTTTTGGTCAGGGGTAAGCTTTTGCTGCCTATAACCGTTATGTCTACCAGAAGTCTCATTAATATATTCAAACAAAGCACGTGCTGCTTTTCTGTGTTCGACACGATGTTCCTCCGCAGACTTTTTGCCTGTAGTAAGATTGTTTAAATATACGTCTTTTGCTGCGCCTTTTAGTCTATTCCAGTCAGGTAATAACCCATGCTCTGGCCCATGTTCTTTTAGCTCATTCTCAACTTCAAGCAATTTGTCAAGAGCTTCTTCCTCTTTACGGCGCGCTTCATTTTCTTTTTCTTTTAACTCTGCAATAGCTTGTTTATTATCTGGTTCATTTTCTTCTAGAGATTCAACTTGATCTTGTATATCTAAAAGTTCGTTGGACAAAGCCGCATGTTCTTTTTCGGCTTGACTAAATCTATCACTTATTTCCGCATGTTTGTTATTATGGTCTTTTTGTTCAGCCGCAACTTGTTTTTGGTTTTCTTCATATAAAGCACGAACAAGCGGGTATTGATCCTCTATATCTCTTTCCCTCTTAGCAATTTCTTCGGGCGTTAATCTAGATTCATTGAGCGCTTCTAGACGTTCTTTTTCTTGCTGTCTTTCATAAGTCTGTTGAAGCTCCATCGCAGCTTTAGTATTCTCTGCCATAGACTTAGTTGCATCATATTTGAAGACAGGAGAATTATCTTTAGGTGGAGTAGCATAAAGTCTTGCATCAGGATCTTCATCTAAAATATCACTAACATTTCTATGCGCAAATAGACCGTCATCAGTATTAGTAAATTGTTGTTTACCTTTTAACTTATCACGATCTGTTATTAACTTTGCCAATCTAGAATTAGTATCAGGAATACCCGCATCTCTTAGTTCATCTATTTGATCTGAAAGACGATTTATTTTTGACTGTAATTTAACAGATGGTTCTGCTGATTTGGGTTTCTTTACTGTAGGGGGTTTTGTGATCGTTCCAGCATTAGGCACTCCAGCATTCTGCCCAGTAGAAACCACTCCATCTGTGTCAGGTCCGGTAGTTCCTGCGGCGGGCTGTCCTTGATCGGTTGTGCCTGCCACTCCAGTGCTAGTTCCACTTGGCGGTCCGTTAGGCTGCTCAGCATTTAAAACTCCTTGTAAATAATCACGTTTAGCAGTAAGACGCTCTATTTGTTTCTTAACATTTTCTTCATGTTTAGTATCTCTAAAACTTGTTCTTGCGTTTAAATCATCAAGTTTTTTATTTAAGTCATCCAACCCAAGATTAACTTCTCCTTTTTTAAGTGGATTATTTTTATCTTCTTGGAATTCTGTAGTCGCATTTGGGTTAGTTGCAGCGACTTGGTCAATACTTAAGTTAGCTGTACTATTTGCATTCTTTAATCCTTCTGCCGTAGCATCAGACATCTCAGCTAAAGGATTACCTTTATCATCAACCGCTGGCTTAAGAATATTTAAATGCTCAGGAAGTAACGTACTTTTTAATTCTTTAGTGGCATCTTTATCTGCTTGCGAATCTTGTTGGATATCTGAATTCTGTTCTTGCGTCTTACCCGCATTAATTACATTTTGTTTTGCGCTTGCTTGCGCACGGTATCCACCAACGCTTGATGGAATAACAGACATACCAAATGAAGCAGCTGCAGTATTAACATAATCACTAATTGCCTCAGCATCTGTCAAAGATAAATTTGCACCAAGGCGCTCTGCTATAGTTTGTATTTCTTCGCCGCCTGTCTCTTTAGCACCCGTTACCGCTATGCGTTTAAGTATCTCAGTAACAAGACTCTTAGATGCGCCTTCGCCAATCTTTAACGCGCCAAGTCCGACTCGCTCATTAATATAATCACCCACAGCATGGACTAATGCCGCAGGCAACACTCGACCTAGATTTATATCGTTAATGTCAGTGCCATTTTTATCAGCCTCATCCAACACCCGACCCATAACCTCACCAGCACCGTGCATACCAGCTTGAGCTATTTGACCTGCAGTTGTACCAAGTTCCCTAGCTGCAGCAGATTTATATGTACTCGCTAAAGCTTGTTCAGTTAGTATTTTTTTACCTTGCGCTTCAGTAAACGCTTTTGCTGCAGCCTTACCTGCATCTTTGGCGACTTCTTTTGTAGCGCCTTTTGCTACCTCTTCAGCTATGGTTTTCTCTAATACTTCTTTAGCCGCTGCCTCAATACCACGCTCAGCCAATTTTCTAGATAGCGCACCAGCAATTGCACCAGGAACCGCACCAACACCAGCGCCTGTAGCTGCGCCAACACCAGCTCCAATTAATGAAAATGCTCCAGCCTCGGCAAGATTACCAACACCAGCTCCCATCTGATATGGCAACCAATCTGTTACGACTGCGCCAATACCTTTATGCCAAGCTTCTTCAAAGTCATCAGTTCTTTTAACAGTTTGTCTAGCTTTGCCAGACTCCATATGCTCTAGGCCAGACTTTATAACCTCTTGACCAAATTGATCAGCGCCAAGTTTTTTAGCCGCAAGCCCTGTTAATGCTTTAGCTGCACCATATGTTTCTTCAATTGAACCAGGCGTATTACCAAGACCACGTAAGAAATCACTAGATGTATCGTTTTCATCCAGTACTTTAGGACCTTTTTTATTTTTATCTAAAGGCTCGAACTCCCCCTTAAATTCTTCGTATTTAGGAAGAGGATCAAATTTACCAGTGAATTCTTCAAAAGCCATAGTAGCCCTTATTTTTCTATGATTCGCTTACCATTAGGTAACTCATATACATTCTTTCCGCCAGATGTACCCACAAGTTTAGCACCTTCTGGTAATCCAACTGGGGCTGAAGCTGCTGCAGTAGTTGCATCTGTTTTAGTAGTTCCCATATCTAAACCTAATTTCTTAAGTTCACTTCTCATTGCTTGTCTACTTGCTTTTAAAGTTTCTAATTCATCAACTTTATTATCAACATCTGAAACTATTTGTTGGTACTTATCTTTGTCTGTTTGAGATATGTCTGGATTATTCATTAATTGTTTAGCTGTCCAGTATTCACTACCAGGTTTCTTTAGAAGCTCTATATTTTTTGCTCCTGTTAATAGCGCATTCTCAGTCCCATTAAGAGTACTTAACAAATGTGTTTTATAGGCATACTCTTGGCCTGTTTTAGCCCCACTTGCATGTATACCCGCTTCTTTTAGCCTATTTATACGATCTTTTTCTTTTTCTGCTGTCTCCCATTCGCGTTTTTCTCTTTCTTCATCGCGCTTAGCAGCTTCTTGTCGTTGCCTAATTACAATCTTATTAATGTCTTCATTGATTCTATATACATTGGCTTGAGCATCTTTGGTCTCTTTATCAGCTTCATTGATCATGCCCATCTTACGTAGACGGTCAGCACGATTAACCTGGATGATAGAGTCATCAAGCTTGTGCATAATTTCAGCTTGCTTATCTGAATCTGCAATCATACTAGGAACAGTTTTAGCAAACGCGCTAAGTCCAGCCACAAGTGTAGGGCCAGGCATTGAACCCCATGACGCAAAGAATTGTCCTAGACGAAGTTGGCGTTGGCGTTCACCTTCTGCTCTTGCATTGGCCTTTTCTTTTGTTAACTCATCTAAGGTTGTATCTTTACCAAGATATTTATCATACAACTTCTGTTGTATATCCATGCGTTCATCTGGAGTCATAGCCGCTTCTTTTGCAGCTCTATTCCAATTAGCTTGCGCCAATGCTCTTTCTGTTGGATCAGTTATCTGAGTTATTCCTGCTACAGCTTGTTGATCTAACTGAGCTTGCTGTTGTTGAGGAGTAGGCGGTTGTGCTGGGGCTGTTGAGGCGCCTAATATACCTGGATTAGCAGCAACATATCTAGCGGCTTCTTCTTCACCTGCATTACCTTCATTTGCGCCACCAGGAGCTTGCGGTGTACCCCCACCCTCATAAGACATGATACCGCCAGATTTAGACTTAGGCACTGCACTGCGCATAGCCATGATCTGTTCAATATCAGCTTTAATAGTTGGGCTTTGTGTTTTCTTTAATTCATCTTCTAACGCATCGGTCGGCATGTTTTCCAAATCAGAACGAATAGCTCCGCCAACATCATATGAATTGATACCAGTTGTATTTTTTTGGAGGCCGCCTTTTTTACTGCCTTTAGTCAAAGCACTAAGCGTAGAACCCACACCTGCCGCGCCAATTATTTGAGTTAAAGGACTAGGCGTAGCTTGGAATTGATTGGTAGTCGTAGCTTGCATAGGCAGACCACGCAACATATTTGACATTGTGCCCAGCTCCATAATTGGATACTGCTGAGCATTTGCATAGTTTTGCATAGCCTGGTTGATAACGCTTTGGTTATAGGCTTGCTGCTGTGCGCCGTATTGATTTTGCAATCCGTAAATATTTTCTTGATTAGTTTGTTGTTGCTGACCAAGATTAGCAAGTTGACTTGCTCCTGCCATTTGCTGAGCATTTCCAGCTAAACCAGCTTGAGCGCCTTGCATACCAAGACTAGCTGCGGTTTGCATATTTTGATTAGCTGTGTTGTAAGCTTGGTTATAAGCATTTCCAACCAATTGATTCTGAGCCAACATTTGGTTTTGTTGGTTAAGAGAATCTTCAAGCGTGCCACGACTTCCACCAAATGCGCCTGCCTGTGTCTGTCTTCCTTGGTTAGCAGCTTGTTGTATGCCGTATTGCTGATTAAGCAACTGCATGGACGGAGTCAACGTATTCTCTATATACGGATTCATGTAAGCTGCAACTGCATTTGGATCAGTAGCTTGTTGCCCATAACCCAAACCTGCTTGAGCGCCTAGTTGCCCATACATACCAGCTTGACCAATACCTTGCCCAGTTACACCCAATGCTTGGTTATATGTGTGTGGATTTTGTAACCCAGCAATCCCTTGCTGAGCCTGTGTTTGCATAGGCTGAAAACTCGCTACGGCTGCTTGAGCAGCTTGTGTTGGTGAAGCTGTAGTTCCATCAGGATTTACTGAACCATAAGCTTGATATGGAGCAAACCCCGTAATGTTTTGTATTGGGTTACCTTGTGCATCTGTGCCACCAGGAGTTGTCTGAAACAACTGAGCCTGAGTAGCCGCCAACATATTCTCTACATAAGGCTGAGCATAGGTCGGTATGTTAGATGTATTTGTAGTATTTGTAGTGGATTGAGGAGCAGGGGCAGGGCTACCGCCCCCACCACCGCCTTGAGGAATAATGCCGCCAACCGCTTTACGAATAAAAGCGCGTTCAGGTAAATCTGGAATATCCAGAAGAGCCATACTACTATTGTTAAATCTCATATCTTTACCTCTACAATTATGTGGCGTTCTTTAAATCCGTACCGTCTCCATAGTCTAGCAATTGCTTCTCTGGCTGCACCTTGTATTTTTGTAGCGCCATATCCTTTAAAGATGTCTGACATCTGCTTAAAAGTATCTTGGTTAGTCACCAATCTACCCCCTATACAGGTTATAAACGCTACTCTATCGTTAGGATAGTTAGTAAATACAACTGTTGCTGCGCCATGAATTTCATCGTTATCATCTACAGCGACCAATAAAATCCAAGACCCTGTCGATAAATATACTTTAATCTGATCTAATGTGTAATCATCTTGCGCATGTTCATTAGCAGCTGCAATGAACTTTTCTACACGAGGCCAATACTGTGCAACAAAGCCTACGTGTATTTGCTTTACATTTAGATTCATTTTGGAAGATACTTATCGGCGTTGATCTCTTTTCCTTGTTTGGGGTTTCCCGTACGCGCTTTGCGCACAGTTGCCATCCAATCGTGCAATTTCTTTGCTCCTGCGTCGGTATCTCCGTTACCCATATGTGATACTACATCAGCGGGTACAACGAATTCACCTGTTGCAAGTCTTGCGGGTTGTTTGCCATCTATGGTTGCAGGTATGTTATCTGACATCCCATCTCCAGGCCCTTTTAATAGCCTAGGGTTTCCACCATGAGCATAGTTTCCTAAGTGTCCATGTGCTTGCATAATTCCGCCGTGTGCGCTTGATTGCACATCGCTTCCATCACCACCCTGTGCGGCTTGTATAGCTTGTTGGTCTGCGGCTTTTTGTCTAGCTAACATAAGTGGAGTCAGATTAATTTGTCCAATTCCTCCTGTAGGTACGTTGAGTTGAGGTCCCTGCATACCAGCTCTTGAATTTATTGTTTTCATTCTATACAAAGCTGCTTCTTGTGGGGACATGCCTTGTGTTGCAGAATCACTAAGCGGTAAACTCGAATCTCTAAAAGGCGGTGTATATGAAGAACTTGAAGGAGTTCCAGATATCATGCTTGAATAAGTATTAAAAAGATTTTCTTCATCAGCTGTAGTAAGGTCGCCTTTTTTATAGCTTTGAACCCCACTCATCCCAGTCACATCGCTAGGCACAGGCATTTGAGGATTAGGATTTGTGTACTGCGCATTCATGTTATGCGCCATTGGATAGTTTGGTGCGGCTTGCATAATCCCGCCCATAGCTGCGGATCTAACAGGCAAGTTACTAAACATGGTCTGTTGTGCAGTATAGTTTTGTGGGTTAGGATGAAAGCCTTGGAAAGTAGCTGGATTAAGTACATAACTACCAGCAATACCAGGCTGTTGTGGCGCTATACCTGTGCTATTAGGTCTATTAAGGCCAAGCTTGCTGCCAAGTGTATATGCACCAACTGCTGTAGTAATTGGGTTTTCTTTAGCGTAATTTTGAAAAGCTTGAATTCCAGTTTTAAATCCCTGCGCTATGGGATTATTCATAAGATTACTAAATGGATCATTAGCTACTCTAGTGGCGGCAGCTTGATCACTAGCTAAATCCGAGCCATTTACTGCATTTGAAGCTGATGGATTTGAGCCATATGAAGCGGCTTCCGCATCCGCAGAAGTTGCGGTGTTTACAGTAGTTGGTCTAAAAACTTCTGCGCTAGTATTTACTGTTGGGGCTTCTTGCGCAAAATTATTACCTAGCAACTGCTCTGTTGTCATTGTTTGAGGAGCTGCGTTAGCTGCCGAAGCTATTCCAGAATTAGGTATTTGCATAGCCGCATTTTGAACTGCCTCAGCGTTAACCCCAGCACCAGCTCCAATACCGCCAGAAGTAATACCCTGAGCCATAGGCCCAGTTGCGCTGAGATTAGGAAGTCCATTTGCTAAAACATCAGAAGCTAATCCAGATCCGGCATTACCTGCAAACGCGTCCCCAATCATGCCTGTGCCAAGATCAGCAGCAGCTGCGCCACCAAAAGCATCTGCAGCCCCCATAGAACCGAGAACATCTGCGGCTCCAGCAGAAGTAGCGGCATCTGCTAAAAAGAAATCAGCTATAAGATTTAATCTTATAGGCATCAAAAATTTAGTTAGCGAATATTTGTAAAGAAATTCCATATTAGACACCCTCCACTATCTCTGGCGACTCTAGTCCTGTGCCACGAAGATTATGTAAACAACAAAGTGAGACGTTATCCGTCAGAGCTTTAAAGGCGTGTTTTTTACCCTTGGGTATCCTAATGATCCCAGGAGCTTCAAATTGTCCAAGGCTTTCGCCATCTTGCCACGCTTCAACTGTTCCAGTACATACTAAAGTAATATGATCATGCGTGTGGACATGTTGGGATATTATAGTCTCTGCTTTTGCAACTGTATAGACCCTGGCCCAAATGTCGTCAACTTCTATGAATTCAACGAATTCAGGTTCTACGCGTCTATACTTGGGATTAGCTTCAATTTCTTTTATGTCCATATTAACTCGCTGTGTTAGCTATTAAAATTCCTTCAACACCAATACCTACTGCGGATGTTCCAGAAGACGGTCCACCAGCAGCTTGCCATTGAATATCTGTTTTTTGGGCATACGCACGCGGCGCTACCCTAAGTGTTTGATATGAATTTGTAAATGGCGCTTGGAGTAAAATGTTAATTATTCCGTTTGTATTCTGTGTCCATACCCGATACGCACAATAATTATTAATTGTGTTTCCATTTTGATTTGAATAGGCATTTGATCGGGTTAAATAAAAAGTGTAGCCGTTTGGAACCGTGTAAATCATGGCTTGACTTTTACCGTTACCTGCAGTAATTTCTGCATACTGAACTGTCTTTCCTGCATTTCCTAAGTTAATAGTGCCAACAGCATTTACACTTCCTGTGACTTGTATTCCATTAATTCTTAAATAACTATTTGCAGTTGTCACTCCAGTAGTACCATTTGTTAAAACTTTGGTTTCACTTATAGGGTTATAACTAGCATCTAAACCATTGATTAGTATTGACACGTTTGTATCTGAAGCGGATGAACTGTAAAGCAGCATTGTTGTTGCTGATCCAGGATATGTGTAAGTTGTTGTGTTTTCCCAAACAGGATAGTAAGTTGCGCCACTAGAGTTTGGTAATGCGCTTTGATACCCATAAATATTAACTACAGATGCGCCAGTAACTAAACCACGAGCAACCTCCATATAAGAAGGCAACGCATAAATAGACTCGTTATTGGTAATAACATAACTTGGATTTGATGGATTTAGTCCTACGCCCACAAGACCCCCTAGTGCATTGGTTAGTTGCTGAAAATACAGCCTTAGTACGTTATTAAGTTGGCTTTGGTAGCTTTGATCATATGCCGTAGGTGGTACATTGATTTGCGGAACCGCAGGGACAATAATGTTTGTAGTGGTACTTGTTGCCATTATCTTCTCCCGTCTGGTCTAATGTCTAGACGCTGTGTACCGCTCTGCCACTGTACGCCTGTACCCGTTGAGCCAATCTTAAATGCCATCTGCCGTCCTCTCGCACGAACATAAACTTGTTGGGTAAAGGTCTGAATAATATATTCGCGCTCATTAGTATAGTCTTGCTGACTCACAACCCCTGGATTGTTTGACGCGCCGTAGCTTGCACCAGGATTTTGCCTTGGCAAAATAGTTACGTTTGCGGTTGGATTAGGATTATAAGAGCCAGTAAAGTTTATATCAGGTACAAGACGATACACAAACCCAAAATGATCACCGTTAGTAACGTCGAAATCAGAGCTTTGGACGTAAGAATTAATACCAGAAGCCGGGTTAGTTGTGCCATCATTTACACCATTTTCTTGATAGATTAATTGTCCGTTGTAATTTGTGGCTACTGGTGTAGTACGCAAGGGTGAATACAGCCATGATGTTCTTTGCATAGCGCCATAAGCCCAGGTCTGGTCTAGGTAGTTATAGATTACATAAGAATCGCACAATGTATTGGGGTTAGATGGGGTTCCAGTTCCTAATGAGCCATCTGCGTTACGCCCAGTTACGGATGGATAGAACCACCATACTTCATTAAATGCTTCATTAGATCCCGCATAGACTTGGAAACCTTGGGTAAGATTAATATTGTCAAAAATGTATTGACGTATTTCGCAAGGTAGGGTTTGTACCGTGCCGTTATAGAAATAGAACTTGTTGCCGCCCATCCAATAAACTGTATTATTGACGTTGATAGACGCGTTTGGCCCAATGATTGACGCATTACTTGCCATCGGTTGGAAACCCCATACGTAGGGAGCTCCAAGATACTGCATGATATATACCGTGGTATCTGTCCAAATCAAAATACCTTGCTGGGCAGGGGCTGCAGAAACAATCTGTGAGCCTTGAGATAATCTATAACTACCTGCTTGGTTTGTAGTTGTGGGAAGCCATGTTTGAATGGCTTGTTGGTCTGACCAACGCACCAAAAGTGGATCAGCTTGGCTTACAAAAGAAGTAACTGTACCTGATGGATCATTGCAACCAAATGCAATTACAAAGAAAGACGAATCAGATACCAACATGTAGTTGACAATAGATGGGCAAGTAGCATCAGGTGTGAAAGTTCCAGATGATGTAGTTACTGCGGTACTTGCTGCTAAAAGCTGCGCCCTATCAAATATAGTTGGATTACTATTATTAGCCCAATAATACATAGGAGCGCCGCCCGGCGCTATGATTAAATCTTGCCCATAATTGGCATTTGACCAAAGACGTAATTGAATTCCTACACCCACAGAAGCCGCTTGACCCCACCCAGTAGTAGTAGCAGACCCAGGAGTTGTGCCACCCCATCCACCAGCACTCCAACCCAAAGCTTGGGTATAAGTCGAACCACCCGTATTTAATTGGTAGTTCCCTACAGTTGCGCTACCGCCTGTTCCTGTATCACTGGAGTTTGCATTGACTGTAGTCTGAATGGTATAAGTTGTAGCGCCTGTAATTGTAATAATCTGGTATTCTCTATTAAGTACGGCGGCAGTAATATTGCCTCCTAAAGATACTGCGCCACTAAAAGTCACAAAGTCATTAGCTTGCGCACCATTAGCTGAGTTTGTAACTGTAATAATATTAGACCCGTTTGTTGCAGAAAAGGTAACTGCCCCTGCACTAGTTGTAAGTCTAATTGGCGTAACGTCATAAAAAGATCCACCAACACCGTTTTGAATATAGTATTTAAGATTAGTGCCAAGTCCAAGCAGGTTGTAATTAGCTAAGTTAAGCCATGCCCATAAACTGCGGCAGATTCCCCAGAACGATGCGGGGTTATAACCCGTTGTGGTTGGAGGCGTAGCGGTAGGGAGGCCATTATTAGCCGCTGGATATGTGGCTTGCTGCGTAGTAGTTTCTGTGCCTGTGTCCGTTATCCACCCACCTATCTTTTCTGGATATCCTGAACGGAACCTAATATTGTTACTGTCGTACCAGCCACCCTCATTAGCAAGGGTTGTAGCCTCTCTATTGACTCCTGGTCTAAACTGTAACTTGATTAGTGGCACATTAATTCCTTAAGCCAAGACAGACATTGCGTGTTCATACCGCGCCATGCGGTCCTCTAGGCCGATTGTCCCACCATTTATGGCTTTTGTCAGCCCCACAAAGTCATTATTATCGACGTGGTGGTTTAGGTTATTTTTTTTCCAGAACCACGCGGCAGTAAGTAGCGCTCCTTCAGGCGTTGAGACAGCGTCAGGATCTGATATGAAATCGAATCCCAGGTCACGGGAGCATGCTTCGTAGTTGTTCTTAAAGGTAAGCTGGATCGCGCCTCTGCCTCGATTTGCCCAGCCATCACCCGATTCTTCATCTCCATTTCCGCCGCGGTTGGCGTACGCCCTGTTGGCGATCTTCTCAGGCTGATGCGCGTATTCATTAGCGTTCTCCTCATTGAAATGGGTGGGCCAAGTCCGTATAAGGGACTCGGCTTTGTAATTCAAATTTTCTTCAAAATACTTAAACCCGCCAGACTCGTGTCCGCATTGAGCTATAAAAGCAGCCAAACGCTCAGGGGTGTTAAGTTCTGCGTGTTGAATGGCTGCTTCCATGCCAGGCAGGAGCGCCTCGGCGTGGGCAAGATCTATTTTTGCTGCTTCAGCGAGTTGTTGTGCTTCCATTTATCATTTCCTTTACTTGGTTATAGGTGGCGATACAGGCGTTGAGCTTCCTGATTGCAAGGTCCCCGTCGTCGGTGACGGCGACAAGAGATTGAGCAAACGCTGGGTCAAGTTGGGCTGTTGAGGTGTCAGATCCGCTGGTAGGGGCGGCATCTTTGGAGGGACATACTGGGGTTTTAGTGTGGACATAGAGCTGCAACTTGTTAGCAAGAATATCAGCATCACGCTGGGCAATTTGTTTTTGAGCATCATTTTGCACCTTTTTAAGTTTGGTTGAGAGGTCGGCAACTTGGTCGTTTAGTTTTTGCTCTGTGGCTCTGGCTTGTTCGTTGGCTTTGGCAACTTGGGCGGCAACTTCGGCTTGGGACTGCGCATAACCATTATCATGCCCAAGCTTATAAACTCCTCCAACAATACTAAAACCAAGGATAAGAGAAATAATAATTTTCATAGTGCTGGCCTATCGTTAGGATTACCAAAATGGGATGAGGTGGTTGGGGTAAAAGTTTTGGGTGTAATCGGGTTGTTAATTGATGAGCAAAAAGTTTTAGGTATTGTAGGTGGGGTTAGCGGTGTAGAAGTTTTAGATATGTAGTTGGCTAGGATGGTCAGCAACTGCCCACCTATTAGGGTAAGTACTGTAAAGATTTGCTTGTCAGCAGGGGCTTCGTTAAAGAGTGGCTGCTCAGTAAAAACAATACTATACCCAAAAAGTATTACTATAAATACCAAGGCGAGGCTAAACGCCCTGATAACAAAGCGCTTGGTTTCTGCGTCTAATTGTTCAGTTGTTTTTTGCATTTGCTGGCTTGTTGAAGTATTCGGGACAAGTTTGCGTAGCAACGCAGTAAGGTGGTTTGCAATCTTCATCATTCCAATGTTTAGGATCTTGGCAGTGGTAGCGGTAGCGGTCTTCGCACCCCGCTAATAATAAAATCAATAAAGCGCATATTCTCATTTGTCCTTCTGAGCCTCAAGTTCCTTCTTAAGCTTTTCAATTCGTTTAAGATCGTTTGCAATTAAGATTCGTTCCTGATGGATGTCCATATAAAGAAGCCCAATAACAGGCAATATCAGCACAAACAAAAGCGCCAAGATAATCACCGTTATTACATACCCCCATGACTCACTCGATTTATTGCCCACATCAGTCCTGCCATGTATATTGACACAAAAATAACAGCCACTGTGCAAGCACCCATCAACCAAGCTCTGTCTGCTGCTTCCCTAGCTTGCGCCTCTCTCTGCGCCTTGCGTCTTAACTCCGTCTTCCTTGCCAACTCTTGCTTGACTTTTACCGTCCCAATCATCTCATTAACCCGAGAGTAAAGATCTTTAAGTTCTGCAGGTACATGATAAATCATATAGTCTGTTAACTCTTGGCCCATCTGGTCTAACTGAGTTTTGGCAATCACAAGCCTTATTGACCTCTCATAAGTCTCACCGTCAGGGTCATAAATCTTCTCTATCCGTTCTTCCTCTGTCCTAATCGCATCTGCACAGGCTTTATAGTTTTTAAAGAAAGATACTAATTGATCGCCAATTTCAGCGTAAATAGCCTTCTCATCAAACGTCGCTTTTGTCTTTACCTTTTCAGTTTTGACTGGCCTAATATCTTCGAGTTCTTTTTTCTCAGGCTCGGCAAATAACTTTGATATCCAACCCCAAACTCCCTTAACCTCTTTGGTTATCTTTTTGACTTCTCCAACCGTCTTGCTGACCTCATTAACCAAAGCCCGCCCTTCGTTATACATAGCGCATAACTCTTTGACCCCAGTGAATGCGGCATTGGCAGCTTGGAAAAGAAGTAAAAATTCAATTTACGTCACCTTAAGCAGGAGTACCATAAGATGTTACTTTAGCAAGAGAAATCCAATTTCCACTTGAATCAAGTGATGCTACAACTGTTCCGTTATAGCTAAATTCAAGCACTGTTGGCGTACCGCCAGTCTGAACTGTCCAACCTCCTGAGTTTGAAATTTTTGTTGACGTTGTTGCGGTTGTTGCGTTACCGCCAATATTTAAAGCTGATGCTGTACCTGTTAACCCCGTACCCGCTCCAGTAAAAGAAGCACCGCTAATTGTCCCAGTAGCAGTAAAATTACCAGCTGTACCAGTATTAGCAGCGAAGAAATTAGTACCATCTGTAAATACAGTTACTGTAGCTCCAGCAGCAATAGAGACAGTCGTACCTGATGAACCTGTAACTTGAAGAGTTGCTATGTAAGAAGTATTGTTGTATATGATATAAGTTTTTTGTGAATTAGATGGAGTAGTAATAGTGAAGTTAGCATTTACTCCGCCATTTGTAAATATAAGAACTGCGCAAATAGCTTGGTTATTAGCAAGTGTAGAAGTCGCCCCATTTAAATAAGTAAGAGCTTGCGGTGTAGTTGTTACAGATATAGTTTGTAGTCCAGCAATAGCTTGTTCAAAAATATATTGGAAATTATTATTTGTGGTTGCACCCCAAGTACCAGCTTGGTCTCCTGCCCCCATAAGTTGAATGCGTAAGTCTGTTGAGTAGGTACTTGACATTTTTTGTCCTTATTGGCTGTTATTTACTTTAGTCCATGTTATAGACTGTGAATCATTTATTTGTGTCCATGTTACAGACTGTGAATCATTTATTTTTATCCAGTATGATTCGCCTTGAAACTCAGCAACGCTAAGTATCTCTGTTACTGCCGTTTTAAATTGCGCATAAATTACGGGCGTATCTGTAATGTTAGTTGCTTCTGTTATTGGTACACCATAATTTGTTTGAGTTGATGCGCTTGAAGCAGAGCCTACATTTTCTGTAACAATATTGAACGAAATAAATCCGCCAGTTGGGGTATCTATTGCGCCCATATTTTCTGTTACAGAATAAGTATATACACGACCAGCCAAATTAGAATCGGCTTGAATAATGCCTTCTACAATTCCAAAATAAAAAACATCAATTTCAGCATTTGTATCGTTAGATGTTGTTACTTCAGTAATAAATATACCGTAATTAGTAATTTGTGTACTAGAATCCGCAGCCCCAATATTTTCTGTTGCAGTTGACGCATACCCCGCTGCAAATACTTGAGAGTCAGCGCTCCCCAAATTCTCTGTTGTAGACAGAGGATAGATATTTGAAGCAATATCCACAAAAGATATTTGTGCAAAAGGGGACGCGCCGTACAGCATTAATATTTTCCTTCAGCAAATACGTTTACAAATACAGTATTGTCTTCTAATGCTTCAATTTCATGCCATTCACCTTCTAGCAAATTTAGTGGCTGAGAGTTCTTATCTATCGTGTAACTACGGCCTTCTAAGCTTACCAAACAAGATCCATTGTGGCAAATGGTTGCGTGTGCATATGAATGCTCATGGCGTGGCAATCCCTCACCCTTGTTAGCATGAAACACATTAAGTTGTGCGCTTTCATAGGTAAAAACATGTTGTGGGCTTATTCCTTGTACCATTATGCTTGCTGTGTCCCAGTTGTTTTAGGTTGTGCGGATGCAGGTGGGAATACTGGCTGTGGCTCATTGGTCGTTAAAACTGTACCATTCCATGTAAATCCAATATCTCCTGCGCCAACAACTTCAGTCAACACATAAGCGCTACCACTTAGTTGCCAAACCATAGCAGGTGTTGTGGCCTGTGGAAGTTGAATAGATCCCGCAGGAGGAGTCCAGTCTGAGCCTCCATCCCACATTACGTTATTGATTACTACGTTGTTTTCAATGATTAAATATGCTTGTATTGTCATCTCGATCACCATTCAAAAATTACTACACCAGAAGCACCATTGCCCCCCGAATAATTAGTAGGGGGGCAACAACCATGACCAATTAGGCCACCACCACCTCCTCCACTTCCATATCCTACACCTGCCAAACCATTTGCCGCAGTACCAGTAGGATAACCTCTACCCCCACCACCCAAAGTTGAACCTGCACCCGCACCATAACTTACATTAATATTGGTGGTATATTGTGTTGGAAAATTTCCGCCTATGTTTAAAGTTGCATTACTTGCGCTTCCTGGAGATGTTCCACTACCACCTGTAGCACTAATTGTTGTAATACTTTGAGTACCAGATGCAACGCTTGATGTACCACCTGTTCCACCTCCTGATAAACTAGCGGCACCACTACCCCCACTGCCAACAGTAACAGTTAATGTATTGCCTGGGGTAAGTGAAGTTAAATAAGATATTGCAGTCCCTGCGCTACCACCGCCTACTAATGTTCCTCCACCCCCACCACCTCCGAGTACCGTTATTTTTAATGCTGTTGCATTGGCGGGTATAGTAAATGTTCCTGAAGATGTAAATACTTGCGCAAGTACGCCAGGAAAACCTGCATTAGGAGCTTGAGATACCCAGGAAGTACCATTAGATGTAAGTACATTAGCGGAAGTACCGGGTGAAGGTAAAGCTGTGGATTGGGTGGTACTATCCCCAAATGTTATTGTTCCATTACCTACTATTGTTGACATATTTTATTCTCCAAAATTTCAATGCGTTTTAGTAATTCCGTAATCGCCCCAAATGATAGCGTAGCCAATTTATCATAGTCTACTGCTAATGTTCCATCTGAGCGAGTTCTAACGGCGGTCGGAAAAACTTTTTGTACGTCTTGAGCAACTACACCAAAATCCGATTTACGCACAAAATAGCCGTCTTCACCACCCGCTTTATTAATATAAGCATCGGTCCAATCAAATGTTTTGCTACCAATAGCCATTACTATTTCTAGTGCGTTAGGTACGTCTTGAATATTTTCTTTAAGTGTAGCATCAGAAGAATAATAAGCGGTGACGTTATTGGTTGCGCGAATCTCTCCTGATGTACCAGAAGCGGCTGTACCAACACCTAACGAACCAAACTGAATGCTTGGCATATTTTGGTAAACAGCATATTCAGCAGGATATGTAACAAATACATTAACTGTTCCACTAAATGAAACAACTGAACCTGAATTAGAAGATGCAATTATTGTCGTACGAGCAAGCGAACCTGTAGTGTAAGTGCCAAGCCCTACTTCCCAATTACCCGAAAGATCTGTAGCGCCATAATAAGTTGTATTACCGCTAGTTAAAGCGGTAAAGCTTTGATAGCCAGTAACTGCAGACCCAAGAGTAAAACTACTTGTTGTGTACGTTGAGCTGGTTACAAAGACTCTATCAGCAAATTGAAGAGCCATTTAAACCCCCTTAAGAAGTAGCGGTCGTACTATATGTCACAGAAACTGTATCGCCTGCTGTTGTTCCTTTAGATACACTAAAATTACTTTCAGAATACAAAGTACCTGCAGTTGAGTTTTGTGTACTTACAGCTCCTGTACCCAGCACCAAGAAACATCCGTAAACTGTACCGCCGCCACCTGTAATTGTGTAGGTAATAGCTGTAGCTGTGGAAGATGTTACGTTAGAAGGTGTTGAACCTGTACTTGTAGATGAAGCGAATACCGCTGTACCGCGCACTGCGGAACCACTAACTGTGTAATTGGTAAATTCTTTACCACTCAAACTAGCCATAGTATCTGTTGCAGCTGGAGTTAGTGTAGCATTTGTTAAACCAAGATAAGGCCCAGTTACTGAATAGGCAGAGCCTTTCATCAAAGTATCAAGCATTAATTGTTTACCAACAGCAACCACTAAATTAGGAGATTTTGTTTCCCATTTAAAGTTACCATCTTTATCGTGACAGACAACATGGAACCAACCTTCAATGCCCATTCCTTCTGGAATCTTAGCGTTGGCCTGCATAGTTATTTCAGCGTGATCGCCAAAGTTTGAAAGTTCGTTAGTCATATTTATCCCAATCTTAAAATTGCAGAAGTGCTTGATGCAATTGGAAACTGCACCGTGAAAGAAGTAACAGATTGTTTTGTATTACCAAAATCAAGCACAAAAACAGCTGGGTTAGTTGTACCATTATTTAGATATACCAAACACCCTCTTACAGATAATGATCCATACCATGTAGCGTTAGCAAATGATAAATAAACCACATCATTAGAAGTATCTATTGTAGGTACTTGATTAATAGTCAACGCTTGACCACCAGCTGTATACCCAGTCCCAGTTACTTCACCAGCAGAAGTGTATGCGGTTGTGTACTGATTAAGTGTCGCCGCATTTGTATAAAGCGCAATGTTATACGTCTGAGTAGTGCCTGAGCCAAAGTTAAATGTCCCATCAAGCAAGCCCTGCTTAAACGAATCACATGTCCAATTTCCTGTAAAAGCCATTAGGTCACCGCCTGTCTGTACTGACCAGACCTGTATGCGTCTTGTCTCTCTAGCGCATCGCCCAAACGCTTAGCTTCACCAACGGCTTCTTTGTATTTGGTTTCATACAAAGCAATAATATCCGCTTCGCCCTTCATGAAGGTATAAGCCTCAACCAAACAGCCATAAAGAAGTACGTTATCGTAGCTATCGCCTAACCATGTATGACCTGTTGCATTAGATACGGTAGAAACAGTACATGCAAAATTTATACCGCTTGATCCAATTGTTGTGGGCGCAGTCAATGTATCCCCAACAGAATATAGGGCTCCACCACTTGTAACAGTAACGGAAGTTACCGCACCGCCTGATACTACAAATGTAGCAATGCAAGAATTCCCGTTACCACCATTTAAAGTAACGTCATAATATGTGCCGTTTGTATATCCTGTACCACCTGCAGTAATAGTCAAACCTGTCACAGCACCTTGGATAATTGTGGGCGGATAGTAATAGTAATGCAGTTCTACTGCATATGCCTGGTCAGGAGTTGGGCCAAGCATAAAAGATAATTCGTTGGGATTGCCATACTGTGGGCCAAAAAGCGCATAGTAAATAGGCGCGCTGTTATAAGCTGAACCTACCGATGGATAGGCTTGCCTAATGAAGTTAACATCTTTGTTAAGCAGATATGTGTATGTGCCGCCTGTAACTACCCCATTAGTAAATGTAGCGTTCTGAATAATTGCGATGGAATATACAGATAAGAAATCAAGTGGGCAAGATAGGTACGCATTACTTGCTGTAGTCGTACCATAGGAGTTAGCGCGAAGACTTGGGAACTGAATCGTGTTGTAAATGCGTTGCTCAGCCTGCTCTATGAAACGATTTATCTGGGTCGTGCTTGACTCAGTCGTGCCATCGGCAAGATAAACTGGAGGGAACTGATTTTCTGTGTATCCCTGTATCGCAGTTACAAGTTCAGTATAGGTCACGCCATTGGTCCCCTAGACATGAAACCGCGCTCTGCAGCACCAGCTCCACGCATCTTTTGCCCACTTGTTTTAATTTCATTGTTGTTACCAATAGAAACAGTACCATTAAGTGGTGTCCAGTTTTCACGAGTTGGCACAAGAACTTTTAATCCAATCTCTGGATTATTAGGGTTTTTCTCTATGGCATCAGTAGCGAACCTTGTGCCGTCCATGTCATGTGGAGGAGCGTATTCAGCTGCAGGGCCATCAGTCTTACCCTTGCCAGTACGAATAGCTGGGCTATCTTTTTTTGTAGGAGTTGGATTCTTAGCCATTATTTTTTGCTCCCTTGATTGGCAACTTTAGCTAGATTACGACCCATAGTTTGCATATTGCCGCCATTGGTTAAACCGCCTTTAGCCATTTTCTTCATGGGCATACCGCCTTTTTTAAGAACAATCTTAGTATGTTTACCAGGATGCTCTTGTTTATCGTGCTCTCTAAAAGCTTTTTTGATCATGGCTTTATCTTGAGCCAAATCACTATCCATTTCTTTTTTAGCCATAATCTTCTCCTAAGTAGTGGCAATTGTAACTGTACCTAGCGTAACCTTCAACACTAAATTGTTTGGTGTCAAGTAGGCATCGTTGGCTTGTGAGCCGCCAACAGGGTTCCATCCCCATTGAATAATCCGACTTCCTGCTTCTGGGAGTCCTACACCTGTGTCTTTTGTAGACCCGCTGTTCGATGTCTGCAGTCCGCTGTTTCCTGATACTTGGTAGCTGTTATCCCGTCTTGGTTCCATGACCGATTGTGGGTCATTAACAGGATACAAACCAAGTTGAAGCTGCGGATGATCAGGGTCCCAGCAAGTTGGGCAAACTTTAATCGAGTAGAGCTTGGTCTTGATGACTTCTTTTTTAAGCTCCTTTAATTTATAGCGCTGTCCACATCTGTCGCATTCGGCAATCGCATATTTACCAGAAGCATATTTGGTTGGCATTTAAGCACCTCAATAGAATAGCTGTCGTGGTACGTAACGATCAGCAGCCTTGTCCCTGTCTTCTTGAGACGCTAAGAGCCACTGTTGTTCATAATCTTGTTTAAGCATCATCATTCGGTTCTGATCAATATTGGGTTGCTTTACGTATACGTAATAAGCTAGACCCGCTACCAAACAAGGAATAAGCCTGAACGGGATATCTTCTACGTTTACACCAATACCAGCATCCTGCAATCTACGCAAGCGCCAGTAGATGAATGAATAATTACCGCCCGCATCTGGAGTAGGCCATACGTTAATACAGGGAAGATTCAATTGAATTACAGCCGCCCCAGCACTGTGAGTAGCTGCGGTTGTACCGTTTTGGCCTCTCCAACAATTGGTTAGGGTATTCCCTATGACGTTGGTGTAGCTGATAACTTCGCTGTCTAACTGTATAAACCCTGTAGTGGTTAACCCTACTACGCTACTGAGCACGATGGATGTATCTGTTGCTAAAACATTACTAGCTACGGTTATGCTGGTTGTGTTTGTTTGCGCTGTCTGGCGGTTAATCCAGACCTGGATTGGTCTACCGTTTGCGAGTTTGTTCGGTATTGTGGAGTAGGTAGATTCAGATATCCGCGTGATGTTGATATCAGTCTGTGTACTCGCTGTTGCATTATTTTGTCTGACAACATGGTCAAGTAAGTCAATCGTGTCTGATGGGAGTGGATATATAGCTTGACTGCTATTTAAAAGAATCGTGCCCTCTTGGATTGTCCAAAGGTTAATACCACGATTCGCCCACTCAATTGTTAGTAAATTTAATGACCTGGTTGCTGTACGATACTCATAGCCCGTACGAACTTCAATTCCGGCACGCTCAAACGCCTCCTCTATTAACTCAGAAAGAGCAGGTGTAAACGATGCAGTACCGGAAGTGTAGGCCATTATTAGTTAGCTTTATTAGAAGCAGACTGCTCTTGTGCAACTGTTTGAGGAGCTTCAACTACAGGTGCAGGCTCTGCAACTTCAAGAGTTATTGGTTCTTCAGGATTAGGCGCAGGCATAACAGGATTAATATGTGCTTCAAATGCGTCATGCAATTTTTGTGTAGCTTCATGTACGACGCCATACATATTCTGTTCAACAGCCATCATGTGCTTGACTAGTTTAAACAGGTGCTCTGCATTTTCTTCTATGTGATTAACTAAACTCATTTTTTCTTCCTTGTCTTGGCTGATTGAATAAAATCTTCTTTGCTGGGAGCGCCTTTGCTACCAACTTTTCTCATATGCTCGCCAGAACCGTGTTTTATTCGTTCCTGTTTAGCATGGATATTGGCATAAAGACCAATCTTCCCGCCTTTCTTACTGCCCTCAGTCAGTTGACTTGCTACAGCATTTTCGTCTCTTATTTGAAGTAGTGGGTCACCAATTACGACATTACCCTCATCATACTTCTTGATCTTACCGCCGCGTTTATATACCTCGACATCATTCGGATTGTCCTTACGAACAACCGTTTTAGGCTTAGGCATTTTAGAGGGAGCTATTGCCCCCATCCCGCGACTTGATCTCATTTCTTACCGTGAGCCATTCCGCCGCCACACATAGACTTAACATGCTCATGAAACTTCTTGTGTCCAGCAGCGTGATCGCCATAAACTTTGTGGTGGTGCTTGTGGTCGCCTTCTTCCAAATTTTCCATCATATGCACATTGTGTGTATGTGGTGGGCTTGACTCTTTCATGAGTGGGGGATGATCCATACCTTGCTTCATAATATTTCCTTATCTAAATGTACCTTTGGTTCTACCTTTTTGAGCAATGCCATCTCCACGAGAAGACGCCATGCCACCCTTTTTAGCTCCTGGAGCTCTAGACTTATAGTTATCAGAAGTTGCTTTATTAGCTTCTCTTCTTTGCTCTACTGCCATCCTACCGCTAGGAGTAAAAGTATCCTTTAAATAACTACCAATACTTGAAGCTACCTTACCAATTTTTTCAGCGGCGGCTTTTCTATTTGCAGCGGCTTCTTCTGGCGTAGGAACATTAGGGTTAGTAGATGTTTTTTTAGGAGCAGATTTAGTTTCAGCTTTAGGAGTTGGGGCTTCTGTTTTTGGAGCAGGATTTGATTCTGCTTTTGGAGCTGGAGTTTCTGCTTTAGGTGCGGGTTTTGATTCCGCTTTTGCCGCAGGTTTACTTGAAGCTAACTCGGTTGTGTAGCTTTTACCATTCCAAGTAAATGTTTTGTCTCCACCAGAACGCGCAGAAGCAAATGCGTCTTTAAAAGATTGTGGGGCTGCGGCATTAGTAGCGGCATTAGTAGCGTCAGAGTTAGCTTGCTGATCCGCAGTCATCGAACCACGGTCGCTTTCGTCTTCTATCTGGTCGCCTTCTGCGTAACGTCTAGTTTTTTTCATGTCTATTCCTTACATGTATCTGCCTTTGGTCATGCCTTTTTGCTGGATAGCATGCTGACCAAAACCTTTGTTACCTTTTTTCAGGCCTTCTGAACCTTGTGTTTCGCCAATGATTGTTCCGCCTTTAGCGTACTTCTTGGTCATGCCACCTTTTTTCATGCCTGTGGTAGAACCCTTCATTTTCTCTTCGATATCTTTGGTGTGTCCGCGCTTTTGAATGCCATGCTCACCAAATTTTTTATCCTTGTTTGAACCCTTTTCTACGTCCTCTTTCATGGTACGTGGGCCCATTGTTTCAGCTTTACCACCAGCAGCCATCTTCTTGGTTGCTCCGCCTTTTTTCATTCCACCCATACCGCCCATACCGCCCATCGCAGGGGCAGGTTGAGCCATTTGAGCTTTCTTCATAGCCATCATAGCTGCTAATTTTCTTGGATCTGTTGCCATAGTATCACCACCTTTTGAGAATTTTTTGCCTTTATCGGCACTGCTAAAGTCTTTTCCCACAGATTGCGGGATACCTACCTTTTTGGCAAACGCTGGATTATGGGCCACCGCTTCCATAAGATTATGTTGTTTCTTACTCGTACTAGGCATTTATTGCTTTCTGTTGAATAAGTTGATCAATTTTTGCTTCAAGCTTGTTAAGGCGTTGGTCAATGTGGTCGCTAAGGCGATTAAGTTCTGCCTGGGTGATGTAGTCACGAGCATTCTCCTCACGAGTTTTATTTAACAAAATGTCAAGTCGCTTAATCTCATCAAACTTTTCTTTAAGTAGGAAACCTATGATTGCCAGTAAAACTGACAATACAGCATTCCAAAGCATCATTAAATTCGAGTCCATCAGCATTTCCAAGCTCTGAGTGATTTGTTAATCCGACTATTCGGGTCTTTTGCGGTCTTTTCTGAGGTAAGTTTTTTCTTCATCCCAGTCATCCTCGCGCAAAAAGAATCTTTCCTTGATCCGCCTTCTGGTTGCGGCGGTTTCAAGTTGTGCCCTTCTTTCTTCGCGGAAGCGCGACCCTTCGCGTTCAGACCCCCATTGGGGTTTTTGCCTTCTTTTCTCTGCCATGCTGGACTCTTTGCCATATTATGCCATTGCCTCTTGACAAACCACGTTAACTTGAAGTGTAACACCGCTACTGTTAGCGCAAGTAACCGCAACCGTCAAAATATCTGCTACGTTACCCCTGACGTTAGTCAATACGGGGAAGAAGTTTGTCAAATCAAGCTGTTGCAAACCGTTAGGAGGTGTAGAGAATGCGTACACAACCTCACCACCAGACATCGCCACAGAGCTTAAATCCTGTTCCGCAAATGAGTTGTATGAACCAAGAGTATTCAAAGGAGTAAAACTTGCGCCTGTTAAAGATACCTGGTTTGTAGGTGTAGATGTAATCAATTCAACCAAACAAGTTTGTGAAGAATTTAAAAGCAGTGTCTGTGGCAATAATTGACCACGATCAATCAAGCCAATCTGGTAGCTATTTCCAGAAGCAGGTGGGTTACCCAAAGGCAATCCTGTAACCACATCTCCAAATGTCAAAGCACTTGTTGTGTTGGATGTGATACGGCCTGTATATGGAGATACTGCTGATGCGCCAGAACTATAGTTTCCAGGAGTTACGTTACCCCATACCACAGTAACTGTAGTTGTTGGGTTAGTAGCAGGAATGCTGACTGAGAAATTACCATTCATTCCAGATGGAGTTGCGCCGCTAATGATAATTACATCACCTTGTTTTAGTCCGTGAACAGAGCTAAATGTAATGGTAGATGAGTACTGTGTTAGACCCGCAATCGTTGAACTAGCTGGGTTAGAGATAGCGCTGATTGATGGCAAACTAGCCTGGTAGTACACAAACTTACCAACCCACTGATTTGCACCCCAGTATGTAGCTGTAGGCGTAGATGTCAGTGTTGCACCACTTACCAATTGGATTGGCAGGATCATGGTAGATGTTGTTGGTACGTTTTGGATCAACCAAGTTTGAGCTGGGTATGTTGTGGTTCCTGTTACGGTTCCAGATACAGTACCTTGGGTTGTGCTTAGTTGATAAATACCATTTGCGCCAGGGGCAGTAACCGTATAGGTTCCAGATGCTTGAACCGTAAATGCTTTATTAAGTGTAATTGTTGCGCCATTAATGGCAGTAATATAAGTACTAGTTGGAACTCCAACACCAGTAATTATCTGTCCAACAGCAAAAGAAGCTGAAGATGCCAATGTTACTACACTAGAACCAACTGCTCCGCCACTAGAATAATTTTGCGATGTTGTTGCGGAATAAAAAGTATATGTACCAGCCGCCTGAGCGGTTAAATTATTACTTAAAGTAAGTGTTGCGGTACCAGATCCAGCAATAACAATAGTACCCGCAGGAATTCCTGTACCTACAACTGGCGCTCCTGTAACTCCACTTACATTCCCTGTAAAAGTAATTGTATTTGCGCCGACTGCTCCTCCGCTGGAATATGTCGCAGTTGTTGAGGAGGTTACAAATGCTGATAATTGTTGAACAATAGTTGTACCAGCAGTAATACCTGTACCCGTCACAGTCATACCAGGTTGGAATGCGCCAGATGCTACAGCAGTAACAGTTAAGTTTGTACCAGACACGCTATAGTTTGTAGATGTCGTAGTTCCTACTTCAGTAAACGAACTAAGAGTTACATACTGAGCTGGGCTGTTAGCGTTAGCTGTGTTAGTTACTGCATAGCCATGAGCAGATGCAAATGTAACTAGAGCTTGACCGCCGTTAGACTGACCAACCACGCTAGAAATAGCAGGAGTAGCGGCACTGATTGTCAAAGTTTGTGCAGTACCACCAGTACAAGCCGCATTAGTCTGATCAAAAATATCAGAACCAACAGCTCTCATACGGAATGACATCGCAGGATAACGTGTAATCGCAGCTGAAGGAGCACGGTTTTGAGTCTTAGCATCATTACCATATGAATAGGTAAATCCACGCTGTCTATCAATTGAACCTTCAATCAACACAGACACACCGTAGTGAGTCATTAATGAAGATACTGCACTGCCTGTATCTCTTTGCTCATAGCGAACAGGCAAGTTACCTGTACGGCTCCAAGGAGTAGTTTGTGCGTTACCTGTGTAGATACCATTACCTGCACCAACCTGGTGGAGGATGTAAGGCTCACCGTTGAGAACCACGCCCCAACGCAAAGCTCCTGCACCGTACCATGCGTACTCCATCCAGATCATTTGAACTTTAGTCCAGTCCAAAGCATCGCGAATTTGTTTGTTACCGTTCCATACAGACGCATCAAATACTGTATCTACGGGTAAACCCCCAGAGTCAGAACGAATAACTACGTTCATAGCATATGGGTTAGACGTAGATGTCGCGCCATACTGCATGAAGAAAATACCGTTGGAATCATCAAAGATACCAACACGTTGATACTGTCCAGTTACAGAAGCACCAAAGTTTACGTTAGATGCCATGTAAAAAGTCTTACCTGGCTGATATCTGTGATAAGGACGGCTTTGACGAATCGTAATATCACCTGGGGTGTTACCACCACCAATGTTCATAGACACGCCACCAAGACCTGGGTTCTGAACTATATAAGCTTGTCCAGATACGTTTTGAATTACGTTTTCCCAACGAAGAGGCTGAACTCCATACTCGAAGTCAGCATCATAAATATTCTGTGATTGACTAATCTTTAACTTACCAACAACGTCACGCAGGCGTTGGGGCGCAATAAATTGTGCTGACCCATCAATACCTTCCCAATCCATCGTAGGCGTTTGCATGCCTTGATTGGCGAAACCAGTTGCATTTTGGTTGTAGTTATCGCGACCAGAAAAGAAATAATTGCGTAATGACAAACCC